>Ga0075114_10000010_pt1 | contig 157838 bp, 112 predicted proteins | sample AntAceMetag02UKM_FD_69784 | JGI IMG/M metagenome (GOLD analysis project Ga0075114, IMG submission 69784) | Saline lake microbial communities from Ace Lake, Antarctica - Antarctic Ace Lake Metagenome 02UKM | ecosystem: Environmental > Aquatic > Non-marine Saline and Alkaline > Saline | place... | reverse complement strand
GAAATCGAAGCCGCCAAGGACAACTTCAGACGCTATCTCGCGTTGGCACCCAATGCACCAGACGCCGAGGCGATCAGGAAATCCATGGGACTGTAGAACATACGGGAACTACTAGGAACAGACCCTAGTTGCCTGTACCCCTTTACACAACAACCTCTTACAGGTCCTTGCTTGTGTGCCCATTGGGGTCGCATCTTAATTATTCATTATTCGTTAAGGCTTGTCGCATGCGCGCGATGTCTCTGGCTTGTTTTGGGTCCTTGGCCAGACGTTTCTCAACGTGCTTGTAGCGCATAGTGACGGCGGCGCCGGAGATACCACCGAAATACTGTCCCAGATGTTGACAGCTCAGACCACTCAATTCACGGGCCAGGTAGATGGCGACGTCTCGGGGCTGATTCCTTTTGCCGCCTGTTCTGAGAATCGCGTCAATGGCCACCCGGTAATAGCGTCCCACCTCGCGGGCGATCTGTTCGGCCGAAGGGCGCCGGCGCAGTTGCCTCAGGGACGGAATGTCCTGGCTGTCCTCGCGTTTCGAGAGAAGGGCGGCCTTGATCCATTCAATGAACGCCGGAGATCCGAGCACGGAACTGCCAAGGACATTGTCGAAGGGATCGTTCCCATCCGCCTGGCGCAAATAATCGGCGTAGCCTCGTCTCGCCGTTTTCAACGAACGACCGAAGCCGGCCAGGACGCGGTGGATCTCCAGCCAATCCGGGGCGGCCAATGCCTTCACAAAGTATCGGCAGCTACTCCAGTGGTAATCCCAAGGACGGGATGCCATTCCGGCCCGCACCGGGTTCAAATGAATGTAGCGGGACAAGGTCTCCAGATAGGAGGCCGCCTCGACGACAATCGCCTTGAATCGGCCCTGGAACAGGTGGCCGGTGCATTGATGTCGGCGATTGTAGTAGGTCGCGTAGCTGACATTGAGCCATTGAACCGCCCGGCTAAGGTTGGCTTCAGGCGTCTCGAGGATCAGATGGTAGTGGTTCGTCATGACGCAATAGCCGTGTACAACGACAGAATACTGCCTGGCCATGCGTTCCAGATACAGCAGGAACTGCCTGCGATCCCGAACACCGTCAACAATCGCCCCTTGACGATGCCCCCGGTTGAGCACATGGTAGAATGCGCCCGGGTATTCAATACGCAAGGGCCTGGCCATACGCCCACCACAGCAGTTTCAGTCGCATTGCCAATACTTAATATTTAAGATGCGACCCCACGACCCCCATTCACCACCCGATTCTATTCATATTAATGCTTGTTTTGGCCGATATATTGATTGTGGTTGGAGCATCTGACGTTACACATAGTCTCTGACGGGAGAGCACGGTATGAATCTACAGAAATCCAAACCTCTATCGACCATCTATCATCGAGAGAATGATTTCTCCATCGACCTGGCTGGTAATATTGGTGCCCTACAAATCGGTTCATTTGAAGACGCCGAAACTGAAAGCAATGTGGGAACCCGTAAGGCAGATATTGTTGCTGAAGGCGATGATGGCATACTGGTAGTTGAAAACCAATTTGGCAGGGCTAATTGGGATCACTGGGGCCGATTAGAAGCCTATGCCAGATTGAAAAAAGCGAATGTTGCTGCTCTCGTGGCTGAAGATTTTGAAGAGTTGATGGTTGTCACTTGCACGCTGCGAAACGAGGATTCACAAACAGATTGGTATCTCATCAGCGCAGTAGTCAATTCCCATGACGAACTTTCGTTTCATCACATTGTTAAGCCAGATATTGATTTACAGACTGAAGCAGGCGGCATCGAGTACTCAGAGTTTTGGGAGCCAATTAGACGACAGGGATTATTCGCAGGGAAGCAGGTACCTGTACGTGATGAAGGCTGGATTGGCAAAGGCATTAGAGGAATCAGCGTTCTACTACGACTGCACAATCATGCATGCTCAGTTCTGCTCTCGTTCCGAGGCAAGGACAGGCACGATCGCAGAGCTGAGATCCTCGCACTGTTCCCAAAAGACGAGTATAAATATGAGCTTCGCGAATCAAACAAGTTTGCAAATATTGTGTTCCCTGTTCTTGATAAAGGCAAGAAGGACAGAGATCATTATCCTGAGATTCGAGAGAAGCTGACGTCACTCGGTGAAAACATATATGATCGTATAGCCCAATCAGATATCTAGCAAGCCGTTGAAAAAGGCCCATTGGGAGACCATACTCAATTCGCTGCCGAAATGCGTGAAGCGTCCGCGGGTTTTCCGGCTACGATGTGGAGTGTCCAGTCGTTGGCGTCGGGCTTGGTGAACGATTCGACGGCGCCGCCGGTGCGGGTGAAGGGCTTGCCAAAGGTCCCGGTCCGGGGGTCATAGAACCGGCAATGAACCTGGCCGGACACCCCGCTCAGATCCGTCGTGAACTCGGCGGCGGCATCACGCTTCGAATACACGACGTACTCACGGCCCGGGTCGGCCAAGCAGTACGCGCCGTCGCACAGGTCGTTGTGAGGGCGCATGGCATCGAGACTAACTACGTGTTCGTTGAAGAAGCGACTCGCGTGGCCGAGCCAGTCGCGTTTGTCCATGCCGGGGTCGCCGTCGGGCACGCGCGGGTCGTACCCCATGATGCCGGTTCGGGGAGTTTCTTGTCGTTCGTCGCCGTGGAACGTGTAGTGTCCGCCACCCACACAGAAGGTCCATATACTGGAACGCACGTCGTCGCCGGCATAGGGAGGGCCTTCGAGCAGGAGGTAGGGACGCGTGGGCGCAGCGGTGAACCCGCCCACGGCCAGGGCGTTCTTGTCCGCACCGCTGACGGTGTCCGAATATACGAAGTCCACCCGGCCCCGGCGAGCATCCCAATCGGCCCACAAGGCGCCGCGTTTCCGGAAGAACTCGAGGAAATGATCGCCCATGTTGCCTTCACTATATGAATGTTCGTCGAAGAACACGAAGAAGACGTTCCCGAACCCGTTGAGTTGGTTGATGTATTCTTCGCTCAACCGTTCCCACACCCACTGGGTCTTCTTGGCGTCGGGCCAGTCCTCCGACCACGATTCCCGGCAGATCTCGGTCCCGGGCGACGCGATGACGACCGCTTGTTTGTTGTCCGTGAGGTGGCCGCCGTTGGCCACGTTGAAGGGGTGATACGTCCATGCGTCGTGGTTGCCTTTGGACCACCCCGTGAAAACCGTGATTCCGACCATGAGGCCGCGGCCTCTGGCGTAGGCGCACAAGTCGCGTAGGCGGGGCCAGTAGCGGTCCAGGTCGTCGTCACTGCCGTCATCGAAGGCCGTTAGGTCCCATTGCCGAAGCAGGTCCGCGGCGGGCGGCCCAGAAGCGCGCCGTGCCCACGGCGTTAGCCCGGGGAACACGTAGCCCCACCGGCGCTCGACGGCCGAGCCGTCCGCTTTCTGGCGCGGCCCCATGAACGACCACACATGCACCATGCGGATGCCGCGATTGGCACAGTCGTCCACCCAACGGCGGTAGTCGACGTTGGCGTTCTGGGCCACGCACTGGGTGCCGCTGTCGCCGATGAGCATCAGCGTCTTGCCGCCATAGACGATGTAATGCCCACCGGCGCTAACCGTGATGCGGTCCGCGCCGGGCGCGTCGATGGAGGCCGAGATGCAGCTCGTCACCAGCAGAATCGCCAGTGCCAGTGTGAATTGCGGAAGCGTCTTGGCCACGTATGAATCTCCTTGTGGTTGTGTGGACCTATTGGGGCCGGACCACATTAACTCCATGTGCAACACAGGTTTACCTGCCATTCGACTGTGTTTCAAGGGCCTAGATGCCCCATTGGGGGCTATTGTAATGGGCATTGTAAGAAACAGCGGATTCCCGCACAACCAATGATTCACCCGCGTTGCAGGCCTCGTGAAGGTTGTGCGGCCGCAGGTCGGGTTGGTGTGGCGGCCCGGAAAACGGGGCCGGAAGAAACCTTGCGTCGCTGGCAAACTGGGAATTGTGTAATTGGGGTTTGGTCGGTATAATTGCCCGGTTTAGGTCGGTGAGATTCCGGCATTCGCATTCAGATGCCTATTTGATATAGGAAGGAGAGCAACAACATGGCAGCAACGATTTACTACGAACAGGACGCTCCGATCGGGCCGCTACAGGGCAAGAAGGTGGCGGTCGTCGGTTACGGCAGCCAGGGCCACGCCCACAGCCAGAACCTGCGGGAAAGCGGTATCGAGGTGGCGGTTGCCGAACTCGACGGGACCGACAACTTCAAGCTGGCCATCGAGCACGGGTTCGGGCCGACCGATATCAAGACCGCCATCGACGGGGCGACGCTGATTATCATGACGCTGCCCGACGAGGTCCAGGCGAAGATCTACGAGAGCCAGATCGCGCCGAACCTCAAGGCGGGCCAGACGCTCGGCTTCTGCCACGGGTTCAACATTCACTTCAAGTACATCGTCCCGCCCGAGGACGTCAACATCGTCATGATCGCTCCGAAGGGGCCGGGCCATCTGGTCCGTAGCGAGTACGTCAAGGGCGGCGGCGTGCCCAACCTCATCGCCGTCGAGCGGGACGCCACCGGCGACGCCAAACAGATCGCCCTGGCCTGGGCCAACGGCATTGGCGGCGCCCGCGCCGGCATCATCGAAACGACCTACAAGGAAGAGACCGAGACGGATCTCTTCGGCGAGCAGGTCGTCCTCTGCGGCGGACTCTCGGCCCTGATCAAAGCCGGCTTTGAGACCCTCGTCGCCGCCGGGTACCAGCCCGAGATCGCGTACTTTGAATGTATGCATGAGGTCAAGCTGATCGTCGACCTGATGTACGAGGGCGGGCTGAGCTACATGCGGTACAGCATCAGCAACACGGCCGAGTACGGCGATCTGAGCCGCGGGCCGCGGATCATCACCGACGAGACGCGGGCCGAGATGAAGAAGATCCTCGGCGAGATCACCTCGGGCGAATTCGCCAAGGAATGGGTCGGCGAGTACCAGGGCGGGCTGAAGAACTTCAACGCGGCCTACGACAAGGACCACGGCAGCCAGTTGGAAGAGGTCGGTCGCACGCTGCGTAAGATGATGAAGTGGATCGATTCCAAGGAGGCCTAGGGATCGATTGAGGATTATTGATGACCGATCATTGATCATCGACTTGCAGTTGGAGAGCCGGCATGAGAGCCAGAAGACGGCGGCTGACAGAGAGCACGAGTTCCACCAGGCTTGCGTCACTCTGTCTTCTGGCTCTGGCCGGCCTTTTTAATCTCTGCGGCTGCTCCTCGCTGGGCGAGGACTTCGCCTACACGAAACTGGCCGGCCCCTATAGCCAGACCCGCCTGATGGCCAGCAGCACGCTCGACGTGCTGGCCCTCTCCGAGTCGCCCGCCTACCAGTTCGCGCCGGAAGCGATCGGCAAACAACTGCTCAACCAGAGCGACGCGATGGTCGCGCTGTCGGGCCAAAGCGCCGACGGCCTCAAGACCTGGGTCAACCTGATCGCCTTCGACGAGCGGCACATGACCGCCCGGCGCAAGTACTTCTTCTGCAGCGACGAGAACGCCGCCGGCGCCGTGACGGACCACGTCACCAACCTGATCGCCCGGCGTAAGGGCCTGCTCTTCGACGGCCAGCTCGTCCTGTCCCCCACGATCCGGACCACCCCCTACGCCACCGAAGAGGCCCGCCGGATCGCCATCGTCCAGTGGCTGGCCGAGCAGTTCAACCAGGACGTGCGGGCCCTGACCGGCCGCGAAGACCGGTCGGTCCACGCCGACGAACTGGTCTCGCTGGCGGGCATGATGATGAACCAAACCTTCGGAGGCGCCCTGGTCGCCCTGGGCAAATCGCCCGGCCTGGCCCGCAGTCTCAGCGACGCCGAAGGCGTCGAATTCCCCCATATCAGCCTCAACCACGGCCGCATCCGACTGAGCGCCACCAACGACGTCGTCACCGTCAGAATCCGCGTCAACCTGCCCATGGCGACCCCACAGCCATAGCACCCGTCTCCATCGCTCCCACGCGCTCCCAGCCCATTCCGGCAATTGCTTTGCGCGAAAAGTCCCTCTCGGCGTCGAATAAGTGAAACGCTCCGGCCCCCATCTGGACTGTGTATTTGAGGCCCGCCAGAGGCCATCTCGGGAACGCGACGATGGAACCGGAATTCACAGTCAGACAGATCCTGCAAATCGCCGAGAAACTCGAGCACAACGGAGCTCGGTTCTACGCGAAGATGGCGAGCCTCTTCGGCGACGCGCGCCGGCGGCAGTTGTGCCTGACCCTGGCCGACTGGCGGGCCGGCCGCCAACGGACCCTCCAGCAGCGACGCCAGCAATGCCGCCAACCACAGATCACCGGCGAACAGCGCGACGCCCACGACTACATCCAGACGCATCCGAGCATCATGGCCGACCTGGCCGTGTTCGACGAACATGCCTTCCCGCCCAACGCCCTGTCCGGCCGCGAAGGACTCGAACAGATCGTCAAAGACGCCATCGCCCGGACCCGACAAGCCATCACCTTCTACCAGGGCCTCAAAAGCTTCGCACGCAACCGCAAGGCCCAGGCCGAACTCGACCGGATCATCGCCCAAGAACGACACTACGTCCACATCCTGGATACAAATAGGCACGGGCCTGGCCTGTTCTACGGGGACGCCATTGGCAAGCTGTTAGCAGTTACTGGAGGCCGTACAGAAAACTAAGCGGCCAAGTGGGCTCGCATGAGGCCACGGCCTGATGCGAGTTCGGTCTAGCCAAGGGAAGAAAAGGCGCCCAGGATTCAGAAGAGTTGTTCCCATCTGGCCACCTGCAGTGGCTAGGAAGAGAGCCGTTTACTGCCCTCCAGTTCAATCTATTGCTTTTTCTTAATGTTGCTACCTATTGCTTGAGCAACGATGCCACCGACAATGCCGGCACCCATTACGCCAGCAGTGGAATCTATGAATGTACCGTCTAGAGTCTTGTGCAACATCCCGCATAACATCATTACTATGAGTGCTCCCCACCAAAAATAGCCAAGGCCCATGATTCAGTCTCCTGCTTGATAGAGGTTAGCACTTCTTCACAAGTCGATCTTTACGATCTATCTCCTATCCACCATCATCGGGGCGCCCTTCTCAGTACAGGCGCCCGAGCAGTTCATCCAGAGACACGGTCGCAAAACCGGTGGCCGCATCACTGATGCCATAGGGAATGACCAGCCTGTCTTGATGAATGAGCGCCCCGCACGAGTACACGACATTCGGCACATACCCGCTGCGCTCTTCCTCAACCGGACTCATCAGGGGCCCTTTCAAACGCCCCAGGACCCGGGCCGGGTCCTCCAGGTCCAGCAGCATCGCACCCATGCAATACTGCCGCATTGGCCCGACGCCGTGGGTCAGCAACAGCCAGCCGGCGTCGGTCAGCAGGGGAGAGCCGCAGTTGCCGATCTGGACGAACTCCCAGTCGTAAGCGGGCTGGACGATCTTGACGGCATCCTCCCAACGATCCAGCGCATCGGATCTCAGCAGGAAGAGGTTCTCGCCGTCGAGGCGTCCGATCATCGCGTACTGGCCCTCCACCTTTCTGGGAAACAGCGCCATCCCCTTGTTCTGAGCATACTTGCCGCGCAGGACGCGCACCGTCGCTACGTGGGGGCTGGCGACCTCCAGAAGTTGGGGCACGATGTCGTACCCGTTGTACGCGGTGTAGGTGCCGCAGTAGCGCAAGGTTCCGTCATCCTCTTCCAGTCGCACCAGACGCATGTCTTCCATACCCCGCGATTCCGCCTCACTGAGCGGGAAGAGCACCATGTCCTCCACATCGGACGACTCGAGCGAGCGGATCTCGTATTCCGAATCGACGGTGCGGCGCAGGTGTCGGGCGACGCGTGCGAACGCGTCCTTGTCCTTCCAGGTGTGTCCGTGGCGTTCGATCTTCTGCTCGAGCGCCAGGGAAGTAAACGGGTCGGGCAAGTCAGAGAGAATCGCCTCGATCAGGGGCTCGCGTGCGAGCGCCTCTTGCAGGTTCTCGCAAAAATCGGCCTTTGTGAACTTGCGGTTCGCTTCGGCCTTGAAGGACCGCACCTGCAAGCTGGCGGGTCTTATGTCGATATCATCTCTGGCGTCGATCGTCCCTCTGCGGAACGTGATGGAGGACAAATGGCCTTCCCCCACGGCTCGCAGGCTCATGATGAAGCGCAGCGCGCCGTCGGGCAGACCCGACTGATCGTAGGCCGGGACCATGGACGGATTGCACAACGCCGCCGATTCAAAGGCGTATTCCATGGAGAAATAGGCGCCGATGAGCATGCGGGTTTCAAAGGCCTGTTCCGATGGGCAGCCGGCCTGTTGGATGGCTTGGTCGGCGTGGTTCATCAGGATCTCTTCCAGCCCGGGGTTGACGGGCCGGAACTGGCGCAGGATGTCATCCAGCAATTCCGACGTTCTTTCGGGAGGGAGGTCCTTGACCCGGCGCATGATCCTTCCGGCGCGTTCGCGCCCCGGCCAGAAAAAGCGGGTGATCGTTCGGCGTGCATCGGGTTCCAATCGTAGCGGGAGCCGACGGACCTGAATCGGTGCTTCGCTCATATCGCTCACCTTCATTTCGAATTCGGTGCTGTCCTTGTGCTCAACGAGACCAGAAGCCGGACTGTATCATACCGGTTCTTTCCCAAAGCACAAGGAGACAGCGCGCCGGATCGCGGTGAGAGGAGGAGACGATGCACTCAAATGTGACATAGACCAGTAGAGCCGTGGCCCTGCGCCATTGCATCGAACGTCCTCGTAGAACGACTCAAATTGTCTCGGCGCGTCAAGATAACTAACTAGGGACGGACCCTAGTTTTAGAAGAACTAACAACAGGGTCCGTCCCTAGTATATCTAGTATATCAGCAGAAGTGGCACAGGTTGACGACGCTACGGGAGAACCTGATCAAGATCGGTGCCGAGGTGGTCAGCCATTCCCGGTACGTGGTCCTCCAGATGGCGGAGTTGGCTGTGCCAGGGACACTTCTTCGTGAGATTCCTGGTCGCATCGCCCAATGGAGAGCCAGCCCAGAACTCGCGAGGGCAGGATGACCGTCTTGGGGAGGAAAACACGGTTCGGCGATGAAGAAACCGGGGATCGAGATCTGTCGAATAATCCACCCAATCCTGGGTTTCTTCGCAGACTCCCCAATTCTTGCAACAAACCTCCCGGGTAGAAGCATTCTGGCCCGGTGGAAGGACACGGGCAAGACCAGATTCTTCTCTGCACAGATGCTCCCATCCGGATTGTTGTTGAACTCCGACCCTGCAATCTGATACAAATGATCCTGAAGGGTTTCCGGCTAGCCTTCACAATTGGCCTTAGAAACGGGAAGTCCTGAGTCTACCGAGGAGCGGATATGGCCGAAAACGTTGTTGTGCGCCGAGGTACGCCTACTGTACGACCTGCCATCTCGGGCCGTGCGCGCGCTGATATTCGGTTTGCAGGAAGAAGGTAAGCGGGGAGATGGCCCGCCAGCCGCCTTCGATCTGAGGGAAGACATTCCAGCCGGTCTATCGGCGCCCCGTGCGGGGAAAGGGCTGTTTTCCCAATACGTTGCGGAGAGCGTGTTTTCGGTGTGTGGCCGAGAGCAAATCACAGAGTTCACTCTGTCTGAAGGAGGATGTGTCATGTTCAAGCGATCGTTTTTTGTGCTTCTTTCTCTTCTAATCCTGGGCCTGGCCGTCTCGGCGATGGCCGGAGCCGACCCGAGCCTCATGGGCTGGTGGACATTTGATGAGGGTTCTGGTACGACTGCAGCGGATTCCTCCGGCAATGGCCCCGACATCGTGCTGGAGAATACCACGTGGGAGAATGGACTGTTCGGTGGTGCAGTCCATTTCCATGGCGCCGGCTATGGAAGAGATACGGCTTTCAGCCATAGTGACAACGCTATCACGGTATGTGCCTGGGTGTGGCACGATGCGTTCACGGCCGGTGTCGAGCGATACGTAACGGTTGGTCCGGAAGTCGCGGTGATTCGCAGGAACGGAGATGGACGACTGCACTTCTACAGTATGACGGGCGGTACGTTCTGGCACCTGTATGTCGGCGATGTCCTCACGGAAGGCCAGTGGCACCATGTTGTGGGCACCTGGGACGGGCTCATCCAGCGCTTGTATCTCGACGGTGTGGAAATTGCCAGCCAGGCGCGTAGTGGTGTTTTAGGCAACGGAACGATGCTACGGCTAAGCAGTCCGGACGGAGAGTTCTTTAATGGGATGTTAGACGATGTTCGCATCTACAACCGTGCATTGTCGCAGCGTGAGATTATGACCCTCATGGATCCTGGCGCTCTTGCCAAAGCCGCCAAGCCAGTTCCGGCCAATAAGGCGACAGATGTCTCGATGGATGTAACCCTTAGCTGGACACCGGGAGAGTTTGCTAACAAGCATGATGTGTACTTCGGCGCTAACTTCGACGATGTCAACGATGCCAGTCGGCCCAACCCGATGGGCGTGCTCGTTAGCGAGGGCCAGGCCGCGACCACCTACGCTCCGGCCGACGTGCTCGATTTCGAGACGACTTACTATTGGCGGATCGATGAAGTCAACGCCGCCCCGGACAACACGATCTACAAGGGCGACATCTGGAGTTTCACGGCCGAGCCGTTTGCCTATATCATCGGCAATGCCATCGCCACCTCCAACGCCATCTCGGAGGCAACCGCCAGCCTGGAAAACACGATTGATGGCTCCGGCCTCGACGCGGACGATCATCACTCGGTCGAGGCCCCCGATATGTGGCTCGGTCTTCCCGACGGCGACGATCCGGTGTACATCCAGTATGAGTTCGACCGAGTTTACAAACTGCATGAGATGCTGGTCTGGAACTACAACGTCCAGTTCGAGTTGATGCTGGGTTTCGGGCTCAAGGACGTGACGGTCGAGTATTCCGAGAACGGCGCCGACTGGACGGCTCTCGGCGATGTCGAGTTGGCCCAGGCCACGGCCATGCCGGGTTATGCCGCCAATACGACCATTGCGTTCAACGGGGTGCCGGCTAAGTTCGTTAAGCTCACCATCAACAGCAGTTGGGGTTCCGGTATGCTGCCTGTGCCTCAGTATGGCCTGAGCGAAGTGCGTTTCCTGTTCATTCCCGCCCATGCCCGCGAGCCGGAGCCGGATGACGAGGCGACGGGTGTGACTGTGGACACCTTGCTCGGCTGGAGAGCCGGTCGCGATGCGATCTCGCATGAGGTGAACCTCGGTACAGACCCCGCTGCGTTGGCTTTGGCCGGCACGGCCGACGCCACGAGCTTCGACCCCGGGACCTTGGATCTGGCGACCACGTATTACTGGCAGGTCGATGCGATCCAGGAGGCTGAATCCTGGGAAGGCGACATCTGGAGTTTCTCCATGCAGGCCTTCCTGGTCGTCGATGACTTCGAGAGCTACACCGACGACATCGACGCCGGCGAAGCCATCTTCCTGACCTGGATCGATGGCTATGAGGTGAACGGCAACGGCTCAACGGTGGGTAATCTCGAAGCACCGTTTGCCGAGCAGGGCATCGTCAGGGGTGGCGGTCAGTCCATGCCGATGTTCTATGACAACACCAACGCCCCGATGTCAGAGGCCGAGTTGGCCCTGGCTCAGAACTGGACGGCCAACGGCGTTCAGAGCTTGTCCCTCTATTTCCATGGCGATTCGGCCAACAGCGGCGGCCAACTGTATGTCAAGATCAACAGCACCAAGATTGCTTATGACGGTCCCGCCGCCAACCTCACCAGTTCAACCTGGAATCTCTGGAGTATCGATCTGTCCACGGCCGGCAACGTAAGCAGCGTCAACTCGTTGACGATCGGCATCGATGGCAGCGGGGTAACTGGTGTCGTGTATATCGATGACGTTCGGCTGAATCCCGGGGTTCCTGGTTATCACAGACTTCCCGATGTCACGGGGGCCGGTGATATCGTGCAGGGTGTCCCGAACGATGGCGATTGGCCTGATGCCGAGACACCGGATCTGGCGGTTGACGACGACAGCAGCACGAAGTTCCTGCACCGCCAGGGCGGCGCCACGGCCACTGGGATTCAGATCACGCCGGCGGCCGGCGCCACGGTCGTTACCGGGTTGGCCCTCACCACGGCCAATGATGCGCCTGCCCGAGACCCCATCACCTTCGAACTCTCCGGTTCCAACACGAGCATCGATGGGCCGTATGAGTTGATCGCCGCCGGCGATCTGGTCGATTTCGCGGGTGCGGCTGCCTGGCCTCGCTTCACGAAGAACGAGACCCTGATCACGTTCGACAACACAGTGGCCTACGCGCACTATCAGATTGTGTTCCCCACCCTTCGCGGCCAGAGCGAAGCGCTCATGCAGATCGCGGAGGTGGAACTCATCAGTTCGACCCCGTAGTAACAACCTGGAGGCGATCGCCAGATTTCCTGCGTAGATCGGCCTCGCATAGAAGATCGACCGTGGCTCCGACGCTTGTCGCCGGAGCCACGGCTCTTGACCGATGGTATCGGCCGACATGCCGCTTAACGGACCACGATCCGGGACACCTTACAAATGGCGTTCGGTCAAGTACGAATTCACCGGCAAGTGCAACAAAGGAGAAACACGATGCTGCGTAGGGATCTTCTGAAGAAAACAGCTCTGGGATTGGGGGTGGGACTAGGTTCCTTGACGTCTGTTGAGGGGCAACAGGTTCAGGCAGCGACACGGGTGAAACCGGACAGTGCGCAACCGCGTCTGCCGCGGGAAGTATGGCTGGCATGTGTCTCCTGTGACGGTATCGAGGCCAGGAACCCTGACGATATGATCACCCAGATGCTGGTGCGCATGAAGGAAGCCTTGCCCTATAGGCCGGATCTGATCTGTCTGCCGGAGAATTTCCCCTGTCAGTGCACATCCCGGCCGTCACTGGCGGAGATTTCGGAAGTTCCCCTTGGTCCGGTGACCAGGCGATTCGCAGCGTTCGCGGCCAAGCATCATACGAATGTGATCTGCGCCACGCGCACGGTCGAGCAGGGGCGGTATTACAATTCAGCCGTCGTCATCGACCGGCAGGGGAAAGTTGTCGGAGAGTACCGAAAGACCCATTTGACCGAGGGCGAAATGCGCAGTGGATTGACGCCGGGACCGGTGGACCCGCCGGTATTTGACCTGGATTTTGGGAGGATCGGCATTCAGATTTGTTTTGACATCGAATACCTGGATGGATGGCAACGACTGAATCAAAAGGGTGCGGAGATCGTGTTCTGGCCGTCGGCGTTTGCCGGGGGACGCAAGCTGAATATGCTGGCGCAGTTGTTCCACTACGTCGTGGTGTCGTCCACGCGCAGGAAGGTGAACAAGATCTGTGACATCGACGGCACCGTCGCCGCGGAAACCGGGTTGTGGAATCCGTATCTGTGTTGCGGCCCGATAAATCTGGAAAAGGCGTTTCTGCACACCTGGCCTTTCTGCAAGCGATTCAAAGAGATTAAGGCAAAGTACGGGCGCCGGATCAAGATCACAACTTTCCATGAGGAGGAATGGAGTATCATCGAGAGTCGTTCGGCCGATGTGAGAATCGCGCAAGTCTTGGAAGAGTTCCAATTGAAGACATTCGACGCATTCATGAAGGAAGCGGAAATCATGCAAAACAAGCAGCGGCCGACACGGCATAAATAGGGACGGACCCTAGTTTTAGAAGAACTAATGACGGGGTCCGTACCTAGTGTTCCGCCTGCTATTCGGTGGGGCAAGCCCCGCCCCTTCGCTGTTCTCAAGGTTCCACCATCAAGATCGAGTACAACTCTAACCGCGGCAGGGTAACGGTTGCCCGGCCGTGGGTCCACGTGACATCCAGCGACTTGCCTTCCGGCTGCATCGTGATCGACTTCGGCGCCCGAGCCAAACGGATCGACACGGTCAACGGGCCGACGGGCTTGACCTCGGTAATGCCTCCGTCCGGCGCGTTGGCGTGGGGACCGGACGTATTGACCAGATGAATCGACAGGTTCCCGTTCAACGTTCGCGGACTCACATCGACATCCCTGGCCCCGGTGACTTCAACGATCGGTTCGGGAAGTACTTTGGCCAGAGCGGTCGGAAATGTCTGGTCGACCTTGTCCACCGCGACGATGGAAGCGCCGGCCTTGGCGCCCAACTCGGCGGCGAAGAGCTTCCCCGGGCCGGGCCCGATCAGTAGCAGGCGGCCGCCCGATTTGGCGTAAGCAGCCAATTCGTCACGAAACTCCGGTTCGAGATAAGCCCAGCCCGGCACGATGATGACGGGCCATCGGGACATGTTCCCTTTGAGGTGATGCTCGCTGAGGATCTGCAAGCTGTATTGGCTCTGGAGTATCTCGGTCAGCGCCTTTCGCAGTACCCTGACACCGTTGCTGCCATTCCAGTGGAACAGTGCCGGTGATTCCCGATAGTGCCCGGCCGTCGAGTAGAGCAGTGCAATCTGCGGCACGGCGACCGATCGGTGGCAGTAGGCTTGTCGGTCACGGCAGAACTGGGCCACCTCGGCCATCACGTCCATCTCGGCCGGGTTGCGGATCGCTCCGTCTCGATCCTGCTTGAAGTAGGCCTGATATCCGCCGCCCAGGGCGAGCACCAGAGCCGCTTCCTGCATGAGCTGCACCGCCGGCTTCTGCTTCCGGGTCTTGCGACTGAACGACCATGACATCAAGTCCCACGGCACGCCCTGATCCTCGAGACACCGTCCGGCAAAGCGTGCCGAGTTCACACTGTCGTCCGGCGAAAAGTCGCCCGACAAGCCGGCCACATCGGCCGAGACCGCTTCGGGCATATGATCGCTAAACGCCCAATTGCTGATCACCTGGAAGTCCGGGTGGGACGCTTTCAACGCGTCGACGTAATGTCGCACGTAGCGGCGGAAGCCCTCGCGATGGAAGTTCATCCATTCGTTCCAATAGGGGTCGCTCGCCTTGCGCGGTGCGGCCTTGGCGCCGGTTTGCTCACAGAATTCCGCCACGGCCACCTTGCCGTAATCAGGCCTGGTGCCCCAACAATCGCCATCGACCCAGACACCGTCCACGCCATACTCGCCCGCCAGTTCGCGGAGTTGGGGAATCATCAGCGTATCAGCGTACGGCCCGAACACGGAGGCGGCCCTATCGTTGGGTTTACCGTCGGCATTGAACGCGGCCCAGTCCGGATGGTCGGCGACAGCCTTGAAGTCCCAGACGCCCGAGTAATGCATGAACAAGGGGACCCCCCGCTTGCGTGTCACATCGCGCCAGATCCGCAGTGGATCACCGACGAACCCCGGCGCCGGGTTGCCCACCTTCGTGGGATAGCTCGAATAACCAGCGTGTCCTTTGCAGTCGATTTGGATGTAGTCGGGTTTGACCTTGTCGATAACCAACTCGACCATCTCCGGCGTCGTTCGCGCGCCGACGCCGGTACAGTCCTTGCCCGCATGGAAGTCAAAATGAATCCCGAGAAATGCGTCGGCGCGTTTCATTCGGGGCGGATCGGCGCCGTCCACGCAGGCGCTGCCTATAAGACAGGTGACCATCGCACCGATGAAGAATCGCACAAAAGATCGCGGTGGGCGGCTGGCAGATGGATTGCGGGCAGTCTTCATGAAGCACTCTCCAACGAGTCGATGTTCTTAATAGCCATGACGCATCATGATAGCACTATACCATCACTTCCCTGACGCGTCAAAAGACCAAACAGAGAAGAACTAGGGTCCGTCCCTAGTATATTTTTTATTCGCGGTGGTTCTCCAGCCAGGCTGTCAGCTTTGGGAACGTATCTTCGTAGGCCTTAACATGCCGATGGATAACTTCCCTCAGTTCGCCGTCGATGTTCTTTTCGTGGCGATCCTCATCCTCAATCCGGAAGCTCTCCGGTAGAGGGTCTGGTGTGATGACGGTCCTGGCGGTTATCCGGCCGGATTTGACTTCGACAACCCATACTAACAAGCGATAATTCGTCGCTTTCTGTTCTTTGCTGGCACGTCCGTCGCCGAGGTAAAGGGGGACGCCATTTGTATATTCCGTGATATTGACAAAGGAATAGTCCTTCGTCTCGTTGGGCTCGGCCTGAATGATTACCACCGACTCTGCATGGGCCGCAAATTGGGCTCCGTGGTTCGATTCACAATGCAGGCAAACCGGTCGCCTCGCCGGCTTCGTGAGATTCACGAAGACGTAGCCGCCGTCACGGGCACTAATCTTCTGGTGCTGACCCAGCACATGGTCCAACTCCGCACCAATCACCCAAGCCACATAGTCGCCGGCAATAACTCCCCCATCGGCAGGCTGATTCATCTGCAGATCGGGGATGAGCCGGGCCACCAGAGCATCTATCGCTTCCGTTGCGGCTTTCTCTCGAAAATCCCACGGCACTTGACCGACGAGTCGTCGATAGACGGTCTCTCCTCCGTTCTGCCAGACCGCCATACTCAGCATAAAGCCTACGATGACGAAGAACGGAATCCAACGGGTCCATTCATATGATCGTGATTGTTCTTTCATGCGCGTAGAACAGAAACGACAATACCATTAATCGAGATTTCCCATTCGCCTTCGTGCAACGTGCTCCGGCACACTGTATGTCCCATGATACCGCTAGGGTCGATTCAGTGTCAATGGTTCCGGATGTCCATCGGGACATTCTCGCTGTCAGATGAACCGCATGGGCAACGAGTTGCCCATCCTACGGGGGCGCATGCCATCTCTCTGGATATTTGCTGTTGGGGGTGGGGGTGCTTGGGGTAGAATGGCGGCGAGTGGTTATTGCCATTGCTACCTTTGTCAGAGGAGACAGGGCGTATGTTCAATCGGAACTGGGGTCGTTGGTTGTGTGCTTTTGTTGTGGTGGTGCTTTGTGTTTCTGTTGCCGGCTCGGCTGAGCCCGTCGCGAGGAAACCGCTGAAGGTGTTCATTCTGGCCGGTCAGTCGAATATGGTCGGCGCGGCCAAGATTGCGACGTTCGACTATATCGGCGACGATCCGAAGACAGCGGCGCTGCTCAACAAGATGCAAGACAGCGCCGGCCAGCCACGGATGGTCAAGGACACGTGGATCTCATACTACCAGGCCCACGAAGCGGGCGACCCGAGCGGCGAGGGCTTCGGGCAACTCACGGCCGGCTACGGGGGAAGGAAGGACCCGACGCAACCCGGCGATAAGATTGGGCCGGAGTTCACTTTCGGGATCACCATGCAGAAGGCGCTCAAGGAGCCGATCCTGATCATCAAGACCGCCTGGGGCGGGAAGTCTCTGTACCTGGACTTCCGTCCCCCTTCGGCCGGGCCTTACGAACTCAACGAAACGGAAATCGCCCAGATCAAGCAGCGGGGGGGCGACCTGGAGGCCGAGAGAGCTACGAGAAGGGAGAAGAGCGGCGCCTACTATCGATTGATGATGGATCATGTGAAGTACGTGTTGGGGGACATCGAGCGGGTGTGTCCCGTCTACGATGAGCGGCAAGGCTACGAGATTGCGGGGTTCGTCTGGTTCCAGGGATGGAATGACATGGTCAACAGCGCCGTCTATCCCCGCCGGGGTCAGGAGGGCGGCTACGACAAGTACAGCGAGTGGATGGCGATGTTCATTCGCGACGTGCGCAAGGATCTCAAGACGCCCGAGATGCCGTTCGTCATTGGCGTGATAGGGGTCAGTGGCCCCCTCGACAACCTGGAGAAACGCTATCGCGCAATTCACGGGAACTTTCGCGAGGCGATGGCGGCGCCGGCGGCGCTGAACGAGTTCCAAGGCAACGTATTGGCCGTGCGCACCGCGCCGTTCTGGGAGATGCCGCTCGATCGGATCATGAAGAAACGGGACGCGTACAATCAGCGTGTCAGACAGTTGAAGAAGCTGGGCGAAAAGGGAGAATTGACCGCCGAGCGGTTGGCCGCGGAATTGAAGAAGATCGAAGGCGATGCAATATCACCGCAAGAGGCGGCGACGCTCAAACGAGGCGCCTCAAATGCCGCCTACCATTACCTGGGCTGCGCCAAGACCATGGCGCTGATCGGAAAGGCGTTTGCCGAGGCGGTGTTCGAGCTGCAGCCAAGGTAGAATAAGCCGCATGGGCAATGAATTGCCCATCCTACAGGTGCCGATCGTCTTATTCGCAGACGTTGACCATCCAGGAGACGCCGAACCGGTCCTTCAGCATTCCGAAACAGGGCGACCAGAACGTCTTGGCCAGGGGCATCTGCACTTCACCCCCGGCGGCCAAGGCGTCGAACAGGCGGCTGGCCTCCTTTTCGTCGGCGGGTGTCAATGACAAAGAGAAGCCCTCGAAGTTGGGGCCGTCATCGCCACATCCGTCCGAGACCATCAGTATCGACTCTCCGATCTTCAGCGTCGCGTGCATGACCTTGTCCTCGGCCCCGGGCGGACACGTCTCGGACTCGGGCATGTCCTTGAAATGCGACAACATCTCGACCTCCGCCCCCAGGGCTTTACGGTAGAACGCGATCGCCTCTTCACAGCGGCCGTTATAGCAAAGGTAGGCTTGTAACTGCATGGGTCTCTCCTTTTCGGTGTAGGACAACACCCCTCGACGTCGCTACGACGAGGCAGCGCGTCGCCGTCTCTTCTCAGTGTTCCGGTCTAATTTCGACCATGCCGTCTGATGTGATACGGCCCACGGTGGGTGGAGTTCGTTCCTCTAGCGAAGCGGGCAATCACTATTTTCGCTGGACCTGAGCCTCATCTTTCGCGTTCAGTGGATATGCCACTGGGCGACCTTGGCCATGGGCGTGCCGGGGAAATCGCGGACGATCTGCTCCGTTAGTTCCTTCACCTTACCGGGCATTCGTCGACGGTAGAGGCTGCGGTATAGACGCACCGCCACTTCGACGATGGCCATCTCCGATTTGCTGAAGACATTTCCTTCTGCGGCTCTCTTGCGTCGCTGCTCCCAAAGATGCATTCTGCTCTTCCACTTGGCTCTCTCCAACTGGCCTCCCAGCGGGTCGTCCAGTCGGACTTCCGGGGGCGCCGGCTCGTTCGTCCAGTCCTTGACGCGGCGCTCGTGAGTCTCGGCCATGCACTTCATCGAGAAGTAGAGCCATTGTCGGATCTTCTCGTGGCCATTGGGGTCGAAGGTGAGATTCGCCCGATGGATCGCCGCCTTAGGGATCATGAATTGCAGATCGCTGGAGGAATTGGTGGGGTCCTTTCGGTAGTAGTCCATGTGCTTGTAGGTCCGCAGAATGTGGTCGAAGACGCGGGCCGCCTCTTCGCGTCGCGGAGGTTGGGGATTGTTTGGGTCGTAGTGCTGGCTAAGCAATATACCTATGCGGTATTCAGCGGCCAGGTTCTCCGGATGTCCCGGCCGGTGCTTTAGGGCGTTTCTTAGGTGCTTGATTCTCGCATCCCGTGTGCGAGCCTTCTGGGCAAATTGCAGTTCCTTTTCAAAGAGTTGTGTTGCCTTGGGCAATTCAGAGAATTCTCGCCCATGGCGCAGGCCCGGCGGTGTCCCGGCCATGCCCGCTTGGGCGCACCAAAAACAGAGAACCAGAACAAGGGCTATCGGGAATGTATACCTGTCGGACCCAGATCTCGCCCTGACCACGGCAATCTCCCTTCCCAAACGCGTCATCTAATATGTACCTTCGCTTACTCTGACTATTCTATGTCGCTTCGATTTCCAGGTCAATCGTGGGAATGGTCATTTGGCAGGGTGTGCGCCGCACGCCTTGCGCCTTGACGATGTCGCTCGATCCCCCATCGACGAATGCGCAAGGGCATTGACAGCAGATAGCTCGTTACGTAGTCTCAAGTCACTGGAAACGGTCTTTCAGAATTGTGGCTTCGTAAGGAGAATACCTGTGTGCAAGGATCTGGCTTCCTACCTCATCGTACTCATCGTGGCAACGGTGTTCATCACAGGCTGTCGAGCGGGCAAGTCGGGCGACGAGAAGAGCGGTCCTGGCGTGGGTGCAGCTTCGGCGACTGTTCAACTGCCGACTGAGGACCCGGACGAAGAGGCGCTGCATCCGATGCTCGCCGATGTCATCGAAGCAGGTCCCTACCAACCGAAGTGGGCGTCACTGGTTCAGCATCCGATGCCCGACTGGTTCCAGAACGACAAGATTGGCCTGAGCGCCCACTGGGGGCCTTACGCCGTGCCCGGCTGGACCCCGCGCAAAGACACGCCCTATGGAGTCGCCTACGCCGAGTGGTACATGAACTGGCTGACCTCGGGCAATAAGGCGGTCAAGGAGTATCACCAGAAGACCTACGACGGCGTATCCTACGACGAGTTCTTCGATGGAACGAAGAACCACACGACCGGTCAGATCGATGGTTTCCTCACCAAGGACTTCGACGCCGACCGTTGGATGCGGACCTTCAAGGCCGCCGGCGTGAAGTACTTCTTCCTCACGGCCAAGCACCACGATGGTTTCTGCCTGTGGGATAGTCAGTATACGAATCGCAACGCGAAGCAGATGGGTCCCAAGCGCGATCTCTTGCGTGAGTTGGTCGACGCGGCCCGGGCCCACGGCCTGCGGATCGGGTTCTATTACTCGTACTACGAATGGTACAACCCGATCTACCGCGACAAGCCGGACCTGAGCGGATACAAGGGCATCAAGCCGCTCAAGGATGAGGACGGAGACGGCCAGCGCGGCGAGTATGTCGACGACTTCATGGTCCCGCAGATCAAGGAACTCATCGACAAGTATCAGCCGGACTATCTCTGTTTCGATGGCGAATGGGAGCATGGCTATGTCCATTGGCGCAGCCGGCAGATCATGGCGTACTATTACAACCAGGCGGCGGCGCGGGGACAGGAAGTGATCATCAACGATCGCTTCGGCCAGAAGACCGAAGGCGTCTCCGACACCCGCGGCGTCTATGGCGACTTCTACCACGTGGAGTACTTCGCCAATATCGATCGCGCCAAGCCCTGGGCGATGTGGCGCGGGTTCGGCAACAGTTACGGTTACAATCGCAACGAGCATCCCAGCAACATTCTCAGCATCAAGGACACGGTCCGAATGATGGTCGACGTGGTGGCCGACAATGGCAACGTCGAATTCAATCTCGGTCCCAAGGCGGACGGCACGCTGGCGTCGTTCGAGACCGAGCGTCTGGCCGCGATGGGCAAGTGGCTGAAGACCAATGGCTCGGCCATCTACGGCACGACCAAGAGTCCCGTCGGGATTCTGCCCAACGGGCGCGTGACGCATCGAGCCGAGACGAAGACGCTGTACTTCCACGTCTACGATTGGCCCGAGGACGGCGTGCTCGAACTGCCCGGGATCTTCAACCGCATCGCTTCGGCGCGTGTCCTGGCGACAGGGGAAGCGGTCAAGGTCAAGCGTCTTCCGGAAGAAGGGCTTCGTCTGGAGGTCCCCGGGGCGGCGCCCGATCCGTTTGTCAGTGTCATCGAGTTGAAGTATCGCGGCGCCTTGAAGGCCGAGAGGTACGTCCCGAAGGTCAAGGCCGACGCGCAAGGGGTCTTCAATCTGACCGCTTACGATGCTGTTATTCACGGCAAGACCCTCAAGCTCGAAGAGGACAAGAAGGCCCTGGGCTTCTGGACCGATCGGAACGATTTTCCCCAGTGGACGATCAAGGTCGATGGCAGAGGCGCCTATCAACTCGATCTCGAATATGCCTGCGACCCCGCTGAGGCGGGAGGGGCGTATGCCCTGGTGATCGATGAAGAGCGTGTTGAGAAGGACACGTTTGCGATCCCCAGCACAGGCGGCTGGACCCGGTTCCAGAAGCAGAAATGCGTTAAGATCGAACTGGGCAAGGGCACGCACACAATCGCCATCCGCAACTTGAAAGAGACGGGTCCCCTGATGAACGTCCGCTCGGTTGTGCTCAGACCGGTAGACTGAGTCTTGTGAAGGTCAGTAAGAAATCCCAGTTGGCCCAAGTGGGAGGCACAAATGAAAGGTCAAAAACGGATCATCGCATGCTCGGCTATCCTGCTGAGCCTCTTTTTCGGCCGCAGTGGATCAGCCCGGGATGACATTCCTTTTGTGGAGTCTTTGCAGGAGGCCAATGTCACGCTCCAGACCATGCAAGATGGCCAACGCGAGAGCTTGATACTGGGCAATGGCGACCTCTACGGCATCGTCTGGGAGAAGGACGGCGGCCTGTTCATGCGCATCACCAAGAACGACATCTGGGACGCTCGCGTGGACACCTCGGAAGATGGGGAACTGCCCCGCGTGGACATCGCTAGTGGTCGCGTTTCAGGCTCCAAGGGCGCGCCGCCCAGCTATGCCAAGCCCTACCCTCAGCCTCGTTGCGCGGCGGCGCTGCGTCTCAGTCCCAAAGCATCAGCAAGGGAGGTCAGCGCCCACCTCGACATAAGAAGGGCTGCTGTCTCAATCGAGTCACCCGGTCTTGGGAATACCACCCTTCGCATTCTGCACGATCGCAATGTGGTTCTGATCCACAGTCCCCATGCCGTGACCCTGGAGGAGATCAAAGCTGGAACTCTGCCCGACGCTACACTGGGCACGTCGGATGGCGTCTCCTGGTTGTTGATGAAGATGCCGGGCGATATCGACTACCAGGGAATGGCCTACGCGCTGGCGATTGCCAGCAAGGGGGATCTAAAGGCGGTTTCGTTGGTCACTTCTTTCGATCTTGCCGCCGATGGTGACGTTCTCAGAGAGGCTATCGCCCTGGCCAAGAAGACAATTGCGAAACCCGAGGCATCGCTCATCTCGTCGCACGAGCAAGCCTGGCGGGACTATTGGTCGCGGAGCGGCCTGCAATTGGAGGACGAGGTCCTGCAGCGCTGGTGGTATCGCATGCTCTACTTTGCCCGTACCGTGTCACGACCCGGCGCCGCGCCGGTTGCGCTGATGCCCCCTCTGGCGACGGATGCGACGCCCTGGCATGCCGACTTTCATTTCAACTACAACTCCTGGCAGGCTTTCTGGCCCTTGCCGGCGGCGAACCAATCGGAACTGGCGGACCCGTGGATCTCGTATGTGCTAAGTATGATCCCACGACTCCAGTTCTTAGCCAAGGAAACCTATGATTGCGAAGGGATGTTTTGCCCGATCTCAGCGTTCCTGCACGAACCGGACCCGGCCCAGTGCAAGAGCAAGAACAAGCGCCAGCTCTCGATGAATCCCTGGGGACTGACAATCGGCGAGACGGGCATGACCGTGCAAAACGCCTGGCAGAAGCATCTCTGCGACCCCGATCCCGCCTACCTGCGCGCCAAGGTTTATCCCATCGTGCGTGAGAGTGCTCGGTTCTACGTCTCCTTCATGAGCAAATGCAAGCGGGATGACGAAGGTAAGATTCTTCTCGGTCCCTCCTATAGCCCCGAGCATGGACCGATGGGTATTTCCAACTGTCCCTTTGACATCGCTTACGTTCACTACACGTTCGACGCCTTGATTCAGGCGGCGACGGAACTGGGCGTGGGCAAGGATCTGGTGGCGCAGTGCCGCAAGTACAAGGCGCTGCTGGGAGACTATCCCACCGCTGTGAACGGGCGAGGAGAACCCATCGTGGTGGACTGGAAGGGCTGCAAGTACAAGCAGGTCCCCGTGCACAACATCACCGTTCCGGCTTCCCCCGTCTTCCCCGCCGATCAGGTGACGTGGTTTTCTCCGGAACCTACAAAAGAACTGTTTCGGCGCACGATCAAAGAGACGCGCTTCAATGGCAACAACTCGCACGTCATGTTCAACATCGCCAAAGCGCGGCTCTCGATGCCGGAAGCCGTCGGTGATGCGAAGAAGTGGTTCGTTTCCCGCGAGTTGCCCAATGGCCTGTTCGTCTGGCAAGGCCACGCCCATGGCACCTTCATGCCGGAGATGATCGGCGTGGCCGGTCTGATCAACGAGTTTCTGCTGCAGAGTGTCCAGAACAAGATCCGCTTGTTTCCGTGTTGGCCGGGCGATCAGGATGCCAGATTCACCAGCCTGCGCGCCCAGGGTGGTTTTGTTGTATCCGCGGAATTTACCGACGGGCGCGTGACGTCGGCAACGATTGAAAGCACGGTCGGAAAGCAACTCCAGCTTCTCAGTCCCTGGAAGACGATTTACGTCAATAGCAAGGAAACCGCCATCGGTCCAAAAGGACTCGTGACTGTGAACACAAAGCCAGGCCAGATACTCCATTTCTCGGAAACACACGATTAGAGAGAAAATTCGATGAAGCGCACCGTTGTACTATCCATCTTGCCGGCCCTGTTTATTTTGAACAGCGTCCTGGCTCAGCCCACGCCCGAGCAGATTGCCTGGCATGAAATGGAGATCGAGATGTTCATCCATTTTGCGCCTAACACGTGGCAGAACCGCGAGTACGATGACCACTCGACGCCGCTGGAGAAGATTAATCCAACGCAACTCGACACGGATCAGTGGTGCAAGGTGGCCCGGTCGTTCGGCGCCAAACAGATCGTGTTTGTCGCCAAGCATGTCGGCGGCTTCTGCATGTGGCAAACCGAGACGACCGACTACAGTATCAAGAACACTCCGTACCGGAACGGCCAGGGGGACGTGATGGCCGAACTGGCGGGCAGTTGCAAGAAATACGGTCTCAAGCTGGGCGTCTACGTCTACCCGGGCGATGCCCAATGGGGAGCGGATATTGGCAGCGGAGGTCGCACCAAAGACCCGGCCCGGCAAGAGGCCTACAACAAGGTCTTTCGCAGACAATTGACAGAGGTGCTCACGAAATACGGTGAGATCTCAGAGGTCTGGTTTGACGGTAGTTGCGTGATTGACGTCAGCGATATTCTGCGCCGGCATGCCCCGAGGGCCATGGTGTTTCAGGGTCCACAGGCCACCCTGCGCTGGCCCGGTAGTGAAAGCGGTATCGCCCCCTATCCGACCTGGCAGACGGTCAGAAGACAGGACGCCCTTACAGGGGTCTCGACCGGCAAGCACAGCGATCCCAACGGTGACGTGTGGCTCCCCATGGAGATGGACACCACACTGCTGGATCACCGGTGGTTTTGGGGACCCGACAGAGATCACATGCTCAAATCGCTCGATCACCTCATGAACATCTATTATGGTTCCGTCGGGCGTGGCTGCGTCTTACTGCTCAATGCCAGCCCGGACACGACCGGCCGCATCCCTGCATCCCATGTCAAACGATACCGCGAGTTCGGAGAGGAAATCCGACGTATCTATCAGAACAAGAAGGGCCGGACATCCGGCACGGGTCGGCTTCTCGAACTGCGTTTCGAGCGACCAACGCCGATCAACCACGTTGTCATTATGGAGGATATTCGACACGGGCAACTTGTTCGGGCCTATGAGATCGAGGGATTGATAAAGGGCACATGGACAAAACTGATAAACGGTATCTCGGTCGGATACAAGAAGATCGATGTCTTTGACACCGTGCGGGCCGAAGGCGTTCGCCTGCGTGTGACGGAGGCCGTAGGTACGCCCGTGATTGGGAGTCTTGCTGCATATGAAGTAACTGCGCATGGCAACGCAAGCACGGCCCCCCGTCCAGAGAACCGTTGGAAAGAAGTCGCCGGATGGAAGGCGGTAAGGCTGACAGCGCAATGGCAGATCCTGGACATCGACCTGACGCCTTACATCCCTGCTCCGGGCCAATATGAGTTAGAGTTCCGTAAGACAGGCGAATCAGGGGCCTTGGAAGTGCAAGAAGTCCTGGCCCTGATGGCGGGAACGGAGTCGCCGCATTTGATCACCAAACTTGCCCGACCCCAGGCGTGGAACATCAATCGCACGGCCCAGGTAACCAGCGGGCCCCAAGGCCGAACAGCCCTGCGCATCAAAGCAAGGGCAACGGGAGACTCCTCGTGGAAGGGTATGCTGTACATACGTGGTTCTGAATAGGGCGTCACGCACGGAAGGCCATGGGAGGGAGAAACAGATGGATAGACAAGTGATGTACGGCGTGCTTGTGGCGCTGGCCTTAGTAACAGGATCGAAGGCAGCCTCCTTGTGCGAGTGAACGGCTCAGTGCATGGGGTGCCCGATCTTTCACAGCGGAAATAGGAGAAGTGAGAAATGACGAGAGAACACAGACTGGCTGTTGTACTGTTGCTGTCCCTGGCGTTGATCGCCTGTGCCTCGGCGGCACCGGTGGATGACCAGGGTCGCCCCCTGATTCGCAAGCTTGGGACCATCGACTGCGATCTGGTGGAGACCACGCCCGTGGTGTTCAAGGGGAAACTGTATCGCTCCGAATGGGTGCGCACCAGCTACAAGGGCAATGCACTGGGGGCGAACTATTCCCGTCTGGTTGAGGTCCGTACGGGCAAGCCGACGGCGCCCTTCGCACGGGGGTATGTCTTTTCCAGCGCCTTTGTCGACGGCGACACCGTTTATGTCACCGGTACCAGCACGGAGCAGGGTTGGACGGGCCAGCGCGTCGAGATATTTGCGTCGAAGGATCTGAAGCACTGGGAGCACTGGACCGCCCTGGATCTGGACGGGTTTGGGATCTGTAACACCTCAATCTGCAAAGCCGCAGACCAGTACGTCATGATGTTCGAAATCCACAAGCCCAAAGAGCAGGCGGGTGTGAATTTCACGGCCCGGTTCGCCACCTCCAAGGACCTGCGCAACTGGAAACTGACTGAGCCGGAGTGCGTCTACGCCAAGGATCGCTACAGCGCCCCACACTGCCTGCGTTACCTCGATGGCTATTTCTACGATTTCTACCTCGAAGCCCATGATGGTTACGAGATGCGCGTGGTTCGATCGAAGGACCTGATCCATTGGGAGCCCAGCCCCTTGAATCCCGTGCTGAAGGCGTCGCCCGAAGACAAGCAGATCGCCAATCCCAAGCTCACGGCCGAGCAGCGCCAGCGCATCGCCAAGGCCAAGAACATCAACAATTCCGATATCGATTTTTGCGCGTACAAGGGCCGGCTGGTCATCAACTACTCGTGGGGCAATCAGCAGGGCGAGGAATTCCTGGCCGAGGCGGTCTACGACGGGACGGTTGCCGAGTTTCTCAAGGGCTGGTACCCCTCGGACGATAGCGACGGGATCGAACCGCTGCTGGTCATCGAGCCGAGCGAGAGGAATCCACGCAGTTCCGAGGGTGACATCATCGAACTCAAGGACGGGCGACTGTGCCTGATCTATACGCGCTTTACCGGCGGTCGTGGTGATCACGCCGCCGCGGATCTGGTGATGCGCACCTCGGCAGACCGGGGCAACCACTGGAGCAAGCCACAGATCGTAGTCGAGCGGCCCGGCGGGCTGAACGTCATGTCCGTCTCCCTGCTGCGCCTGGCCAATGGCGAGATCGCGCTGTTCTATCTGCGCAAGACGTCGAAAGAGGACTGTCGACCCCTCATGTGCATTTCAACCGATGAAGCCAGGACCTGGAGCGAACCGACCGTCTGCATCACGGACGAGGTTGGCTACTACGTCCTGAACAACGACCGCGCCGTCCAACTGAAGTCCGGCCGTCTGATTCTGCCCGTCGCCTGGCACCAGGGGCCCGGCAAAGGTCGCGACAGCGCCGGTGTGATCATGTGCTATCTCTCCGACGACAATGGCAAGACATGGCGGCGCAGCAAGGATGTGTTCAAGGTCCATGCACCGGACGGCAAGCGCATCACGGCGCAGGAACCGGGCATCGTCGAGTTGAACGACAAGCGGCTGATGATGTTCATACGGACCAACGCCGGGAGCCAGTATGTCTGCCACTCCAAAGACGGCGGAGAAACCTGGTCGAAGGCCAAGCCGTCCGCTCTGGCCTCGCCGCTAAGCCCCGCCTCCATCGAGCGGGTCCCCTGGACGGGCGATCTGCTCTGTGTCTGGAACGATCACTCGGGGCGCCACTCTTATCCCAAGGGCCGTCGGACGCCGCTTTGCATAGCGATCAGCCAGGATGAGGGCAAGACCTGGAGCCCATCACGCGCCATCGAAACGAATCCTGACGGCTGGTACTGCTACACCTCGATCACCTTCGTGGGGAACCGCATGCTCCTGGCTTACTGCGCCGGCGACAAGCAGGTCGGCGGCCTGAATCGACTCAAGGTCCTCGCCATCTCAAAGGACTGGCTGAAATCCCCATCGCCCGATCACCGCTAATCTGTCCGGCCGGCGCGACCAAAAAAACTTCGAGAAGATGGACCCGAATCGATATCCAGGACGACTTTCATAGTAGCTATGCAAAGTCGACGAGAACAACTGGAGAACGAACTGCTCGTCTTGCGGTCTCGGCAGGGTGACGACGATGCGTTCGGCGAACTGGTGCGACGATGGCAACAACGGCTCAGGCAATACGCCTATCGCCTGAGCCTCTCGGAGGCCGCCGCTTACGACATCGTGCAGGAGACTTGGTGCGCCGTCATTAAGAGTCTGCACCGACTCGACGATGTCAGCGTGTTTCCCAGTTGGCTGTATCGCATACACCATCGCAAGTGCGTCGACTGGCTACGCAGAGAGAAGCGTCGGGCCCTTAAGACTAGAACGCTCACCGACGACATCTGCACTATCCCGGACCGACAGCGCGATCCCAATGAGGACCTCCTTGAAACGGCCATACAGAAGCTGTCTCCCGACCGCAAGGCCCTGATCGGGCTGCGATACAAGGAGGGTTTCTCAACCGAGGAGATCGCGGAGGTCCTCGGGATCCCGAAGGGAACGGTGCAGTCGCGACTGCACCGAACGATTACCGAACTACGCACCCTGGTGGAGCAAGAGTCCCATGAATGATTTCACGAAACGACTGTTAGGATGTTTCTCAGCGCCTCCTCACGATCTTGACAAGGGCGAGCAACTGGCCGAAGAGGTTCAAGCCTTGTACAAGAAGAAACTCAGGAAGGCGGTCATCGAGTGCTATCTCCGCCTGGCGGCTGCGGCCGTCATTACGGTCTACGGGGCGATCGGAATTCGCTACAACACGGGCCGCTACATCGATTGGGCGCTGTTCACAGCATTGGTGGGATTCATATCCATGGCCATGATCATTCTCTGGTATTGGCAGTTACAGGCCAAACTCAGCATCCAGCGGGAGATCAAACAGCTTCGACTCGAAGTGAACAGTCTCCTCGAAGACGGAAAAGCCTAGAGCGACGGCGCGAGGTCGGCGTCGCACGGAACGCGGCTTCGAACCCGTGGGTAGTACGTTGCTATTCGCATGCATCCATGCTTGTACGCGGGGAACGCAGGATTCTCGCGAGATGTCATGGCCGCCTTCGATGTGGGAATTCCGCTCGGACAACTTCCCCGGCCGAAAGACTGCAAAGACCCTCCTCCGAGGGTCAATCTTTGAAAGGGATACCTCTCTATCGGCAGGACGGAGGTAGAGGTTTACGAGATTGCAAAAATACGTAGTTGCCACAATTGATCTAACGATCCTCGCATGAGATAATAGCTTCTACCGCGAGTGCAAAACGGATTCCTTTGGGCCGCGTTTAGCGGACTACAACTGGGCACTTCGCGGTGGGGAGGCAGGGTGACGAGAAGGTATTTCCAGAAGATGCCTGTGTCTCCCCTTTTTGATGAAAATGGAAGAAGGCGCTTCCGGTGGCCCGAGGCTGAGCTTTCGGAAGAACCGAAGCGCCTCTTTAGCTGCACATGTTCTTCAGTGTTGCCTGTATAGGAGGGTCTTTCAGCACTCTTGGGCGTGTGGGCGCCATGGAAGGTTTCTTCCCTGTGCCTTGGCATCGCACCTTTCTCTCCCATCAAGGCACAGGGTGCACAACTACCGCAGCTTTGAAGGCGGGGACAGATTCGTTGTCTGCCCCCATACGCCTTCGCCTTCTGGTAGTCGGCTGTGGGCATGGAAGCTCACGGCCATTTTCCCCGTCCCGCCAAACCCATACCGTTGGGGATATCCCCTCAGAGGAGCATCCTCGGTCATTGACACACGCAGCCGTCGCCCCCTTAGCAAGTACATCGCCAAGCACTTGCATCGATCGGTATCATTCTCGGACCACATAGCCGAAGACTATTATCGCTGAGCCATTTACTGAATTTCATAGCTTTTGGCTAAAGCACTCCCGCCATCCGGTCGATGAACCGGTTGAACAATTCCTTTTACGGACTCCTCAGCATCCCCCCCGGGCTGGTAGGAGTCTATCCTTGCCGGCACGGGCCCGAGGACGGGCCGGGGGAACCGGGAACCGCGGCACCGCTTGTCAAATGATGGACAGATAGGGTAGCGGCTTGCCCCGCCACTTTCCGGACGGACATAAAACCTCCATGGCGCCTCAATCAATAACTAATCGTCCATTCCAGGAGTGGGTCTGTAAGCCGAGTTTTGTCCCCGCCGCGAAGGCGGGTGGCGATCATTTATCTAGACCAGCCGTTGCCGACTGGCTCTCCCGCAATACGGGACGCGACCTACCCGCCGGCCAGACGACTCGAGGAGCCGCCCGTACTCGGGCCGAGTCCGGCTGACGCCGACCGGCTGCTTGGTCTTGCAGGCGGTGGGGTTTACCCTGCCGACGACGTCGCCGCCGTCGCGGTGCGCTCTTACCGCACCATTTCACCTTTGCCTGTGCTCCGAGGAGCCATCGGCCGTATGTTTTCTGTGGCACTTTCCCTGAGGTTGCCCCCGGTGGCCGTTAGCCACCACCGTGCCCTGCCCTGCTCGGACTTTCCTCCGGTTGCCCAAGGCAACCAGCGACCGCCCAACCCACTCTCTGGAATCGACGATTAGTTATTGATCGTTTGAGCCAAGGCTGGTCATATTGTACCAGTTCCACCGAACCCTTTCCACTCCTGCCTGCAAGATAAGGCCAGCCCCCGATGCGCGAGTGATTCGCCTTGACGCCAGACGAAGCGGTTCCTAGACTGCATCAGCGATACGTACAGGTGCCATGTCGCTCGAACGTAAGGGAACTACATGCGGAACATTATTTTCGTCGGACTCGGTGGTTTTGCCGGCTCGGTGCTGCGCTACCTCGTCTCGGGCTGGGTCCAAAAACTCTCCGGCACACCCTTCTTCCCGTACGGCACGCTGGGCGTCAACGTACTGGGCTGCCTGCTCATCGGTCTGCTGGGCGGCTGGGCGGACAACACGGAACTGTTCAGCCCCCCGGTCCGGCTCTTCCTGCTGCTGGGTCTGCTCGGCGGGTTTACGACCTATTCGACCTTCAGTTATGAATCGATGGCGCTGCTGCGCGATCGCCAAACGCTGGCCGCGGCTGCGTACGTGGGTCTGCACCTGATACTCGGGTTCGGCGCCGTGGCGCTGGGATACGGACTCTCGAATCTCAAGGGGTGAACCATGCTGCCCAAACAGGGACAACGATTGCGCATCTTCATCGGCGAGAGCGACCGGCACGAGGGCGCACCGCTCTATGAGTGGATCGTGAGGAAGGCCCGCGAGAACCATCTGGCCGGCGCGACGGTCCTGCGCGGACTCGAAGGCTTCGGCGCCCATAGCCGCATGCACACCGCCAAGATCCTCAGGCTCTCCCAGGACCTGCCCATCATCATCGAGATCGTCGACACGAAAGAGAATATCCAGGCATTCCTTGACACTATCGACGGAGCCATCGCCGAAGGCTTGGCCACGCGGGAGGAGGTGGAGATCCACTTCTACCGCAGTGGGTGCGTCCCACCCGTCGACCCGGAGACCGATGTGAGCGATTGATCTGAGGCGCCATGACGCGACCTTTCAAACACCTCATCGTCACCCGTTTCAACATCAACCTGTACAGCCCCAGTGCGAAGCTGCGCGTTTCACCTGAGCAATGGATGGCGCATCCCCTGGAGTTGTTCACATCCTTCACCTTGCCGTCGATCGCAAGCCAGAGTTGCCAGGACTTCACCTGGCTGATCGCGATGGACCCCCGGACTCCCGATGTCACCATGCAGACCCTCGAACGTCTCTGCCCGACGAACATGAAGCTCTTCATCCCGGCCGCTCATGAGAATAGCTGGCTGCGCGATCTGGAGCCGGGCGCGTACGATCTGTTGACGACCCGCATCGACAACGACGACGCGTTTCATCGGGAGACAGTCGCGGCCTTGCACGAGACATACCGCGCACACCGCGACCAGCAGGCGCGTCCCTGGGTCATGGCGTTCCCCCTGGGCCTGATCATGGACCTGGACAGTCGCCAGGCATGGATGATGGAGTACTGGACCAACAACAGTCCCACGCTGGTCGAGGATGGACGCGATCCGCAGACGGTCTGGCAGTGGCAACACGACCACATCCCGACCGATGTGCCCCGCTGCTATATCAAGGACAAACCGTACTGGCTTCAGGTCGTGCACACGCAGAACCTGCGCAACGCAATCCGGAGCAGTAATCCATTCCGGAAGGTCCACACTGAGTTGCCGGCCAGGCCGGAACATCTGACGCACTTCGGCGTCGATCCGGATCGCCTGCCAGCAGCGTAACGAGCATGCCGGCGGCGCGGCCGATCAATTCGCGCGAACCATCTCGATATGTCGCTTGAAACGGGCCTCGTCCTTTTTCGGATGATCCATGCGGAAATGCACCCCCCGGCTCTCCGTGCGCAACTCGGCCGAGTGGGCGATCAGCAGCGAAACCGTCAGCATGTTCTGGCACTCCCAGCCGACGGGGGAATCGAAGATCTTGTCCATCACGTAGCGATGCCAGAACTGGATGATCTCCTGGGCCTCGGTCAGGGGTTGGGCCTTCCGCGTGATCCCGACATTGCGCCACATCAGCGCCCGCAGCGCGTTGCGGACGTCGCCCGCGTCGAGCCGACTGCGATCCGAGTGCGGAATCTGGTACTTGATCAGCGGGTGCTTCAACGAGACGACGTCAGCGGCCGGGCTCTCGGCCGCCGCGCGACCGGCGAGGGTCCCAAAGACCAGCCCCTCCAGTAGCGAATTGCTGCCCAGACGGTTGGCCCCGTGCAGGCCCGTACTGGCCACTTCGCCACAGGCGTAGAGATTCGCGATGCTGGTCCGCGCCCCGGCGTCGGTGGCCACCCCGCCGACCATGTAGTGGGCGCTGGGCCGGACCGGGATCAGGTCGTGACTGACATCGATATCGAAACTCTCGCACAGATCGCTGATCAGCGGGAACCGCCGGGCGAAGTATTCCTTGTCGAGATGACGCACGTCGAGGTAGACGTGCGTCGATTCGGTCTTGCGCATCTGGGCGAGAATCGCCCGGCTCACCACGTCGCGCGGGGCCAACTCACCCGCTTCGTGGTATGCCTGCATGAAGCGATCGCCGTTCGTATCGAGCAGCAGCGCACCTTCGCCGCGTAGGGTTTCGGTCATCAGCGCGCGGGACGCGCCGGCGATATAGAGGGTGGTCGGGTGGAACTGCACCATCTCCATGTCACGCAGCACGGCGCCGGCGCGGTAGGCCATGGCGATCCCATCGGCCGTCGCGCCGGACGGATTCGTGGTCTCGCGATACAACTGTCCGACCCCGCCGCAGGCCAGGATCGTATTGGCGGCCCAGAGGATCTGCAAGCCCCGTTGGTCGTCCTGACCGACGATCCCGACGCAACGATTCTCTTCGTCGGTCAGCACATCGATCGTGTAGAAATGCTCGATGACCTTGATGCGCGCTGTGTTCTTGACCTGCGCGATCAGGGTCTCGGCGATGGCCCGTCCGGTTTCGTCTCCATGGGCGTGAATGATCCGCGCCCTGGAGTGCCCTCCTTCAAGGGTGGCGTCGATCTGGCCGTTCACCTGGTCGAACGGCGTGCCCCACTGGCACAATTGCTTGATCAATCCCGGCCCCTGCCGCACCACCTGCTCGACCACGGTCTCGTCAGACAAACCACAGCCGGTCTTGAGCGTGTCGGCGATGTGCGATTCGAACGTATCGTCGGCCCTCAGGACCGAGGCGATCCCGCCCTGGGCCTTCCACGTATTGCTGTCCTCCAGCGTGCTCTTGCAGACGACCACGACGTTGCGATGGTGGGCCGCCTCCAGCGCAGCGCTCAGGCCCGCCAGGCCCGCGCCGACCACGACGCAGTCGGCAAAAAGTTGGTTCGTGGAGATCGAGTCGATGTCGACCAGGTACCGCCGGGGCTCACCAAACCCGATGCGATCCGCCTGTAAGCCTCCCGCGGTAGTATTAGCTTCACTCATGATCCTCTTGCCTTCCCCGGCGTACGACTCCCACCCTTGACAGAGGCCCCATTCAGATCGCCCAGGCGGGGTTCGCACGCCCATTCATAACCAAAGAGCCACCATCATACCGAAAACACCGCCGTTTGGAAACACGCAAAAAAGGGGGAAAACCTTGATGTCGCCATAAGCGGCGCGGTAAAATGGGGCAGCGTTGAAAGGGAGACAGCATGCGCGGAGAGAACACGAAACACCAGAGGCAGGTCGTGCGCCGGGCGTTCACCCTGATCGAGTTGTTGGTGGTGATCTCGATCGTCGTCCTGCTGATGGCGCTGCTGCTGCCCGCCCTCTCGCGAGCGCGGAAGCAAGCGCGGGCGGTGGTCTGCCAGAGCAGGCTGCATGGGTGGTCCCTCATGTTTGCGGCCTACCAGAACGACAACGAGGGACGTTTTCCCGATAGCAGATACTCCACCTGGGACGAGCAGGCAGGACAACGAACGTTCTCCCCCTTTTTTTGGCCTTTGCAAATGGAGTTTTACAGCGACTCCGACCTTCGCGACACCATGGTATGCCCGATGGCATCCAAGTCCGTACCGCCGGCCCCCTACCGTACTCGCGGCATGGGTGTTGCAGCCGGCGCCACGTTCTTGGCCTGGCGGCTTGATGCCCGGATGATGGAGGGTATCGAAGTGGCGCGCACACCGTATTCCGAGTATATCGGCAGCTATGCCATAAACACTCATCTTTGTTCCCATAGCCAACTCGCTCGCAGGAACGTAAAACGGTCCGCCTATCCGGTCCTTCTCGATTCCCGAGGTAGCCATAGCGGTCTGTATGAAGCAACCGGGGACGGACCACCTCCGTACGAGGATTATGAACTGGGAACCTCTCCGCCCAGCTATTCGGCGGCTATAGCAATCAACCGCCACCAGGAAGGCCTCCACATACTGTTCGCCGATGGTACCCTACGCAAGGTAGGCGTCAAGGAATTGTGGACCCTCAAGTGGCGCAAGGACTTCGACACCGCCGGACCCTGGACGAAGGCCGGTGGCATGCACCCCGAGGACTGGCCCGAATGGATGAGGCCGTTCAAGGACTACTGACGCTTGCGCTGCAGGATGACCTCGTCGGCGAAGACGCGCTCGTCGTCGGCGTACTTGATCACGAAGGCCTGCAAATCTTTGGTCCGCGCGGTCAGGATGATACGTCCTTCTACCTCCGCGCCGGTAATCGCGTTGGGGTCGGCATCGATCAGTTTCTGCAACGCGTCGTCGTTGGTCAGTCGCAGCGTTAGTTTGGCGTCGAGCACGTCGATCTTGATAAAGGTGTGGCCCGGCACAAAGAAGAAGGCGTTGTAGAAATGCTTCACTTCCTCGACGTTCTGCTGTCCTGACGGGAACGCGTCAGGGAAGACATCGAGAAACCGCTTGCCGTCGAGCTTGACCAGTGCCGCGATGAAGGAGCCCGTGCGGTCCTCTTCGTCGCGCAGGCGTAGCCGATAGACCTTCTCGTAATCGGCCTTCAGTGAGTCGGGCAGATACTCAGCTTCCGCTTGCTCGACACGCGCGAATTGCCACGTGCTGTCCGGATCGTTGGCGTCATCGGCCCAGGTGCCCAGCAACTGCTCGTCAAAGGTGAGGGTGTCTTTGGTGGCGAGAGGCTGCAGTGAAAGGATGGGGAAGCAGCCGCCCAAGAGAGCCGCCAGACAATAGAACAGGATCTTCTTCGCTTTCATGCTCGGTCTCCTTACCCGCAGGGCCGCATTTGCTCTTCATACACGGCGCCATCATACCCGTGCCCGACCCGGATAGAAAGGAGGTTGCAGGACCGGGGCAAAACCGCTACAGTGCACGGCCCGGAATTGGGGGGAGCAGCGTGCCTCTGTGAGGATGTGTAATGCCGGATCTGGAGCCAATTGGCTGGTTAGTCGTCGTACTCTGTGCCTTCCTCGTGGGAGCGGCCAAGACGGGAATCCCCGGCGTGGGGATTCTGCCCGCTCTGTTGATGGCTCAGGTGCTCCCGGCCCAAGAATCGACCGGCATGTTGTTGGGCATTCTCATTCTGGGTGATCTGTTTGGCGCCGGATATCATCGGCGCAATGCCCAATGGTCTCATATGCCCCGCCTGCTGCCGGCGGCTCTGGCCGGCATCGTCGCCGGCCACCAAATCATGGATAAGATTAGTGACGAGCAGCTCAAGCCGATCATCGGCACCATCGTCCTTCTCATGCTGGGGCTGAACTACTGGCGTACCCGGTCGCAGGGCGATAATCTGCACGTCCCCACCCAGTGGTGGTTTGCCGCCGGGCTCGGCTTCGTGGCGGGGCTGACCTCGATGATGGCCAACGCCGCCGGGCCCATCATGATCATCTACTTCGTGGCCATGCGACTTCCCAAGGTCGAATTCGTCGGCACCAGCGCGTGGTTCTTCTTCATTCTCAACTGGCTCAAGGTCCCCTTCAGTGCCAACCTCGACCTGATGACCGCCGAGTCGGTGAAGCTCAACCTGATGATGATCCCGGCCATTGCCGTCGGAGCGGTAGTGGGTATTCTCTTCCTCAAACGCATTCCCCAAAAGGCCTTCAACGCGGTGGTTCAGGTCCTCGCCGTCGCGGCCGCCATCAAACTGATGGCTGGCGCCGTCAAGCTGCTGTTCTAGAGACCCACTAGAGCCGATGAAAAGGATTTGAAAAACGTTGCGCTAGAAGCCATGATTGACGCTATGCCCAGAAGCCATGAAGAAGAGATGTTGGACAAGGCGCGCCAACGAATGCTCAAGAACGATCTTCAGGGTCGGGATATCACCGACCCCGACGTTCTTCGCGTGATGACCGAGACACCGCGCGAGGCGTTCATGCCCCCGGCTTACTATAGCCAGGCATATTCGGACAAGCCCCTGCCGATCGGCGAAGGTCAGACCATCTCGCAACCCTACATCGTCGCGCTGATGACGCAGGCGCTGCGCCTGGATCGTGACTGCGAGGTCCTGGAGATCGGCACGGGCAGTGGCTACCAGACGGCGGTCCTGTCGCGGCTGGCCCGAAAGGTCTACACAATCGAAACGATTGACGCATTGTCGGCGCGGGCTCAGGAGCCCCTGGCAGAATTGGGCCTCGGCAATGTGGCGTTTCGCGTTGGCGACGGCAGTTGCGGCTGGCCCGAGGATCGCGTGTTCGACCGCATCATCGTCACGGCCGCGGCGCCGAAAGTGCCAGAACCTTTGCAATCGCAATTGGCTGAAGGCGGCCTGATCGTCGCACCGATCGGGTGCGGCCAGACGCAAGCCCTGATCGTCGCCGAGAAACGCGGCGACAAACTGATCGAGAAACACCTCTGCGGCTGCCGATTTGTCAGACTCATCGGCGCCCACGGCTTCAAAGAGAGCTAAGACTGTGGATAGTATGCAACCGATAGACAGGGAACCCGAGAGCACACTGGAGTTGAGCACGCCGGTCCAATACCTCAAAGGCGTCGGTCCGGCTCGGGCCAAGACCTTTGCCAAGATGGGCGTCGAGACGGTGGCCGACCTGCTGGAGTATTATCCGCGCGACTGGATCTTCGCGCCGAGTCCGGTCAAGATCGCCCAACTCCAACCCAACGAGACGACGAGCATCATCGGCCTCGTCGAGTCGACCGATTACCAGAACTATCGCCGTCCCCCCATCTTCGAGGCGATCGTCAGCGACGACACGGGCACCTGTCGCATCGTCTGGTTTCATGGCGCCTACGTGCGCAACCAGTTCCAGCCGGGGCAGGCCGTCATGGTCTCGGGCAAAGTGACGCTCTTCAAACACCAACTCCAAATGACCAATCCCAAGTTCATGGTGCTTGACGAGGCGCATACTGAGCCGGACCTGTACTTCAGCGGTGGGGTCTACCCGGCTTCGGCCCGCCTGGCCAGTGGACAGATCAAGCGCGTCATCGTCCCGCTACTCGATCGGCTCGACGACTGGGTCAACGAGTTTCACGAGAAAGACCTCCTCAAGAAGGCGCACCTGATCGGGCGGAAGGACGCCATCCGCTGGATTCACATGCCCCCGGATGAGGACAAGCTCGCCGGGGCCAAGCGCCGCCTCAAGTACGACGAGTTGTTCCTGATGCAACTGGGCTTGGCGCTGCGCCGCTACCGCACCCAACACTTTTCCTCGGCGCCGGCCTGCGCGTCTTCGGACGAGATGGACAGCCGGATTCGCAAGCGTTTCCCCTTCCTGCTAACCGAGGACCAGAGCGACTGCATCGACGAGATCGTCGCCGACATGGAGCGAACCCAACCGATGAACCGCCTCCTCCAGGGCGATGTCGGTTCGGGCAAGACGGTGGTCGCGCTCTACGCGGCCCTGCTGGCGGTGGGGAACAAGACACAAGCCGTCATCATGGCGCCGACGGAGATCCTCGCCTCGCAGCATTTCATCAGCATGGAGCGGTACCTCAAGAACAGTCACGTCAAGCGCGTTCTCATCACCGGCGGTCTGACCGGCAAGAAACGCACCGAACTGCTCGATCAGATCAAACAGGGTGACATCGACATCGTGGTCGGCACCGTGGCGCTGCTCCAGAAGGACATCGCCTTTCGCCGGCTGGGCCTGGTGGTCGTTGACGAGCAGCACAAATTCGGGGTCCACCAACGCGCGCAATTGCGCAGGGCGGGTTCTCCCCACTGCCTGGTGATGACGGCAACGCCTATTCCGCGCACGCTGGCAATGACGGCCTTCGGGGACCTGGATGTCTCGATCATCAAACACGCGCCGCCCGGGCGCGGCGCCGTTGTCACGCGGTGGGTGGACCGGCGTCACCAGCGGGACGCCTACGAGTTCATTCGCGAGCGACTCAAGGTCAAAAAACAGGCGTATTTCGTCTACCCGCGTATTTCCAGCGTGGAAGAGGGCGACAACGAGATCAAGGCCGCGACGGATGAGTGGGAGAAGCTGTCGAAGAAAGTGTTTCCCGAGTTCAATATCGCGCTGCTGCATGGGCAGATGCCCTCGGCCGAGAAACAGCAAATCATGGCCGAGTTTCGTAAAGGCCGGATCAATGCCCTGGTCTCGACCGTCGTGATCGAGGTAGGGGTCGATGTCCCAAACGCCACGATCATGGTCATCGAAGAGGCCGACCAGTTCGGCCTGGCGCAATTGCACCAGCTTCGTGGTCGCATCGGACGGGGGGAATCCAAGTCGCACTGCCTGTTGTTCGCCGAGACGGAGAACGAGATCGCCCGCAGCCGACTGGAAGTGATGACACGCACCACCGACGGTTTCAAGATCGCCGAGCAGGACCTGCGTCTCCGCGGCCCGGGTGAACTCTTCAGCGCCCGCCAGCATGGGTTGCCCGATCTGAAGATTGCCAATATCATCGACGACTACGAGCTTCTCGTCATGGCCCGCAAGCATGCTTTCGAGCTGGCTTCCGAAGACCCCATGCTCACCGAAGCCCAACACCGTGATATTCGCCAGATGTTGTTGGCTCGATTCGGTGACTCGATCGGCCTAGTGGATATCGCTTGAGCCCGGCGCCTTCCTATGCGCCGGGTCCGATATGGAACGATGTGATTTTGCTGGCAGTCTGTCGAAGAAACGGGTAAAAAGCCCCCTATGATATGATCGAGGGCATCGAGAGAAACCAAAGCCACATTCATGCAGATAGCCTGTAAGAACAAGACGCTGGAGAGAGGCTGGATCGGGGTCAATTGCCAAGGTGTGCATCACCTCGGTGAGCTTGGGCATCATGTCCACTCTTTTCAATTCAAAGTACGCAAGACCCGGATGAGCCGATCAAAAGAACAATTATCGTATCTTTTCCGGCATCAATGAGTACAGCCGTGAGCGATTCGAGAAAATGAGATTTTGAAAAACTAGAGGGACTCATGAACGTTATCATTGCTGGAGCAGGTGAGGTTGGGACCTATATCGCCGAGAGAATAGCAGAAGAGGCGCACGATGTGACTGTTATAGAAGCCGACACTGTGAGAGGCGAAGAGTTGTCCCATTCTCTGGATGTCAATGTCATATGCGGAAGTGCTTCGTCCGTGCAAGTATTGAAAAAAGCGGGTGTAGAAAAATGTGATCTTTTTCTTTCGCTTACCGCTAACGAGGAAGTCAATGTTGTGTCCGCGTCAGTGGCGGGCCGTTTAGGGGCAGCGAAAACAATAGCAAGGATTGATGAGGCGGTTTTTCGAGAAGATCCCGTGTTTTCATATCAGACGCATTTCGGCATTGATGAAATGTTCAGTCCAAATATGTTTGCCGCCCTGGAAATGGCCTCTTTTATACGAAATCCCGGATCGCTGGCTATTGAACATTTTGCCCAGGGCACGGTGGTCATGAGACAGGTTATTATTGATGAGAATTCCGGGTATATTGAAAAGAAACTTAGTGAGTTGGATATTCCCAAAGATGTGAGAATTGCGTGTATCACCAGAAATACCAAATTGATCATTCCTGCCGGAGATACCTTTCTGCAAGCCGGAGATACGGCCATTCTTATTGGTGAAACTGAGAAGGTCAGCGAATTTCAGAAAAACTTCAAATGGGAGAGATCGGACAAGCAGAGGATCGTTATTCTCGGGGGCGGACGCATCGCGTTGAGCCTCGCCCGAAGGCTTAAGCCGAATGACTTTCATTTGACTATTATTGAACAAGATGTTTTGCGTTGTGAAGGTCTTTCCTGTGCATTGCCCTCGGCAACCGTATTGCAGGGAGACGGGACCAAATTAGATTTGTTGATGGAAGAACATGTTGATACCGCTGACTTGTTTATCGCGACAACGGCTCATGATGAGATCAATATTGTGAGTGCTTTGCAGGTAAAAGAGCTTGGGGTGAAAAAAACGCTCGTGTTGATTCGCCGGCCGGATTTCATACATTTGATTGAAGATCTTGGAATCGATCATGCCGTAAGTCCACGCGCGATTATGGCAAGAGAAGTGTTGACCCTGCTCAAGAAGGGCAAAGAACGCTCACTGGCTGATATGGGCGCCGGAGAAGCAGAGATTCTGGAACTACACTTCAAAAACGAAGCCCTAACAGAACATAGACTGAAAGACATTCCTTTGTCGAAAAACACATTGATCTTATTGATCAAACGCGGTGGACAGGTAATCATTCCGAGTGGTGATACGACGTTAAAGCAAGATGATGTTCTCTTGATAATCAGCAAATTAAGCGATCGAAAAAAACTTATCCGCCTTTTCGGAGTGTGAATCCTGACGGAATCGCTCTGATATAAAAGGATTGGTCCTTACCTGGCGGATGTAGGTATAGGCTAAGATGGAGTAGCTAAGACAGAAGGGAAAGAGAGTTCTGTGAATTTTAAACTGGTTTTCAAACAGCTGGGAATACTGGTCTCTCTTGTCGGTGTGTGCATGAGTACGAGCCTCGTCTGGGCGTTTATAGATTGGAATGAAGAAGGTTCCCGCAGGGTCGTATATGCTTTCTTTTTGTCCATTGTTATTTGCATCGTCATCGGTCTTGTTTTCACTCGCAAGAAGATCCGCGATAAGAAGATGTACCGAAAAGAGGCTATCGCGGTGGTTTCTTTGGGCTGGTTCTTGTGCGGCATTCTGGGGGCGTTGCCATACATCTTCTCAGGCGTGCTTTCATCGCTCTACGATAACTGGTTCAGTCTTTGCGGCGCCGCTGTTTTTGAAAGTATCAGTGGATTTACAACGACCGGCGCAAGTATATTTCCAGCACCTGAGGAATTGCCCCGTGCCATTCTTTATTGGCGCAGTCTCACTCACTGGTTGGGCGGAATGGGCATTGTCGTGTTGTTTGTTGCTGTCTTGGGTCAGACAGGTGCGGGGGCCAAGCACATGGTTGTCTCTGAAGTGCCCGGGCCCACGGATGAGTCTCTAAAGCCGAGGATAAGCTCGGCCGCACTGCTCCTCTGGAAGATTTATGTTGCCATTTCCGCGGCTGAGGTTATCTGTTTCATGCTCCAGGGAATGAACCTTTTTGAATCTCTTTGTCATACATTCGGAACGATGGCAACGGGAGGATTCAGCACTCTAAATGGAAGCATTGGACAGTATAACAACCTCGGATTTGAGATAACCATTATTGTCTTCATGCTTCTGGCCGGAACAAGCTTTAACCTTTATGCAATACTGTTGACGGGCAACTGGCGCAAAGTCATTAGAAATCGGGAGCTTCAGGTTTATCTCTTGGTCATGCTCGGCGCCGTCGCTTTGTTAACAACTGATGTCCTTCTTAACGGCCCTGACCACTACGGACCCGGAAAAGCCCTGCGCGATTCCGGTTTTCAGGCTGTCTCGATAATGACAACAACAGGCTATTGTACAACCGATTTCAATGCCTGGCCTGATCTTTCGCGCTGGCTCTTGTTCCTTCTGATGTTTGTTGGAGGTTGCGCCGGTTCAACCGGAGGGGGGATGAAAGTGATTCGTGTCATTCTCTTTGTGAAGATCATTGCATTGGAAATAGCAAGTATGTTTCGGCCCCGGGTTGTACGAACATTGAAAATAGGCGGAAAGGCATTGGATAAGAATGTTCGCCGGAGTGTAACGGCTTATATTGGCATCGTGTTGACAATATTTCTTATCTCAACGCTGTTTCTTCTTGTGCTTCACAATGATTATTGCGTGGAGAAAGATGAACAGATTGATCTTGAAACCGCATTTACTTCCGTGGCCGCCACAATGAATAATATCGGCCCTGGATTAAACAGGGTAGGCGCGACTGGGAATTATGCCTTCTTCTCGACTCCCGCCAAGATCTTCCTTTCTTTCCTTATGATATTGGGACGGTTGGAAATTATGGTAATACTGTGTTTATTCCTGCCTTCTTTCTGGAAAAAGCAATAACGATGATTCATTTTTGTTGCGGATAGATTGATGATGAGCGCATCAAAAGGGTGACCTGCCTGCAAAGACGGGTCATTGCGCGCGGTGCTGGCGGAGCATTTCGAGGAAATGCTGCATGTCGTCGGGCAGGGGCGCATCGAACTTGACGAGTTTCTCGGTTGTCGGGTGCGTGAACTCGAGCGTCCAGGCGTGCAGGGCGCAGCGGGCCATGACGGGGTTCTCGGCGACCGGCTCGGTATCGGCCAGTTGCCAGGGATAGACCAGTTTCCCGCCGTACATGTCGTCGGCCACGATGGGATGCTTCAGATGGGCCAGGTGTACGCGAATCTGATGCGTGCGTCCCGTCCGAGGCCTGCAATGCACCAGTGAGTACCCCCGGAAGGGCTCAACGACTTCGTAGAAAGTCACGGCCTCTTTGCCCGTCTCCGCACGCACCGCGTATTTCTCCCGAATCTTGGGATGGACCCCGAGCGGCAGATTGATCCGGTCGGCGGTCAATTCGGGCGTTCCATGGACGATCGCCAGGTAACTCTTCTTGGTCTGACGTAATTCGAACTGCTTGGCGATCTTCCACTGCGCCGTGTCCTTCTTCGTGACGACCATCACCCCAGTCGTGTTGCGATCGAGCCGGTGCACGATCCCAGGGCGAAATTCTCCCAGACCGCTCGACAACTGATCCGAATAGAAGGCCAGCGCGTTGACCAGCGTTCCGTGCCGGTTGCCCCGTGCCGGATGGATAATCAGGTCGCGCGGCTTGTTCAGGATGATCAGATCGTCATCCTCATAGATAATATCCAGAGGAATGTCTTCGGGCTCGATGTCCCTGCTCGGCGGCTCGGGCACCGCGAACTCGACCACGTCGCGGTGGGTCAGCTTGAAGCTGCACTTGACGGGCTGGCCGTTGACCTTGACGGTCCCGGCCTTGATGGCGTCCTGAATGAACCGCCGACTCAGGTTGCGGAACCGGCCGTGCAGGTACTTGTCGATCCGCCGCTCCCGGATGGAGACCCCCACGTGAAGGATCAGCGGTTGACCGTTGGCTTCCGGCAAATCGTCCATGGTCCTGGCGTCAATTGGAGGCCGGCTCGTTGACCTCGACCGCCGCGCCGGAACTCGGCGCGTCGTTGCCATCCGGCGCCGCAACCGGCAGTTCCGTAACACCAACACCCTCGACAGCCTCGATCGTAATCGGCGGATTCACCGCACCCGGTCCAAGCTGGATGGTCGGCGCCGAAGCGGCCGCGGGGTTCGGCTCGGGGGCCGGCGGGAAAATGACAGCGCCTCTGTAGTCGTCCACCGTCTTGAGGCGATGCGCCGCAGCCGCCTGCGCGGCGGTGCCTTCGTAGTCGGCGTTCTCGGCCACCTGACGGTAAGCGGCCTTGGCCTCTTCGAAGTTGCCCAGCTCCTCGTCACACAGTCCCAACCCCAGTTCCGCCGCGGCCGCCAGCGTCGGATTCGAGGAGGCCCGCTCCAAGGCCGCGCGGTAGGCGGTCTGAGCCTGAGCGATCTGCTTGGCCACTTCCTCCCGGCCGGCGGCGGTCAATCGGTAATGCAGCTCCATGCGAATCGCTTCGGCGCGTTTGATCAGCGCCAAGGCCGCCATGCGATCGTTCCCACTGCCCTGGGCGAAGCTCTGCAAATCCTGAGCGATCGGCAGCAGCGTGACCGACTGGTCCGTGCCCTGACTGGCCGCCTGGGCAATCGTCTGCTTCTGGGCGGACACCTGTGTCACCAGATTCGTCAACTGCACGTGCTGGCGAACATCAACATCCTTCCGATAAAACCGTACGAAATACACGCCAATCAGCACCACAATCGCTACGCCGGCGGCGATCAGCGTCGTGCGGTTTTCCTGGGCCCACTGCGGAAAGTGCGTCAGCCAGTCGGCCAGTTCGTTGGTTTTCAGTTCGTGCCGATGATCCGCTTTCATTATCGCTCTCCATTTTTCCTATCCGGGCACACAAGCCAGGTTATCGGGCTATCGAAAAAGACAAACGGGTATGGTAACAAAAACTCTTTTGCCTTGCAATACTGCTGTTGCAAAGTTAATATTTTAGCCCGCTACTCTTTGAAAGGATGCTCATGCTGGGGAAGGATTCGACGCCGCCAGGACCCACAGCCGCGACCGAACATCACCGCACGATTTGGATCGCCCTCTGTCTGTTCGCCCTGTCGGCGATGCTCGGGCACAGCCCGGCGGCGCAGGCCGTAACCGAGCCGCTCACGGATGCGGAGCGATATATCGGCGTTGAAGAGATCAAACCGGGCATGGACGCCTACTGCCTTACCGACTACGGCGAGGCGGGGATTGAGAAGTTCGCGATGAAGGTCGTGGATGTCATTCGCAACATGGATCCGGGCCACGACGCGATTCTGGTGATGGGGCTCGACGAGCGGTTCAAGCACAGCGGCATCGTCGGCGGTTGCAGCGGCTCTCCAGTCTACATCGACAATCGCCTGGCCGGGGCGCTGGCCTTCGGCTGGCAGTTCTCCAAGGACCCTCTGTACGGGGTCACGCCCATCAAGGAAATGCTGGCGGTCGGACGCACCAATGCGGCGCTGACCGGACGAGGGTCGGGCCGTCAGGCAACGTTCGCGTTCGACTTCTCCCAGCCGATCGATCTGACGGCGGTCAGTGAACAGGTCGCCGGCCACCGACTCTTCGGCGCCGGCGCGACCACCGGGGCGACGGCGCTGCCCTGCCCCCTGCTGATCTCAGGCCTGCCGGCCGAAGCGTGTCAACAGATCGCGCCCCAACTCGAAGCCCTGGGATTCATGGCCGTTCCCGGTTTGAGCGGCACAGCCGCCGGGGCCGAAGGTGGTGCAACTGAACTGAAACCAGGCGGCACTTTGACTATCCCGCTCGTCTCCGGCGATATCAAGATAGAGGTGCTGGGCACGGTGACGGAGGTCCGAGGAGACCGCATCTACGCATTCGGTCACAGCTTTCTGGGCTACGGCGCAGTGAACCTGCCGATGGCGAGCGGCAAAGTCTACACGGTCGTCTCGAGCGTCATGCGGTCGTTCAAGCTGGGCGCCTCGTCCGATATTATCGGTGCCATCACAATCGATGAATCATCCGCCGTTTCGGGACAGATCGGCGCCAAACCCAAGCTGCTTCCCCTGACGATCCACGTCGAGCGCTATAACGACCCGACCCCGCGCACGTATAACTGCCAGGTCGTCTACGATGAAACGCTGACGGCCCAGTTCGTTCGCTCGGCCATCGCCGGCGCGGCGCTGCAACTCGGGCCTTTGCCTCCCGATCATACGATCGAATACGAGGCCGCCATCGAGTTGGACGACGGGCAATCCATCCGTTTCGCCAACACGTCCACGAGCATGGGACTGCTCGAACCGGTCGTCGAGATGTCCGGGGCGCTGGCCCTGCTGATGAACACGCCTTACCAGGGCGCCGAGATCAAGTCGCTGGACTTCTCGGTGCGGATCAGGCCGGAGAATATCGCCGCCCATCTCTGGTCGGTCGACGTCGCAACCCCCAAGGTCAAGCCCGGCGAGGATATCGATATCGACGTGGTCGTCGAATCGTTCCTCTCCGAAAAACGCCGGTATCGTATCAAGATGAACGTCCCGGAGGACACCAGCGAAGGCAAGTACTCCCTGATCCTCTGTGGCAACCGCGAGTACGAGCGCTTCCTGGTCAAGACAACGCCCTACCGGTTCATCGGCGACAACTACCAAACGCTCGTGGACGCGTTGAATATGTCCCTGAAGATCGATCGCACCAAGCTCTACTGCCTCCTGGTCCTGCCCTCAGGCGGCATCACGCTGTTCAAGGCGGAGTTGCCGGACCTGCCCGGCACCAAGGCGGTGATCCTCCAGAGCACCAAACGACCCTTGCGGGTGCAAGCTTATCCCCATTGGATCGAGAAAGCGGTCGAAACGGGCACCGTGATCGGCGACAAGGTCATCGTCCCGATCGTCGTAAAGAAATAGTCTTTCCGAGACGCCGGGCGGATCGGAAACCAGGAGATCGCCAAGTCAACGCCCCTGCTATACGGGCGGGAGCGTTGGAAATCGTCGACCAGGATCTCCACCTGAGGACTCGGCCCAATCGAGCCGCGTTGTCGGGATCGTTTGCTTTAGATAGGGAGTTGAGATGAGAATGGAATTTCGCTGTTCGCACCCACTGCACAGGGCCGCACTGGCTCTGGCGATCGTCCTGCTGGCCTGTCCGAGTTGGGCGGTGACCAGCAAGATCACCCGGCAGTCCAGCAGCAAGGAGTTGCTCGAGGGCAAAACGGAACAGGTCGTCGTCAGCTCGCGCGGGACCATCCAACTCGGCCGAGCGGCTAAACTGCTCGCCACCGAATTCAAGGATGTCTGGTCGGTCAACAGCATCGTCGTCAGCGGGGGCACCATCTACATCGGCACCAGCCCAAACGGGAGCATCTACAAGTATCGCCTCGGCACGCTGACCAAGATTTATCCCCTCGAAGGCGAGGCCGCCGAGGGTAAGGATCGCCCGGCGACGGAGCCGTCGGCCGGGATCGTGGCTCGGGAAGCCAAGGACGCCGACGAGGAGAAAGGCGAACTCATCGACGACGACGAGCTGTTCTCCAACGAGCACATTTTCGCCCTGGCGGTCGACGTCGCCGAGCGGCTCCTGGTTGGCATCAGCGGGGATCGCTGCCGCCTGTGCCGTTACGAGACCGGTAAGATGGAAACCATTTTCGAGCCGGACGACGCCAAGTACATCTTCGCCATCGAAACCGACAACGTCGGGAACATGTACCTGGGGACGGGACCGGAGGGGAAGATCTACGTCCTCGATCCTTCGGGCAAGGTCGCCCAGCTCGTCTACGACAGTCCCGACAAGAACATCCTGTCGATCATCGCCGGCCAGGATGGATTCGTCTATGCCGGCAGTGACACACGGGGGCTCGTCTACAAGATCAACCCGCGCAACAAGACCGCCACCGTCCTATACGACAGCGAAGAACCCGAGATCAGCGCCCTGCTCTTTGCCGGCGGCGCCCCCACGGAGGCGGGCAATCTCTACGCCGCCGCGACATCGGCCAAGGTGGTTCAGACCGAGCGCAAGTTCGCGGCCGGCCAGAGCATCTCCGGCCGACCCGAACCTAAAAAGGACGACGACAAGAAGAGCGCCGAGACCGACGGCGGCCTGCAACTGAAGATCGCCAACACGAAGAAAGAGCCGGCCAAGAAGGGCTCGTCGCGCTCCAAGCCGGTCAAGCGGGGTGCCAAGCCGGGGACGGCCAGTTACATCTACCGGATCACGAAGCTGGGCTACGTCACCGAGGTGTTCAGCGAGCCGGTCGTTCTGTTCGGCATGGCCGAGCAGGAAGGCACCATCCTGGCCGGCTCGGGCAACGACGCCCGGTTGTTCGCTATCGACCCGGAAGCCGAGCGTCAGACGATCGTCTACGAGGATGACCAGGCCGCCCAGATTACCGCCGTCCGCGCGTCGAACGCCAACGTCTACATCGGCACCGCCAACCCCGCCAAGCTCGTCCAGCTCTTCTCCGATTATGCCTCCGAAGGAACGTATCTCTCGGATCTGATCGACGCCGGACAGCCGGCCCGCTGGGGCAAGCTGCAGATCGACGCCGATATCCCACGCGGCTGCAAGGTGATGGTCGCCTCGCGCAGCGGTAACGTCAAGGACGTCAACGACCCGACCTTCTCCGATTGGACCGAACAGGTCGAAATCATCGAACCGATTCAGTTGCGCTGTCCCCTGGGACGCTTCTGCCAGTACAAGCTCGTGCTCCGAACCGAAGACGGACACAAGACCCCGATGATTCGCGCCGTGGCCGTCGCCAGCACGGTGCCCAACCTGGCCCCCAAGGTCGAATCCGTGGATGTCACTCGCGTGGGCAATGGGTCCAAGCAGGGCCTCTTCAAGATCAGCTACAAGGCGGTCGACGAGAACGAAGACACCCTGATCTACAAGATCGACTTCCGGAAGATCGGCCGGGAAAACTGGATCGAACTGAAGGACGAACTCAGCGAGGACGACTACGAATGGAACGGCAAGACCGTCGAGGACGGTCGGTACGAGGTCCGGGTCACCACCCACGACGCGCGCAGCAACAGCGTCGCGACGAAACTGACGGGCAGCCGGATCAGCGATCCGATCGTGGTGGACAACACCGGACCGGTGATCCGAAAATACGCCCTGGAGAAAAGCGGCAAGGCCGCCACCCTCAAGCTCCAGATCACCGACGAACTGACTGCGATCGGCAAGCTGGAATACACAGTCGACAGCAACGCCCAATGGAAGAGCGCGTTGCCCGACGATCTCGTCTTTGACACGACCGACGAGAGTTTCACGATCATCACCGAGGATCTGGAGCCGGGCGAGCACATCATCGCCCTGAAGATCAGCGACGATGTGGGCAACACGACGTACAAGACATTCGAACTCAGCGTGCTGGGCAAATAGCCCGGGACACCTTGGGATGCTTCGCAACCGTGCGATCGATCGAATTCGAACAAGTAAGTAAGACCGTTGAGTCGCTGTGCATCGCGGCGTGTTATGAATTGCCCGCCGATGTGCTCGAAGCGCTCGAGCGGGCGGCCCAGACCGAATCGCATCCCGGCGCCGCGCGTATTCTCGCCCAACTCGTCGAGAACGCCCAGATCGCGGCCCAGGAGCGGATTCCCCTTTGTCAGGACACGGGGCTGACGGTGGTGTTCGTCGAGCAAGGGGACCAGGTGACCGTCAGCGCCGCCAACCACAACGATCCGGTGACGGTCGTCGACGCCATCCAGGACGGCGTCCGCGTCGGTTACGAGAATGGCTACCTGCGCAAGAGCGTGGTGTCCGACCCCCTGCACGGCCGGACCAATACCGGGACAAACACCCCGGCCGTCATTCACCACACCATCGTGCCGGGCGACCAACTGAAGATCACCGTCATGGCCAAGGGCGGGGGCTGCGAGAACAAGAGCCGCTTCCAAATGTTCCGACCCACCGCCGAAGCGTCCGACGTCACCGCCTGGATCGTCGAGGTCGTCAAGAGCGCCGGCGCCGACGCCTGTCCGCCTTTTGTTGTGGGTGTCGGGATCGGGGGCAATTTCGAGTCGAGCTGCCTGCTGAGCAAGCGGGCCCTGTTGCGACCCTTGACCGAGTCTCACGACGATGCGTTCTACGCGGAACTGGAGCGTGACATCCTGGCCCAGGTCAATGCTCTCGGGCTCGGGCCCCAGGGACTCGGCGGGGATACGACGGCTTTGGCTGTCCAGATCGAGACGGCGCCGTGCCACATCGCGTCGCTACCCGTAGCGGTCAACATCGAGTGTCACAGCCATCGCCACAAGACGGCGATTCTGTAGGGTGGGGCTTGCCCCACCAAGAGACGGAGCGGTGAGGCAAGCCCCACCCTACGGGTTCTGTGGTGCAGTCACTCGCCCCCTTTGAAGTGCGCCATCCAGGGGGCTTCGGTTTGCCAGTCGGGCAGCGGCTCGTTGAGAAGGAATCGCTTGGACCACTTCTGTTTCCAAAGCGACTTGAGCCAGATCTTCCTGACCGAATAGTCCAGGTACACGCTGTTGATGGCCTGGCTGTGCCGGTCCATGGTGAACCGGTGCATCGAATCGGCGTCGCCGGGCCAGTGTTCGCCCGCCTCACCCGGGGGGGGTGTCCCAATTATCCGGCCAGGCGCCCCAGAAGACGCAGTCCATGAACAACGGGATCTGAGCGGCCCTTTTGATATTGGGTGACTTCCAGAAGTACTGCCTGGGCTTGCCGTAAAGCTCGGGCTCCCCACAGGCATAAACCCAGCCATTGACGCCGTAGCTGCCATAGGTGCCGGCCGGTCGCCCGGACGTCTCGCTCAGGCGGCCCCAGGAGGTCTCCCAGTTGCCCGCGATCGCCGAAAAGCTCGAGGCGCCGGGGGGGTACTGCTCGTGGGCGATCTTTTTGGCCATCGGGCAGACGCGAAACTTCGGGTCCTTGTGGTAGTAGTCGAACAGGACGTCGATCCAGCGACCGCTCGTGCTCGTGCGGGTGGGGAACATGCCATTGTTGTCGTCGGCGTACATCGCCCAGATCGTGCCCCACTGCTTAAGATTGGACTGGCACACGACTCCCCGGGCCTGCTTGCGCACTCGCGACAGCGCGGGCATGAGAATGGACATCAGCAACGCGATGATGGCGATGACAACGAGCAATTCGATCAGGGTAAACGCCTTGCGTCTGCTCATCAGGACTCGCTCCTCAAGATTCCTATCTGCGCAGAATACCGAACCGTCATTCGTGACGGCCCGGGCGAAGTATAGCACCCGATCCAGACCGATGTCAATACCGAGGACGCCGGCCCCGCGTTAGCGCATCGTCGTTTCTCTCTGGCCCCATACGACGATGGACGCCCAGTGAATATCTTCGTTATCAGCCTGGATGCCGGAGAATGCCGTTGGGTGAGGAAGCTTGTTGCCGAACTCGATGGTCCGCGGGTCTTTCCACTTATGATAGTCGGCGTGGCCATCGGCAAAGGAGAAGTTCGTCCCGTCTCCGTGCCGCACGGGCGGCGGGTCCCACCACTGGTATTGATCCGCATAAACGGTCCAACCACCCAGCGCCGAGGGGCAGGTGCCGCCATCGTCGACGAATACCGCACGCAGCGCCGGTTCCTTGATCGCCATCCGCTTCTTGATCATGGTGGCGCCCATGTCGGGCCAATCCTTGCAGTTCATCGAATCGGAGATCGAGTAGGTCCGCACGGGAGGACTCGTCTCGTTGTATCCATCCATCACCTTGCGCTCGACCGTCAGACACTTGTAGAGCTTCAGGTTCTTGGTGTACGGAAAGAGCGCCCCATCCAAAATCGATTGCTCCCGCTGCAACTTGGTCATGCCGAGAGTCCAGTCCTTCAGGACCCAGGGCGTTTCCTTGTCGTGGATGCTGTACTCGCCGGTATCGCCATTGACGAGGTTGTCGTCGTTGTCGTCGGCGTACATGATCCAGGCCAGCGTCAATTGCTTGAGGTTGCTCAGGCAGGCGGTCCGCTTGCCCTGCTCCCGCACCCGGTTCAGCGCAGGCATCAGGATACCCATCAGGATCGCGATGATCGCGATCACGACCAGCAGCTCGATCAGGGTGAAACCCTGAGCGCTGCGATTTCGGTTGCCCCATTTCCGTCTCATGACGCCATGGCCTCCCATTTGCAGCGTGACACCTGTCGGCAATTCACATGAAAGCGGCCCGCCCCGTCAGGGCCGGCCGTCGTCTTCTATCAAGCAAGGATTCTAATACTCCTTAAATCGTCTCATCCACTCCGGCCAGTCCGAAGCCTCGACGCCGCCGGCCTTGGTCCACTGGCCCGAGATGTTGTACTTCTTGTGCCACTTCAGCGTCCAGACCTCTTTGACACCGACCTTCCTGACAGACCAATCCATAAAGGCGATATTCAAGAAGCCCTGGTGCCGGTTGATTGCAACGCGCGCCATGTTGTAGTCAGCGCCGCCCTGCCAGATTTTATAGGGATCCTGAGCCGGTGCATTGTCCTCCCGGGGCCAGAAATCAAAGCGCAAGGCCTCACAGAACCACGGGGCCTGGCTGGCGCCCTTTTCCCCGGCCGTGTGCCAGCCGTTGGATTTGGGGACGCCGCCCTCGTAGTTGCCGCTCATATCCGTGGGAATGATGCAGTACCCGTTCATTCCATAACTGCCGGCGACGCCGTTCACAGGTGAGATTGCGCGTTCATAGATTCCCCAGGCGGTGAAGATGCTCGCGCTCTCGGTCTCTGAATGCGGCTTCGTCGCGGAAGGACAGAACCAAAGGTCGTTCGTCTTCCAGTCCGCGTATTTCGGCTCCAGACTATCGATCCACCAATAGGCATTTCCGTCGGTGCCGTGCCACAACTCGCCGTCGTGGCTCTCGGCGTGCATGGAGGCAATCAGATTCCACTGCCTCATGGTGGCCATGCAGTTGACCATTCTGGCCTGTTCTTTGACGCGGCGCAGGGCCGGCATGAGAATAGCCATCAGGACGGCGATGATGGCAATCACCACCAGGAGTTCGATCAGGGTAAAACCGCGTCGCTTGACCATATGCAGACTCCTAACATCCGGATATTGAAGACCCGTACTCTATAGTCTAGGGATTCAGCAGACCACCTATCTGTTCCGCTAATTCCGTCCCTTTTTACACACATTCAGCATGAACACACACAATTACAATTATAACGCAAGGCCGATACGCATGCAAACCCAAACTTCGCACACCCCCTAAACACCCTGCACTAAACACTTTACGCAGAACTTCTCATCGAATATCCCAGTGACGGCCCGCGTGACATTGCGGGATTTCGCATCCGGCTGCCATTGGGCCCTTCTCAACGGTCGGGATCGTCCGACCGGCACAGATTGGCCAATTCTACGTATTGGGCGGGCGAGAGTTCTTCCGGCCGCTGTTTCGGGTCGATCCGGCACCGCTCGAAGCGCTCCATCCAGCGATCGCGACTGCCCAAGAACTCCGGCGCGTGCTTGGCGCAGGCCCGGAGCATCTTGCGACGGTGGCCGATGAACAGACTCACTACTTTGCCCAGGGTCGCCATGTCATCGATTTTGCCGAATCTCTCCTCGTCGCGGACGAATTGGACGATCGCCGAATCGACGCCGGGAGGAGGCCAGAACACGCTGGGCTTGAGAATGCGCAGCGTCTGGACCACGCCGGTAGCACCCAGCAGAATGCTCAGCGTCCCATAATCCCTGGTTTTCGGGACAGCCTCCATACGTTGGCCCACTTCCTTCTGCACCGTCACGACCATCTCATCGGCGATGAGCGGGCCCTTGACGAGGTTGAGCATCAGGGCCGAGGCGACGTCGTAGGGCAGGTTGGCCACCAGCAGCAGGCGTCCGCCTCCAGGGTCGCGCGCGCCGTCCAGGGCCTCGACGACTGCGGGATTCAGGGCGCCTTTGTTGGACAGGACATCCGCATTGATCAGGTTGACGTTCGGGATATCGGCCAGTTGCGATTCGGCCAGGGCGGCCAGCGTCGGGTCGAGCTCAACCGCCACCACGCGCTGGGCCCGCTCGGCCAGCGCCTGCGTAATGGACCCAGTCCCACAGCCCACCTCCAGGACGGTATCGCCCGGCTGGATCTGGGCCGCATCGACCAGGAAGCGCACCAGGTTCAGGTCCACCAGGAAGTGCTGGCCGTACCGGCGGTTGGGGACGACGCCCACCGAAGTGAGCAGGTCACGGACTTGACGTTTGGTTTGCATCGTTGTCGATAGGTCCTGTGGGGCCTGTCTCAGAGACCCACAGCTAGACCTCGCCCTCCTGGGACCGGCCGGCCGCGGCGGTTGCCAGCCGGCAGTTTCGACGGACCCGGGCCATCTGGATTGCCGTCAGGATCGCCGATTTCATACTCGAAGCACTCGCCCGGTTACGTCCGGCGATGTCGAAGGCCGTGCCATGCGCCGGAGAGGTCCGCACGACGGGCAGGCCGATCGTCACGTTGACGGCGTGTTCGAAATCCAGCAGCTTGATCGGAATCATTGCCTGGTCGTGATACATGGCGACGACCGCATCGAAATCGCCCTGCACGGCCTGCCTGAACAACACGTCGGCCGCGATCGGACCGATGCAGTTGATCCCCTGCTCCTGGGCCAGCAGCAGCGCCGGAGCCATGATCCGCTGCTCCTCGTCGCCGAACTGGCCGTTCTCGCCGGCATGAGGGTTCAGCGCCGCGACCCCGATCCGCGGATGCTCCAGGCCGAAGAACTCCTTCATCGCTTCGTTGAGCAGATCGATGGGCTCGAAGACGCACCCGATCGTGAACTTGTGCCGGACATCGAAAAGCGCCTCGTGGATCGTCGCCAGCGCCACTTTCAAAGGCCCGCTGACGAACATCATCGCCTTCCGCACGGCTTTGTACTTCTGGGCGAACATCTCGGTGTGCCCGGGCCAGGAGGCGTCGGCCATTTTCCAGCTCTCTTTGCTGATCGGCGCGGTGACGATACCGTCGATGATCCCGGCCTTGGCCGCCTCGATCGCGTCGAGGCAGAACCTTATCGAGGACTCGCCGGCCGCTTGACTCGGGCCCTTCAGCCAAGGCGGCACGCTGTGCTCATCGTAGTCGGCGACCACGACCTTATAGGGATATTCCCGGCCGATCTTCTCGTGCTGGTGCCGACCCCAGAACGGCTCGATCTCGGCCCGGTCGGCGGCGTAGCAAAGCTGTTCGTTCATCCCGAAGACGATAAACTTGGCCGCCCGGCGGATCTGGGGGTCCGCCAGCGCCTTGACCACCACCTCCGGCCCAATCCCGGAGACGTCCCCCATCGTCACGCCGATGACCAGTTGATCGGAGATTGAATTGTGGCGGTCGCGTTTGCTCATCGTGTCATACCAGAAATCGCGTTTTCAATACTTATAACGGGCTTCCCAAGGCCCATCAGAACCCCATTTGCCTTAGCCGTTCGACCGTCAAAGGCTGTTCAGCCGGCATAATGCTCTCCAATTGCCGTCGGACGACCTTCACAATAATGTCGATTTCGACGTTCACCTGCTCCCCTATACGGGCGGCGCCGAGCGTCGTTCTGCCCAGCGTCTCGGGGATCGCGGCGACCCGGAAGCTGTCGGGCCCGAGCGAGGCGATGGTCAGGCTGACCCCGTCGATCGCGACCGAGCCTTTAGAAACCATCTGGTCCAGCAGTTCCGTATCGGCGCCGAACTCAAGGTCGGCGAAATCGCCCAGTTGCTTGATCGCCTTGACCGTGCCGACGCCGTCGACGTGGCCCTGGACGATGTGGCCCCCGAACCGGTCGGTCGCCTTCATGGCCCGCTCGACGTTGACCAACGCCCGCGGTTTGAACCGCGAAAGCGTCGATGTCTCCAGCGTCTCAGAACTGAGCCCGAAGGTCGCGACGGTCCCGGCCAGATGGGTCACCGTCAGACAGGCCCCATTGATGGCGATGCTGTCGCCCAGCCGGCAATCGTCGACCAGCGAACCGAGGTCCACAACCAGGGCGCCGCCGCTGGCAGAGAGCGACCTGACTTCACATACCGATTCGATAAGTCCTGTAAACATATCCACTTAATCCCCGGGAACACCTTCCACTCCTCCCTGAGCACCATCCCTATGCTATGATTGTCCACCCCCTCATGTCAAATAATTGTTCCGATGGGCCCCGGCCAGGCCTCCAGCCACCCGAAAATTGGCTTTGTTTGGCTTTGTTTCTCATCTCACCCCTCGTTTTTAGCTCAGAAACGCCGACATTGGCTTTGTTTCGCACAATTAACCCCACAGCGCTCTGCCAATCCCCTCGGGCATTTCCCAGAAGTGATGATTCCTCGCGTACCCACACGCCAATCCCCTTTCGGATGGATCGTCCACAATCGGTTATCCCAAATTCACATCTAATGCAATCTGTTAGGTAGTATACTAATTCACACTGCGGCGTCAAGGAAAATCTGGACAACTCTACGGTCTGTCGCGGCCTCAGGCGTCTACGTGCAGCGGGCAGAATCCTTTCACGGACACCGGCAAGGCGAGTACGGGTGAATTGTCTTTCGCTGTGAAATAGGACGTGATAAGATGACGCCGCTACACTGGTTCGGGTGGTCCGAGGGGGTTTTCCCCGTTACGCAAGGGCCGCAGGCCTGTGGGTATGGCTGTGATGACGTAGCGGCCATTTCGGTTGAGAAAGGAGCGCTAGCCATGAATAATATCTGGTTGAAAATCGCGGCGGTGGCGGTTGTCCTCGTCGTTGCTCTTGTCGTGGGCAGCAAGTACCTCTCGAGCGACGAGACCACCCCTTCATCGCAGAGCGCCTCGGGCGAGGCCGATGAGCCCAAGACAATTTACGACCTGGCCGAGCGGGACAAGCAGTTGGGCGAGGCGCCGAAACCGGTGACCGAGCCGGATGCCGAGCCAGGGCAGGAGCCCAAACCGGGCGAAACACCCGCGCAAGCGGCCCCTCAGCAGCCCGTCCAGAGCCCCGCGCCGGCGCCCAGCGGCGTGGTCCTGCCGAGCAGCATCACCAAGACCACGACCTTGTACTTCAAGCCGCTTGGGGAGATCGAGGACATCGAAGCCCAGCGGATCATGCCGGTAGCCACGGCCGCGCGAAGCATCGGCCGGCTCCCTGTGACGCATTTCAAGCTCATGGTGGACGGCTGCCGTCAAATGCTGAAGAGGTGGCCCGACAGTTGGTACGCCTTCCGGGCCAAGCAGATGCTCGAGGAGATGCCCGAGCGATTCTGGCGCATCTACAAGGTCACCGAGGAGGAATTGGATATCAGCAAGTTCCTGAAACAGACACCCGGAACGCAGCCGCATACCGTGGAGCCGATACGATGACGACGACAACGACTGCCGGGACGATGCCGGTTATCGCGATCACCGCCGAGTGCCTGCCCGAGGCGTGGGAGAAGGCGATGCTGGCGGTATGGAAGCAGGGCTTCGAGGTCAAGACCCAGTACGACAAACCCGACGATCCGCCCAGCAAGGATGCTACGGTGATGGTCACCGTGAGCGATCCGTTCAACGAGCCCCGGATTCACAAGAACTTCCCGGGCGGTCCCGAGGAACTCGAAGCCTATCGCCAGGAGGTGGTCGGAGGCATTCACGATCACTGGATCGACCCGGCGGCGGGCAAGTGGACCTACACGTACCACGAGCGGCTGTTCGCCTACTGCCCCGTCGAGGAACTGCGGGACGCCAACGCACCCAAACCTTTCCCGGCGGTCAACCAGATTCAGTACATCATCGACGCCCTGGCGGGTGCGGGCCATACCCGCCGGGCCCAGGCGATTACCTGGATGCCCACGGCCGATCCGCAGACCGACGACCCGCCCTGCCTGCAGCGTATCTGGTGTCGCCTGGTGGCCGATGAGACGGGACAGCTCTCGCTGAACATGAACACGCATTGGCGCAGCCGGGATCTGTACAAGGCGTGGTTCATGAATGTCTACGCACTGACGGACCTGCAACGGACCATCGCCCAGGGTATTGCCGAGAAATGCGGCCAACCCGTGGGGGTGGGACGCTACGTCGATATCAGCGATTCACTGCACATCTACGGCAGCTATTTCCACGAGGCCATGCCCGAAATCGAGAAGATGCAGAACACCCCGTTCGCCGAGCGGGCGTGGGACAGCACGCATCCGGCCTTCGAGATGATGACCCAGGAAGCACGCGAAAAACTGGCCCAGGACCCCGACTGGTTCGCCAAGGCCAGGGGATGAACACCGAACCAACCGACCAAGAGGAGCCACGCATGACCCTTATTGTCAACGGCGAAAAGATCGACGAAAAGGAAATTCAGCAAGAGGCCGACCGCCTGCGCCCGCGCTACGAGGAGGTCTTTGCCGATAAGGACCCGAAGGAACGCGAGGCCCAGTTGCTCGAGTGGTCCCAGGAGAACGTGGTCGAGCGCGTCCTGCTGCGTCAGGAGGCCAAAAACAACGGCCAGGACGTCCCGGCCGAGGAACTCGATGCGGCGCTGGCCAAACTCAAGGAGCAGTACGAAAAACCCGAAGCACTCTACGAAGCCCTGGGCCTCGATAGTGACGAGAAGATCAAAGAGACGATCGAGCTCCAGATGAAAACGGAGCGTAAGATCAACGAGATCTACGAGGGCGCGCCGCAACCTTCGGATGAGCAAGCCCACCAGCACTACGAGGACAACAAGGAACAATTCAAGTCGGACGAGCAGGTCCGCGTGGCCCATATCGTCAAGTACGTCAACTGGCAGACCGATGAGGCCACCGCCGTCCAGGTGATCACGCAGGCTCACGAGGAGATCAAGAACGGCGCGGTCTTCGAGACGGTGGTCGATAAGTACACCGATTGCGGCGACAGCGGGGGCGATCTCGGCTTTGTCATGCGCGGGCAGATGGTCGAGGAATTCGAGGACGTTGTCTTCAACCTCAGTCCAGGACAGGTCAGCGACGTCTTTCGCACGCGCTTCGGGTTCCACGTCGCCAAGGTCTACGACCGACGCCCTCCGACCATACCGGAGTTTGGTGAGGTCAAGAAGCAGATCGCCGAAGAGCTCAGAGAGCAGAAGAAGGAAGAGGTCCTGGGCAACTACCTCGACGGACTGCGCAGCCGGGCGACCATCGAGGAAGCGTAACGCCGAGGCGTTCACCAACAACCGGCAACGGATGCGCGCGACAGTGGTCGCGACAGGCGGCGCCCACCCATCGGCGCCGCGCTGGGTGGGTGTCGGTAGGGAATTGGCCGGAATCTCCGCCTTGTCATTTTGTTTTGTCCCGTTTGTGCATTAGACTTTAAGTAGCCAGGCGGAACACTGAAGCCGGCCGAAACGCGGACAACCGACGAGAGAACAAAGACTCCAGGCCTAGCCTGTGACCCTAAACTCGGGACACTTGCGCAGTCACAGCCGACTATCTGCTGGGGGGGGCTATGCAAATTTCTTTCCGAGTTGGCCTCTGTGCACCCAACGCAGAGGCCCTTTTTTTATGCGCCGGCGAACCACCGATCCGAAATCAAAGAGTCGTGTGTTTCGAGATCACATTTCATTTGACACCCCACATCTTGAGCATACAATGATGAGTGCAACTAGATATAGGATTGCGCGTGCATTCAAGAAACAGAGGTTGCCAGGGGAGTAGACAGATTTGGGGGCCCTTGGAGAAGGAGGTATGCTGGGGTTGTGAGGTGTCCTTTCTGCAAAGAAGACAGGGATAAAGTCGTCGATTCGCGCTCCAGCGATTCCGGTCGCGTCATCCGGCGCCGGCGTCAGTGCCTGGCGTGCAAGCGGCGCTTCACCACCTACGAAAAGACCAGCGAGAGCTTCAAGCTGCACGTGGTGAAGAAGGACAAGGCGCGCGTCCCATACGACCGCGAAAAGGTCATCGTCGGGGTGCAGAAGGCTTGCTACAAGCGGCCCGTTTCGGCCGAGGAGATTCAACTGGTCGCCGACAAGGCCGAAGAGGACATCTTCAAGCAATTCGACAAGGAGGTGACCTCCGCCTTCATCGGCGAATGCGTAATGAAACACCTGCGTCATCGCGACAAGGTCGCCTACATCCGCTTCGCCAGTGTCTATCGGCAGTTCCAGGACGCCGGCGAACTACTCGATGAGGTGACCAAGGCGATTCACGACACCGAATCGCTCGAGCAACTGAAGCTGTTCGATCAGTAAGCTCCAACAGCGCACGTGCGCGATTCATACCCGGGTGGGGCATGCAAACCATCGCGGCTGTTAAAGTTTGCAGGGAGGCAATCGTTAACAGATGAACAAGCAACTACGAGTCAAGAAGGCCGACGGAACGACGGAAGCCTATCTGCATACGAAGGTGATCGGGACCATCAATCATGCCCTGACCGCCGTCGAGCAAGGCGATATCATTTTCGCCGAGGATATGGCGGAAGTCGTGACCTTTTACCTCTATAACAAGCCGCACCAACGCACGGTCAACTCCCACGAAGTCCACTCGATGATTAAGGCGGTACTGACCGCCACCGGCCAGGAGGACGCCGCCCTGGCTCTAGCCGAACACACGTTCGAGCGTCGGCTCAATCGGGCCCGGACCGAGGTGGTGGCGCTGGAGATGAACGAGTTCTCCGATGCCCAAAAGCTCTACGAAACGAACCCACCGCCGATTTGCAGCCCCTGGAATAAGGCCCAGATCGTCTGGGACCTAACCAGCCGGTCGGACATTCCTCACCAGACGGCCCGAGTGATCGCCTCCACCGTGGAGGAGAGGGTCTTGCGCCTGGGCATCACGAAGGTCTCGCTGAGCCTCATCGAGCAACTCGTCTGGGGAGAGACCGCCGTAATGCTTCAAGCCGAGCGAGCGATGCAGACCACCCAATGATCAGCGCCGTGTATCGGCACACGGCGCGCCTCCTGAACCAGCCACTGTCACTACCCTTTACGCCAGCTTGTCGCGGTTCTCGTAGATCTTGGTGATGGCGTCGGCGATATCGTCCATGTCCCGTTTGCGGGTCAGCAGCAGGGATTGGCTGAGCCAGACCGCTTCTTCGCAGAGTTGGTCGTTGCCCGGATAGTGCAACTGCTCGCGGTAACTCGCCAGTCGGGCCTTCGAGAAACTCCTCTTGAAGTTCTTGGAGTTCAGGGCCACCTCGATCAGACCATCACGATACTGGGGTCCGTACCCGCCGCTGCAGGGCACGCCTTCGGCCGTGAGAGCAGCCAGGAAACGTGCTCTCGGCGCGTTGTTGAAATGCGCCTTCAGGTAGCGGAACGGATACAGATGGTACGCCGCCTTGGTGACGCCGTCGTAGAGCTTGTGAGGAACGATCCCCGGGATGTCCTTGATCTTCGACGTCAGGTACCGGGCGTTTTCCCAGCGCCGCTCCGTATCCTCTTCGAGGCGTTGGATCTGGTTGAGCAAAATGGCCGCCTGGTATTCCGTCATCCGGCGGTTGGTGCCGATGATTGGATAGCCGCTGGTCTTCTTCACACTGCCATAAGGCCGGCCGCAGTTGTGGTAGGAATGGACTTGGTCCATGAGTTCCTCGTCGTTTCCCACCACGGCGCCGCCTTCGCCGCAGGGCAGATGCTTGGAGTTCTGGAAGCTGAAGCAGCCCAAGTCGCCCACCGTGCCGCACTTCTTGCCGCGCCATTCGGCCAGCCACGCCTGACAGGCGTCCTCGATGACTACGAGATTGTGCTTCTTGGCAATCGCCATGATCTTGTCCATGTTGGCTGGGATGCCGAGAATGTGAACGGGCATGATGGCCCGCGTACGCTCGGTGATCCGTTCCTCGATCTTGTCCGGATCGATCTGGAACGTCTCGGGATCAGTATCCGCAAAGACCGGCAGCGCACAGGACCCGATGATCACGTTATACGTCGCGATGAACGTATAGGGCGAAACGATGACCTCGTCGCCCACGCCAACGTCGAGCGCGTGCATCGCCGTCAGCAGCGCGTTGGTCCCGTTGAACGTGCAGGTGCAGCGCTTGGCGCCGAGGAGCTTGGCGTACTTGGCCTCGAATTCAGAAACAGTATTGCCCTGGCCCCGGTACCAGTTGCCGCTGCGCAGGATGGACAGCACGGGTTTCTCCGCGGCCTTGTCCCAGACGGGCCAGGACGGCCAGGGTTTGGCCCGAAGCGCGCGACCGCCATGCAGGGCCAGCTTACCGACCTTCTTGGCCGGTGCGGTATAGGCGGGAACAACGCCGGAGGCCAGCACCGCGAAGGTGCCGGCCGAAGCGGCGCCCATCAACTGTCGTCGGGTCATCTTCTTCTTATCCATTTCCAGGCTCTCCACTAGACCAATTTCTTTCGGTTCTCGTAGACCTTCACAATGGCGTCGGCGATGTCGTCCATGTCCGCCTTCGTGCCCAGCAGGAGGCTCTGATAGAACCAGACCGCTTCCTTGCAGAGCGTCTCGTTGTCGGGGCAATAGTTCTGCTCCCGGCATCGATCCAGCCGCTTCTTCGAGTACGTTCTCTGGAAATTGGGCGAGCTCAGCGCCTGCTCAAAGAAGGGATCCTTATTGATCGGGCCATAACCGGCTGAGCAGGGAATGCCCTCGGCCCGCACGGCGGCAATGAACTTGCCGTGCGGCAGCCCGCCGAAGTGCTCTTTCTTGTAGCGGAAGGGGTAGATGTGGTAAGCCGCGCGGGTCACCCCGTCGTAGAGCTTATGGGGGACGATGCCCGGGATGTCCTTGATCTTCGACGTCAGGTAGGCCGCGTTGTCCCAGCGCCGCTGGCTCTGAGCTTCCAGGCGCTTCATCTGGGCCAGCAGGATGGCGGCCTGGAACTCCGTCATCCGGCACTTGCCCCCCAGACGAACGTAACCGCTCAGACTCAGCATGCTCTGGCCGTAGGGCCGACCGAAGTTGTGGTACGAGTGACAGACGTCCATGACATCGTCGTCGTTGCCGACCACCGCACCGCCCTCGCCGCAGGTCAGGTGCTTGGAGTTCTGGAAGCTGAAGCAACCGAGATTACCGATCGTGCCGCATTTCTTGCCCCGCCACTCGGCCAGCCAGGCCTGGCACGCGTCCTCGACCACGAGCAGGTTGTGCTTCTTGGCGATCGCCATGACCTTGTCCATATTGGCCGGAATGCCGAGAATGTGAACGGGTAGGATGGCCTTGGTGTTGGGCGTGATCTTCGCTTCCATCTTGTCGGGGTTCACCTGGAACGTCTCGGGGTCCGTGTCCACCATGATCGGCAGGGCGCCGGACAAGAGGATCACATCGATCGACGCAATGAACGTGTAGGGTCCCACAAGCACCTCATCGCCCACACCGATCCCCAGGGTATGTAACGCGGTCAGCAAAGCCGCCGTACCATTTGTGGTGGCCAAACAACGCTTGGCCCCGAGCAACTGCGCGTATTTGCGCTCGAATTCGGCGACGATCTTGGCCCGCGACCAGACGCCGCTGCGCAGCACGGAGACGACGGCCTCTTCATCGGCGTTCTTGTCCCAGATGGGCCAGTGAGTGAAATCCTTGGCCCGAATCGGCTTGCCGCCCAGTATCGCCGCCTTGCTCGCGGTTCGGCTGATGTTGCCATAGGCCGGAAGGGTCTGCGAGGCGATCGCCGCCAGGGGCGCCAGCGAAGCGGTCGTGACAAATTGTCGTCGCGTGATCTGTCGTGAACTCATCTCCCATCCTTTCTGGATAGCTTCGATTCCTTTGATTCTGTGGCGGGGGCTTGGCCCCACCCTGATATTCAACGCGTGGGTTGAGAACCCACCCTACGGGTCACTTGCCTTGGGGCAATCTAATCTTTTCGGCCAGGCGGTGCACGGCCTTGACAACCCGGTCCTCGACGGACGCGGCGAACGGGCCGGGCAAAGGCGTGTAGCGCATCGCGCCGCCCGCTTCATAGCCACCTTCCTGCAGAACGCGCAAGGAAGGGACATAGCCAAAGACGTCATTCGAATAGCCTGCCACCCAGACCGCTGGGCCAGCCAGTTCCCTCTTGAACCGCAGCGCAAAATCGACCACCACCTCGCCCGCCAGTGCCACCATAGTCAGATCGTCCCCGAACTGGACCGCCTGGACCAGATAGGGATAGGTGGACGTGATCTTGCCTTCGTGCTCCAACTGCTTGAGAAGAAACTCAGCGTGTTGACGTTCGTACTTGTTGTTGGACTTGGCTTGCTGCTGGAGCGTCGCCCGACTGGGCGGCTGGGCGAAATCTAGTGTGATCTCCTCCAACGCCGCTCGGAGCGGTCCGCGCACGGGCTTGGGCTGCACTTCCAGCGCCGTATCGACCGCGTTGGCCAGCGCCCGGCCATGCTCCTGACACAGTTGGAGACCGCGCTCCTTGCGGCGCGGGTACGGGTTCTGATCGGCGCCGCAGCCGGCCATGAACATCGCGGCTGCCCCCGGATGTGATTCCTCAAGGTACGCCTGGGCAAAACCGGGATAGTCGCCGCAGAACTGATAGAAGCTCAGCGTCGTGCTGTGACAGGCATAGCCGAACAGCACGGCGCGGAGCCGACCTTCGGAATCGTCCACCCGCAGAACCGGGACATCGTGATCGACCCGCCCGTCGGGATTAGGGCTGTTGCGGTAGCCGTGTTGGGTGGGCAACCGCCGGTTCATGGCGAAGCCTGCGCGGGCGTGCGTATACCCGAGTCGGGCCGGAGACAGGTCCTTCAGCGCCGCGCCGACCAGGTCGACCAGTTGGCCGCGCAGCCGATCGCAATAGGCGTGACACTGCTTCATCTGTTCAGACGAGAGACCATAGAACGAACTGCCATAAATGGAATAGCGGGTCTCGCGCAGCACCGGGCCGCAATGCGTGTGGGAGGCGTTGATCAATAGCCGCTCCGGCGCCAGATCGTAACGCCGTCCGACCTCCTTGACGACCCAGTCGCGCATCGCCCGATCGATCCCGATCAGATCCAACGTCACAATCACCAGGCGAGCCCCCTGCTCGTCTTCCAGCGCCAGGGCCTTGGCGTGCAACTCGTGAATCTTGCCCTCCGACGGCTTCGTGCGAGCCGCGTAGCCGGCCATCCACATCGATTCAGAGGGCGTGACAACGGTTCGGGCCAGACCGGCTTTGCAGCGGGCCTCGGGCACCGCAGCGCCAACCTCTGAGACGCTCGCCCAGAAGACGGTGACAAAGAGAATCCAGAGCACATCCCGGGAGGACGTGCTTACGTTCCGGCTCAAAGCCTTTGCCACTCTTGCATTCATCGCAGTCTCCTTCACACACGAGCAGAACCATGATAGCACGGCGCCGGCGGCCAGGCAAAGGATTCTTTGGCGGAACCACCGAAGGACCACCCTTTACGAGCGAACGTCCAGCGGGTACACTCTGGCGGACTTGTGTGACCGGAGCGAATTGAGCACAGTACAGGAGGCCAACGCATGCTAGGCATCGAAGCGATTGACTGGGCCATCATCCTTCTCTATCTGGTGGGCATCACCCTGGTTGGCTTGTGGGCCGCGAAGAAGGTCCACAGCTCGTCGAGCTTCTTCATCGGCGACCGCAAGTTCGGCAAGGTGATGATGGCTTTCTTCATGTTCGGCGCCGGTACCCACTCGGACCAGGCGGTCAGCGTCTCGGCCAAGACCTACCACTCCGGCGCCTCGGGCATCTGGTACCAGTGGCAATGGCTCTTCGTCACGCCTTTCTTCTGGTTGATCGCACCTTTTTTCCGTCGCATGCGCGCCATCACCACGGGCGACTACTTCGAGGTCCGCTACGGGCGCAGCGTCAGCGGCCTCTACGCGGTAATGGGGATCTTCCAACTCCTGGTCGCGATCGGCGTGATGCTCAAGGGCTCCGGAGCCATGGTGGAAGCCGTTTCCGGCGGGTCGATCGGGGCCAATTTCGCCATTGTGGCGATGACGATCATGTTCGTCGTCTACGGCGTCGCCGGCGGGCTCAGTGCCGCCATTGTCACCAACTTCATTCAGGGACTCCTGACGATTGTCCTGTCCTTCATCCTCCTGCCCTTTGCACTGCATGAAGTCGGCGGCATGAGCGGACTGCGGGAATCGATCTCCAACCCGGAGATGCTCCAACTGGTGGCGCCGGGCGAGATCACCTTCTTCTTCATCGCGATCATTGCCTTCAACGCCCTCATCGGCTGGGTGACGTCACCCGAAACGATGGCCAACTGTTCGGCGGGCAAAACGGAGATGGAGGGACGCATGGGGGTGACCGGCGGCATCTTCGGCAAGCGCATTTGCACGGTGGCCTGGATGCTGACCGGCCTGTGTGCGGTGGCCATGTACGCGGGGTCCGAACTCGAAAACGTCGATCTCGTCTACGGCCAGATGGCTCGGGACCTGCTGCCCCGCATCGCGCCGGGCCTGGTGGGGCTGTTTATCGCCTCCATGCTGGCCTCGGTGATGAGCACCTGCGATTCGCTGATGGTGGCCGCCTCGGCCCTGTTCACCAAGAACCTTTACAAGAAGTTCCTGGTCCCGAGTCAGAGCGATACACACTACACGTTCGTCGGCCGGTCCGCATCGATCGTGATCGTCGCCTTCGGCATTCTGTTCGCCTTCGCTCTGGAGAGCGTTGTCGGAGGTCTGGAAATCTTCTGGATGGTCTCGGCGATGATGGGCATCTCCTTCTGGCTCGGTCTCTTCTGGCGCCGGGCAACGGTCGCCGGAGCCTGGGCGGCGACCCTGATCAGTTTCACGATCTTCCTCTTCACCAGCAAGATCGCATTTGGCGATTGGGTCCTGTGGGATTTCAACGCTCACATCGCGGGACATCTGCCGGGTTTTATGTTGTGGGAAGGGGAACTGCATTTGCCCTGGCAGATGATCATGTATCTGACGGTAGGCTTTGTCACGCTGGTCGTGGTCAGTCTGCTGACAAAGCGCGTGGATGCAGAACAACTCGAACGTCTCTATGGCTGTCTGAGGACTCCCATCGGTCCCAATGAGCCGGAAGCTGAGGCCCTGACGCTGCCGATTGGTGTGGCGCCGGGCCCACGAAACGTCTTGATCGACCATCCCGATTTCGAGATACCCCGACCGACCTTGATCGGCATTGGCGGATTCCTCATCGCCTGGGTCGGGGTCGGGCTGCTGATCGGTGCGGTCTACTGGATTATCGGATAGGAGAGACATGGACATAGCCAAGCGAACCGACGAAACCCTGGCGCTGCTGGGAGGCGCCAAGACGGTGACCTCCGAGCCGGGGGATATGTTCACCTGGCCCATCGTCACCGACCGGCACGAGCAGGCGGTCCTGGACGTCCTGCGCCGGGGACAGATGAGCGGCCTGGACGTCACGAAGGATTTCGAGGACAAGTACGCCCGAATGCTGGGCCGCCAGTACGGGCTGGCAAGTCCCAATGGGACCGGCGCGATTCTGGACGCGATGTATGGGCTCGGCATCGGGCCGGGCGACGAGGTGATCTGTCCCAGCATCACCTATTGGGCGTCCATCGTGCAAGCGTACACGCTCGGCGCGACCCCCGTCTTTGCCGACGTCGATCCGGAAACGATCTGCATCGATCCACAGGACCTCGAACGACGCATCACCGACCGCACCAAGGCGGTCGTGGTCGTCCACTACGCCGGCATGCCCGCCGAGATGGACGCGATCATGGCGATCGCCGCCAAGCACGACGTGAAGATCCTGGAAGACTGCTCCCACGCCCACGGCGCTCTATATAAAGGTAAAGAGGTCGGCACGTTTGGCGATGTCGCCGCGTTCTCGCTGATGACAGGAAAATCCCTGCCCATCGGCGAAGGGGGCATTCTACTGACCGACGATCAGCGAATCTACGAACGGGCGCTGCTGTACAGCCACTATGCCCGCCATGGCGAGATCGCTCTGGATGATCTGAAGCCCTTCGTCGGATTGCCCTGCGGCGGATTCAAGCATCGCATGCACCAACTCAGCGCCGCGTTCGGCCTGGTGCAACTCGATCTGTTTCCCGATCAGATGGCGGAGATCGACAAGGCCATGAACCACTTCTGCGACTTGCTCGACGACGTTCCGGGCATCAAGCCGATGCGACCCGACCCAGCGACCCGGACCACCAAAGGGGGTTGGTACTATCCCCATTTCAAGTATGTGTCTGAGGAGTTGGGCGGGCTCTCTCTGTCGCGTTTTGCCGAGGCGGTGCGGGCGGAAGGCTCGATCTGCAACCCAGGCTGCAACAAGCCGCTCCATGGGCACCCGCTCTTCACGGAGATGGACGTCTATGGACATGGCAAGCCGACGCGCATCGCTCATCTCGACCCGTCTGCACGGGTCGATCGGTATGTCCAACCGCTGCCCATCTCAGAAGGCATCATGCGTCGCGTCTTCGAGGTCCCCTGGTTCAAGCACTATCGACCCGAAATCATCCAGGCCCACGCTGCGGCCTACCAGAAGGTCGTGACCGAGCACAAAGCCCTGCTGCCCGACGACAAAGGCGATCGGGAAGACGCCGGAGGATACAGCAGCTTCTTTGGAAAGTGACGTAAACCAAGTCCCAATACCACCTTACAGACAACCTCAATACGCCGTGCACCGCCGAGGGGCACGCGAGCACACCAGCGACAGTGGTTTCTCCAAGTTCGTTCCCAAAAGCGATCGCCGAACTGGTAGAATATGAGACAGACGGGCAGACAGCCGGCGTCTCGGGTATGGCGCGATGTTATAACAGGCGCGGCATGTATTGCGCGTGTGAATGTCCCTACGGAGATGGACCCCTGTAGTCCTGGAATGAACGGGATACTTCTATGAATTTGCTCGGCGTACCAAAAAGAAACGGTTTCGCAGTCATGTTGCTTCTCATACTGGCGGCAGACGCGCCCGTCCTCGCCCGACAGCGCTCGAACCGGGCGATCTTCGCACAGTTCGAGAGCAGTAAGCCATATACCCGTGCCAGCCAGAACCGGATCGACACGTTGGTAACGTCCACCCTGCGCCAGCAAGGCATTGAGCCGGCGAACACCTGTTCCGACGGAGTCTTCATCCGGCGCGTGTACCTGGACGTAGTCGGCAGGTTGCCCGAACCGCAGGAGGTGCGTCGCTTTCTACAAAGTCGCCTGCCGCGCAAGCGGGCCGCGCTAATCGACGACCTCTTGAAGCGAGACGCCTTCGCCGACTACTGGTCGCTGAAGTGGTGCGACGTGCTGCGCGTCAAGGCGGAGTTCCCCATCAACCTGTGGCCCAACGCGGTACAGGCCTATCACCGCTGGATTCACGACGCCCTCCGTGACAACATGCCTTACGACCAATTCGCCCGCGAACTGCTGACCTCCAGCGGCAGCAACTTTCGGACGCCCCAGGTCAATTTCTACCGGGCGGTCCAAGGCCAGGAACCGGCCGCGATCGCCGGCGCGGCAACGCTGACATTCATGGGCGTGCGTTTCGATCAGTGGCCCGAATCCAAGCGGCGCGGAATGGAGGCGTTCTTCTCCCGAGTCGCCTTCAAGAAAACCGCCGAGTGGAAAGAAGAGATCGTCTACCTGGACCCGGAGCCGACCGATCCGCTGATAGCGACGCTTCCCAACGGCGCCCGCATCCAGATCCAGCCGGACCAGGACCCGCGTGCGGCTTTTGCCGACTGGTTGATCGCGCCGGAGAATCCCTGGTTCGCCCGCAACATCGTCAATCGCGTTTGGGCCTGGCTGCTGGGCCGGGGCCTCATCCACGAACCGGACGACCTCCGACCGGACAATCCGCCCGTCCATCCTGAGGTCCTGACCTATCTGGAAAAGGAACTGGTGAAAGCCGACTACGATCTGCGGCACATCTACCGGCTCATTCTCAATTCCCGCACCTACCAGCAGTCGTCGATCCCACGCAGCAATCATCCCCAAGCCGAGATTCTGTTCGCTCAGTATCCGGTGCGACAGCTCGAAGCCGAGGTGCTGATCGACGCCCTGTGCTGGATCTCCGGGACGCGCGAGAGCTATTCCAGTATGATTCCTGAGCCGTTCACCTTCGTGCCCGAAGAGCACCACTCCATTGAATTGGCCGACGGCAGTATCACGAGCCAGTTCCTCGAGATGTTTGGCCGGCCGGCACGGGATACGGGTCTGGAATCAGAGCGCAACAACCAACCAACGGACGCCCAGCGCCTGCACCTGTTGAATTCGACACACGTGCAGAAGAAGATCGAGCGAAGCAAACGGCTCAGCAACCTGGTCAAGACCGCCAAGAGCAACCGTCGGACGCTGATCGGGACGATCTATCTAAGCATCCTGTCACGGTATCCGACGCAGGCCGAACGCATCGCCGCCGAGACGTATTTCAAGGGCAAAGGGATCGGCACCCGAAATGGTACGACCGATCTGGTCTGGGCGTTGATCAACACCAAGGAGTTTCTCTACCGGCATTGAGCCGGTCGGATATCGCCTGTTTGCCCAACCGTTCAGGCGCGAGGAGATGATCCTATGAACGAATCACGAAAAACCATCACTCGGCGTGACGCCTTGAAGCAAGGGCTTCTCGGAGCGGCGGGCCTGGCGCTGGCCAACCCCCTTCTTCGCACAGCGCCGTCCGCGCCCCTACAGCCCAAGGCCAAGTCGGTCATTCAGATCTGGATGTGGGGCGGCCCATCCCATCTGGACACGTTCGATCCCAAGCCGGACGCGGGCTACGACTACTGTGGTCCCCTGAAGAAACCGATCGGCACCAATGTCAATGGCATCCAAATCGGCGAACTTCTGCCTTTGCTGGCCAAGCAGGCGGACAAGTATGCCATCATTCGCAGCATGACCCACGGAATCAACGCGCACGAGACCGCGTCCTATCGGGTGCAGACCGGGCACGATCCGGGCCGACTGGTCTATCCCTGCATTGGCGCCGTCGTCGGGCAGTTCAAAGGCTATGAGCACGGCTACAAGGGGTTGGTCCCGCCGTACATTGTTCTGACTCAAACTCAGGGCCGCTTCTCGGAAGCAGGCTTCCTCGGGCCGCGCTACAAGCCGTTCGCCACCGGCGGCGACCCTAACCGGAACCCTTTCATCGTCGAAGGAATCGTCGCGCAGGGCATCTCCGACGAGCGTCAGCGCCGGCGTCGTGAGTTGCTTCATACGCTGGACTCGCTGGGCCAAGCCATGCCCACGAATCCGCATTTCGAGCGACTCGACCAGTGTGAGGAAAAGGCCTACGACATGATGTTCGGGAACGCTCGAGAGTTGTTCGATCTATCCCAGGAGAAAGACGAAGTACGCAAGCGATACGGGCGCAACACGTTCGGCCAATCGTGCCTGATGGCACGGCGACTGGTGGAGCATGGGGTGCCCTATATCACGATCAACTACAAAGGTTGGGACACGCACAAGCAGCACTTCGAGACCATGCGCCGCAAGCTCCCGGAGATGGACGCCGCGATGGCGTCGCTACTGCAGGATCTGTCCAGTCGGGGCCTGCTCGACAGCACGATCATCTGGTGGGGAGGCGAGTTCGGACGCGGCCCGAAGGTCCAGTGGAACCCGCCCTGGAACGGTGGTCGCTCGCACTATGGCAAGTGCTTCTCGGCGCTGGTGGCCGGCGGTGGCTTCAAAGGAGGTCGCGTCGTCGGCGCCTCCAACGAGAAGGGCATGGAAGTGGCCGAGCGGCCCGTCTATCCTGAGGACCTGCTCGCCAGCATGTACCAACTGCTGGGCATCGACCCCGAGGGCATCATGCCTAACCCGAGGGCCTTACAGGTCAAGGTCATGCCCGCGACGAAGACCAGCGGCGGACGCCTCACAGAGATCATGTAGCACCAGGAGCAGAAGGATGTCACTCAGACAGAGCTCGATCGTTGCAGCGTTGATCCTATGCGTGACGACCGCATGGGGACAATCAACCCGAGAGCCGCACATCGGCTATCTCTACCCCAGCGGGGGACAGCAGGGCCACACCGTTCGGATCGTCGTCGGCGGGCAGTACCTCGGAGGTGCCCGCCTCGTGGACATCTCGGGGCAAGGTGTAAGCGCCGCGGTCGTTGAATACATCAGGCCTCCCAGAAACCTGCAGAGGGAACAACGCGAGGCGATCCAGGAGCGTCTGAAAGAGGTACGGGACAAGCGGCTGGCGGAGTTGCCTCAGAGGAGACAGCGTCGGCCGCGATCTTCCGCCAAGAAGTCAAGCCGGAGTAGGTCAACCAAACCCAAGGTCGCCAAAAAGGAAGAACCAGCGAAAAAGGCCGAAGGGGTCAAACTGCCCAAGCATCCCCTGCTGCTTGAGCTGGACTCCAAGAGCCTGCGCGAACTGACGCACATTGAGAACATCCTCTTCTTCCCGCGCAGCAAGCAGCAGTCCAATCGACAGCTCGCTGAGATGGTCCTGATCGAGGTCACCCTCGACGCGGACGCCCCCGCCGGAGACCGGGAACTGCGTCTGAAGACATCGACAGGCGTGACCAACCCCATCGTCTTTCAGGTGGGGCGCCTGCCCGAGATCCGCGAATTGGAACCCAACGACCAGCAGGCGTATCCTGATCTGCCCGACCTGCCCCCGGAAGTCATCGCACCGAAAGAAAAACCGCTCGCTCTGCCCGTCCTACTGAACGGGCAGATCATGCCGGGCGACGTCGATCGCTTCCGTTTCCGCGCGCGGAAGGGACAGCAACTCGTCATGGAGGCCCACGCCCGCAGCCTGATCCCGTACCTGGCCGACGCCGTCCCGGGATGGTTCCAGGCGACGCTGGCCCTCTACGACGCGAAGGGCAACGAGGTGGCCTTCGCCGACGACTATCGCTTCAATCCCGACCCGGTTCTGTTCTACAAGATTCCCGCTGACGGGGAATACGAACTGGAGATCCGCGATTCGATCTATCGGGGTCGCGAGGATTTCGTCTACCGCATTGCCGTGAGCGAGCGCCCCTTCATCACGCAGATGTTCCCCCTGGGGGCCCAGGTAGGCCAAGCGAGCAGTGTCAAGGTCAGCGGTTGGAACCTGGCCGAGACGGAATTGCCGCTGGACACCCAGCCGGGCGACAGCAACATCCGCCAAGTGGCGCACCACAAGGGAAACCGATTCTCTAACTCCGTCCCCTACACTGTCGATACGTTATCCGAACGTGACGAAGTCAAATCCAACGACACAGTGAAGCGTCCTCAGCCAATCAAGTTGCCCATGATCATCAACGGCCGGATCAACAAGGCCGGCGACACCGACATCTTCAGATTTCTGGGTCAGAGAAACGACACGGTAGTGGCCGAGGTGATGGCGCGCCGACTCAATTCCCCGCTGGACTCGCTACTGAGACTGACCGACGTTTCGGGCAAGGTGCTGGCCTGGAACGACGATCACATCCTCAAGGAAAGCCATCTGCACAAGGACCGATTGGGACTGGTCACGCACCATGCCGATTCTTATCTCATGGCCAAACTGCCCCACACCGGAGCCTACTATGTGCATCTGACAGATATCCAGAATCACGGTGGCCAAGCCTATGGATATCGCCTGCGACTCTCGGCCCCACAACCCGATTTCGCCCTGCGTGCGACGCCTTCCAGCCTCTACGTACCGTCCAACGGAATCGTCCCCATCGGCCTTCACGCGCTGCGCAAGGATGGATTCGACGGCGCCATCGACGTGACACTCAAGGACGCGCCGAAGGGCTTCGCCCTCACCGGCGCGCGCATCCCGGCCGGAAGCGATCGCATCCAGATGACCCTGAAAGCGCCGTCCAAGAGCAACGGGAAGACACTCACCCTGCAACTGGAAGGCCGCGCCATGATCGACGGACAGGCCGTCAGCCATCCGGTCAGGCCCGCCGATGATGTAATGCAGGCGTTTCTCTATCGACATCTGGTGCCCGCCCGGGAACTTCGCATCTATGTCCGCCGGACGAAATCAGGCATGCCTCCCGTCGAATTGGCCTCAGAGGGTCCCATCCGTATTCCCGTCGGCGGCGCCGCCCGCGTGCTCATGAAAGCGCCCAAACGTTCGCTCCTCAAAGAGATGCGCCTGGTCCTCAAGGAACCGCCCAAGGGACTGACCCTGCACGATCTCAGCGTGGTCCCCCAAGGGCTGGCCTTTCAATTGAAGGCCGACAAAGAAGCGACGCCGAGCAGATTCGCGAATAATCTGATCATCGAGGCGTTCAGAGAGTACACGCCCAAGCCCAAAGACGGCAAACCGGCCATCCAGAAGCGCTATTCGCTCGGCATCTTCCCGGCCATCCCCATCGAGATCGTGACGCAGTAACCTTTCGGGGACACCGGGGACATTCAGATTGCGAAAGCAGGGCATGACGTTTGGCAGACCGTGCATCCATATAGGCTATCCTTCGGATAAAAGGTATCGAATGGACCACAAACTGGGAATCCCGACAAAGACTTCCGATCCACGCCATGAATCGCTTCTCAGAATGACGCGGCGTGAGTTTCTCAGGACGACGACAGCCGCCACGGCGAGCGCGGTGATCCTTCCCCACATTGTCCCGTCCTCGGCATTCGGGCGCGATGGAGCGGTCGCGCCAAGCAATCGCATCACTCTGGGCCTGATCGGCACGGGTAACATTAACGGTCACCACCGAGAAACCTTTCTGGGCGCGAAAGATGCACAGATTGTGGCGGTCTGCGATCCGGTGGCAGGCCGGCGTCGAGCCTTTCACGAACGCGTCAATCAGGCCCATGGCGGTGATGTCTGCGTGGACTACCGCGACTTCCGTGCGCTACTGGCGCGTCAGGACATCGATGCCGTCTGCATCGCCACACCGGACCACTGGCACGCGAAACTGGCGATCGCAGCGATGCAGGCAGGCAAGGACGTATACGTGGAAAAGCCGCTCACGCGCACGGTGGCCGAGGGTCGGCGCGTGGTCGAGACCGCCGCGACGTACAGGCGAATCCTTCAGACCGGCCTGCAACGTCGCTCTGGTGCGCCGTACCGCCATGCCTGCGAACTGGTCCGAAACGGGCGGATCGGGCGGTTGACACACGTGGAGGTCGGCATTATCGGGATCAACAGAGGCGTGCAAGTGGGACAGAACTTCCCTGCAGCGCCGATTCCCCAAGGCTTCGACTACGACTTGTGGTTGGGCCCGGCCCCGGTGGCGCCCTTCTCTCCACAGCGGGTCGCCCGCGGCAACGAGGTCTGCTACTGGTACTATATCTCCGATTACACCACCGGCTTCATCAGCGGCAACGGCGTGCATTTCGTGGACATCGCCCAGTGGGGCATCGGCGACGACATCAAACCGGTAGAGGTGCGTACCCCCTCAGCCAACATCCCCGCCGATGGGTTGGTTGACGACGCCATCGCCTGGCGGTCGGAGGTTGTCTACAGCAACGGCGTGCGGATGAGCTACAGCAGCGAGGGCCAGCCGCATCCCGACGGCATCCGGTTCGTGGGAACGGAGGGCTGGATTCACATCACCGGCGGCGGCGTCCTGAGCGCCAATCCCACGGCGATGCTGAAATCCGTGATCGGCCCCGATGAGGTCCATCTATACGCCGGTCCAGAACACCATCGCAACTTCCTGGATTCGATCAAGACGCGCCGGGCCGCCGCCGCTTCGGCCGAGATCGGACATCATGCCACGACCACCTGCAACCTGGTGGAGATGTCGGCCCGCCTCGGCCGGAAGGTGAAATGGGATGCGAGAACAGAACGCTGCGTCGATGACGAGGAGGGCAACCGCCTGCTGTCCTGCTCGATGCGCTCCCCGTGGCGCCTCTGATCCTAATGCCGCGGCGGCGCCCTTCTCAAGGATGATTCAGTCGAGATCGCTTCTTGCCGAGAGTCGCAGAACGCCCTCGCTGGCAGACTGAGGAACCCTGAGTTACGATGCTCCAAGCAGGCCCATTGAGGCGGCTGCCTTCACCAATTCCACCATATTGGAGACTCTCAGTTTGTGCATGATATGCCCGCGGTGCACCTCAATGGTTCTGGGTGAACGATGGAGTGTTCGCGCCGTGTCGCAGTTGGTCTTGCCTTCCAAAAGCAGGTGCAGGACGATTGTCTCCATCGGTGTCAGAGTTGATTCCAAAGGAGGATCGTTTTGCCTAACCTCGCGCAGAAGCGCTCTGATCTCGACGAAGAGTCGCTCACTATCCACAGGCCTCTGGAGACAATTGGTCGCACCCGCCCTGATGGCCTGTACGGCTGTAGGTATGTCGCCGTGGTCGACGAAGGCAAGTTTGGGGATACGGGAGACCACCGTTTCCGATTCGCCAAGCAGTTGCAGGCACTCGGCAGTATCTCCGTCGAGATTGATCACCAGCACGTTACAAGGCCTCGTGCTGAGCGTCTCCCGGCAGGGTCCAACCGCATGGAAATGTTGCGATGATATCCCCGAATGGCTCAGACGAGCGTCCAGACCTCCTCGCTCGTACCTCTCCATTCTCACAAAGAATACGGACGCCTCTTTTGAATCGGTCATGCGTGCCTTCCGTCAACCATGCATATGATGTCCCGCCAACTGTTGTCACCAAACGAGAGGAGGTTGGTGGAGACCTGCGCCCCAATCACAAGTCTCCACCGCAACCAGTCCTGTCCGGCCTCGGGCTTATTGCATAGCTTGCTCGGGCGTCGGCGTCGGAACACAGCCTGGCATAACTCGTAAACGTCGAGACGAGAAGGTGAATGGCACGCACGCTACCGGCTCCTCACCTTCATCCGGGAAACCGTCGCCGTCTGCATCCTGGCTGGCCAGATAGGCAGACAGTGTTGCATCGCCTTCATTGGTGTCGGGCCCCGTGATCCGCCAAGTCGCTGTGGCGAGGGAAATCATCGCGAGTTCGTCGGGGGCATTTTCTTGTTTCCTGGTCCCGTAGGCTATCATGGTGGTTTTTAGCGTGTCCGGACCCGTTCTTATGGTCTGTGTAACCCAATCACTTTCACTTTCGACATGCGGGAACATGCCAAAGAGTGTCTGGTTGTCGTTCGCCTGTATGAGTGTTCCGCCATATCGCGTTCCGGCCAAATCCTGGGCATGCATGGTGTGCAGCATGATGATACGCCCCATGGGCGTCGGCATGGATATGATCCAGACCCCTTCCGGCGACCAGGCGAGGTTGTCTCCCCACTTGATGCTCTGCTCATAGTCATCACCGCCGCCGGCAAAGGCACTCCAAACCACGGTGGACAGCAACACGACCAGGACAATCGCAACGATAGTGACAACATTTCTTTTCGTGTTCATGGCCATTCCTCCCGTTCCTGAAAAGACACTTCAAATGAATGGAAATCACGATACGGCTGCTATCCTTAGCGAAACGGCGGATCAGTTTGGGAAATCACTTGCCTATCCTCCGGACATATTCAATAGTTGCCCCCGCCAATCGGTATACGCTGGCCTACGGCGTGACTGCACTATTGTAGATGCAGAGGTCATCGATCCGGCCGGAGAAGAATGTGCCCGGCGTCCTATCTTTGCCACAGCCGATGTTCAGGTCTCCCGAGCAGTTGGCCGGGGCATTTTGGATATCCTCTGCCACGAGAAGATCATCCACGTACAGCGCCCTCGATGTGCCATCCCATACGAAACCGACCCGATGCCAAGCACCATCCGTAATCACTGTGTCGGAAATAAGCGGGGACACAGAAATACGAGCAACAGGCGCCAAGTCAGTCGCCAGCGTGCCCGCTGAGGAATCGGCCATTAGCCAATTGTCGCCTCCCACCTGTGAAACAATCACCTGGCCGGGTGTACCGTCCTTGACCCAAGCAAAGATACTGAACGGTCCCTCTGTCGGATTGAGAACTTTGTCCGCCACGAGGACATCATCTATCCCATCCAATTCAATCGCACCAGCAACAGTACCGCCATCCGGCCACCAGATGGGATCACCAACGAGCAGCGCATCGTTATTACCCACATCGTCAGAGGCAGTGTCACCTTCTATCTCGTCGAGCTTCCAATGAGCCACGGGTATTACCGGCAGTGGTGGAAGATATCCGATCGACATACTTGCCTCCGACGTGCCGCCATAGGCACCCATATTAATCACGCCGCCATTCGGGTCCGGCTCACTGCCAACTGGGCTACTCGGATCACCACGATCGATACAGGGACTCGTGACCTCATCAATCACCCAGCTTTCACGGTACGGATCCCATCGACCAACTTCAGATTTCAAGTGGTACTCGCTGTCAACCCAGATGGCGTTCGGGTCATCAGGTTCAACAACCGCGTTGGGATCATTGACGTCTACCCAATGCCCCAAGCAGGCAAAACATGGATCGGTGTCGATGTTACCCAAGCCCCAATCGATGGTGCTGCCGCCCCCTGAATGCACCCCGGAACGCCCGCCTGCAAAGTTGCTGTATGTCACATTTAGCGTTGAAGGACTCGTTTGCAGGTAGACGCCAGGTCCAACGGGGGCGGTGTTACCTGAGAAGATGCTGTTCGTAACCGTAAGAGAAGCCCCGCCCCAGCAGTATACTCCGCCACCATCCTGCCCGGCGCTGTTCCCAACGATTGTGCAGTTGCTGATGCTCAGGGAGGAATCCGTGTATGCGGCTTCGATTCCTCCGCAGTACAAAGCTGCCGTATTCTCCGCAACGAGGCAATGGGTCAAAGCCAGGGAGCAGCGTTCCGACCCAATGCCTCCGCTCCATCTTTGAGATGTATTACCGACCACTTCACTACGGACCATCGTCAGGACCGAGTGGTCCCAGCACATGATCCCCCCACCGTTTATTCCCGCCGAGTTCTCCGAGAGACTGCAATCGATCAAAGTCAACTCGGAATTCTGCCCGCAGAATATGCCGCCTCCATTGCCATTGACACCCTTGGTAGTGCCCGTCGCCGAATTGCCCGAGATCACACAGTCGGTCATTGTGACAGAGGAGTCGTCCCAGCAAGATATTCCACCCCCCGATCCCGGGACAGAGTTGTCGGTGATAATGCATTCGATCAGTGTCGGTGAGGCGCCATAGGTGGGATTGACCCCACCACCACTCCCTGCCGTGTTCTTGGTGATGGTGCAGGTGAGGATAGTGGGTGAAGACGCCACACATAGAATGCCTCCACCGCCCAATCCGCTTGCAGCAGGCAAAGGGTCAATCACCCAGCAACCTCTGCCTCCAGTGAGCGTGAATCCTTCCAAGATCGACGCGGCGGTCTCGGCCTCCTCGAAAACCACGACACTGGCTCGCTTGGAATCATCGGGGATACCCATACGAACGGTGGTCGCCTCGGCCCCCGCCTCCGATCGGACCGCAATCGCCTTACCTCGAAACGTGATCGGCACAATGACAACATACTCGCCGGCTGCTACCAACACCGTATCCCCGTCGTCGGCCGCATCAATTCCCGCCTGTATTGTATCGAAATCACAGTCCGCTCCCAACCCCACGGTGATGGTCGTTTGACCTATAGAGACTGCACTACAGCTAAGCAATAATGGGGCTGTGATAAATACCCACAACAGAATTCTCGTTTGCATACAACACCGCATTTCACACCTTCCTTTCTCAGTAATTCATACTCGCTGTCACACGACGAACGAACGTTGAACTGATGTAACAAGCGCAGACCTTCCGCGCAGTAGTCATGCACGTTGGCTTCTTCTAATGCTCCAGCGAAGACTCAGTAAGCATTACCACGCCACCAGAACAACTTCCTCAATGTCTCTTAGCTTTCAGTTCTCCACCGTCTCAATCTCCTCGCCGCTATAAACGGCCTCTATTTCGGCTTCGGTGAAGGCATAGTCGTAGATACGCACATCGTCAATCAAACCTTTCCATTCACGCCCCGGCTGTTCCGAATTGGCACCGATGAAGACAGGCATATTATTGATGCTGGTTTTTCCGTAGGCCATTGTGGAGGCATCCAGTTCACCATCGATATAGAGGTACATGGTCGTTCGATCGTACACGCCCACGACATGATGCCAGCGTACGTCGTTGACGCTTCTTCTCCCTGGCAGTCGGCCCCACCCATGACCCAGCACAGTGCAGCCTGAACAGACCAAGCGGATGCTATCGTATCCATAGTTTCTGTCGAGCATCCAAGCGCTATCTCCCTTGGTTACGACGGCCTGATGACCGGCGTCAAAAACGTGGACCTTTATCCATGCTGCAATGGTGATTGGGCCGGTGATGTCGAACGCCACATCATTGCCGCAGTCCACATATCCTTCGCCCTCCAACCTCAGTACGTTACCTCTTTCGGGGTCCACGATGATCTTGGCGTCACCCACCAGCGTGCCGTCAAATCCGTTGCCGGAGACGTCCATCACATGGCCGTCAGCCGCTCGATCAAACGTCCACCATGCAAGCATCGGCAGTGTGTCTTCTTGATGGTAAGGATTATCTGCTTCGTAAAGGTGAAGTCGCTTTTCGTAGTCAGCTTGTCGAGCACCTCGCCCGTCTGCCGCCAGCAAATCCATGGCTGTTTTTTGCCACGTAACGGCCTTTCCGTAGTCCCTCGCCTCGGCCTCGGCCGCCGCAAGGGTATTGACGCAACCGGCGCTTTTCCACGCTGTCAACTCACAGGCTTTTCTGGCAAGCTGAACCGCCCGCCTGCCATCTCTAACATCCTCCAAAGGAGACGTGGCCAGTAGCCAGGCAAACCGGTTCAAGAGCCGTTCGTCGCTGGGGTCCGCTTGCAGGGCGGCCTCGTAGAAATCGAATGCTTGGTGATATACTCGGCGCGATTCGGCCTCTTCGGCCCGGACGCAATAGCCCCGCGCCAAGGCCTTGGCAAGACTCTCAACGTCGTCGAGAGGGTATGACACCGCATCTCGATTGTCTCCGCGTAAGCGTGCCAGAATCGCCCGTGCATCATGGAGTTGTCCAGTCCTCATCGCCCCCCATGCCTTGGAAAGGGAGCGGTTGTCGCCCGCGAGGAATTGCTCCGCCTCATAGAACAGGCCCTCGTCATAGGCGTAATCACCGGTGGTACACAGCCGGCGCAGATGATTCAAGGCCGCTTGCGCCTTATATTCGTCGCCAAGCTGATGAAGGGACATAGCGACCGGGGCCAATTCGAAAGGCACGGATTGGAGTCCAAGCACCCGCCGTATCTCATCGACATGGGTGAACGTGGCCAACGCATTCTCATATTGCTGGTTTTCATATTGATCTTTACCAAGCAGACCGAGTTCGGGTAAGCGTGCGATCAGCCTCTGCCTGAATAGGCGGGTATGCAGATGCGCCTCGCCATGGACCTGGCGACCAACCTCGTATGCCCGGACAAGTAATTCATCCAGTTCGGCATATCGCTCTTGCTGTTCGTACAAGCCAATGATGCGGCTTCGGAAGAACTGCGTCAGCGCATGACCGTGGCCGAACACACGTTCACTAATTTCCACCGATTCTGTCAGCGGGGCAGTCGCGTCATCGTAGCGCGCCTGCTCAAGGTAGATCCAGCCCACGATGCTTCGGGCCCATATAGATGCCAAATGCTCCTCACCGACTACCCGTCCAGAGGTATCGAGCGCCTCGCGGGCCAATGCCAGAGCCTCGTCATAGCGCCGCTGGTGACCATATATCCAAGCCAGCGTGTTCATGTGGTACAGGGTGGACTCGTGTTCATTGCCCAGTACCCGGCGACTGATCTCCAGTCCCTTCGTACCCAATGTCTCGGCCTCATCCAGCCGACGCACGGTGGCATATTCGAGCGCCAAGTCGCACATCGATTGCAGCATCACGGGATGCTCTTCGCCCAGGACATGTTCGCCGATCTCCAGGACTTTGGTGTGTAGTTCCATTGCTTGGCCAATACGCCCTTCGACGCGGCGCATGCCGTACAGCCATCCGAGATTCGACATGGACTGGAGCGTATCGGGATGGGCCTCCCCCAGAATACGTGTCCTCTGTTCCACCGCTTCGACCAACACTGGCTCCGCTTCGTCGTAACGGCCTTGGTGCCAGTAAAGCCAACCGAGGTTGTTCAAGGCCGTGAGCGTGGCGGGATCGTCTGCGCCGAGTTGGCCCAGGTAAATTTCGAGAACACGCGCCAGCTGCGGCTCGGCAGTGACGTAGTCACCCAGCTTCTGATAGGTAAGTCCCAGTGTCGCACGAATCTCAGCTTCAACCAGAGGGCTGCTGGCAAACTTACCCTCAAGCTTTGCGGAAGCCGTTTCGAGGATATAGCGCACGGTCACTTCGGGCTTTTTGGCATTCTCCGGATAGACTGCGGTCAGCAGATCGTTTGTAAGGAAATCGGTTACGGCCTGGGTCTCGGCCCGCGCTCGCTCGGCCCGGACGTACATCGTGACACTGACGATGAGGCCCACGACAACCGCTATCACGATGGCACTGGTAGCGGCCACGAACGCTCGGTGCCGCTGCACGAATTTCTTCGTTTGGTACCAGATGCCAGGCGGTCCGGCCAGGACGGGTTCATGATTCAGGTGTCGCTCGACGTCACCGAGAAGCTGGTTGGAGCTTTCGTAACGGCGGGTACGATCCTTCTCCAAGGCCATCATCACAATCCAGTCGAGATCGCCGCGAAGGGTTCTTCTCAGTAGGTCGGGGCTGCAACTGCGTTGCTTGGCAACGTCTGTCAAGCCGTCTCCAAGTGTGCTTAGTTTCGTGGACGGCTTGGTGGGTTCCTCCTCGCGGATGACGCGTTGCATTTCCAGATAGCCGGCTTCACGAAGCTTCTCTTCACTGAATGGCGTGGTCCCGGTCAGTAACTCATAAAGTAGCACGCCGAGTGAGTACACATCTGTACGAGTGTCTGTGTCAGAATCCCCAAATTCGGCCTGCTCCGGGCTCATATAGGCCGGTGTTCCGATGATTTGAGCATAGCGGGTGAAGAGCGTTTTCTCGGTCAGCCGCCGGTTGGTGGCCTTGGCGATGCCAAAGTCGATGACCTTGGGCACGGGCGTACCATTGTGCATCGTCACCATCACGTTGGATGGCTTAATGTCGCGGTGAATGATGCCTTTCTGGTGGGCGTGTTGCACGGCGTGGCAGGTCTCGATGAACAATCTCAGCCGGTCCTTGGTGCCGAGGCTGTTCTGGTCGCAGTATTCCGTGATGGAGAGACCCTTGACCAGTTCCATCACAAAGTAAGGTCGGCCGGTCTCGGTGGCCCCGGCATCGAAGACCCTGGCGATATTCGCATGATCCATCATCGCCAGGACCTGCCGCTCGGCCTCGAAGCGGGCGATCACCTGCTTCGTGTCCATCCCCAGCTTGATAATCTTCAGCGCCACCTTCCGGCGAATCGGCTCCTGCTGCTGGGCCATGTACACCACGGCCATACCGCCTTCGCCGATCTTCTCCAGGAGTTTGTAGCTCCCGATAACGGCCCCCGGCCCTTCGCTTGGTTGGGTATCGGTTTGAAGGTCGTCACGGGCGACGGCGGGAACGTCCAGAAGGCATTGGGACTCGTGCGCGCGGAGCAGAGCTTCGACACTCACCTGCAGGGCGGTATCCTTCCCGCAGGCTCGAGTCACGTAGGCTTGCCGCTGGGCTCGGTCTTCCAGTTGGATCGCGGCGCTGAAGATTGCTTCTTCGCTTTTGGCTGACACAACATTACTCCTCGGAAATCCGCAGTCATAGAATAATGCGAAATCGCGAGCCCCACTGGCTCAGGAATTGTCAAAGAAACGCGAAAAATCGGGAGGTTCCTGGATCGGCATTACTATCGCCCGCCGTCGATCTCCCGTATCAGCCATGCCCGGGCAAAGGTCCAGTAGCGCTTGGCGGTAGCGACAGAGATGCCGAGGCTCTCAGCGGTCTGTTCGATGGTCAGACCGGCAAAATAGCGAAGCTTGACCACATTAGTCCGCATGGCATCGATTTGGGACAGCCGCTCAATTGCCTCATCGAGTGCCAGCAGTCTGTCGACGTCGGTGTCGTGGTCGCTCGCCGATTCGGCCTGGCTCAGATCGATTCTGTCTCGCTTGCCGCCGTGCTTGAGGCTCTTCTTACGCCGGGCGTTCTCGATAAGAATGCGTCGCATCGCTTCAGCCGCAGCAGCGAAAAAATGCCCCCTCCCATCCCAACCCTTCCGTTTGTCTCCAACCATGCGAACGTAGGCTTCGTGAACCAAGGCCGTCGATTGGAGGGTCTGCCCGGGCGGTTCGTGCGACAGCTTCTGAGCCGCCAGGAGTCGGAGTTCCTCGTAGACTAGCGGAAAAAGCGCATCCGTAGCCGTGGCGTCGCCCCCTTCAATGGCGTTCAAAATCCGCGTTACATCACTCATACCTGCTTTCTGTCGTTCCCCCGAATACTCACGTCCCCAGACCATTCTCGGGTAATAGCAACGGTTGTTCAAGAGTTTCGGCTCATATTTTTGCCCAGGGGCGCGTATGGGACCAACAGTCCACCGGTCCCCGGCCCCGCTAAGAAGTTGGCGCGCCAGTGAAATCATCAGGGTGGAGGCCTGGATAGGTGCGCAGAAAAGCCGCGATTCCCTATCACCTTCCCAGGCTTGGAAACGGGTCACCACAGGTCGAGAATTCAATTGACTTCCCGATGGGAATCTGGTACAATATTTGCTACAGAAGGGCGGGCTCATAGGTTGGAGGACGGTGGCAATGAATCCCTGGTTGGAAACTGTCGGCGTTGCACTGATAGCCGGGTTGGGCGTGGTTCTTGGCGGTGTTTCCGGCCGTCTTCGACGACCCTACTGGGCCTTGGGATACGTGGTTTCCCTGTCGCTCATTGCGTTGCTTGTCTTGGGTCGATGCAATGCGTCGCTGCACTTTGTCTGGCCCTATTCCTGGATCGTGGCGACACGAGCGAGGTTCGTGGCCATGGCCCTGGGGATCACGCTCGGGCTGTCCACCCCGTTGTCACGTCTGCCCCGCAGATGGGAGCGCGTGGGTATGTGGCTGCTGATGGGCATGCTCGTGCTACGGTTCTCGGTCCTGCCGTTTCTGTTGCCCGCCCTGCTGGGAAACCGGCTGGCCGGTCTGCAGACAACGATGGACGGAGACGGCGTATGCCTTCAAACGACGGCATACACCTGTGGGCCGGCCGCCGCTGTGACGGCGCTGCAGAGGCTGGGGCTGCTGGCCAGCGAGGGAGAGATCGCCGTGCTGTCCCGCACCAGTCCCGTCGTCGGCACGCTTCCGGCGTGTCTCAGCAAGGCTCTGCGCGACCGATACGCCTCCGAAGGACTGGTGTGCGCGTATCGGCACTTCGATACGGTCTCTGACCTGAACACGTCCGATATCACCCTGGCAGTGGTGCGCGATGCCTTCCTCCTGGACCACTGCGTTGCCGTCCTGGCCGTGACCGACGAGACTGTCACGGTAGCGGATCCCTATACGGGCATCAGATCAATGCCCTGTGAACAATTCGAAGCCATTTGGCGATCCACCGGCGTTGTCCTAAGTCGAGACGTTCGGCGCCACAACCGAGGCTCCCACGAACTGAACCTGTAGCTCAGCATCCGACATCAGAGACCGTTCCCTGCCAACTCTTACCCCGCCCCCCCATTTCAAGGCCGCTAAGCAACCCCACGCTGGACATTATCGGCCCTCCCCCAGCGAGACCCACCAGGGAATCACTCACTCGGCGCAGGCCCCTATTCGGTAAACTCGCCGTGCGAAATCGCCGATACAAATCCGAGAAAAATCCGGTGCCGTGTGCGCGCTGCCGCAGGTCCCGCTTTCGTGTGAAAACGCGCCGGCGAAAGCAGCCAGGCATCATCCCGGAGATCCGGGACCGAACCGTCAACAAACAGAGGAGTGCGTGCCAACATGACACAAGTTCCAGAGACTGTCTCGCTGCCGGCCGCCGAGTCGAGTAGTTACTTCGGAGACCTGCTGGTCACCCGAGGTCTGATAACCACAGAGGATCTACAGAAGGCCCTGGACGAGCAGCGAGAGAACGGCGGGCGCCTGGGTGAAGTCCTGTTGAAACTGCAGATCATCGATGACTCGACCCTGACCAACACGCTGGCCGAGCACCTCTCGATCGAGCATGTAAATCTGGAGGACATATCGAAGATCGACGCCCAAGTTGCGCGGCTGCTGCCGGAGACGATCGCCAAACGTTTCGGTCTGATCGCCATCGGCGAAGAAGAAGAGGATGGCCGGCTGGTGATGGCCATGGCCGATCCATTGGACGTGTTCGCTATCGACACTGTTATGCTAAAACTGCAGCGTTCGATCAAGCCGGTCATCAGTTCCCGGCGCGAAATCCATCGGGCCATTGAACTGGTCTATCACAGTTCCGACGCCGAGGAGCGCCAGTTGCGGGATCTAATCGCACTGGATACCGATAACCGCGAGGGCGCCGACGAGGACCTTCTGCTGGAGGGAGCCTCCGAGGTAGACACGGGCGACGAGGAGGCCGCCAATGAGGCGCCGGTCATCCGATTCGTGGGGCTGCTGCTCAAGCAGGCGGTCAAGAATCGCGCCAGTGACGTCCACATCGAGCCCCAGGCCAATACGACGACGGTGCGTATGCGTGTCGACGGATTACTGCGCGGTATGGTGCCGCCTCCCAAGCGGATGCAGGCGGCGGTGATTGCCCGCATTAAGATCCTGGCGCAAATGAACATTGCCGAGCGCCGACTGCCCCAGGATGGACGTTTGCGCATCAAGGCGTCGGGCCGTGATATCGACGTACGGGTCTCGACCATCCCCACCATCTACGGTGAGAAAGTCGTGATGCGTATACTGGACAGTTCGGCCGTCAACTACGATTTGGGTCGACTGGGCCTCGGGTCGAAAGGCCTCACTGAGTTTTGCGACGTGTTGGCCCGGCCGCACGGCATTGTCGTCGTCACCGGCCCGACCGGTAGCGGAAAGAGCACGACGCTGTACGCCGCGCTGAACCATCTGAAGAACCCAACGCTCAATATCACCACGGTCGAAGATCCCGTGGAATACTGTCTAGCCGGCATCAATCAGATTCAGGTGAAGCCGGAGATCGGACTCGACTTTGCCCGATGCTTGCGGGCGATTCTCAGGCAGGACCCGGATGTTGTCCTGATCGGGGAAATCCGCGATAAGGAAACCGTGGACATCGCGATCAAAGCGTCGCTTACCGGCCACCTCGTCCTGAGCACCTTCCACACAAACGATGCGCCCAGCACCATCAGCAGACTCACCCAGATGGGAGTCGAACGCTATCTATTGGCGTCGACGTTGAACCTCATTATGGCGCAGAGGCTGGTGCGCAGAATCTGTGAGCATTGCAAGGAACCGATACAGACAAGCGAAGAGGTCTGGAACCGGTTGAGAGTTGACCCCGATCAGGCCCGCGACGCCGTGCTCTACAAGGGCAAGGGCTGCGCGATCTGTGGTCACACCGGTTATTCCGGTCGATCGCCGATATTCGAGTTCCTGATGGTGGACGAGGACATCGCCGAGCGCATCGTCTCGAATCAGAGTGAATCGCAGATACGAGCGACGGCTCGTGAGAAAGGCTACGGCGGCCTGCTCGAAAGCGGCACGCGTATGGCCCTGCGCGGTGAGACGACTGCCGAGGAGGTCATTAGAGTGGCCTCGACCGTTGAGAAATAGAGGATCGAAAACCGTGTGGCCCTGCGGAGACGGACGAGTATGCCTTTGATTGGGTCCGACCGCCACAGACCACCTTGTTGAGAATAGTCAATGGCCAACTACACATACACAGCCCGGGATACCGGAGGGCTACGCCGCGAAGGACTGCTGCAGGCCGACTCGTCGACCGACGCCGTCGAGACCCTGCACCAGCGTGGGTTGACACCCACCTCAGTCCAGGAAACCGCCGCTGAGAAGGGTGGCAAACGCCGGTCCATCCAGCGGGGTCGGATCACATCGGCGGAACTGGCCGCCCTCTGCTGGCAACTAAGCACGATGCTGGACGGGGGGATTGCGATCACCGCGGCTCTGGACATCGTGGCCGCCGACACCGATAACCTCCAGCTGAAGTCCATCCTGCATCAGACGTTCGCCAAGGTGAGTGAAGGCCAGCCCCTCTCGAATGGGTTCAAGGCGTTCCCACGAATCTTCTCACGCCTGACCATTGCCATGATCGTGGCGGGGGAAACGAGTGGAAATCTGGGCCAGGCATTACACATGCTGGCGGAGTACTTCGAGAATCGAGACCGATTGGCCAAGAAGATAAGAGCCGCCCTGGCGTATCCGATCTTCGTACTGGTGCTGATCAGCGTTATCATCCTGGCCATCATGGTGTTCGTGGTTCCGCGCTTCAGCCGGATATTCGACCAATTGGGCGGCGAGCTGCCGGCCTTCACCCAGGTCTTTATGAGCGTTCATGAACTGACCTGCAGGAATGCTCCCTACCTGATCGGGGCGATCGGCCTTACGATCAGCGCCGCCGTGCTCTTATCCCGAACAAGACGAGGGCACACCGTCCTCAGTCGCCTGATCCTGCGACTTCCCATCTTCGGAAGGCTGTCGCTGGAGTTGTTCGTCGCGACGTTTTGCACCACGATGGCGACCCTTCTGGAGGCCGGCGTGCCGATCCTCGATGTCTTTGAGATCCTGCGCGGCATGGCGAGCAATGACATGATCTCGGCAGCCGTGGCAAAAACCAAGAAACACATCATGGATGGGTCCAGTATTTCGGCAAGCATGGCCACCACGGGCTTTTTTCCCAATATGGTGGTGAAGATGACGCAAGTCGGCGAGGAAAGCGGCTCACTCTCGCTCATCCTGCGAAAGACGAGCGAGCACTATGAACGAAAGGTCAACGCAACCATCGACACCGCTGTTGGGCTGCTGGAACCATTGATGATTGTCTCCATCGGAACCATCGTGCTGGTGGCCATCATCGCACTGTATCTGCCCATCTTTTCAATATCGGACATGGCGTCGTGACCAGGGGCCCGCAGCCGGCCGAGCCAACGGCTATGACAGGAGAGTGGCAGATCGCAAATACCGGCAAAGTCGCCTCGTGATTCTGCCGATGAATGAAATGTCATGAAGTGGTCGAGGAGGATCCACGCCAATACGAGCGCGGTGCGTGCCGCGCTGTGAACATTTCCCGGAGGAGGCAGGACGCCTCTAGATGAGTATGTCTTTTTGAGAGGTGTAGCATGAACGGCAAACGCGGCTTCACAATGGTGGAATTGATGGTAGTTGTCCTGATCGTGGGAATCCTGGCAGCGGTGGCGGTGCCCCTGATGAGTGGTCGCATCGACGCCTCCAAGTGGTCGGAAGGCAAGGCGGCCATGGGCACCATCGCGTCGGGTCTGCGTGCCTACACGGCGGAGAAGGGTAGCTTCTCGAGCACACCGTCGCTGTCTGACATCGGCATTTCTGACAATGACCTGGATGGCACTTATTTCACCCACGACGCTTACAAACTCACATCGGCCTCGGCCAGCAGTGGTAAGGTCGCTTTCGTGATCACCTGCACGGCTGCGAGCTCCACGCGAACCGACAAGCCGAGCAGCCCGTCCGGCATGACCCTAACATCCAGCTCCGCCAACAAGTACGTGGCGACCTTCGCGGAAGTCAGTGGAAAGTAACCCAATCGTATCAAGATCGCAGGTATTGGGCGTTTCCTCCCGGTTCTACTGGCGGAGACCCCCTCTGGGCGGCATGTCAAGCGAACGAAACATCAGCGGCCGCACACCCGGCGGCCACGGACCGCGCTTCAATCGCAGGCCGTGTGCTGCCGGGGTGACGCTGGTCGAGGTGACCCTCGGGCTCGTGGTCTTTGCGGTGATGGTGCTCGGGGCGGCGCAATATCGATTGTTGACGGCCCTGGATATCGAGAAGGCTCGTCACGAATTGGCCGCTGCTGATCTGGCAGTGACACTCATTGAAACGTGGCAGGGCAGCGGTGGGGCGTCGTCCTTCGATCCGGCCACCGTATTCGCACCCCATCTCAGCATCTCAGCCGTTGACGGCGGCTCCGGGCCGGCCGGCTATAGGCTCCTCGGTGCGTACGACTTCACGATCGCCGGCCAGACCTACCATTCCACACTCTACTGGAAGGATGTGGCCAGTGATTTGAGGGAATTGGGTTCCACGGTGTCCTGGCCTCTCGGTCAAGGTCAACAGGAGAGATCTTATCAGCTTGCAACCTATGTCAGGCGATAGATGAGACAGCGGCGCACCAAACGCAATCATCCTGGTTTCACTCTGATCGAGATGGTCGTCTCGCTCACGGCTGCGAGCGTTCTCATTCTGGCCACGGCGATGTTCCTGGCGGACAATCAGCGCGCCTTCAACGACACCTATAGTCACGCGTACTCTCGCGCTACGGAAGATGACATTTCGGCCCGGATTGTGTTCCAGAAAACCGTTCGGAAAGCCTGTTGCGCCAGCGGCATGGCCTCCGTAGCCTCGGACGGCAGTTGGTTGGAGGTCCAGTACTACAGCCGGCCAGACAGCGCATCTCCCGACCGCGCGGCCCGGTTCCATGTCACGGGCCGGGATCTGCGGCTCGACACGAGCGATCTCGAAACGGGCCGGGCCGTGGCTGTCGAGACCCTATGTCGCACCGTCGATTCCGTCGCTTTCGCTCTGACGGGAACCTCGGCGCAGATGTTTCTGGAACTGAACGATGGTTCCTCAACGCGGGTCGTCAATGCCTCCGCTGTGATGAGGAGTCCCTGACATGCGACGTGACGGGCGTCGACATCGAGACGCGAGGAACCGGGGTTCCGTGCTGGTGATACTCCTGGCGATCAGTGCCGTAGTGGCGGTGCTGGGCAGCAGCATGATAACCTTGGGCTATCATAGCCGGGTTCAAGCCATCCGGACGACTCAGCACATGGCGGCTCGAGTGGCGGCCGATGCCGGGCTGACCAAGGCGCTTCACACGCTGTCGGCGCAATTCGCCGACGGCTCGCTCAGTTCGCTTTCCCTGCCGTCAGAGATAAATATCACCATTCCCAACTCAGCGGAAACCTTCAGTTACACCGTTAGCCAAGATGGGACGGGTGGCTATACCATCGTCTCAATCGGGACTTGTCAGAACGCTCAGGTTTCCGTCGAGGGAGTTGTAACAGGCGCCGGCATGGCGCATGAATATGCCTTGCTCACCCAGAGCCAGCTCATCCTCAGGAACTCGGCCACTGTGGATTGGCACAACGGCAAGCAGGGCGAGGGCCCGTTGAAAATCGGCACCAACTCCACGGAAGCGAACAAGATCATGCTGTATAACCGCTCCTATATCAATGGCGATGTGGTGGTTGGAGCCGGGGGCGATCCGGGAACGGTGATTCGAGACAAGGGTGGAGTGTACAACAGTGCCTATGCCCAGTCGACGAGTCCACCCGTTCCTGCCGTTGTGGTCCCGGACTATCTTATCGCCAGTGTCGGCAAAGAGGACATCAAGAACAATACGACAGTCACCAGTTCCGGCAAGTACGCGACGATCAACTTGGGCAAGTCCAAGAAGCTGATCATTGACGGGCACGTGGAACTGTATGTGACCGGAGCGGTCACCCTGAATAACTCGGCCCAGATCGAAATCAAGGAGGGGGCTTCCCTGGTGTTGTATGTGGATGGCGATGTCGAGGGCAAGAATGGCAGTCAGTTCAACAACAAGACGAAGGATCCCCGCCGGTTCAAGCTCATGGGCACAGCCAGTTGTACCGAGGTGGAACTGAAGAATTCGGGAGACATGTACGCCATTGTCTACACGCCCGAAGCCGACATGACGTTGCACAACACCGCCACAGTGCGAGGGGCCGTCACGGCCGAGACGTGTGAACTGAAAAACAGTGCGTCGTTGTACTACGACGCCTCGTTGGCAGATTACCAGGACCCGTTACTGGCCGAGCTGAAACTGGCTCGGTGGCGCGAATACTGACCGCCTGCCGGTTGGCGCGGTAATTCGGACCTTTCCGAAAGGCAGTGGGGCCTGAATCGAAGGCCAACATCCCAACCTTGGCTTCTCCGCCCCACCTCGTATTCGGCACTAAAGTGCACTTTCACTCCTGCCGATAAAACCAGTGCAATTTCGTGACGAGGTCGAGGCCCAGATGAGCGGCCGCAGTCGGAACGCCGTAAGCACACCGCGGTCGATCCCCTCTCGATCTCAAAGGGAAGGACAGCCCGAATGGGTGATAGAAGATTCTTGGATTTTGCACGAAGACCGCTCGTGGGTCTGGACATCGACTCCTCGGGGGTTCGGATGGTCCAGTTGCGCCGCAAGAACGGCCAACACGTTGTCACCGGGGCAGCCGCCAGCGATGTGGCGTCCTGGGGCGCTGACCAGGACCTCCACAGAAAAAGCACGCTGCAAGCGATCCGTCAGTGTCTGGATACGTTGGGATCGAGCAGCAAACTGGCTGTCTGCGGATTGCGGGGACCGGAGGTCGTTGTTCGAGGCTTTGAATTCCCCACGCTTCCGAACGAGGAAGTCGAGGGTGCCGTGGAACTGGAGGCCACGCAGATCTGTCCATTCGGAACGGAAGAGAGCACGCTCGACTACCAGGTAACATCCAACGGCGAGAAGAGGACGCGCGGGTTCTGGGTGGCCGCCACTGAGAGCCTGATCGCCAGCCGAAGGCAACTCATGCACGAGGCCGGGCTGAAATGCGTCCTGATGGACGTAGACGGACTGGCCCTGCTGAACTGCCTCAAAGGTTCGCCGGGTTCTACATCACAGGCTCACAACACGGAGAATGACAACAGACCGGTGCTGGTAAGTGTGGGCGAGTTCTACACAAGCATCGCAATCGCGAACCATACGCGTCGTCCTTTCGTTCGAGATGTGTGCTCGGGAGACCAGGATATCTTGCACGAGATCGTTCGCCAGACAAGACTGACGCCGGAGGCTATCCGGACCGCCCTCTTCAACCAGACGCCCACCGATAACGAGATTATCCGGAAAGGTCTTGAGAAGGCGTGCGCCCCCCTGTTCGAGAACATCACAACGACATTGCGGTATTACATCGCCGAAAACCGTTCCACACGCATTAACAAAGTACTGGTGTGTGGGAGCTTGGCGTTGTCCGGGAGCTTTATCGAATTGCTCGAAGCGCAACTGTCGATCAAAGCGACGTCTTGGAATCCCGTGGCTGAGATGCCTTGCGAAATGGATGCACAGCGCGAGACGCGACTGAAGGAAAACGGCCCTTTGATGGCGGTGGCCGCGGGTCTGGCTATGAGGACGATCTGAAATGTATAAGATTGATCTGTTGAAAGCGGAAGGTATTCCCATCCGCAGCAGGCCGGGCGGCATCGCTTTTGCATGTCTGGTAATCGCTGTGCCTCTGATCGTGGGCATCGCGATGGCCAGCATCTATATCGAGCATCGCGTGGCGACCTCGGTGCAAAGGCAGCAACTGGTACGACTGCGCCAGGTCATCACCACATTGGCGCCGGCGTTGGAGACAAAACGCACTCTGGAGGAGCGAAGAACGCAGGGCATTGGTTTGCTCGGCGATGTCAAGACGGCCCTGGGCCGGCATGCCCAGTGGTCACCTATTCTGGCGACGGTTGTCGAGAGCCTGCCCGAGACACTGGTCCTGACGAAATTGCAGGCGCGACAGAACATGGTGCAGCATAAGATCCGGGCCAAGAACGACCCGGAGATGGAAATCGACATCAGTGTGCCGGTCCGCACACTGGATATTGGCGTTTGCGGGCAAGACGAATACGCTGCATCTCAGGCCGTGCGGAGCTTTCAGGATCGCCTGCGGTCCTCCCCGGTGCTGGAGCCCTGGCTCGATGCACTGACGGTTTCTCAGGAATCCCAGACGCTCGATGGCCAGGACGTGGTCAGCTACGAATTGAGTTGCGTTCTGAAACCGATGATTGAGTGAATAGAATATGAAGGTCAAAAACAAATACCTGCTGAGCATAGCAATCGTGTGGGGCTCCTTCCTGGCGGTGGCCATAGGTTTCCACCTGTTCGTGCTGGCTCCTCAGATGCGTGGTGTCGAGGCGCTGGAGGCGGAACTGGCCGAAGTCAGAGCGCTTCATAGAAAGGCAACGGAAGCGGCGAAGCAGGATAACCAACTCCGTCTGGGCAAAGCCGTCGAAAAACTGCGCAACCAAATCTCAGACTTTGTCTTGCGCTTGGAGGCGTCTCCCGACCTGGCGTTTGAGATCGCTGAACTTGCGAGTCGAACAGGGGTCGAATCGTTCGCCATGAAGCCCCGGGACAAGCAGAGACTGGATACCGTGGCGAACTGCGATCTCATTGGCGAAAAACGTATCGATATCAGTTTCACGTCGCGGTTCCACAGTTTCGCCACACTGCTCAACGCTGTGGAGCGACACCGTCCTGTCTTGTTCGTAGAGACCTTTGCGATAAACCGACCTCGAACCGAGTCCTCTGAACCTCGGGCCCACATGGAATTGGCCGTACTGGTGGAGAAACCTCGAGATGGCTGAAAAGGATGGAAGGTAGCATGAGAACAACAGAACGCGGGCGGCACGCCGGGCCAGAGAACGCAGGCGGGGCTCGACAGAAGACGATGACGTTGTTGATTCCCGTCCTGGCGGTGACTCTCGTGCTGATCGCCCGCAAACCCGCACGAACCCCTCAGTCGGCCCCGGCGAGCCCTATCGACAGTGCGGCGACGATTGCCAGCGAGACCAATGACATTCAGATCGATTGGCAGCGTCCTCCGCTCTATCGGTCCGGCGGGAGCGATCCGATGCGATTGGCGGCGCCGATATATATGGTGGAAGATGAAGATGACGGCGCACCTCAGAGGGATGTGAGCAAGAGTCTGGCCCTACGAGGGGTGCTCTACAGCGAAGACAAACCCGCCGCCATTGTTGGCACGCGTCTCGTACACGAGGGAGAGCAAGTCTCAGGCGTGACCGTGGTAAGAATTGAAAAGAACGGAGTGGTGTTTGAGATGAACGGGGAGCGATGGAAACAGACGGTCTCCGCTCCGTCGAGGCCGCCCAATCCGGATAAGGAAGAGAACAGGACAAGGCCCACAGGATCTCAGGGGAACGACGATGACGTGTCATAGTACAAAGATATGCGATACAAAACGGCCACACTGGAAGACAATGGCCTGGGCGATGTGGTTGACGATCATGGCAGCCAGCGCCGTATGGGCGGGACAACCGTCGCCGAAGAAGGAAGTCAGCCTGCGCGAACGTCTCAACAGGAAGATCAGCATCGAAGTCAGAAAGACGCCGATCGAGGACGTGGTGCGACTGATCACCGAGCAGGCGGATGTTGACGTGGTGATGAGCCCCAGTGTTGAAGGCGAAACAACGGTGAAGCTGACGGACGTCGCGTTGGAGGAGGCCCTTCGCAGTATTCTCGACGTGCATGGATACGACTACGTGGTCGGGGACAACATCATCCGCATTCTGACACGTGACGAAATGCCGCAGGTTCCGGAGCGAGAGATGACTCAGGTCCTGGAAATCACCTACGCAGACGTGTCCGAGGTGGTGAAATCCCTGGAGAAGTTCAAGTCGTCCTCCGGGTCCGTCTCCCACATCCAGGGGACCAGTCACATTCTCATCACCGACAAAGAGAAGAAGGTCCAGGCGATGACGATGTTCATCGATCAGATCGACCGGATGACGCCGCAGGTCCTGGTCGAAGTGAGAATCTACGACGTCACGTGCAAGGAGCGCTTCGATCTCGGCGTGCAGTGGGAAGCCGGCACGGGAACCACATACGATGCCGCCGGCAACCCCGACATCACGACCCGGACGGAGCCTTTCGCCAGCGGAGGGTTCAACGGAACCATCGCTAAAGCCGAGAACACCACCGCCGGCGTGCGCCTCGGATGGCTGACCTCCAAGATGGATATCGACGTTCTGCTCAAAGCCCAGGAGGAGGAGGTCAACGCCAAACTACTCGCCAATCCACGCATCCTCGTGCTCGATAATGAGACGGCTACCATAAAGATCGTCTCGGAGATCCCGTACCAGGAACTCCAGGAATCGGCTTTAGGCGGCGCGATCGGCACGACGGCGTTTCGCGAGGTGGGCGTTGAGCTCCAAGTGACGCCTCACCTGGCCAGGCGGGACAGAATGGTTCGCCTCCATCTGCAGCCCGTGTTCAGCGTCGTCACCGGGGAGGTGCAGGTGGCCGGCATCGGAGTGACATATCCCCAACCGGTCGTCGACAGACGACAGGCGGACACCAAGCTACTGGTCAAGCACGGCCGGACCGTGGTCCTGGGCGGACTGCGGAAAAAGGAAGTGACCAAGCAAGTCAACAAGATACCGCTGCTCGGCGACTTGCCGCTGGCTGGAAGCCTCTTCCGGTTTACGGGCGAGGATACCATCAATAGTGAATTGCTGGTGTTCATCACACCGTGGATCATTGAAGAGCCGGACATGTCCGAAGCCGAGGCGAAATCGTACCAGGAAACGGAACTTCCAAGTGTCACGCCTGAATACACCCGATACGAACTTGACGAGGACCAGGAAGAGGATTGATCTCCTGCAGAGATCGAACTCTGGAATGGCACAAGATCCGGTTTGTCCAACAACAAACACAGCAGCAACTACGTTGGATGGCGATAGTCTCGACCCTCCAATGCCCTAGCCCGAGTATGTCATGAGTATGCGCGAGATTGTGCTGGCACGATTAGGTCTTTGGTAGCGATACCCTACGGGAGAATATTTGAGAGCTTGCGAATTCCGTAGTTCTCGCTCACAAATGCATCGACTTCAGACAAACGCTCACGGGGGATCACCAGGGTCGGCGCATTCATCTCGAACTTCACGATATGGTACGGCGATTCAGGGTTCTGTTGGCAGGCCTTGAGAATGTCGGCAACCGAGGCGATCGCCAAACCATTGAACTCCTTGACCACAAGTTCTCCGAGGCCGGTATAGCCGAGATTCGTGGGCGTCGGAAGGACATGACTGAGCACGACAATGCTGCTGCGCTCGTCCGTCGGTTTGAACGCGAGGTCGCGGTAGTAGTGATACAAGTGCGACGGCGCCTGACCCGCAAGGTTCTTGCCGAACTCCACGAGGTACCCACGCGTGAGCTTCTGGAAAACGAATCCCCCGATGATGATGTACTCCGGCTGCTGGTCATACTCATGAAAGGGAACCAGCATTTGGCTCGGTTTGAAGTTCTCGATTTTCGCCGCGACCCTTGTCTTCTGGCCGTTGCGCCAGATCGTCAACAGCGCCTCCTGTCCCGCGGCCTGGCGCGTGATCAGGTGCTGCATCGCCAGGGGGCCGTAGGTTGCATCTTCGTAACGACCGTGCGAATCGATGGCGTGCCCATCGATGTCCAGGATCACGTCTCCCTTCAAGAGGCGATCGGCGCCGGTACCCAGGTTATGTACGTTGGCGACGTATACGCCGCCCCGCAGGGCCGGCGGCATCTTGAGAAACGACCGCATGGCCGGGTCCCGAAGCTGCGAGACGGCGAAACCGACCTCCCCGAACCCGGGGTAATCTGGCCCCGCAGCGACGGCGTCGAGAAATCGCGCGATTGTCTCGCCCGGGATCAGATCCGCTTCCCGATTGTCACCGGCCCAACAGCCGATGCCGATAGGTGTTGATCCCAACTGGTACAGTTCCCCCCTGCCCATCTTCCGAGACGTGTTAGCGATCACATAGCGCAGGCGTCGTCCATGCGATGTCCTCACTCGCTCAGCATGGGCGCGGTCGATATAACCCTGACCACTATTGAGCGCGCCGTCCGGAGCCAGGTAGTGGAAGTTGACTTCCCGGCCCTTGGCATAGCCTTGGACAAACCGCAGGGGCTTGAGGGGTTCCCGCAATTGGCTTTGGTCAAGCTCGACCAGACACAGGTCGCTTTCGTAATCGACCACCTTGGCCGTCGCGCGGATAAACTCGGACTGCCCGTGCCGAAGCACCTTGAGGAACGTATGATTCGCCAGACCCTGGGCCGTTGTAATGACCTGGTAGGGTCCCACAGCCGAAGCGCATACCCATCGCTCCGCCATACCCCGGCGTTTCCACGGTTCGCTCACGTTGTAGCTCTGCGCCGAGCTGACGAGACAGACGATCGAATCTCTCATGGCATCCGTCTGGTCGTCTCCAGTCGCTCCGGCACTGATTCCGTCCACACTAAAGATGCCGGCCAGGCCAAACAAGAGGACCCATAGAGGTTTCTGGTTCTTCATCAGTTTTCCTCCAGGCGAGACGCCGCTGGGATGTTGTACCGCTGCAATATGGATGGCTGCCGGGTGTGAGCCAGGGCGGCATCGATCAGGAGCGGTCGATTCTGCCCCATGAATCCCAGTTCAAGATAGCCTTCGGTCGTCTCGGCGAACACCTCCTGAACTTCGTCCAGACTGTAGATCTTCTTGCCATTGATGGTCGTCACAACGCGGTTCGAGAAGTCCCTGGCGTAGGAGTTGACTTCGTCGGACATGATCTCAGAAAGGACAACGTACTCCTTTCTCTGATCCTCCGTATTGAGTTCCTCCGAATGGGCATAAAGGTATCGCAAAGAGAACGGTATCTTCTCCGGCCATTCAGGCCCCCAGGTCCGGAGGAAGTCGCGTGTCGCAGAGACGAACACCAAGCCGGCAAAGCACACATACCGCGGCGGTTTGTCGTACTGCCGGGCGTGTTCGAGCACAGGTCGATTCGACGCAATGGTCGCGGTGGCGGTCATCCGCTTGCCCTTCCGATAGAAGGCCAACTGTGCCGTATCGCCAATCTGCTTGGAATCGACGGCGGCCGAAATGTGCAGCCGCAACCCATGGATATGGACCATGCCATCATTGTCCACATCGTACGTGTCCACCTGAGTGAGCACGTCGTTGACCTGGAGCACGGACTTGAGCGAGGAGTGCATCATGACCCCAGTGATGACCGGACCGCTCTCATGCGCCGGCACCGCCAGGTAGTCTCGGAAACTCTGATTGTGCAACCCGGAGAAAAGAAACACGCCCATTGAGCCGAAGCCGTCGTAGCGCCCGTCGTCGATATCGTCGAGGAAGTGCCGAATGACGGTCGTCGGGATCAGATAGCCGATGTTGTCGGCCTCCTGAAGGCCTTGAAAGGCAATCCCGACAATCGCGCCGTCCTGGACGACCGGCCCGCCGCTATTGCCCGGATTGATCGCCGCATCCGTCTGGATGGCCAGATGCTTGCCCGCGGCGATGTGGGCGTAGGTGTCCATCTCGATGCGTGAGACCACCCCCTCGGTCACGGAAATGCGATTGCCTCCGACGGGAAACCCGTAGGTTGAGACCGTGCTGTTGACCTTCGGTATGCCGGCCAGTTCAAGCGGAACCATACCCTCGAAGAACGTCGGGTCCTCAACGGTGAGCACCGCCAGATCGCAGTCGTGGGCGACGAACCGGACCTGGGCCGGATACCGCTTGGCCAGGTCCTCCTTTCGCACTTCGAGATAGCGATAGTCGCTGACGTTATGCGCGTTCGTCAGGATCACTCCGCCCGGAATAATAACCCCGGACCCGCTCGAACGTGACATTCCTCTCGTCTTCCACGGCATCCGACGGTCGAAGCTCTGCTTGACGCTTCGGATCAGGACAACCGACTTCTCCGGCGACACCAGCCCGGCTGCCGAACGCGCCGCCGGGACATGCCAAAGAACGGACAGCAGCACCGCAGCGCCCACGATCCACTTCCTGTTACTCATAGTCACGCACTCCGAAATATCGATCTGTGCTCCAACCCGCAACCCACCGCTTCGCTGAGTTGGTATCGCCCATGGTAGACCGATCTCATGACAATTGGTAGCAGATTCTGACCGGGGAAATCTGAAGGTCTGTGCAGGTTTCAGGGCAGTAGTCCTGCACACTTGGCTTGATGCACTAGTGCCGGAGCCAGAGATTGCGCCGGAGGTAGATTCCCTTGTCAGGCTGCGTATGATATCCTATTGGCTACATCCTGTTGATGAATAGGACGGATCAGAGGTAACCTGGCACTGTTCCGGAGGTTCGCGTATGCTGCAGAAGAACGAAATCTCGCGCCGTCATTTCCTCAAGACCACCGCGGCGGCCGGGGCAATATCCTTTCCGCTTGTGGTCCCGGCCTCCGTTTTGGGCAAGGCCGGCGCCGCTGCCCCGAGCGAACGCATCGTTATGGGGTGCATTGGCCTGGGCACTCAGGGGACCGGTCTGATGCGCGCGTTCTTAGGCCACAAGGACGTTCAGGTGGCAGCGGTCTGCGATGTCTACGAGAGTCAGCGTCAAAAAGCCAAAGGTATCGTTGACCGACACTACAAGAACGACAATTGCCGCACCTACAACGACTTTCGCGCGGTATGTGGACGCCCCGATATTGATGCTGTCTGTGTCGCGACGCCCGATCATTGGCATGTCCCGGTGTCGCTGGAAGCCGCTCGAAATGGTAAGGACATGTATACCGAGAAGGCCCTGGGGCTGAGCGTCGCGTGGGACAAGGCGCTTCAAGAGGCATGTCACCAGTACGGCCGGGTTTTCCAGTGGGGCACACAGCAGCGATCCGAGCGGAATTTCCGCTTCGGTTGTGAATTGGTGCGTAACGGCCGGATCGGAAAGCTGCACACGATTCTGGTAGGCGTGCCTCATGATTTCTCCGTCCCGAACCAACCCACGCAGCCCATCCCTAAGGGATTCGATTACGACATGTGGCTTGGGCCGGCCCCACAGGCTCCCTACACTTACCAGCGGTGCCGACCATGGACGAAGGAAGAGAGTTACTCAATCTGGTATCACATCTCCGACTACTGCCTGGGCGGCATTGGCGGCTACTGGGGCGTCCACCACGTCGATATCGCCCAGTGGGGTCACGGAACTGACGAGACCGGGCCCGTGGAGGTCGAAGGAACCGCCGTGTTTCCGGCCGATGGCCTGGCGGACTGCGCCACCCGTTGGAAAGTCTCTCACAAATATACCGATGGCGTAACCATGGTCTACATGGACAACAAGCAGCACAAACAGGGCGTGACTTTCCAGGGCAGCGAGGGTTGGGTGCATGTCAGCCGCAGCGGTATTTGGGCTGAACCAGAGTCACTGCTGACCTCGGTCATTGGCCAGAATGAGATTCATCTGACCGAAAGCAAGGGCCATCAACGAAATTTCCTCGACGCGATCAAGACCCGGGAGAAGACGATTTGTCCGGTGGACGTGGCGGTTCGCACCGATACCATCTGCCATCTGACCGATATCTGCACGCGCGTGGACCGGAAGCTGCGCTGGGACCCGGCGAAGGAAGACTTCATTGACGATCCACAAGCCAGTCGAATGCTGCAGCGCCCCATGCGCAACCCATGGCATCTGTAATCTTATCAGCTACGAAGAGAGGGCCAGAATGAGACTCGTCAATCGTGTATGTATCGTCATCCTTGTGCTGCTTTCCTGTGCCGGCGCACAGGCCGATGGCTCGGACCCTCTGTACGCAGGGTGGTCCACCATCGACATCACGCCGGACAAACCCGTCGCTCTGATAGGCCAACTGCACAAGCGCATCTCGCAGCGGGTACGGGACCCGCTCACCGCGACGGCGCTGGCCCTGGAGACGCGCGGACCACAGGGACAGCGCGAGCAGGCGATCCTGATATCGTGTGATGTGCTCTTCACAAGGAAAGCGGTTCAAGAGAGACTCAGACAACTCCTAAAGGCGAGACTTCCTGACTTCGATGCCGACAAGCTTCTGCTGAACGCGACCCACACCCACACGGCTCCCGGTTTTCTGGATGGGGCCTTTGGAGGCCTTTACGATGTCAGCAACGACGCCGGTGTCATGAAGGCGTCTGAATACGCGGACTTCTTTTTGGAACGTGCGGTGAAGGTAGCCATTGACGCGTGGCAAACTCGGAAACGAGCCGGGATGAGCTGGGCGCTGGGGCACGCGGTCATCGGAACGAATCGCCGGGCACAGTACTTCGACGGTTCGGCCACCATGTACGGGAAGACCAACCGTCCGGATTTCTCCGGAATCGAGGGCTATGAAGACCACGGCCTGGAGATGCTCTTCTTCTGGAGCGAGGATAAGAAACTGACCGGGATCGTGATCAACGTGGCCTGCCCGGCCCAGGAGACCGAGGGGCTCAGTGAGATCTCCGCCGATTTCTGGCATGACGTTCGAGCGCAACTTCATGAGAGTGTCTCCGAGGACCTGTTTGTTCTCCCCCAGTGCGCCGCGGCCGGTGACCTGTCGCCCCACCTGGTATGGCGAAAGCGCGCCGAAGAAGTCATGCGAAAGAGAAAAGGCCTGTCAAACCGCGCCGACATTGCCCGCCGCATCGTGGAGGCCGTTGAGAATGTCCTGCCTTTGGCCAGAGAAGATGTTCAGACGAGCATGATTTTCAAACATACGACGGCCCGAATCAATCTGCCGGCAGAGGACCCCGCTCTGCTGCCCTTCTATCGTACGGACACCGTCGCTCCGATTGAATTCCACGTCCTCCGTCTGGGCGATGTCGCACTAGCAACGAATCCCTTCGAACTCTACCTCGACTATGGTGTCAGGATCGAGGCCAGGAGCCCGGCGGTCCTGACGCTCGTGACGCAACTGGCCTGTCAGAATTGCGGCTACCTACCCACCGAGAGAGCGATCAAAGGTGGTGGTTACAGCGCCGATAAGTATGTCGTCGGGCCCCAGGGGGGAAAGGTCCTTGTGGATGAGACCGTACAACGACTCAAGGCTCTGTGGGACTGAGATTCAGGCCAGGATTCTGAGAGGGATGCTCGCTCACGAGGTCGTGCGTAGATTCATCGCCATTCCTGCGCTTGCCCTCCAGCTCCTTCAAGACCGCGCGGCAATTCTGCGTGTGGATCTTCGCATTCTTGCTCGGATTGGAGAAACTCAGCGGCCTCTGATCCACCAATTTCTTCTATCAGACGGTATACACACGTCTTAAAATCCCCAAACTCATCGTGTGCCTTGTACGGATAGGCTCGCACCAGATGCTTGACGGCCGGCTCACCCATGCCAAGCAGAACTTCGCGTGCTCTGTCAAAGAGCGAGCCGTAGCCCGGCAGCAAACAGTCTATGATATATCTGAACTCCCTGGGACGTCTTCTCTTGCCGGTCACGATCTTATCGATATGTCTCATCTTGATCGCGACCCAGTGGGAGGGAAACAGCACCCGGAACAAGAACTCGGGCATCGGAATGACGATTAGTAGCCCGATACCGACCAGAACAATGATGCAGACCGCTTCGAGAAGGACCAGGCAGGCTTGTTGGACCTCTCTTAGAGCGGCGTATTTGTCACTGATCGCCGCCAGGGCATTGAGGCGGTTGACCGAACCTTGCTCAAAGCCGAGGACATCATCTGAGGTGGTTTGCAGGGTCTCCAGAATCATCTGGTTTCCAAGGGAAGGTTTCAGTTGAAGCATTTTCACTATCAGTCCCGCCACTCGGGGAGCAGCAAACGACGTTCCGTTCAGCCACACCGTGCGGGCGTGCGTCCTTATTCCGGTGTCGGAAGGAAGAGCGCGCCTCTGCAGGATGTGATAGCTTCCATCGGCAAAGACGTCGATAGCGCCGTAGTTGGAGTAGTCCTGGCGAACGCCTTTGTCCGAGGCGCCGACACAGATCACCCCCTCCAGGGCCGCCGGGTAGACGGAATTCTCACTGCCGTGATTGCCTGCGGAGGCGACCACGATGGCGCCGTGGCCAAGGATCTCGCGGATCAGTTGTTTCTCCGGCAATCCAGGTGAATGAGAGCCCAGGCTTATGTTGATCACCACTCGGTCACCAGGTTTATCTCGGAGATGACTCGCTATCCGTCCAAGTGCGAAAAGGTACCTTTCTCTATCGACTGTACCTCCCGCGTTATCGACCGCATGAAAATGGAGCTTGTCGGGCACACCCCATCTTTCGAGTATGGTGCGTACGACCTGGCCGTGAGTCAGATCCTCAAAGATCTGGAGGATACTTCGCTCGTCATCCATCATGCCGGAAGACGAATCAATGACGAATGCCACAACCTGCGGTCCTTCTCCATCCTCCCAAAGCCGAGCCGGATCCAGAGACACAAGGATAACGGTTGCCAGAAGAGTCAGTGCAAGTAACCTTCGGTATCTTCGCTTGTGAAAAGGCTTCATTTTCTTCAATTCAGAAAGTCGGTTCCAGTGTTCACTATCACGTATGCTATATTAGTGTTTGAAACCAAAGCAGGTAAGACATCTTTGTCTACTCCAGAGATTAGGCAGTTCAGTAACGATGAAAACTATGATAATCGAAGATATGACCAACCGCTCGCACTTCCGGTGCGCCACGGGTGACGATCTCGAGCAAGGATCGTGTCTATGACGCGCAAACGGAGAATCCTGTTACTCCTGGCCACTGTGCTTTTCAGCCTTGTGGGGTGTTTTGTCACCCTCGTCGGGCCTTGGCCCACGTACGCAAGTGGCTTCCAAGACAAGGCACACTACAAGGAGGCCCTCGCCGCGATTGAGAAGCATGGCAAACGTGCATCTGACGGTCTCACTGTCGGTCGATTCCAGGCGGGTTGGGCCTCACGTTCGATCGCCCCACCCACAGGCACCCCATTGGCGGGGTACGGAGACCGAAAAGGGGGACCCTCGACAGGCGTGCATGATGAAATCTATGTCAAGGCCCTGGCAGTCAGCGATGGCACAGACATGGCCGTGATTGTCGGCGCCGACATGCTTATTGTCCCAGAGAACGTGGCCGAGGCGGTTCGGGACCGTGTGTCCAAGCGGACCTCACTAACGGCCAATGAGATCCTCTTCAGTGCCAGTCACAATCATTCCGGCCCCGGCGCTTTTGGTCCCGGGCTCGCCTCGAAACTCTTCAACGGACCGTACGATCCCAAAGTGGCTGCCTTCCTGGCGAAGGCTTTCACCGACGCGATCGTCAAGGCTTCTCAATCCCTTGAACCAGCCAAGGTGGCGCATGGCGGTGTGGACGCGCCCGAATACATCAGGAATCGCACCCGCGAGGATGGCCCTGTCGATAGCGAACTCAGTTATATGCTCATCGAGCAAGAAGATGGCGACCGCTGTTTCGTCGTGAGCTACTCGGCGCACCCGACTGTTCTCGGATCGAGCAACATGCAGTTTACGGGTGAGTATCCCGGCTTCCTGATGCGTCACATCACAGAGAAGACGGGCGCCGAGGCGATTTATCTGGGCGGGGCCGTTGGTAGCATGAGTCACCGTGCTCCGGAGAGGGACGATCCTTTCGAGCGATGCCGTGTGATGGGTGCGGCCTTGGCGGACAGAGTGCTGCAAGCCGCTCTGCGCGAGCCGCAGTTCAGAGAAAGGGTGGATGTCGCATCCATCGGAATCCCAATTCAGTTGCCACCGTTTCAGTTGCGTCTCAGTGAACACTGGCGCGCTTCGAAGTTCTTGCCTCCACTCCTGGGTATCGATACCGATGGTTGGATGCATGCCGTGCGTATAGGAGATGCGGCGCTGGTGGGCACGCCCGCGGACTACTGCGGAGAAATAAGCGTGGACTTGAAGTCTTGGGCGGTCGATCGCTCCGTTGATCTATGGGTGCTGGGCTTCAACGGTGACTATGTCGGTTATGTCTCACCCGACAAGTACTACTACGACAAGGATGAGAACGGCGGGTACGGATATGAGCGCGGGACCATGTCATGGATCGGCCCTGACCAGGAGGCGCTCACTGTGTCACTGATCCGACGCATGATCGACGTATTGTTCCCCAAAGTCTCCAGGTAAGTAAGTCAACGGAAGGTCGCCTTGGGCTCAAAACCATCCGTGAGTGTGCGGAGAAATGCGACAATGTCATCCACTTCCTGCTCGGTCAAACCGAGGTCGCCGAGTTCTTCGCGGTTGACGTTCTGAGCGACTTCCGGCGCAGGCCAAGGGCCGACATCGCGTGTGTTGTAGAACACCACAACTTGCCGGAGTGTCTTGAAGATGCCATTGTGCATATAGGGAGCGGTCACGGCGACGTTTCGGACGGTTGGAACTCGGAATTTGCCGTTTTCCTCAGGCTTCTTCACAACATCACCGAGACCCAAGTCCACGAATTTCGCGCCGTCGGGATTGAGTGACTTTGGCAAGTAGTAGTAGGGATTCTCTGGATTCTTCGGCACGCCAAGGTTGTCGTATGTGAAATCGGTGAATAGCGGAGGCTCCTGATCGGGACCGGGGCGGCTCGGGTGGCATTCCGCACATTGTCCTTTCTCCTCGCTCTCGAACAGAGCTAACCCACGCATCTCCTGGTCGGTCAACGTCACTCTTCCCTGCAGAAACAGGTCATACTTGGAGTTGAACGGATTCAGTTCGCCTGTGCGCTCGTAAGCCGCAATCGCCTCGGCAACAAAATCGTACGCTCGATTCGGATCGGCAAACGCCTCCGTCCCAAACACATCCCGAAAAAGGTCTGCATAGGATGACTGTTGCACCTTGGTGACGACCGCCGCAGTATTTGGATTGGCCATCTCGAGCGGACTGAGGAACGGGATTTTAGCTTGTTCTTCGAGAGTGGCGGCTCGCCCGTCCCAGAACAATCCACCCACGTAGTGACCCTCACGGGCGTCATAGTAAAATCGCGGGCTGAATGCGGCATAGGCTGCAATCAAATCATTCCGGTTGCCGAATCGGTCCGGGTACACCCCGCGGGAGACCGGCAAGTCACCATCGGGTTGGCCGAAACCAGCCTCGTCGGAATGGCAATCGGCGCATGCCTGGCCCGACGGCGTGGAAAGATTCTTGTCCAGGAAGAGCTCTTTGCCCAATTGCTCCTTCTTGGTCATGGGACGGTTGGCCAAAACCGCTCCGTGGTCCTGCCGTGAAGTCGGCTGCTCCTGGCGAGCCGCCAGCCGCGTCACGACGATCAGAACCACCACCAATATAGTGCGAAATGTATTAGACCGCATGTTTTGTGTCCTCTGCTCTCATATGCAGACTTCGTTTTGCGACGTTTCATTTCTCACGGGTCACACCCAGCAATCACCACGCCCGAGAATACCACAGTTTTGGCGCAAGTCCAGCGACCTGCCATGTTCAGTATCGTCTGTGTCCGTGCAAATTCTTGGGCCACTGTGGCCTTGGGCCAGCGACCCTACGTGGGTGATCAACTTCCACCCCAAACCGCATCGGCTGTAACACGTTGATATATTCAGACTTACAGAGTGGAGCCAGCCAATCACAGACCTCGCCAATCTTGGGCCCATGTCTCGGTCCCAATTGAGTTTTTGGTGGATTCGGGAACTTCAAATCCATTAATGTTAGGGGAACCAGCAATGACCGGACACATTTGGAGTCGACTATGGGAAACCAGACATACACAGCACTCATGGCATGGATCGTTCTTTTGTTGGCGGGACCAGGGGCAGCTTGGGGCGGCGACCCTGGATTGAGTGACCCCGGGAAACGGCCAAGTCCGCCAAGCGGAGCACTGGGGTACCCCAGTCGAGAGGCGAGTCTGGATGCCTTGCCCGGTTTCCAGACCCCTCCCCCGGGATATGGGGAAGTCCCATTCTGGTGGTGGACCGGGGACAGACTAGACGTGGATCGCATGATCGGCCAGATTGAGGAACTGCACAGGAAAGGCATCGGCGGCGTGCAGGTGAACTACTCGCACTTCGATACGCCCGGCTGGATGACCGACCAGGATGAGCCGCGGATCTTCACCGAAGCATGGTGGGACGTTTACGCCAAGATCTCCGAGGCGTGCGGCAAGTTGAACATGGGGATCGGCCTGAGCACGTATACGCTCGACTGGCCGCGCGGCGCCAAGAACCTCTTCTACCAGTTGTTCTACCGCAAGCCCGAGTTGAATGCCATCCAACTTGAGACAGGAGAGAAACGGCGCCTTCGAGGCGGCCAGACCCAAACCATTCCATGCCAACCAGATCAGTTCGCCGCTCGGGCCTATCCGATAGCAAATGGAAACCTCCAACGCGGCGGCATCGATCTGACACCGTTGACCAATGCCGGAAAGATAACCTGGACGGCGCCCGCAGGCGACTGGGAGATCTGGACGTTTCGCGCCGTGCGCAAACCAGGATCGCTCAATCCGCTCATGACCGGTTCAGGCGAGACCGTCATCCGTGGCTTCTTCCAGCCATTCCAGGATCGGAATCCCGGCAAGTCGTCCAAAGGACTAAACTACTTCTTCAACGACGAACTGCACATCGGCGTAGATAAATTTGCGTGGAATGCGGATTTCGCCGAGGAGTTTCGACGCCGCAAGGGATACGACCTGATGGAGACGCTGCCTGCCATGTGGCTCGATATGGGCGACATCACGCCCAAGGTGCGGATGGACTATGCCGATGTCCGCATGAGCCTGATGGAAGAACGCTACTTCAAGCCGATCTATGAATGGCACGCCTCGCGCGGCATGATCTACGCCTGCGACAGCGGCGGTCGGGGTCGCAATCCGCATGAGTTCGGCGACTATTTCCGCGCCACCCGCTGGTATTCAGCACCGGGACACGACACGCCGGGTGGGCGAGCAGACTTGATCAAAGGCAAGGTCTCTTCCTCCATCGCTAACCTGTACCAGCAGCCACGGGTCTGGCTCGAAGGCTATCACAGCCTCGGCTGGGGCGCCGCACCCGAGTTGCTCATGCGCGCGACGCGTGAGAACTACCTCTACGGCTGCACGCTCTTGAACCTGCACGGTCTCTACTACTCCACCTACGGCTCCCATTGGGAATGGGCGCCGCCCTGCTACCATTTCCGCATGCCATACTGGGAACATATGGACGTCTTTCTGGGGTACTTTGAGAGGCTCTCCTATCTCATGAGTCAAGGTCATATGTGCTGCGATGTCGCGGTAGTCTACCCGGTGGCCCCGTTCGAAGCGGAGATGAACGGAAACAAGTCCAAGGACACGGCCTTTGATCTGGGCAGCCGCCTCATGAAGGCCGGCATCAATTTCGAGTTCATCGACAATGACTCACTAGCCCGCGCCGAAATCCAGAACGGGCGTTTGATCGTGCGTGCCGCCAACGCGTCATACCAGGCGCTGGTCTTCCCGAATATGCAAGCCGTGCGTTGGCCGAGTATTACCAAAGCCGCCACCTTTGCCGAAGGAGGGGGTAAGGTCTATGCGGTTGGCAACCTCCCCTCAGCCTCCGACCGAGCTGGCCGCAACGATCCGCAGCTTGCAAGCACGAGTGATCGCGCCTTCAAGCCCGACTGCCGTTTTTCGAACAACATCCAGGCCGTGGATACCATCCGCAAGGCCTTCGTCCAAGACGTGCAAGGGCTCGCTCAAACGGTCCGAGCCTTGCACCGCAAGGTGGGTCCGAGGGACGTCTACCTGGTGATGGACGCCAAACCGGACACCGTGGTTGAGTTTCGGGCCAAGGGCGCCGTTGGATTGTGGGACCCCTGGACCGGCAAGGCCCGTCCACTGCGTGTGGTCAAGGAAACCGCCACGGGAACCCAGGTCGCGCTTCCCCTGGAACCCTATGAGGCACAGATCGTTGTCTTCACGCCGGGCCAGGAGCATGTGAATCCGCCCTCACCCGACAAGCGGCCCGTGCGGCAGAAAACGCTCGCCACCGAATGGACCGCGGCGTTTGTGCCAACAATGGACAATACGTACGGAGATTTCCGCCTGCCGGTTGATCCCGACAGCAGGCAGATCGGTGTCGAAGCGAGGCGATTCTCCTGGGCCATCGAAACCAAGACCCTGGCGCAGACCGCGATGCTTCCGGAGACCAGCGACAACGATTGGAGCACGAAACTCCATGGTTATGGCACGAAGTTCTACGTGCTCGGACCGGTTCCGAACAATGTTGACCTCAAGCGACTCGACACCAAACTGGCGTCACTGAGAACGATCGACCCCGCCACTCCGTTCGAGATTGCGGGCAAAACGTTGCGTTGGCGAACCTATGACTTCTCTTGGCGTTACGGCAAAGAAGGCGACCTGGGACATCAAGGCTATCACGGCCTGAAGCGCACCGTGACGGATGACTTCATCTGCCTGGGTCGAGCCGTCCGCGGATTGAACGAGACGCGTTATGTCGACGAGAAGGATGGCAAGGCCGGACGCTATTACCTGTGGACCTCGGCCACCGCGCCCAAGGCCGTGCAAGCTTCAATCCTGGCAAGCCATGGCGCACCAAAAGACGCCAGTCACACATCGCCCGTGATCACACCGGCGGCGGTGTACGTCAACGGCGCCCGCATCGACGATCTGGCCCAAACCTTCTCGCTCAAGGCGGGCGCCAATCCCACCCTGATCCGCTACGATCACGCCGGACGCGGCCATTTCGTGATGCGCCGCCAGGATCAGCCGGAACCGAAAATGCATGTACCACTGGCCATGCGCTGGCACCAGGACCCGGGCGTGGTTCCGTTTGACGTACACGCCGGAGTTCAGAAGGCCGAGTGGTTCCGTTTCCTCTCAGCAACGGGCACGAAAGCTATCCGCGTACAAGCCCGTGGTCGGGTCCAGGCCTGGCTAGATGGCAAGCCGATGGACGACATGGGGAAGGGTCGCTTTGTCGCCCCCTCCCCGTCAACAAAAGCCGCGGTCGTTGCCCTCCGCGTTCTGCCCGAGACTGGATGCAGCGGCGGTGCCGCGATTCCAGAACCGATCATGGTAGAGACCACCGGCCAAGGTATCCTCCCCCTGGGCGACTGGTCGCAGATGGGCATTCTCAACAACTACTCTGGGGGTGTCCGCTACAGCACCGTCTTCACTCTCACGAAGGATCAGGCCAAGGGCCAGGTCGAGATCGACTTGGGGTCTGTAGCGGCAACAGCCGAAGTCCACATCAACGGAAAGAAGGTCGGCGTACGCGTCGCACCCCCTTGGCGGCTGGATGTCACGGGTTTCCTGAAGGCCGGCGAGAACACCCTGGCCGTCCTGGTGTACAACACGTTGGCCAATCATTACCAAACGATTCCTTCGCGTTATCGTGGCAAACCGTTGTCGGGTTTGATCGGGCCGGTATGCTTACTGTCACACGATTGGAACGGCGGCACCGGAACGGCGCCGGTCCAGCCGAGCCTCAGGCGCTGAATATGGAGAACGTGATCGACCCCTTGCATCTTGACGGTTCACGTGGATTGGTGTGAAATAATTGAATCGAACGAGCACATCACGGTTTCCAGCCGTGTTGAATGGAAAATATCAGGTTTGCACAGGTGGGGCTGCATGAGTACATCGATGGGCACAGGAACTCAGGAAAGAACCAGATGGAATAGCGTACTCCTGTTTCTGCTGGCAACTGAAGTATTGATCTTCGTCAATATCTCACGGGCAGAAACACGTGACGAGGATCATCCGCTCGGCGTCCAATTACGTGTTCTGGCCCAGGATGTCGTGAGCCGGGACTACCAGGCGATCGTCAAGACCATGATCAGAACCGATCTCCAGGAAGAATGGAAACGTGTGGCCACGCCGGACAACTATGTCGTCTTCATGCAGAAGCATGGAGGACGAGAGCATATCCTGAGTGATCCCATATTGAAATCCGCCTATGAGAAACGCAAGCAGGTGGCTGATGACTTCATCGCATTGATGTTGGACGCCTCTCGGAGAATAGGAACCACACCTTCGTTCACTTCCGAACAGGTGAGAGAACTCCTGGCGGCAGCCGAGCCGGAGAGTGTATCCACTGAAGCCGTGGAGGCCATGGATATCCAGCCCGTCATGCCCGCGCCGGGCGCTGAGAGCCAGTGGCCTTGTTTTCGCGGCCCCACAGGACAGGGGATCGCTTTGGAGACGAAGTTCCCTCTGACCTGGAGTCAGACGGAGAATGTCCTCTGGAAAGTCGAGTTGCCCGGCAGAGGGAATAGCTCGCCGGTCTTATGGGGCGATCGGCTGTTCATTACATCAGCATCGAAAGACGGAAAGACGCGGGAACTCTTTTGCTTCTCTCGATCCCAGGGCCGGTTGTTGTGGCAACGGACCGCTCCCGCTGCCCGGAAAACCGAGCGAATCATCAAGAAGAATTCCTATGCCTCTTCCACACCCGTAACCGATGGGCAGCGCGTCATTGCCTTCTTTGGCAACAGTGGTTTCGTGTGCTACGACATGAACGGCCAACTCCAATGGAAACAGCACATCGGCCATTTCACCACGACGCATGGACCGGGCACGAGCCCCGTGATGTACCGTGACAAGATCCTTTTCATCCAGGACCAGAACCGAGGCGAATCCATCTTTCTGGCTCTGGACAAGCAGACCGGTCGCATACTCTGGCAACAGGATCGCCGTGAGGCAATGTGCTGGGCCAACCCGGTGATTGTACGTCTCGCCGATCACGATGAACTCGTCTATAACGGTTCCTTTCACGTCAAGGGCTATGACCCGGATACAGGCGCCGAGCTCTGGTCGCTGGCGGGCCCCACAAGAGAGGCCGTGCCCATGATCGTTACGGGGGGAGGCCGGATATACTCGGCCTCCGGGCGCAACGGCGCCATTCTAGCGTTACGTCCGGGCGGCAAGGGAGACATCACCCAGACCCATTTGTGCTGGATGAATGAGAGAGGGGGACCTCATGTCCCTTCGCCAGTCTACCATCAAGGCCGTTTGTATCTGGTCAGTGATACGGGCGTGGCGATGTGCCTGGACGCCGCCAGTGGGACCACTATCTGGCAGGAACGTCTCAAGGGTCGGTTCAGCATGTCCCCCATCATTGCCGGCGACAAACTGATCCTGATCAATGAGAAAGGACTTGCCTATATCCTTCAGGCCGGTGACAAGCTATCCGTACTGGCGCAAAACGATCTGAGAGAAGAAACCCTGGCCACCCCCGCCGTGTTGGGTGGACGAGTCTACATCCGAACCGCCTCGCATCTCTACTGCATCGGCGAGTAGTAGCTTGACTGGCCTGCTCTCCGAAAACTGTGCCAGTTCCAACTAGAGGGCGTCCGATGACAATCTGCCCAAGGTTGATCCTCGCGCAGTGTCCTCTTCGCATTGACTATTGAACGCCACGACAATCAGACGGCTGTAATGGGATCGAAGGACATGTTATCATGGAGCAATGTGTAACCGCTGGCCGGTGGTCTGGTTGGAAATGGTCTTACAGCTTCGCGTGTTGGAAAATTGAGTCATGAGAAGGTTCTACGTTGTCGCGATCCTGACTGCAATGATCCTCGGATGCAAGCGGGAGGCGGATCGTCCACCGGAGGCACCGCAAGCATCCCAGTCGGGATCGGAACAGGTCTATCTCGGCGAACCGTTGGAGCACTGGACGCAACTGGCTGAGCGGGCAACGACGGATGAAGAATGTGCGGCGGCGCTCGATGCGCTGGCCCTCGCCATTAAGGACAGTGACATCACAGCCGTCGTCACGGCCGCCGATACGATCGAAACGATTGGAGCCAAAGGCGCCCAGGCCGCTGGGGCCCTGGCCTCGAGACTTGACGATCCCCAGCCATGGGTGAGGATGGCATGCATGCACGCACTGGAGGCCATTGGCGCGCCGGCCGTGCCCACGCTGCTTGAAGTCCTCCAGACGGAATCGGGTGGGGCCTCCGTGCACTCGTTGATTGTGCTGGGCGGGATAGGTCCGCCGGCCAAAGCCGCTGTGCCGGAACTGCGCAAGAGCCTGCAGGACGGTCCCGAGGCCCAGCGCAGTTGGATCGAAGAGGCGCTGGCACAGATAGAAGGCAGAGGTACCGGCGACGGCGCGACAGATGGAGCGGCAGCAGGTAACAAGGTGTTTCTGCCTCCGGCACCGGCCATGATCTCAGATGGCCAAGGTTGGCCGCAGTTTCTGGGTCCACACCGTGACAACTTGTGTCGAGAGACCGGGCTGCGCACGAATTGGGATGAAGAGCCACCAACGCTCCTGTGGCAAATCGATGGGCTGGGCACGGCGTACTCCAGCGTCGCCGTCACGGGTGGCCGGATCCTGACCATGGGCGATCGCGAGCACGATAACGGAAAGAAGGCGTAGTTCGTTCTCGCCTTCGATCGGGAGACGCAAAAGGAGCTTTGGGCGACGCAGATCGGCCCTTCACACAAGGACGGGGCGGGATACGCCTCAGTCGTGGCAACCGAGATTGACGGGGTCCGCCAGTACGTTCAGTTGATCGGGCGAGGTGTCGTCGGAATCGAGGCCGAAACGGGCAAGTTCCTCTGGGGCTATGACGGAATCGCCAACGGCACCGCCAACATTCCCACCCCCGTCGTGCGCGGGCCGTATGTCTTCGCCACGACGAATTACAACACCGGAAGCGCATTTCTGCACGTCTCCCGAGTAGATGACACATTCCATGTGAAGGAACTGTATACGCTTACGGCGCGGCAGTTCGAGAATCACCACGGGGGCATCGTATGCATCGGCAATCACATCTACGGAGGCCACGGCAACAGTCGGGGCGAGTCGGCATGCGTCGATGTCACCACCGGGAAGGTCGCATGGCGCGGCGACGCACCCGAGCGCGGCTCGGCATCTGTGCTCTACGCAGATGGCCATATCCTGTTTCGGAACGACCGTGGACTGGTAGCCCTGGTCGAAGCGACGCCCGAGGCCGTCCGTCTCAAGGGGACTTTCCAGCCGGTTACCGGGAGCGGGCCCGCCTGGGCGCGTCCGGTGATTGTCGACGGGAGACTGTACCTGCGGCATGGGGACCTGCTGGTGTGCTACGACGTCAGTGCCCGGTAGAGGCGGGCCGGTGCCACATGGACTGCCAGTACCTGCGGTCCGTCTCGTAGACATCGATGCGATCGCCCAGGCGGTAGTCCACAGGCAGAATGCCGAATCGCTGCATCTCACGGATGTATTCGGGGGCCGGCCGGAAGTCAGGCATGTTGAAACGCGTGATTCTTTTGAGATGGGCCTTGGTCTCATCTATGGCAGTCCGTAACGCCCGGAGGCCCGGATCGCCGGCCCGTTCGAATACGGAACCACAAATGCCGTAACTGCCCGCGTCTTTGGCCAGCGGGGCCAACAACAGCAACGACTTCTCGGGATGGGACAGGTTGTACAGGATGTGACGCGAGAACTGGAGTCTCGGATCGGCGTATTCCTTCATCCAGGCCTGCGAGCCAACGGGGCGCGTATTGTCGTATGGCTCTACCCAGGGCGGCGTCCAAAACCGCGCTGCGCCTTCGCCATAGGCCAGATGGTGCAGGCGCAAACCCAGGTTGTCCGCCGGATGTCGTAGCAGCTTGCTTTGGCCCAAGTGGCATGAGTCACATCGCCGCTCCAAGACCTCCCCCGCCGCCCTCACACTGGGCCAGCGCGAATAGTCCGGCTCCTTCTTCGTGCCGTACTGAAGCGCCGCGTACGGACCGATCATGCCGGTCCCCAACGCTGCATAGGTGCCGGGGAAAGTGGCGGACGCATCGATCCAGAGCTTCACCATCCTGAGATCGTGGGGACTGGGATAAACATCGTGGTGGGACGGACTGAACTTCTCCATCAGCGGGCTCACCGAACTGCCGATCGTATAGGGCTTGTAGTTGCCCCGGGCCAGGTCACGTCCATCGGCCATTTGCAGCCTGGCTGAGAGTGTGAAGTAACTGTGGGTGAACATAGGGCCCTGATCGCCGGTAAGGAGCGCGCGTCCGGCGTACTCCTCAACACCGTGACAACCGACGCAGTGCTTGTCGAGGATAGGTTGTATGTCGCGCGGATAGTCGAACACTTCCGGCGTCTCGGGGACAGGCGTAATGCCGCTCGGCGGACGTTGGAGCGCCTGAAGCGTCGAGACCGCCAGGGGCGCGGTAGTGCGACGTTCGTGACAGCCCACGCAGGTGGTGACCTCCCCGGGCATCACGGTGAGAAAACTCAGCATGCGTTTGACGGCAAGATCATTACCGTCCAGAGCAACGAACTGGAGGCTGCGCAGCGGCGGGATTTCCATATTCACCGAGCCATCCGGCTCGACCGGCACAGTCCCCAGTACACGATTGAGCGTGTAGGAACCGCCGTAACTGATGGGGTCCATGGAACCCGTGAAGTTCACCGGCTTGGGGAGGTTCTCCAGTATCAGAAGCTTCTTGATGGCGCCACGCTGGATGCCCTCCATGTTTCGACCGATGTAGATGTCTTGAACGATCAGTTGTCCCGTGGATTGCGCCGGGTCGATTCGTGGAGGAATCACCGGCTCCCGCGGTCGGGGACGTAGCGGTCGCGGCTCGTGCAGCCAGGTGTCGCCGCGAGCTAGTTCGGGTGACAGTCGGTAGAGTTCCCTCGTTTCGCCCTTGCCGTCCATAAAAAGCAAGCGCGCCCCCTCCGCCACCAGAATAGCATTCAGTGAAAGTGCGTAAGGGTCCCGAAACTCGCGACCTGTGTTGATCATGTCCTGGGCTGTCTTGTCGTCCGGGCCCAGAGCCGTTCTCACGAGCGAGACGCGGCCCCGGTGTTCGGACTGGCCATGCCGGGGCGAATTGATCATCACGATTCGGTCGGTCCCCGGCACCGGCTTGGCATCCCGACCAGCCAGAAACGCAAGTGATGCCACCCAATACCGGATCATCAGTTATTCCTCCGAGTCTGCGTCTGCCCTTCCACTGACACCGTCACCTCCAGCGGAGGGCGTGGAGTTCCTCTTTTGTACGAATGAACTTGACGGTTCCGTCGTTGAGTAGGGCGCAGCCGCCTTTGGGATCGTGGTTGTCGAAGGTAAACAACTCTGGCCCACCGTGTTGGTTCCACCCGGCCTTCGTCTCGAACAGGAGCACGGTTTCCGGCGGAGAATTCGGTTCGCAGTTGCGATTGATCGCATAGTGACATCGACCTTCCTGCATGTTGGGGCACATGAAGATCCCGTTTATCGGTTCCGCCCCCATGGGGCGCCTTTCCATCGCTTCCACAGGATGGCTGGGATCTCGCATAAAGATATCGCACCACTCGGAGGACTGGGGGTATGTTTTCCCCTCCCCCGGTAGAAGGTCGAACATGCTGCGAATCGTACGCAGTCTTTGGGCGCACGCAACTCGTCGCCGAAAGGGCCGTACCTGGATGGTGAGTTGAATTAGAGTTCGCCCGATGCGGCGGGATTCAAACTCGGTGCCTTTTTCGGTCTCCACCCTCCGGCCGTCTCGTGTGACGAATGATGTCAACTGTTGGCTGTTGTGGTAACAGGTCACCTGAACCCATTTCAGCGATGTGCCCTGTGCTGGGAGGGGCACCGGATCGGATGCTAGGGCTATCTCATGGGCAATCGCCGCGATTCTCTCCGGATCATTCAAGACGATTCTGTCCAGGGACTGCAAGTGTTGTATCTCGACAGGGCTAAGAAGAGTTCTGTTATCGCTCCGCGCAAAGAAGAACTCAAACGTTGATGGTCGGTACTCGATCTCTATACGCGTGCAGGCTGTGAGGTCCGGAAGCGACAGCACTTGCGGATTGAGGACCTGGCGGAGGCGGAATGAAGCGGGGATTAATACGGTTACCACCAGACCACATAGCGCTACCACACCTGCGGCTACGTAGACCCAGAAGTGTCTTCGACTTGTCAGGCGGTTCACACGCAATCCCATAGCAAGCCTCTCAGAGTCTCTTTGACGTCAGCGCCACGTCTGCCAATGGAATTATGGCTCATCCGTTTTTTGGGTACTTCTGAGTTGAAAGACGTGGACATGCCGACTATCCAAAGGTTTTTCAAGGACTTCAAGGATAGGAGTCAAGCATGTCCACGAGTTTATTGTATCACGGGTTTGGGATTCGCGGCTACTGCTATGTGAAAACCGCCTATCAGGGCGGCAAGGTGACGTTCACCCTTCGTCAGGCACGGGAGGCTCTTCGCTGTCCGGTTTGCGAATCCCGGCGTATTGTACGCCGGGGCTTTCAATCGCGTTGCTTTCGAAGTCTTCCCATTGGCGCTCGACCGGTTCAGATCGAGTTGGATGTGCCGCGTGTCGGCTGTGTCGACTGCGGCGAGGTTCGCCAAGTGCGTATAGATTTCGCCGAGCAGCTACGCAGCTACCCCCAAGCTTTCGAGCGGTATGTCCTGGAATTGTCCCGACACATGACCATCCGGGACGTGGCCGAGCATCTTCAAGTCGGCTGGGACCTCGTCAAGGACATCCCAAAACGCTATCTGGCTCGCAAGTTCCGCCGCATCAAGCTCAAGCACCTGCGACGCATCGCGATTGATGAAATCTCGATCGGCCGGGGGCATCGATACCTGACAGTGGTCTTGAATCTGCTCTCCGGGGCGGTGGTCTTTGTCGGAGAGGGCAAGGGGGCCGATGCCCTGAAACCCTTCTGGAGACGCCTGAAACGCAGCCGGGCTAAGATCGAAGCGGTGGCCATGGACATGTCGCCGGCCTATATCAGCGCGGTCCAAACGAATCTGAGCAAGGCGGTTATCGTCTTCGATCACTTCCATGTCATCAAGCTGTTCAATGACAAACTGTCTGATTTGCGTCGCGCGCTGTACCGGGAGGCCACCGAGCAGATGCACAAGGACGTCCTCAAAGGAACGCGATGGCTGTTGTTGAAGAACCCCGAAAACCTGGAGAACACCCGCGACGAATCCAAACGCCTGCACCAGGCGTTGACGCTCAATCAGCCCCTGGCCACCGCCTACTACCTGAAGGACGATCTACGCCGGGTCTGGGAGCAACCCGACCGGGCGAGAGCCCAACGCGTACTCGACGATTGGATCCGCCGGGCCGAAGGCTCCGGCATCCGCATGTTGATCCGCTTCGCTCACACCCTCGCCGCCCATCGCAGCGGCATCCTCAACTACTATCGCTACCGTGTCTCGACCGGACCGCTCGAAGGAACCAACACCAAGATCCGCGTCCTTCAACGCAAAGCCTACGGCTTTCGGGACGCCGAATTCTGCAAACTCAAAATCTACGCCCTCCACGAAACCCGCTATGCACTGGTAGACTGAACCGACCTAAAAGTATCCAAGAAACGGATGAGCCAGAAATGACCCCTTGACGGCACGGCAACAGGGGATATATTACACCTCAGGTGGGCCCAAATTCGGCACCGAGGTGGGTCCCTCTTACATGCCGATTTCCAGCCATACAAAGACTTACGAATCTCCTGATTTTGCAGGTTTTGCACTCATTGCGCCCAATGGCGCCCTTTTCACTCCATTGCGTATCACTGATACATTTTCTGCGTCAGATCCTAGTACCTCGGCTATGCCCTTCTCAAGGATGATTCTGCCAGGGTAGCTTCTCGAAATCATCGATAATGTACTTGGCGCATGACTTCACATTCATTACACTGAATATATATTCATTGCCGTGAGTGGTAATTCATCCACCATGAAAACGTGGAGACTTGGGTTTATGCCGAGATTTAGAGAGCGAAAGAGAAAGGCGTTTCTGGAACTCGCCCGGCAGGCTATATATGAGGGCATTCTGGCGGTAATCAAAGAGCACGGCTATGATGGCTTGACCATGCAGCGGGTGGCCAGTGCAGCCGATATCGCGACAGGCACACTCTATAACTATTTCAAGAATAAAGATGAACTCCTGATCTACGCCGACAGAAAGATGCGTCTGCAGTTCCTCGAGCTTTTTGAGGAGGTCAACGAATTGGATATTTCTGCTAAAGAAAAGGTATTCAAACTCGTCGACGGCGTTTTTGGGTTTGCTCAAGAGCACGCTGAGGTCTTTGTGGCCCTGGACCAGGCAAATATTCTCAGCAAGATTTCTAAGCAAGAGATGCGCGATAGCCATGAGCAATTTGAGAGTGCTTTTGTCACCATCATCCAGAAAGGGATTGAGGAGAAACGTTTCCGTCAAGTCGATCCCATCGTAACGAGCGAACTCTTCTCGGCAACAATGAGGGGTATCCTCTGTCAGAAGATTGAGATGGAAACACTTGATCCGAGAGCAGACATGCAGAAGGTCCTGGATTTGTTTTTCTACTATCTGGGTTGCGCTGAGACATAATCAGCATCTCCTTCAATTTGTAATACCGTGTAATGTTTGAATTGACTTTAGAGACGTATCCGTATTCGTTTGGTAGTAGGGAAGCAGAGAGGATCAAAATGATCGCTGTCAGAAACACGTCTTTTGTCTTGTTGGCAGTAGCGACCGGGCTGCTGAGTCAGGGGTGCAGGGTTGGGCCTGATTATGCCCAGCCCGAAACGCCGCTTCCGGACCGTTGGCGCACCGTCCACGAAGGCGCGGTAACGACCGATCCGAATGGGCTGGCTCAGTGGTGGACAGTCTTGCATGACGAGACATTAAACGATCTCATCGAACAAGCTCATGCGAGCAATCTCGACATTCGTGAGGCCTACTGGCGCATTCAAGAGTCAAGGGCATTGAGAGATGTGCAGACGGGGCGCTATTCACCGCAAGTCGATGCCATAGGCCAGTACAGCAGAAGTCGTGACACACAGAACGGCCTGACTCCATACCCTGCGGGTTCAAGCCCGGATCAGATCAGCCTGCACTCGGCCGGCTTCGATGCAGGCTGGGAGATCGATCTTTTCGGCCAGATATCACGATCGCAAGAATCGGCCCAGGCCGCCCTGGAGGCTGACATTGAGAACTACGGTGCGATTCTTGTGTCATTGCGTGCCGAGTTGACAAGCAACTACGTTCGGTTACGCGCCGTACAGCAGAGGATTGTCTTCGCCGAAGAGAGTATCAAACTGCAGCAGCAAACACTCCAGCTAACGGAGGATCGTTATCAAGCCGGCCTAAGCCCAGAGCTTGACGTAAGACAGGCGGAGCAGAATCTCTACAATACCCGTTCAGAGATCCCCAGTTTTCGCCAGGCCGAGACAGAGACCATCAACAGGATCGCGGTCTTGCTCAATGCGTATCCATCGAGCCTGGCCGGCACGCTGGAGACAAAAGGCGGCATTCCCGCGTCGCCTGAATCTGTCGTGAGTGTTGTGCCTGCGGACGTTATTCGGCAACGGCCAGATATCCGCCTGTCTGAACGCCTGTTAGCCGCTCAGACCGCCCGGATAGGCATTGCAACGGCAGACCTCTATCCATCGCTGACACTGACGGGCAGCTTCGTTCTCGAAGCAACCGATATGGCTGGATTGGGCAATAGATCCAGTCGCAAGTACGGTTTTGGCCCCTCGCTTCGCTGGAACCTTTTTAGCGGCAATCGGATCCGAAGCACCATCGCTGCTGAGCGAGCAAGTGCCAGGCAGGCCCTTGCACGGTACGAAAAGACGGTGCTCTCGGCCGTTGAAGAAGTGGAAGACGCCATGGTGGCGTATCAACAGGAGAGCATCAGACTTGGTTTGTTGAACAACTCTTACCGTTCTTCGGTACGATCCGTTGAGCTGGTGAGTTCCCTCTATAAGAATGGGTTGACCAACTTCCAGAATGTGCTCGATGTGCAACGGACGTTGTTTGAGCAACAGGATAAGCTGGCCCTGAGCCAGGGACAGGTTGTACAGAATCTCATCAGTCTATACAAATCACTCGGGGGCGGCTGGTCAACTCAGCAAGGCCAATTGGGGACAAACGGCTCTAAGTAACGATCACACCAGAAAGGCAGAGACAATATGAAAACCATCCTGAAGGTATTTATAGCGCTATTGGTCCTTGGCGCCCTGGGTTTCGGACTGTGGAATTTCGTCAAAAAGAAGCAGGATACGATGGCGCAGTATCAGGCGATGATGGAAGCTCAAAAGGCCCCCAAGCCGGTAACCGTGAACCAGCCATTCACTAAGACGGTGACTGAGTATTATGAATTTACCGGCACAGCAGAAGCATTTGAAGCGGTTGATATCAGAGCCCGGGTAAGCGGCTATTTGCAGCACATCGAGTTCGAAGACGGCGCCGACGTCAAAGCAGGCCAGGCGCTGTTTCGAATTGAACCCGATTCATTCCGCTCTGCCTGTGACGAAGCGTCAGCCCGGGTCCAATCATGCCAGGCGGATCTGGACCGGGCGGATCTGGACCTTGGACGTGTCGAAAAGGCATCGCAGCAAAACGCCGTGAGCGAGCAGGATGTCAGCACCAAGCGTGCCGACCGCGACATGGCCAAGGCGTCGCTGCAGGCGGCCCAAGCAACACTGAACGACGCTCAGCTCAAGCTCAGCTACACCGAGATAAAGGCTTCCATTTCAGGCCGTATAAGCCGGAGGATGGTGGATGTCGGCAACCTTGTAGGGTCCGGCGAGAATACGCTGCTCGCCAAACTCCTGAGACTCGATCCAATCTACGTGTATTTTAACGTGAGCGAAGATATTCTGGTCCACGAGATCAATGGGGGCAGGTTCAGCAACCTCAAAGCGTCCGCGATCAAATGCCTTATCGCTCTCAATGGCGACCAGGACTACCGACACAGCGGAACCATTGATTACATCGATAACAGTGTCGATGAGTCAACGGGTACGATCACCTTGCGTGCCAAGCTCGATAATCCTGATAAGGCGATTCTCCCGGGCATGTTCGTTCGGGTAAAGATGGCCGCCAAGGTGCGTGAGGATGCGGTGATGGTCAATGAAAGAGCTATCTGCAGCGACCTAAACAGCAAGTACGTCCTTGTGGTTGGCAAAGACAATATTATAGAAAGGCGGAGCGTCGAACTGGGCACACTGGTGGAAGGCAGCCGGGTCATTCTTAGCGGTCTCTCTGCTGATGAGACTTATGTGCTCAAGGGATTCCATTTAGCCAGGCCCGGAGCACCGGTGGTGCCTGTCCCTGCTGATGCAGCAAATCCAATCGCCAATGATGGGTCCCAGCCAACGGAGTAATACTCTCACTATCACTCATTAAGACTGTATTACCTCTTGATAGACAGGAACTCTATACATGATTAGCAAAGTATTTATCGAACGCCCCATTCTGGCGTCAGTGGTGTCAATCGTAATCGTGCTGGTGGGGCTTATTTCGATTCCCGTACTGCCCGTCGAAAAGACTCCGGATATTACGCCGCCGACCGTGAGTGTCTCGGCTTTCTATCCCGGCGCCAATGCCCAAACCATTGCCGAAACCGTGGCCACGCCGTTGGAGGAGCAGATCAACGGTGTAGACGGCATGCTCTATATGTCGTCCACCAGTTCTGATGACGGTTCCATGTCCATCACGGTAACCTTTGAAGTCGGCACCGATGTTGACATGGCCACCGTGCTGGTGCAGAACAGAGTCGCCATGGCCGAACCCCTGCTGCCGGAGGAAGTAAAACGCCAGGGTGTCACCACCCAGAAACAGTCGACGAGCATCTCACAGGTCATTGCACTGGTCTCACCGAACGGCACCTATGATGAAGTATTTCTCAGCAACTACATTAACGTAAGGCTCAAGGATTCGCTCTCGCGTGTGCCGGGAGTGGGCAGCATTACGATCTTTGGCGCCAAAGATTTTAGCATGCGTATCTGGCTCGACCCTGACAAGCTCAAAGCCAGGCGCCTGACCACCGAAGATGTTCTCCAGACCATTCGCGAGCAGAACATCCAGGTGGCCGCAGGTAAGATTGGCGCCTCTCCCAGCCCGGCCGACCAACAGTTTCAATATACCGTAAAGACCATGGGGCGGCTCAAAGAGACCCGCCAATTCGAAGATATCGTGGTGAAGATCGGCCAGGACGGCAAGATCGTTCGGTTGAAAGATGTGGCAAGAATTGAACTGAGTTCTCAGAGTTATAACTCATACTGTAACTTCAATGGCAGCCCGTCGGTTGCGATAGGCGTCTATCAACTCCCAGGCGCCAACAGTCTGGAAGTCGCCAATGGTCTGATGAAAACGATCAACAAACTGAGCGAGGGCTTTCCCGAGGATCTCGAGTACAGGGTGGCCTACGACCCCACCCTCTTCATTGCCGAATCCCTCAGAGAAGTTCTCAAGACCCTCAGTATCGCCGTTTTGCTGGTCATTCTGACGGTTTACGTCTTTCTGCAGGACTTCAGAACTACCCTGATACCTGCCCTGACCATCCCGGTTTCCCTCATCGGGACCTTGGCGGCCATGAAGGTAATGGGGATGTCCGTCAACACGATGTCACTATTCGGATTGGTCCTGGCAATCGGCATTGTGGTGGATGATGCGATTGTGGTGGTCGAAAACACGATGCGGCTTCTTGATGAAGAGAAACTCTCCGCTAAACAGGCGGCGCTCAAGGCCATGGAGCAGATCACAGGCCCCGTCATCGCGACAACGCTGGTGCTTCTCTCGGTATTTGTACCCACCGCATTGATAGGCGGCGTTTCTGGGAAGCTGTACTCGCAGTTCGCCATGACAATTTCAACAGCCACCGTGTTTTCAACCATAAACGCGTTGACACTCAGCCCGGCCCTCTGTGCGCTGTTGCTAAGACCAACATCGAAAAGACATGGTCTCCTCTTCAGGCTATTCGATCGCTTCATGGATGCCAGCACAAAGAGCTACATGTCAATCGTCAAACGCCTTACAAGAATATCTGTGCTGGGTATGGTGATACTTGCCCTGGTTTGCGGCCTGGCCGGTGTCGGCTTCAAGTTCACTCCCGGCGGATTCATCCCAAATGAAGATGAGGGGTTTTTCCTGATCGGCTTACGTCTCCCCGACGGCGCCAGTCTGCAACGGACCCGGGAGGTCACCGACCAGGTCGTTGCCATCCTCGAATCCACTCCAGGGGTGATGAACAACTTCGCCATCGGCGGTCTTTCCGTTCTGGATGGCTTTATCCCGGTTCCCAACGGCGCGACCTTCTTTGTGATGCTCGACCCCTGGTCCAAGCGGCAGGATCCCTCCCTCCATGTAGACGGCATTCTCCAGTCAGTCAACATGAAGCTGTTCGCGGTCTCTGACGCCATGGGGTTCGCGTTTGCCATGCCGCCGATCCAGGGATTGGGGATCTCGGCCGGCTTTGAAATGCAAGTGCAAGACAGGGGCGGCGCGGGCCTCGAAACACTGGAAAGAGTGGGCAATGAACTGACCTTCAAGGGCAATTCCGATCCGACTTTGACCGGCGTTCGTAACACCTTCAGGGCCAGTGTACCTCAGATTTATCTCAACATTGACCGCACTAAGGCAAAGGCACTGAACGTGCCCCTGAGTGTGATCTTTAACACCCTGCAGACCAACCTCGGTTCCACCTATGTGAATGACTTCAACCTCTTCACCCGAACCTATAAGGTCATGGCCCAGGCGGACAAGAATTTCAGGAACGGCGCCGACGACATCAAAAGGCTCCAGGTAAGAAACACAGACGGCAACATGGTACCGCTTGGGACGCTGTTGGAGGTACAGGACTCGGTAGGGCCTCAGGCGGTGACTCACTATAACATGTATCCCAGCACCACCATCAACGGCAGCGCCAATATGGGCCTGAGTACTGGACAGGCCATGGGATCGATAAAGAAGATATGCGATGAGACCTTGCCGGCGACCATGGGCTTTGAATGGTCGGGCATGAGTTACCAGCAGATAGAGGCGGGCAATAAAGCGCCTATCATTTTCGGCCTGGCCGCCCTGTTTGCATTTCTCTTCCTGGCCGCCCAGTATGAAAGCTGGGCCATCCCGGTGGCGATCGTATTCTCCGTGCCTCTGGCGTTGTTTGGCGCCATCACATTTACATTCTTCCGGAGCCTGGAGAACAACATCTACACCCAGATCGGGTTCGTACTGCTGATTGGCCTGGCGACCAAGACAGCGATCCTACTGGTCGAATTTGCCAAGAAGCTCCATGAAGAAGACGGCTACACCATCTACGATGCGGCACTTGAGGCATCCAGGCTACGTTTCCGGCCGATCTTGATGACCGCACTGTCTTTCATCCTGGGTGTCGTTCCGCTGCTCATTGCCAACGGCGCCGGCGCTTCGGCCCGAATAGCCCTGGGTACCGCCGTATTCGGAGGCATGCTCGCCGCCACTGTTTTAGGGGTCTTCCTGGTCCCCACCTTTTATGTCTTTGTCCAGAAGACAGCGGAATTCATACGACCCAGAAAGACCACAACCCCGGAATAAAGAATTCGTTCTCCTCAACGACTCTGCAAGCACGGAGCACCGCTCGCTATCATCCTGGTGTGGGGCTATCTATGCTTACCAAACGTGCAGGCAGTGTCAAGACAAAGGAAGTCGCACCCACGGTCAAGGCGACCCACACTCGTGGTGCGGGTCGCCTGAAGAAGGACTAACTCACCTCTGATGATGCGTGTGGCATCGTATGCTAAGAACGAATGAACTAGGTGCTCATTGGCTCGCTGGACTCAGTTAGCAATTCCAAGCGTTACATAATCCAAACCGGCCCAGGTTTCGGTAGTCGATATATTGGAAAACTCAATACCCAGTTTCTTGCCAATGGCGTCGGGGACATCGTCAGCAGTGAATATCAAGGCGTACTCCTGTAATTTGCCGTCCATCGCGACATCCCGTGTTGCGGCCGGCATTCTGGCACCGTTGACGTCATAGTAGAGCGTCATCCGCAGCGTCGTCGCCGCCGAGGCGGCATCGACTTTCAACTGATACACTTCACCGGCTGCGATGGTGTGGTCGGTAAACTGCCAGATGGCGGGATCGCCGTTCATCAAGAAGGCGCCCCAACCGCCATCCGTATTGGACCAATCCAATTGGACTCCCGAGTCCGCGACCGGCTCGTCGACGCTCCAACCCGGAACGGCGGCGTCGTTGAAGAGATATCGACCCTCGCCACCGGGCAATTCAAAACTGGCGTTCTCCACGGCAATCGGCGTCGTATCAAGCGGCACGACGGGAACAACCGTGCCCAAGCGAACATCATCCACGTATAGCATACCAGCGGCGCCGGCGTCCTCGACACCCAGAGTCAAGCTTGTGACATTCTGAAGCAGAGCAGCCGAAGCCGATGACAGATCGACCTCTAACTGCAACCACAACGATCTCTGAATACCAGCCGTTCCACTCATCTTGACGCCGTTGATTTTCACATACAATTGGCCGGTGTTGCCGGATGCGCCGTAAACAGCGACCGAAAGGCTCTTGATGCCGCCGGCGGTCCAATCCTCACCGTCCAGCGACAGCGTGGCTTCGGACAGGCCCGCTACATTGTCATAGGCCAACGGCATGGACTGATTACCCGAATTGACAATGGTCGTTTCCGCAAAGGGGGCATCCCCATAACCCACTTGCGATCCGTTGTCGTCAATGTCCCAGCCGTCAAGCCAGGCGTCGAAGACTCGCGTGCCCTCATCGTCGTTGTAGGCTTCAAAGTCGTCGACAACGATGTATTCCGGCGTGGTGAAGCTCCAGACGGCGCCGGCCCAGGCGCTGATCGCCTCGGCCTCGTTGACCTCGTCGACTCTCCAATAGTAAGTCGTCGCCAAATCCAAAATGCCGGGATCGGCGGTGGCCGCACCAGTCATCTCGATCAACTCCAGTGCGTTGGGATCAGTGCTCAGATAGACCTCGTGCGAAACGGCCTCGCGACCGACCCGCCAGACCAGATCGGAATCCACGGCGACATCGACCGCGCCGTCCTCCGGTTGCGGCTCGCGCGCCTGGACCGGGATATGTAGGAAGCGCACTTCACTGAGACCATACTGAGGGACAGGAAGCGTTCCCCAGCCGCTGTTGATCGTGATCCTGACGTACTGAGCCGCCACGCCGCCGAAGTCGACGATCGTGTTGGCCCTATCAGTCGGCTGCGCCGTGGCCTGGTTGAACACCACATCGCCCAGGACCGCCCAATCGGCACCGTTCTCGGAATACTCGATCGTAACGTCCTTGAGTCCAAAACCAAGCATCAACTCGAACTGCACGTTGTAGTTCCAGACCAGCATTTGGTGCAGCTTATAGACGGCGTCGAATGTGAACTCGACATAGGGCGGATCGTCGCCGACCGGCGCGATCTGCCACATATCGAAGCTTTCGACCGAATGCTCGTCGTTCTCGTTCAGCCCGGAACCGTTGACCAGATTCTCCGGGTCGGCGCCGGGCAGCGAGTCGATAATGCTGGTCGCCGTGACATTGGCGATCGGATAAGCCAGCGGCTCAACCGTGAAGCTCCAGGTCTCGCCCTTGAAGATCGTGTTGTCGGGCGCGCCGTTAACTTCGTCGATGCGCCAATAGTAGGTCTGGCCGTATTCGTAAACACCCGCAAGATCGTAGGTCGTGGCCGTCTGGCCTTGGCTGAGGAGCACGCCCCGATCATCGGCACGGCTGGCATCATTGACGCCCTCAAACACCGTCCCGAGGTAAACATCATGGGTAACCGCGAATTCTCCCGGTGCCCAACTGAGAACGACATCACGTGGGACATCGGACGTGGCGTCGACAGGATGAGGATCTGTGCTTGCCCCCGGGCTCGTCACCGTATCGAAAAACAGACCACTGATCACGGAATTGGCGCCCGCTACGTAGATCACATTGATCACCACGTGTCCCTTGATCTCCCAGACCAGGTACTTGCCGGCATTGTAGTCCACCATTTCCTGGCTATCGAGGACCTCAGAGGTCGCGGCATCCAGGACCTCCACTGTCGTGGCCCGGACGGTCGAATCCCAGTCAAGAAAGTACACGGCCACCTGGTGCTTGCGACCGTCCGTCAGATTGATGTCGATCGTCCAGGGAGAACCACTGAACCAGCAGGTCGCCAGGCGGTCGCCTCCGGCCGCGGTTTCCAGGCCCCTGACATCATCCGTGGAGGCCACCCAGGTCCACGTATCAGCACCGGTGAAGCTGACCTCCGCATAGCTGGGATACGCCTCCGTATCAAGGATGATATTGTAGCCATCCTGACCGTACACGTCCTTCCAGTTCCCCTGGGTTTCCGTGTCCAGCACTACAAACTCAACACTCGTACTCTGCGCGAGAGTAGGACCGACCCCGACAATCAGACCGGACACAACGACGAAGATCAGGCAAATCGAATCTCTCCACATGACATTCCTCCTTACCTTAAGTTGAAGTGCATTAGCTGGCTGGCATTCCCTATCCCGTGTTATCTCTTGATACATTATACCATCATCGTAAAATAGACACCTAGAGATAAACACCTGTTTACGCAAAAGCCTAACCACATTACGCAAGAAGTCGGCCTGCGCAAATTGGTGGTTTTTTTGCCAAATATGGGGATCGTAATGTCCGACATTTCGGCTATCCTGGACTCTATGTCGATCGGAGGTAGATTGAGCCTGATTTCTCGTGTTCTGTTCGCTCTGGCAGTGCCACTAGGTGGCCTGAGCGGCACTGCGTCCGCTCAGCAGGTGGTGATCAATGAAATTCATTACAATCCTGACGTGAAGACCGAACAGGTCGAGTTTATCGAGCTTTACAATGCTGGTCCGGAGGACGTTGATCTCACGGGTTGGACCTTTCGTAACGGTATTACCTATGGATTTCCCGCCGACACCTTAATGCGCGCGCACCGTTACCTTCTTCTGGCAGGCGATCCAGCCTCCGTGATGACGAAGTGGAGCACCCAGCGCGGTGGTGTCCCCACAGAAACCACCCTAGGTCCGTTTTTCGGCAAGCTCAACAATGAAGGAGAAGAAATCGAGCTGTATGATCCGCGGGGAGCAAGAATCGATCGAGTCGATTACCGGCTGGGCTTTCCCTGGCCGACTGTGGGTGATACGGTCCCGAACGACGGTAATCAGGCCGGCTCAGGCCATTCCATCCAGTTGATCCGCCCGGATCTGGACAATGACCTGGGAGGGAGTTGGCGTTCGGCCTTGCCCACACCGGGCCGGAGAAATGAGAGGGTGTACTCCGGCAATGTCCCACCCCATATACGCCAGGTACAACATCGCCCCCAGCAGCCCAAGTCCGGCCAGGCCGCGGTGGTTTCCGCCAAGGTAACCGATCCGGACGGGGTCAGCAGCGTACTCCTGCTCTACCAAATCGTCGATCCCGGCAACTATATCCGCGTTACCGATGATGAGTACAATCGAGACTGGATGGAGGCCCGAATGTTCGACAACGGCCTCTTGGATGATGACACCGCAGGCGACAACGTCTATTCAGTGACCCTGCCGGCAACACTGCAAACTCACCGTCGACTGATACGATATCGCATCACGTGCACCGACAATAACGCCGATTCTTGCACTGTTCCCTACCCGGATGATCCTCAGCCCAATTTCGCATACTTCGTATACGACGGCGTCCCGGCTTGGCGGGCGGCCATCAAACCAGGCGATCCCGGTCCCTCGGGTCAGGTCGTGCAGTATGGCACAGACGTCATGCGGTCCCTGCCCGTCTATCACTTGATTGCCTGGGAGTCGGATGTACTGAACTGTCAGTACAACAGTGCGTACCGAGACAGTGATTATGACTTTGTCGGCACATGGGTCCACGAGGGGCATGTCTACGACCACATGCGTTATCGCATTCGAGGGCAGAATTCCACGTACGTTACCGGCAAGAACAAATGGAAACTTCGTTTTAATCGCGGCCACTTCTTTCAAGCACGTGACGACTACGGAAAGAAGTACGAGACCAAGATCAAAACCTTGAATCTCAGCGCTCTCAGTTCCCCGTGGGGACCACAAAACCGGGGCATGGCCGGCATGGATGAGGCACTGGCCTTTCGTCTGTTCAACATGGTAGGTGTACCGGCCTATAACACCAACTGGTTTCAGTTTCGTATTATCGACAGACCTCAAGAGGCTGACCCCGATAACCAGTACGACGGGGATCTGTGGGGACTCTACATGGGCTTTGAGAACCCCAACAGCCGATTCCTTGATGAGCATGGCCTGCCGGACGGCAACGTCTACAAGATGCAGGGCTCCCACCGTTATCTCAACCAGGGCCCCACCCAACCCACGGACAAATCCGATCTCTATCGCTTTACCAGCAGCAGTACCGGCTACAACAAATCGAATCCCATTCAGCCCCTGTCCTGGTGGGAGCAACATGTCAACCTGGAGGCTTATTACAGCTACCGATCTGTGGTGGAAGTGGTCAATCACGGTGACATTCGCGAGCAGGAAAACAGCGTTTACTACCACCATCCGGAAACCGATCGATGGTGGATGCTGCCCTGGGATCTCGATCTGCTCTATGAGGAGTTCCAACGCTGGGGTCCCCAAGGCATCCAGTCCTCCAGCCGCCTGGAGCAATTCCGGAAGGTCCTGCAACACCCCCAGGCCCTGATAGCGTTTCAGAATCGGGCGCGAGAACTCCAGGATTTGCTCTTGAATCAAGATCAACTCTGGCAGATCATCGACGAGTTGGCCGCGACGGTGGCTGATCCCAATCTCCCCTATTCCATGGCCGATGTGGATCGGGCGATGTGGGACTATCATCCTCGCACCCGGAGTCGATTCGGTTCAGGATCTGGTGCATTTTATCGCACCCCTTTTCCCGGAGAGGATATCTACAGTGGTTTCTACAATTACGAGCGCGTGCTTCCTTCCGCGGATTTCGCAGGTATGATCCACTACATCAAGGATTTCGTGGTTCCTCCGGGTTATGGCGGGACACTACTCAATGACCTGCTTCCTGATCCAGACGTGCCCATGCATCCGACAGTCACCTACATCGGTGCGGCAGAATATCCCACCAATAGTCTCCTCTTTGTGACCAATGCTCTTGTCGATCCTCATGGCAACGACACCGTTGCGGCACTGCAGTGGCGTATCGCGGAAATCGAGCCCCACTCGCGTCTGGTTCCCCCAACCGAGTCTCCCTCCGGCCCCGCCTCGGGCAATGAGACGATGCTACTGGCCGCAGAGAGTCCCCATTGGACCTATCGGACCGGCGTCGCCGGGGAGCCCTCAACACCGACCACGGCTTGGCGCAGTCCCGCCTTTGATGATCATAGCTGGCTAACAGGCAAGACCAGTATCGGTTACGGTGACAATGACGATAACACCCTTCTGGAGGATATGGGGGGAAACTACTCCACCGTATACCTGCGCCACAGCTTTGCGATCACAGACATAAACGAGATCGGTACACTAACCTTGGACGTCTACGTAGATGACGGCTGTGTGGTTTGGATCAATGACGCCGAGATCGCGCGCGTCAACGTATCGGCGGGCATCAAGGCCCATAGCGACCTCAGTGAGGGCCCCATCGTAGGCAACGCCGCCTGGCAAAGAATCCCCTTGGCAGGGCCCTATGACTATCTCAGGGAAGGCGCCAATGTGCTAGCGGTCCAGGCAATCAACGGCAGCCTGGCCAGTAGCGACCTCTCTATCGATGTGTCGCTTTGTTCCAGCCAGGAAGCAAATCCCACAAGCCCCTCGGAGACCTGGATCTATCCGATCACACGCGGCAAGCGAGGTATCTATGAGATCGATGCTGTCTGGGAGAGTTACACCGTTTCCGATCCGCTAACCGACAGTGTGCTTATCCCCGCCAGTGTGGTGCAGGCCGGACACACCTATCGCGTACGCTGCCGCATGCAGGACATCACGAATCGCTGGAGCCACTGGTCGGAACCGGTTCAGTTCATGGCCGGCCCAGCCCTAACACAGGGGCTGGTGGGCAATTTGTGTATCACCGAACTGATGTATAATCCCGCGCCTGCAGGAGACCACACCAACAACGATGACTACGAGTTCATTGAGCTGAAGAACATCAGTGACGACGCAGTTGATCTAACGCACGTATCCTTCACTGACGGGGTTCTTTTCGATTTCAACGACAGCCCTGTGGCCACCCTCGGTCCGAGTCAGTGCGTATTGATCGTAGCCGACAGAGCCGCCTTTGAGACGCGGTATGGGTCAGATCTGTCCCCGATCATTGCCGGTCAATACGAAGGCAAGCTTGCCAATAGCGGCGAACATCTCAAGCTGATCGACTACTGGGACGGTACCCTCGTGGAATTCGACTACCACGACAATCTCGACTGGCCAACGCTCGCCGACGGCCACGGCTACTCACTAGTACCACTGGAGAGCGCCCTGCCGAACCAGCACAAAGGCTCCCTGAATCATGCCACAAATTGGCGGATCAGTACCAACATATATGGTTCACCCGGCCATGACGATCCTTAACGAATCTTTAGCTTCGCCCGCAGGTCCTGCGGAAGGCTTGGGGGCTCATGCCCTTTTCGCGGCGGAAGTAGCGAGCGATGTGTTGGGTGTCGGTGTAGCCTAAGAGGTTGGCGATTTGGGACACCGTCAGATCGGTTTCAGTCAACATCAGTGTGATCTGCTCGGTGCGCACATGTTTGATGTTGTGATTGATGGAAAACCCCAAGGCCTTTTCAAAACGATATTCCAGGGCGCGACGGGAGGTGGCGACGGCTTCGACCACATCGTTAACCTGAATAGGATCGCCGGCATGTTCACGAATGAAGCGAATCGCCTGCGCCACGGTCGAATCGGACACGGCCAGGATATCAGTAGACTGACGCGTGTAGACATGGGAGGGTTCGAGTAGGATTCTTTGGCTTTGAGGTCTCTCTTGTCCCTGCATCATCTGATCCAACAGGGCCGCGGCTTCATAACCGACCTGTTGAAAACTGAGGGCAATACTGGACAGGGGGGGATCGCACAACGAGCAAATCATTCCATCGTTATCCACGCCAAGCACGGCCACCGCTTCGGGGACCTGGACGCCCCCAATACGACACGCCTGTAACACAAGGCGAGCACCGTCGTCATTGCAGACAAACAACCCCATGGGTTTGGGCAGTCGCTCTATCCAATCGGCCAGATGAAGAGGCTGCTGATCCCAGGAGGCCTGGTCTGGCGGCTCAGGCTGATAGTAAGACTCAATTGAGAATCCCGCCGCCGAAATCTGCGTGACAAAGCAGTCGCCGCGTTGGACAGCCCAGGGAATCCCCTGAAAACCACAATAGGCAAAATGTTGAAATCCCCGTTGCAGGAAGTGTTCGGCCGCCATCCGGGCGATCATCTCGGCATCACCAACAATATTGGGCAAATTGGCGATGGGGCGCCGCACATCCACACCGATGATGGGAATCCCCATGTCAATCACGTTCTGCGGTATGTCAGGCCGGGATATGATGATGCCCTGCGCCTCCCAGCTTTCTGACCAGGAAGCCTCGTTGGCGACGGAGCGAACATAAAACGGCGGCTGTTGGCTCAATTGCCACTGCTCGTGGGCTCGACAATACGCGGCCACGCCCAAGAGAATCCCACGACCACAGGCACGGGACGTATCGACACGTAGAATGATCTTGGGAAGATCCGACAAAGGTTGGGCTGTATGCGCCACCGATCTACACTCCAGAGAAGGCTATGGCTTCGCACCCTCTCACCCATCAGAGGGAACATCAAGCTCCTTCAAAGTCTGGCGCATCCAGGTGAGCGACTTCTCGATCATGGGACCGCCGGCGCCCTCGCACTCCATGCTCAAGACTCCGTCGAAGCCTCTGTCCCGCAAAATGACCAGTACCTTCTTGATATTCTCAGCATTGACGCCGTCGCCAATAGCACAATGGCTCACCGCAATGCCGGTCTGCTCACCCCTTGCGGCCGCCGCCAGGGACTGACTGACATCCTTGATATGCGCGTGTGTGATTTTGTGCTTAAATCGCTCGCAGAAGGCTACGGGATCCTGACCGGCGATGTAGGTATTGCCCGTATCCATATTCATGCGCAGATAGGGTGAATCGCAGAAGGCCAGCATTTTGGCCATCATATCCGGATTGGTGGTGAAGTAGCCGTGCACTTCGATATTGATGGTGATTTCGTAGGCCTCGGCCACCTCGATGATCTGGCCGTAACTGCGTTTCATGATCTCCATGGCCTCGTTGTCCGACAGGCCTTCGGGCTTATGGAGTCCGTCCGTGGTCGCAATACGTTTGCACCCGGCCAGCTTAGCCCAGGGAATCGTCTTGAGTACATAGGGGACGCCATAGACGGGCCCGTCCTTGCCGGACAACGGAAAGGCGGCATCCACCTGCGAGAACTGGACGCCATATTTCTCCATCTTCCTGCGCAGCAGCAGAGGGTCTTCATACAGCGCGACATGAGGTTGATACCCCAGACCGTGTATCCAGCTTACGCCGTCGATGATCCCACACTCGATCCGGTGGACGTTGTTGGCCTGGGCCCATTGCAGGCATTTCTCAAAGTTCCAATAAGACGAATTGAACGCATCCGTATGAAAGCCGATTCTCATCATGGCATTCTCCTTCTTTCTTTCTGAGGCCGCACTTCCGATTGCTGTGCCTGCCAGCGTGGATGAAGCGGCGGCAACGAACTCGCGTCGTGTAAGTCCGGTATTGTTCTTCGGCATCTTGGTATCCTTAACTCGGATTGGCCGGAACCTGAATGAAAAGGCCGACACATTCTCACACCTTGTTTGAACGAGATTACTTTTCTTCCCTCAGGACCGGCGTGAGCCGGGCCGTCCAGGCCGTACCGCGTCGAAACAACTGTCCCGCGCCGACGTTGCTGACGGCCGTGACGTCATGGCCCAGCACGCAGTGAAACACTCTCCCCTTACCGTACGCCAGCACAAAAGCTATGGGATAGACCTTGTTGTCCACCTTCGATGTGGCGCTGGCCAATACCCTGATCGGAACCTTACCGTCCAGACACGTATAGAGCTCGTCTTTGATCGTGAAATCCTGCATACCGGCCGTAATCGGATGCTTCCGATCGGTGATATTAACGGTGAACTCACCGAGCGGATCATGTCCGCGCAACTTGGGATTCCAGGCGCGGCCGGCCAGTTGCGTGAAGTCATCTTTGAATTCCTGAAATGCACCACAGGCAAAATGCACCAGAACCAGACCGCCCCCTTGCTTGACAAAACGCGTCAGATTATCAAGGCCCCGTCGTCCCGGCACATTGGGATCATAGTTCTTGAAGTGCATGACCACTGCATCAAACGCCTGCAAGTTGATGGAGGGCAACGTACTCAGGTCCTCGACCACCTCGACCCGAAAACGTGGATCACGCGCGTAAAGCGATTTCAGGACCGGGGTGGTTTGTCGCCATTTGTGTCCTGGATAATCTTCCCCGGTCACGATCAGAATGCGTTTAGGTTCAGAGGAAGGCGGCGTATCAGCGAAACATCTTAACGTCATCGCGACGACCAGTAGAGCAAGCGTCAGTCCAAACAGAGCCCTTCGTTTCATGAACAACCTCCCAGTCTTCCATGGTCTCATCTTTGCTATATGGCGCCGCTCGGCCACGATTTAGCCGATCATATCGAACTCGGGCACCCACGCGTTCACATTCTCCAGCAGGTCATGAAGGCACCGACCATTGGGTTCCTTCCGGCCAACTAGCTTCTTCTACTTGTCAGCGAGTCGGGCTCCAGATCGGATTCTCGCCTCCAGGACAGGCTACATTCCTTGTCGGGATCAAGTTAAGCGTCGGCTTGGAGGTCGACCCTTCTCTCTTGAGTCTGACGGGGACAGGCAACGATGCTCTTGGGATCCCTTTGTGCCGGATGGATGATCGCATCAACCATGGCCCAGAAATTCTCCATTGGCGTGTCCAGTTGCACGTGATGCGTTGGACCGAGGATCAACCCGCCGTTGCGTCCCAGGACTTCGATGCGGCAGGCCACTTCGCGCCGCACGTCCTCAGGAGAACCGAAGGGCAATGTCTGCTGCTCATCAATGCTCCCCCAGAAGCAGAGCTTATCCCCGTAGGCCTCTTTCAGTTGAACCAAATCCAGACACGCCGGCTGAATCGGGTTCAGTACATCCAGACCGATTTCCACCAGATCTCCGATAATGGCGGCAATATCGCCACAACTGTGGTAGGCCACCTTCACATCTGGATTCACGTCCTTAAGTGTACGAATGAACGTGGCCATGCGCCGCTTCAGTACGTCGCGCCACATGGCTGGTGACATCACCATCCCCTTCTGCGTGCCCACGTCATCCCCAATCCAGATCATATCCACGCCCATTTCCACCAGTTTCCTGGCCGCCGTCAGGTGGTATTGATAGGGGATATCCAGGATTCGGTCGGCGAGTTCCGGATTGTCAATCAGGTCCATCATCATCCGCTCCAGGCCGCGCAGCGCCCAGGCCGTTTCCCAGATCGTCGTGACCGTCACTCCCGTAATCCAATACTCCTCCTTGTAGCTCTTGATCAGTTCCTGCGCATCGCGGTACAGATGCGGATCATCGGGACAGGGAGGAACATAGCGGTCAATCGCTTTGTCTTCGGCCAGGGGATGGGAGGTGAACTCGGTATAGACGCCCGGCCCGAACCGGGTCTGGTAGGGGACCGCCGTCCAGCCAATGCCCCATTCGTCAGTGTACTCGCCCCCCGGTTCGAATGTCTGGTAGTAGTTGTTGGCCCAGCCGACGGAGGTCAGGAGGATGTCCTCGCCGAGGTGGCGCTCCAGATCGTAGGTATTGCCCCCACCGTGGGGATTATGAGTCTTGTCTGTCTTCTTGAAGATGTCACGTTTCAATCTGTCGGAAAACTCCGGCGTAAAGCTGATCTGCATCGGACATCTGTCCGGTGCTTCGTGAGCCAGTGCTGTTTCTACGCGTTCGCGATGTTTCATAGTACTCTCGGTTTCCTACTATAAGGACCCGCGTCTGGATGACCTAGCCATTTCTCATCCTCTGTGTGGCCGAATCCGAGCAGCGAACGACCAACCTATTGGTGCGCAGGTCCCAACTCCAGATGAATCGATCCTTTGATGGTATCACCGACTTTCAGGGGTTTGTCCTCAATGGCGGCATGACTCCGGAAAAACCGCTCTGCCCCGGCGTTACTGTACTCCGCCACCAGGAGTGAAATATACTGATCATCCACCCAGGTTCGTACGTGCTGACTGCCTTCGGAAAGCACGGACACCCCGAAGTTCATATTGTTTGTCAAGGTCGCCTGATAGATGGTCTCTTTGGTAGAGCGGAAATCGTTGGTCCCTAACCGACTGCTGTCCAGACTCCAGGCGTAGTCGGGTCGAATCCGCGGCCCCGACGGTCCACACCGTTCACTGCCCACAAACGCCCGCGTGGTCCCACGCAAGCGGCCAATGTGGTCGTTCGGATAGAGCGTCCACAATCCCCGGCGCCGCCAGCTAAGGGTGTCAAGTTCCTTCGGCACCGTCATCACCATGCCCCACTGACGGGGATTGATCTCCTGTAGCATCTCATAGGAATACTCGAGGGTCAGTCGCCCCTGGGACTCTACGATGAGCCGGTACCCACCTTGCGCCTGCGCGTATTTGTCACTAACCTCGACGACGATGCGACCGTCTCCCTGCTGGGCGGCGACCCTCTCCACAGTGCGTCCTGAGCAGACAGCGGTGAAAGGGGAGAACTCCTGGGCCTCTTTGGTCATCTGCGTCCCTCCCTCGGCATTCAAAGGCAGGACCAGCAACTCCGGGCCTCCCACCAGAGTTGAAACACCGTTGAATTCCGCGCGTACGATCTGTCCACTGCGGCGGTTGATTTCGTAGGCAAACGTTTCACCTTGGACCACTATGGCGTCATCCTGATTCATCAGGGTAAGGGACCGATCCGCCGGTTCGGATGCAATCTCCGGGTTTTCCTGGCTGGACTTCCTTCCTATCGGCAAGGAATACTCATCAACCACTCCTCTGTCGGGATGGACAAACTCCAGATCAAGCACGCATCCTTCAAGCTGCGTTAAGCCGGACTTGATGAGGAACTGTCCGGCCTGGTGGGGCCTAATATCAGCCTGAGTATAGCCCGCCTTGTTCCCGACGCGCCACAGAATCTTCAGTTCCTGCAGATTGCTGAAATCGTGTCGATTCTCAACCGGTATGACCAAAGCATCACCAGGATTCGGCGTCTCGAGATGAGATACGGTGATGCGCACCGGAGAATACGTTTTCTTTAAATGGTAATACTCCGGCTTGGGCCGGCGCCAACCATCTATCGGCCCCCACGTGCCATAGCCCACCGTATGCCCCGAGGGCAGGTAAAATGTGTCGTCGATACCCGACCAAAGCGCGCCGCCTAGACAGCCGGGCGTCTGGTATATCTTGTCCCACATTGCTTTGAAACCGCGCCCCCAGGCCTCGCGCAATCCCGGGTCCGTCACCAGTTCATACCGATTGTAGGCATTCAAGTGGCAGTATTCACCGAACAAAAGGGGACGTTCCTGACCGGCGGCCTGCTCTGGTCCCCTGGGGCCGGGATAATGCATATTCGCAATCCGGGCCGTACTACCGGCGTTGTTGTAACCGCCATAACACTGATCGTGAAAAGACGTAGGCCGGGTCGGATCATAGTACTCCACGGCCTCGAGCACCTTGGCCCACAGCGGACTCCATCGCGACTCATTGGCCAGCGACCAGATAATAATACTGGGGTGACGGCGGTTGAACGCCACGTTCTCTAGATTCGCACGCAACAAGGGAACGTAGAGATTGGGATCGAGATAGTTCCAACCGGACGTGCCCCAATTGGCATTGGCCCCGTGTTGCACCCAGCACAGAGGCGCCTCACATTCGACAAACAATCCCAGTTCGTCACAGTAGTCCAGGAACTCTTCGGCCGGTGGGTAGTGTGACGTACGAATGTAATTGACGTTCGCGGCCCGAAACAACTCGGCGTCGCGGCGCCATTGCTGCGGCGTGAGGCTGCGACCACGCAAAGGATGGACCTCGTGACGATTGACGCCACGCAGTTTGATCGGATGGTTATTGACGAACACGCGGTCACCCCGGACCTCGATTTGGCGAAAGCCAAAGCGCCTGCGAACGACTTCCACTGCGCCATCGTTCGCATACAACGTACCCTCCAGGTGATAGAGATGGGGATGTTCCGGGTCCCACTTCCGCGGTTCAGACACGGGCAGAGTCACTTGCAGGCGACGGTCTTCACCGGCTGCCAGGGGCGCCAACGGGACCTTGCTGTCGGAAAGCTCAACCCGTTGCCCGGTCTCATCGTAGAGCGAAAACCGCACGTGCCCTCGATCGAAAACGCGCGCGCCGGCATTCTCGACAGCCAAGGCAACGTGAATATCGGCATCACGGTACGCCGCGTCAAACACGGTCGAGACGTCCAACGTCGTGATGGCGGTCTGCGGAATAGCCTGGAGGTATAGCTTGCGGGTAATCCCACCTAACGGGTGAACAGCGTATTGACTCCCGCTGGCCAGCACATCTGCTTGAGTTTCATTGACCACCTTCATGGCGATCGTGTTTCGCCCGCCCGGCTGCACCTGGTCCGTCACATCAAGCTGGAACGCCGTCATTCCCCCGGCATGGGCGCCGACTCTGTCTCCGTTGATCCAGATTTCCGCCTCCGCATATACCGCATCGCAGTGAAGGATGATCCGATGGCCCTGAAAATCCGCCGGCACGTCAAAGTTGCGAAAATAGCCGGCCGCCTGGCCCTGGGGCACCTCAAATCCCTGCATGACCCATTCACCCGGCACGTTGATATCGGCCGCGTCATTAGCGGTCCCGATAGACGCCGGGAAGTCCTCGGGAGCCACAGGCGTGAACTTCCAGGTTCCCACCAGGCTCAGGATCGGCTGCTGCACCCCGCCTGTTTGCGCAGGCCTGGGAATCAACTGCGGGGGGAACAATTCGATGACATCAACGTTCTGCTTTAGAGTCAAGGAATCCAGCCTGGCCTGAACGTGCAGTCCATTCTCCGCAGCCCTTCGCCATGTGGCAGGGACGGTAAGACAGAACTCGCCGGCCTGGTCCGTCTCCGTATCCAGATGCAGGCCTGTGTCACCAACGTCGACTGTCACACTCACATTCGCAACCGGGGTATTCTGATTCAAGTCCACAATCCGACCTCGGATTTGTCGATTGAGATTTCCCGTAGCGGCCATTCTCAGAACCGGTTTGAGACGCCGGGCGGTTGAGTAGAGGACGGCCTCGGAAACCACGGCATTCGGCCCGCTCTCACATGCAATTCTCACGTCCAGACGACCCTTGGAATACACCGACTTCGGCAGATCGTACTTCAGCCTGTAGACCCGCCCCTTCTTAAGTTCAAGTTTGGCCTCAACCGGCGTATCATTGACGTAGATCGTCTGGCATCGCGGCCCATCCGAGAGCAGGGTCAGCACCAATCGATATGCCGCTTCCACAGGTAATCCCTCATAGCTCAAGACCACCTGCTTCGCGTCAAAGACAACTGTGCGTGCGGCGGCGTCTTCCGCTACGACCTGCGCGTCAACATCCTTCAGCAGATAGGCATAGGAACTTCCCACGCGTACGTGATTCTGCTGACCGGCCACTCCACAGTTGTCGTAGGCCACTCGGTAATAACCGTCGGGATCGCTCACCGATCCGCGTACTCCGACCACCAGAAGGACCAGAACCGCATACCCGAGGACCACTCTGTAACACGATATCATAGGGACTACTCCAAGTAGGTTGTCAACGGCAGAGCAGGGCAATTATACGCGCTCATCATTTCAACAGGAATCTCGCTATCGGCAAAGACCCTGATTTAGATGCCGTAGCCATACCCTATATTAAACGCCTCACCGATTTGGAAACAATGTAGCATCCGGCCAAGATGATGGACGTTTTGGCCATGTTGCTTTGGGGTGATACCTCCTGGCTTGGGTCTTCGGCTTCTGCCGTATTGCCCTAGGTGAGACGTTTTGGTACCATAGCCATCAGATCCGTGACTGATCGCGTTTCGCCGAGGCATTTGAGGCCCACTGTCGTGATTGATATTTCGGCCAAGAATATCAGATACCACTATATTGCCACCCAACGTGACGAAACCTGGGGTCTCTGGGTGGCGGGGACCGGGATGCGCATCGCTCCGGCAAAGGTGCCCTATCAGGTATACGAGAAGGATTCCCCCATTCAGTGGGGCCAAACTGGAGAAGGACGGGTACTCCAGCACTTTGGCATCGTCTACATAACTGAGGGTAGAGGCACTCTGGATACGCGTCAGGTCAAGGCCAGAGCCATTGAAGCCGGCCATGCCATCCTGATCACGCCGGGGCAATGGCACAACTATCGGCCTCTTATGGGCACTGGGTGGATTGAATATTGGGTCCTTCTTGACGGGGACCTGCCCAGGCGTTGGCATCAGGACGGTTTCCTCACACCAAAACGGAACGTCACACATCCGGGCGTGGACGAGAAACTACTCTGCCTGTTCGAACAGCTATTAGCCTTGGCGGAGGGCCATCCTCCTTACTTCAATCAAATTCAAGCGGGAATCGCCATGCAGATTCTCGCCACGATACACAGTCGCGTACAGCATATTCGCGACGGCGGCGGCGAAGAAAAGACCTCCTGCATCGAAAAGGCCAAATGCCACCTTCACGACCATTGGAACCATGCCGTTGACATGGACAACCTGGCGGCCTCGCTCCACATCAGCCCCCGACACTTTCGACGCCTCTTTAAGCAATCCACCGGTCTGAGTCCCAACCAATACCGCATGAACCTCAGAATCAACCACGCCAAGCTTCTGCTGGAACAGGCGCTCACCGTCAAAGAGGTGGCCTATAGAGTTGGATTCGACGACGCCTACCACTTTTCGCGGCTCTTTAAGCACAAGACCGGTGTTTCCCCCTCATCCTGGCCCTCCGTTTAGACGACACGCTGCGTAACTTGGCTAGCGTTTTGCGTAAAGTGGTGTTATTATTCCGCCCCCTATCATGCATCATAGAATCATCCGGAAGGGACATGGTGTGCACTGCAAGGATGGACCGACCAAGTGATCGGACCGGGCCGAGGCGTATCGGGAGGTGAGGCGGCATGATCGATGGGAACATAAGACAGTTGCATCCAAACAGGCAAGCATTCACATTGATTGAACTGCTGGTGGTCATCGCCATTATCGCGTTGCTAATGGGTATTCTGATGCCCTCGCTGTCCGCCGCCAGGAAGCAGGCGATGTCCAGCACCTGCCAGAGCAATCTAAGGCAGATGGCGATCGGAATGAACCTTTACACGCTGGACCACGAAGACAAGACGATGCCTTTTTCCCATGACAACGGGGAATACTGGTTCCATCAAATCGCGCCTTACCTCAGCGCGAAAGACTTCAAGAACAATCCGGAACAGCATCAGAAATCCATGAGAGTTGCCTTTTGCCCGGTAGCCAACAAGTTTGAAAACGATACCGATTCCTGGGGCTCGGCCAAGCGACCCTGGCGCTTTATGGGTGCTGAGGGCAGCTATGGCATGAACCTCTGGCTGCTGCCCACCATGAAATTCACCGGCTACGTACAAGACCATCCCGAGCGCAATTTCTTCAAGAAATACTCACAGGCAAACGGCAATGTCCCTCTACTGGGTGACTGTAACTGGGTGGGATCATGGCCCTATGACGTTGGCACCATGCCGTCGGACTTATCCGGCGAGACCGCCACCAGTCACACCCCGCCCGAAGCCATGAAGCGATTCTGCCTCGACAGACACAAAAGAGCCATTAACGTCGGATTTGTCGACACCAGAGTCGACAAGGTCAGGATCGAAGATCTATGGTCATTGAAGTGGCACAAGAATTTCAAACCCATCACAGAGATCGAGATCCAGTAAGCCACACAGTTCGCACTGAAAAGGACATCTATTCCAAATCGAGGCGGCTTTGACCTGCTCCCGCAAGATCGGTCTAGTCTAAGTGAGAGTACAATCGAATGATTTGGTGTATCATGGGTTGCCAAGAAAGGAGATTGTACTCATGCAGAAACGCTATGGTAGACCTCAACTCGTGGCGGTCATACTCGCAGGAATAATGGCCATCCACAACTCCGCAGGCACTGGCACAGCAACAACAGAAGTCACGTCAGTTCCCGTGATGTTCTCAAAGCCGGCCCCGGCCGATATCGCTTTCTGCAAAGAGGTGCTTATCTTACACCATAGCCATGTGGATATCGGCTATACGCATCCGCAGTCGATGTACTGGGAACTTCAGAAGAGCTACTTGAACGCGGCCCTGGACATGCTCGACCGAACCGAGGACTGGCCTGATGATATCTCGCGCCCACGCTGGACGGCCGAGACAACCGCACCTGTCATGCACTGGCTCGAGACTGCCAGCCCGGAGGATGTCGAACGATTTAGAAAGCATGTCAAGACGGGGCGTTTCGGAGTTTCCGGACTTGAGTACAACACGACGCCGCTATGCTCTCTGGAGGGTCTGGCGCGCCAGCTCTATCATGCCAGAACGCTCCGGGAGAAGTACGGCGCCGACATCCGTGCGGCCAACCAGCATGACGTTACCGGTATCCCGTGGACGGCGGTCGATCTGCTCCTCGACAGCGACATTGAGCTATTGATCATGGGAATCAATCTGCATCTGGGCGGTACGCCCAAGCCACGTCCGGCCGTCTATCGATGGAAGGGACCGAGCGGCCGCGAACTGTTGGTGATGAACGGCGAACACTACAGCATGTTCGACCAGTGGTGCAACACGCTCTCACGCAATCTCGACACGATTCAAGAAGGGCTTTTCAAGTACCTGCGCCATGTGAGATCCTTCGACTATCCCTTCGATTTCGTCTACCTCTCGGCCACTCATGCGCCGATGATGTACGACAACTCCCCGCCCAATCAGGATCTTCCTGACGTTGTTCGCCAGTGGAACGAGGAGGGCCGCCAGCCACGTCTGCGCCTCGTGACATCGAATGAATTGCTTGCCCGCATCAAGAAGATCCCTCGCGAACAGATCCCCGTCGTGTCCGGCGACTGGACCGACTTCTGGAACTTTGGCTCCGGGAGTTCCGCTTTTGAAACCCGTCTCAACCGCCAGGCGACCGCCAATACCGCTGCCATTGACCTGCTTTCTGCCTGGGACAGGCCCGATTCCCGAACCGACACCATAACCCGGCGGCTTTGGTCTGACATCAATCTCTACAACGAGCACACTTGGGGGGCCAGCAACTCGCTCCAGGCCGATCACCCGAACGTCATCGCGCAATGGCATCTCAAGGCCTATCCCGCACACGACGGGAAACCGCTGTCGGATTTCCTCTTGCGTCATCAACTGCACCGTCTGGCCGGAAATCCTTGGCAGTCGTGGTCCACTCCAGGTGTGCTTGTGGTTAATCCAACCGGGCTGCGAAGAGAGTATTACGTGCCGGGCCACTGGAGAGATGGCGGCAAGCGTATTGAAAGCCATTACATGAGGACCAGTCGCGAGTCCACGCCTCAGCCAGTTGGGGATCTCTACGGTCCCGTAGTCCTCGAACCCTACAGTTGGAAAACCGTTCCTTGGTCGAAACTCAAGCCGGTTCCAGCGTCCGATGCGGTGGAGGCCGGCGCCAGTTTCATCGAGACCGACATCTACAGACTAACCTTCGATCCGGCGTCTGGCAAGGTGACCCGTCTCTTGAACAAGAGGCAGAATCGTCAGCTCATTGCGGAAAGCGAGTGGGGCTTCTTCCAGCTTGTTCATGAGCGACCCACCGACAATGATCGCCATGCCTTCCACGTTCGCAGTGTGGTGGGCGAACGCTACGGCCGGACCGGCTGGAAGCCGGGTTGGGCGGCGACGCGTACCAGCTATGCCGGTGCGGTCAAGTGCCATGTCGAAAAGAAGAGTCGCTCCGTCACGCTGGTGATTGAGGGTGAATCGCAAGGTATTAAGGACCTCCAGCAACGCATCACCCTCCACGCAGGATCTCCCATTATTGACCTGTGGGCCCGCTTTACGAAGGAAGACGTTCGTTCTCCAGAGGCTATCTACTTCACATTCCCACTTAACATGCCTGCCAACTGGAAAGCCTGTTTTGACACAGCCGGCATTCCGACCGAACTTGACATCGAACAAATCCCCGGAACCTCCCACGATTGGGTCACTGTTGACACCTTCGCCTCCATCCATCAAGCGGACTTCGGCGTCACGCTCTATTGCCCAGACGCTCCACTCGTGATGTTTGGTGACTTCAACTTTGGCCAGAACCAGACGTCCATCCCGCGTAAGCAGAATCCGCTACTATTGGCATGGCCACTGAACAACTACTGGGAAACCAACTTTCGCGCCAATCAGCCTGGTGTCATCGAACTACGCTACAGCCTCGCCAGTCACGGTACGTTTGATGCGGTCAAGGCCACTCTCGAAGGCCAACAGATCTTTAACCCGCCGATTACTCATCCAGTGCTTGAGACCGTTACGCCTCGAGAAGGCACGTTCATCGACGTCCAGGGTGAGAATGTGGTGGTGACCCATGTCAAGCCCGCCGAGGATCACCGCGGGGTGATTGTCCGGATGATCAACCTGGGCAAGCGGCCTGCCACGGCACAGGTGGGTCTTCCAGGACGAGATGTCACGAAAGCCTGGCTTGACGACCTTCTTGAAAATGATCGAGATCGTCTGCCGGTCGACAACGGTATCGCATCGGTAGATCTCCCCCCCCGACGGCCCGCTACAATACGACTTATCATGGAATGATCCGTTCAGACAGAGCCAAGAGCTTTCGGATGTGCGTAGCCATGTGCCGAGGGAGCAATCCCCAAGCCCGCGGATCTGACGAACGACATATCTGATGGGAGCCACGGCCGAGGATGGTCATCCAGGCAACGCACGGGTCAACGACTCGTTTCCAAATGGGCTCTCACCCAGCGCCGACCACACTCAATAGGAGAGAAACGAGTAGAAATCGGATCGCCGTGGTCCGAAGAATGCCGGATTTCCACGAGGTCACCGACATGAAATAGGCAAGCTAACCAAGAAGCACACGTAAAGCCTTCAATAGCAAGCGTTTACAAATGGGCGATATAGGACTCGAACCTACGACCTCACGGGTGTGATCAGAAAGACGGTCAATGAAGCAACTATCGATCTCCAGGCAAGAACACGAGTCACGACTCACAAAGTCAATACCAATAGTACATTATGTCACTCCATTTCCCGTCTAGTCCCGCCTGCTCCCGGACACTCCCGCCTGGACCCCATTAAAAACTTGCTTTCTTCATAAATACTGCATAGAATGGTCCATGCAGAAAGGAGTGGCCCATGGCTGGTGTGAAGAGGACACCGAAACTCAGATACGATGGCCGGTACTACGTGGCCAACTTCTATAAACCCGACGGCAAGCGATCCATGGTGAGCTTCGGCCCCAGGGGGGAACACACCGAAGGTGAGATCTATGCAACCTTTGGGAAATGGCTGGATCTCTACGAGCAGCAGGCCCATAAAGTCCTCTCGTTCAAGAGCCCCTATGACGCGGTCAAAGAACTGATCAATCCCACGAACAGCTATACCATTCACGAACTCCTGGGCAAATACCGCGCGTACGCCCAACGGAGCACAAAACCAGTCAGCAGCAACGGTGAGCACCCCGATTTCGTCTTCATAGACAGGGTTAGCCAGTTCCTTCAGCCCTACAACGACTGGCCCATCGGAGACTTCGGCCCCGATGAGCTGTTTGCCGTACAACAAGCCTTACCGGACCATCGCTACACCCAGGGCAGCAAGCAGAAACGCTACACTCGCCGTGGTGTCAACGACACGATCAACTGGCTTCGCAGGATCTGGAAATGGGGCATGGGTAGATCTCTAGTCACAGCCGAGCAGTTGCAGAGCCTTGAGGAAGTCAAGTCATTGCGGATTGGGACGACAGAGGCTCATGACAATCCCAAGCGAAACCGGGTAACAGAAGAAGAGTTCGACAGAGTCCTTGAGCACCTGGGCGGTGTTGTTACTGACATGCTCACCCTCATCTGGCACACAGGCATGCGTCCCAATGAGGTCTGCATCATGCGACCGTACGATATCCTCCGTGATGACAGAACGTGCTGGCTTTACATACCGGGTCGGGATAGTAGCCCGGTGGGCAAGCACAAGACCATGCGATTTGATCGAGTCCGTGTAATTCCTCTGACCAAGGAATGCCAAGAGATCCTCAACAGACGAATCAAGGATTTCGATTCCAAGAGTTATGTCTTCAGTCCGGCTGAAACTGTTCAGGAGATGATAGCGAGAAAGACCGAACAACGAAAAACGCCCCTGGCCCAGGGAAACCGACCTGGTACCAACAGGAAGGAGCAGCCCATGATCAAGCCAGGCGAAAAGTATGACCATAACACTCTTCGTCGGGCGTGTCAGAGAGCGTGTCGGCGGGCAAGTATTGAACCTTTCACGCCCTATGACCTGCGGCGTTCCATGGCGACGAGGACACGGTCGGTTCTCGGTAAGGAGGCCGCCAAGGTATTACTCGGTCACACCGAGACGACGACCACCGACATCTACCTTCTTGACGAAGTGCAGGAAGCAGTGAAGGTGGCGAAGTCACTGGCTTCCAGTGCGTGAGTATCAGCTTGATGGGAATTCTCCCTCTCTCTCGTCTTTCGCTCAGAGTCCCACCCTCTTTCTGCACGAAAGCAGTCATGACAACCCATTTGCCTGCTGCGCCATTTCCAAGTAGACTCTCTTGTGGGCCGAGCAACGTCGACGAGCATGCAGTACCGATCCTGGGGGCATTGTCATGGCAACAACGAAGAAGGATCTGATCGTTCGCATCGCAGAGAATACCGGAGCTAAACAGATCTTGGTCAGGGCTGTCGTGCACCAGTTCTTCGATCAAGTCATCACTGAACTCAGGGAAGGCAACCGCCTGGAATTCCGCGACTTTGGTGTCTTTGAGACAAAGGTCAGGGCTCCCCGAACGGCACAGAACCCTAAGACCCTGGAGAAGATACAGGTGCCAGCAAAGCGCAGAGTGGTGTTCAAGCCTGGCCGGCTCATGAAGGAGGCAGTGCGCCGGCCGCACTCGAGGGTCAACAGCCGATGACACAGCTCTCTTTCAACAGTACTCCGGACATTGGCGAGAGCCTCATCTGCGGACTGACACCGAGTGGGCGTATCGATGTCCGATGGAGCTCGACGGAAGAGGGTGGCGCGCGAACACCGGCCGCGGTGGCGCAGCGCATTCTCGATGCGTTCAATCGGGGTCGCGGGCACGGCGTGCTGCACCTTGGGGCCGGAGAACCCGGCATCGAGCTTCACCCTACGCTGTCGTATTGGCGCGACATCGGACAAGCACTCGTGGTCAAAGTCTGCGGCGCGCTCGACCCGACCGATCCGATGTCGCTCGTCGTGCCAGAGCCTGACCCAGACGAACTCCATGCCTTCTCACAATCAGCTCCTCCCATGCAGGGCGCCGAGCTGATCACCCCCGCACTGCTCGGTGAGTTGTGGTCCGACATCGGCAAGGCCCTGACGGTTGAGGCTGCAAGGTACGGAGATGGAATCCAGGGCTATCTGAAAAGTCAGAGTTCCATCTGGAACGTGGTCGGTCGCGTCTGCCTTCATCTTGCGGAGAATAAACGCGATCCTTCGTTTCCTTTCGCCTTCATCGCAACATATGTGCACAAAGTCTCGAAACAGGCCAAGCCCCAACACCTGCCCCTCGGCCGAGCGCTCAAGGAGTACGCTGGGGCGAGGAATCGGCGGAAACTGCTGGCGCTGCTGGCCCCTCTTTCCCGGGCGGCCGAACAGAGCGCATTCATCCGCGAGATGGTCGACTCCGGCGACATCTACCATCCGCTGTCCTGGACGCCCAAGGAGGCCCACCGGTTCCTCTGCGAGATCGCGTTGTACGAGCAGGCCGGGCTGGTCGTGCGCATGCCTGACTGGTGGAGCGCCAAAAACAGGCCTCGTCCCAAGGTCTCTGTCTCGGTCGGGGGCAAGGCACCTTCTGCTCTGGGGATGGATGCGCTTCTGGATTTCGACGTGAGTTTGACCCTGGACGGCAGGAAGCTGTCGAAGAGGGAAATCGATGAATTGCTTGCGGCCAGTGATGGCCTCCTGCTGATCAAGGGCAAGTGGGTCGAAGTCAATCACGAGAAGCTCTCTGTTGTACTCGATCAGTGGCGAAACGTTCAGAAGCAGGCCCGAGCCGGCGGAGTCAGCTTTGGCCAGGCCATGCATATGCTCTCGGGTGCCCGCCTCAATGGTGATGAGGATGGCATCGAAGATGCCCGGCCCGAATGGTCGCAGGTCATCGCCGGGAAGTGGCTCTCGTCCAGACTCGATGCGCTCCGCTGCCCCGAACGGCGAGCCGAGATCGAGGCCAATGCGGGCCTCACGGCCGAGCTGCGTCCCTATCAGAAGGTCGGCGTGCAATGGCTCTCGACCCTGCGCGGCCTGGAACTCGGAGGTTGCCTGGCCGACGATATGGGCCTGGGTAAGACGATCCAGGTGCTTGGCGTGCTATCCATGAGCCGGCGCAACAAGGAGAAGGGAACGGACCTCTTGGTGGTGCCGGCCTCGCTCGTGGACAACTGGCGGCTGGAGATCGAGCGGTTCGCTCCCGAGCTGAAGGTGCTCATCGCCCACCCCTCGCACATTCCCTCGCGCGAGCTGAAGAAGCTGCCGAAAAAGCAGGTGGATGCGCACGACGCGGTGATCACCACCTACGGCACCGCTATGCGAACGAAGTGGATAAAGGAATACGCGTGGCGTCATGTGATCCTCGACGAAGCCCAGGCCATCAAGAACCCCGGCGCCAAGCAGACCAAGGCGATCAAGGCGCTGAAGTCGACCTGGCGCCTGGCGCTGACGGGCACGCCGGTGGAGAACCGCCTCAGTGACCTGTGGTCGATCTTCGACTTCCTGAACCCCGGCCTCCTGGGCTCGGCCAGGGCGTTCAACAGCCTGTGCAAGTCCATGGCGTCAGGCAAGCAAGACTATGCGCCGCTACGAAGGCTGGTGCAGCCCTACATCCTGCGCCGACTCAAGACCGACAAGAACGTCATCTCCGATCTACCCGAGAAGACCGAGGTCAACGCCTACTGCCTGCTGAGCAAACACCAAGCCGCTCTGTACAAGCAGTCGGTCGACGAGATGAAGAAGGCCATCGAGGAACTGGACGGCATCGAGCGGCGCGGCGTGGTCCTGGCCTTCCTGATGCGCTTCAAGCAGATCTGCAACCACCCGTCCCAATGGCTGGGTGATGGGAGCTACGAACCGGCCGACAGCGGCAAGCTCTCACGGCTGCGCGAGCTATGCGAATCCATCGCCGCGCGTCAGGACAAAGTGCTGGTGTTCACCCAATTCCGTGAGATGACCGAGCCCTTGGCTGGATTCCTGGCAGAGGTCTTCGGCCGCGGTGGTCTCGTCCTGCACGGCGGCACGCCGGTCAAGAAACGCCAGGGGCTGGTCAAGAGTTTCCAGGAGGACGACCGGGTGCCGTTCATGGTGCTGTCCCTCAAGGCTGGGGGCACCGGTCTCAATCTGACGGCCGCCTCACACGTAATCCACTTCGACCGGTGGTGGAACCCGGCGGTAGAGAACCAGGCTACGGACCGCGCCTTTCGCATCGGCCAGAAGAAGAACGTGCTCGTTCACAAGTTCGTCTGTCGGGGAACGGTGGAAGAGCGCATCGACCGGCTCATCGCCGGCAAACAGAAGCTCTCCGATGAGATTCTGTCTGGCGGTGCGCAGTCGGCCTTGACCGAGATGAGCAACGAGGAATTGATATCGATAGTGTCGCTCGATTTGAGCAGCGCCGTGGAGGGATAATCAGAAGACAAACGCGAACCGGCAAGGCGCCGGCGTACGCATTGCAAATAGAGGAGCGCCCATGGGCTGGTATTCCTACAACAACTGGCCGCGGTATGTTTCGGTGGCCGAGCGGCGTCGTAAGGCAGCGAAAAAGATCGCCAAGATGAAAAAGGCAGGACGTGACATCGCACCGGTTGAGATCATAGGTCGCAAGATCGCCACGACCTTCTGGGGTGACGCGTGGTGCAAGAACCTCGAGGCTTACAGTGACTATGCCAATCGTCTGCCCCGAGGACGAACCTACGTACGCAATGGATCAGTGATCGACCTACAGATCGAGGCCGGGCGTGTCCGCGCTCTGGTCAGCGGCTCGGACATCTACGAGGTGGATATCAGGTTCAAGCCCCTGGCAAAGAAGCGGTGGACCGACATCAAGGGTCAGTGCGCAGGCCAAATTGGCTCGCTGGTGGAGCTGCTCCAGGGCTCCGTCTCCAAGGGCGTAATGGAAATCGTTACCCGCAAGGGCCAGGGGCTGTTTCCATCACCGCAAGAGATATCCCTAAACTGCTCTTGCCCGGACTGGGCCACCATGTGTAAGCATGTCGCCGCGACGCTCTACGGCGTTGGAGCGTGCCTCGACCACAAGCCGGAACTGCTATTCACCCTGCGCGGAGTCGACCCGACTGAGATGGTGGAGGCTGCAATCGATCAGCCGCCGACCGGGAGCAAGCCGCGTAGGGGACGCGCTCTTAAATCTGACGAGTTGTCGTCGGTCTTCGGTGTCGATATCGACATGGGTGAAGTGGCTTCGGCCGACGTGTCGGCACGGGCCAAACCGGGGCGAAAAGCACGGCGTACCAAGGGAGCCAAAAGGAAAACGTCCAGAAGGAACGTTAAGAAGACCGAGACAAAACCGGTGGCTAAGAAGAAAACCACAAAGAAGACCACGCCCAGAAAGAAGGCAGCCGCGAAGAGGGACGCTTCCAAGAAAACCTCGACCAAGAAGGCCGCGACGAAGAAGCCATCGGCCCGACGGGCCGCTGTGAAGAAAACCACCGCCCAAAAGAGCACTGCGGAGAAGGCGGGAACCCCAAAGACCACCGCCAAAAAAAGGATCTCGAAGAAGAGACCGACTGCGGAGAAAGCGGGCAAAACGACTCCAGAGGTGACGACATGAAATGGCGCAACCGTGGTTGGTCCGAGAGAGTTCCGCGACCCAAAGCAGCCAAGCTACCCAAGGAGGAGTTGCAACGGTTGACGATGCGCGAGTGCCTCGACAGCGGCGACATGCGGTAACACCAAACACGATTCCTTCAACCAGGTGCTGATCAAGATCACGAGCCTGGTCGACGAAGATAAAGAGATTGACAGGGTGGGCGGGTAGAACATTGGAAGGACTCCCGATGCCTGACTGTCTACCGAGCTTCTTGATCTTCTCGTAGATACTGCGATAGATCATCCTGTCTCTATCTCCTGGAGGAGGTTCAAGAGGTCATAAAGGTGACCAAGCTGCTTGCTTCTCGGGTGTGAACATCAGCTTGATGGGAACTTTTCCTTCTCCCTCATCTTGCGATGTAAGCCTGCGAACGGTGCGAACATCGTCAAGGATGCGATTCGGGAACTCAAGCGAACCAGTAAAAAAGTGTAAATGCCGCTGACGCATCCGCCCGGCGAAGCGCAGGTGGATTTCGGCCACGCTGTGGTGAAGATGGACGGAGTCTTGCGAAAGATCTGTTTCTTCGTGATGACGTTGCCCTATTCGGACGCGGATATAGCTATGATGCAAGCCTCCAAGCATGCGACGAATGTTTATCAGAAGGCTTCTCATGGCATTCGTGTTGCCAAGAGAATAGAATCATCCGCATGCAGCAAGTTTACGTGAATGCAGCAATGACAGACACGACGGAGTTCCTCGGATGGACATGCCCCGCCTGCAGGATAACGGGTATTATGCTACTGGGCATATGGTCCGGCCAAGCAAAGTGCCCTGGCTCACAGAGATCCAAACGATGGTAACGAAAGGAGATAATACTATGTTTCGCTATGTTGTGACGATGATGGTTTCGTTGTATGCCCTGATGGTTTGTTCCGCTTCTGCCACTGTTCCAAGTGGCGTGAACTTAGCCAACCTGGCCAGTTGGGACATCATAATAGCAGAAGACGCGTCACCAAGTGAGATTTATGCCGCTGAAGAGTTCCAAAGCCATTATGTCCAGGCAAGCGGCGTTCGTCTGCCAATCATCAACCAGCCGGACCCAACCACTGACGGACAATGTCATATCTTCATTGGTTCGAGCTCGGCCATGCGCGCCAGCAAAGTCGGTTTCGGCACAGATGAGTTTGGGGAGGAGGACTTCCGCATTATTGTGCGTAACGATCACGTTGCGATAGCCGGCTTAACACAAGCGGGAGCACGCGGAACACTCTACGGTGTTTATACTTTCCTCGAAGATTATGTCGGCGTGCGATTCCTCACTGTTGATCATACGTATGTCCCCACAATGGGAACCTGGTGTGTCGTCGGGCCTTTGGACCGTTTTTATCATCCGCCTCTGCGTTTCCGATGGAGCTATTACGGCGAAACCAACGGAAATCCCGCTTTCGCCACCCGGATTCGTGTCAATACTGTTACGACTGATGCAAAGCTGGGCGGAAAGACAGGACTGAATCTCATAAACCACAGCTTTCATCGCCATCTTTCGTCGCAGAAGTACGGAAAGGAGCATCCGGAATACTTCGCCCTGGTCGATGGTGAGCGTAAGCTGGAAGTGGGAGGCGGAGGTCCTGAACTCTGTCTGACCAATCCAGGTGTCCTCCAAATCGTTACTGACTCCGTTCTGGATGCTCTCAGGAAAGAGCCCAGCATGGAGAATATATCAGTTAGCCAGAATGATAATAACAAATACTGTCGCTGCCCCCACTGTGCTGCCATTGATGAACGAGAAGGCACGCCAATGGGCTCGCTGCTGGTATTTGTCAACGCCGTAGCCGATGAGGTAGCGAAGGAGTTTCCGGATGTTATGGTGGGTACATTGTCTTACTGGTATTCCCGCAAGCCGCCCAAAACAGTCAAGCCCCGGCCAAACGTTCAAATCCAGTTATGCAGCATTGAGTGCTGCGTTCTGCATCCCATTAACGACCCAGCGTGTGAGAAAAACACGCGGTTCTGTCAGGATCTGGCCAACTGGGGCGAAATGTGCAACAACATCTCCATTTGGAACTACAATACCAACTTCAGCAATTACTTGCTTCCCTGTCCCAATTTGTGGGTGGTTGAATCGAACATCAGATACTTTGTAGCCAACAATGCGGTAGGAATATTTATGCAGGCGGCGGGCAATGCTTTGGGTGCTGAGCTCTCTGATCTACGTAACTACGTAATGGCCAATCTACTGTGGGATCCGAGCAAGAGTGGCCGGAAGTTGGCAAACGAGTTTCTCGATTTGCACTATGGTCGCGGAGCCGAACCAATTCGCCGATTCATCAATCTGACTCACGAGACAGCATTGGCCAGTGGGCTGCATCCGAATTGCTTTGGCAAGGCGAAAGACTATGCAGTAGATGTGACTATCGCTCAGGCGGGTCTTGATGCTTTTGCCGAGGCGATGAAATTGGCCGAAAATGATACGGTCCGTGCTCGTGTGGAGAAGGCCTCTATCTGCGCGTACCGGGCTGCCATCGAACCACTCTGGTATATGAAGGATAACTCCGCCGTTGATTCCGCCTTGGCCAAGCGAATGCAACCGTTGGTCAAACGCTTCCTGGAGTTGTGCAAGAAATATGGTGTAACCCATGTTAGCGAACATAGCAGAATCGAGGCCGAGAGTGAACGACTCAAACGCATCGTTGCGGCAAATGGGGCCATGTGAGGGACGCTTCCAGATGACAACACGGAGGAGTCTCTCCCAGCAAGCGAGTCTCCTAATCGCACATCTGATGGCGGTTTTCGGGGGCGTGGCGGTTGCGGATCACTGGGCTCCACGCCATTCTCATGGTATTCTGGTATCATGGGTGTTCAAGCACGCAAGAGTCATGGCCATCACCCCTTGAGGTGCTGAAGGAGCGGAGTTATGAGTATTGCCAACACAGGATCCGGGAAACTCATCGTCATGATTGGGCTTATGGGATCGCTCGTCTGGACGCCCCGTGAGCTTTTCGCCTGCTCGACCATTCTGGTCGGTAAGAGGGCGACGTCGGACGGTTCGGTTCTGATGAGCAGCTCTTGTGATGGTGACATCATGGGGCTGATCTATGTCATGCCTGCGCAGAAGTATCCCCAAGGCACAAGACTCCCCATGTATTGGAATCTACCCAGACCCAAGACATATGAGGAGTACCTCGCCAATCGGCGGAAGGGCTATGATCTCGTGGGCTATCTGCCGGCAGAGGAGACTTATCGCAGCATCATTCTGGCGGGCAATGTCGAGAGTATGACCACAGGCGGCATGAATGAGCATGGCCTGAGCATTGCCATCGAGTTTTTGCCCATGCGCTCCGGTTTAGCGTGCAAGCGTGGTGTCGTCGGCCCCAACAGTAACCACTGGACGACCTCGTTGATAGCCAACGGGCTGATGCGGGCTCGAACCGCACGTGAGGCGATCAGAACAATTGGCGCCATGATAGAGCAATACGGCTTTCAGTACTACCGTGCTCCCCACGCCGGGGTAGCTCTGCCGATAGCCGACGGCAAAGAAGCCTGGCTCATGGAGATCTTTGGCCCCGGTGAGAAATGGACGCCTGATAGCGGCAAGCCGGGCGGCGTATGGTGTGCCCAGCGCATACCGGACGGGGAAGTGGGCTGCACGGCCAATCGCAGTCGTATCGGCAAGGTCGATCCGGAAAACCGCAATATGTTCTTGACGTCGCCCAACCTCTACTCCCTAGCGGAAGAACTCGGCCTCTGGAAGAAAGGGGATCCCTTCGTGTGGCAAGACGTGTACGGGGATCCGGGCAGTACTTACAATTCCTTGCGCGAATGGCGGGCCTTGAGTCTGGCCGCCCCTTCCTTGGGGCTGAAAGCCACGGGCGATCACATGGTGGATCGCTACCCGTTTTCCGTGAGACCGGATCAGTCGTTTACGGTCAAGAGACTCCTGACCGTCATGCGAGACGGCTACGAGGGAACCGAATTCGATCTCACGGCGCACCCCGCGTTCAATCCCCAGGGGAGGAAGAGCCCCTTGGCGCGACCCTGGGGACCAAAGGAGTTGTTTGACCTGTTGGACGTCAAGCCAGAACGCGCCCTTTGCACCCCGACCAGTGGATACGTCTTCGTTGCACAGCTGAGGGATTGGTTGCCAGAGACGTTTGGCAACTGCCTGTGGTTCGCCTATGGTCCAGCCTACACGAGTTGCTTTGTCCCCATTTATGCCGGAGTCACTGAACTGCCGGATTCGTGGGACCAGGCCCCGGACTATACCCGCATAAACCGCAACCAGGTACCGTGGAACTTCCGACTGGTGTTCAATCTGGCTAACAACTTAAGATACCAGGACGCCGTACAGGATATTCAACGCGTTTTTAGGCCGGCCGAGGCAGCGTTCTTCCAAAACCAGTTGCAGGTGGAAGAAACTGCCGAACAAATTCTCACGAAGAAGCACGCTCGCGGTGTCGAACGTTTCTTGAATGCTTATGCCGAGCACTGCCTGACACAAGTGGGATATGCTTATCACGAGCTGGTTGACTATCTGATGTTTCAGTATCTTGTGGATGATCCAGAAGTGGCACCGCCGAAACTTCCGGCCATCAGTGCACCCGTAATTCCCACTGTACCGCAGAACTGAATGGTTTGAAACGGTACCAGCAAACTCGCAACCGGCTTTGCATGAGGAGTTCAAGCGATGCATAACGATCGAAATCTCAGCCGTCGACGGTTCCTCGCCGCCTCGACGACACTGGCTACCGCCAGTATCGTTCCGAGACGTGTCCTGGGCGGGCCCGGACACATACCGCCGAGCGACCAGTTGAACGTTGCGGTCATTGGCACGGGCGGCCAGGGAATCACCAATATCAAGGGGCTGCTCGCACATAATGATGTGAAGATCGCGGCCATCTGTGATGTGGCCCAGTTCTGGGACAACAGCGATCTCTACTACCGGCACCATGGCGGCCGGGGACCGGCGCTAAAGGCTATCGAGGACCACTATCGCCAGACAGAATCCGAGGGACATCACGGCTGTGAGGTGTACGTCGACTTCCGTGTGATGTTGGAGCAATCCGGCAAGGACATCGACGCCGTGGTGGTGGCCGCCCCCAATCACGTGCATGCCGTGGCCAGCATGGCGGCGATCCAAGCGGGAAAGGGCGTATACTGCGAGAAGCCGCTGACCCATTCAGTGTACGAGGCGCGCAGGATCGCGCAAGCGGCGCGGGAGGCCAAGGTTGCCACACAGATGGGCAATCAAGGCCATTCCTCGGATGACATTCGCCGGGCCGTTGAGTGGGTCCGTGACGGAGCCATCGGCCCAATACGCCAGGTGTACACGTGGGCAGGCGAGAACCGCATCCCGGAGTTTACCGAACGGCCAAAGGAGATGCCACCGGTACCGGAGGGGCTGAATTGGGATCTTTGGTTGGGGCCTGCCAAAGTGCGACCGTACCATCCGGCATACGCACCTCAGGTCTGGCACTACTGGTGGGATTTTGGCAACGGAAAGCTTGGCAACTTCGGATGTCACACGCTCGATACCACCGTGTGGGCTCTGAACTTGGAGCATCCCACCTTGGTCGAGGCCAGCTCCACCCAACTCAGCAAGGAGACGACTCCCATAGCATCCACGTGTCACTACAGGTTTCCAGCCCGCGGCGCGCAACCGCCGGTCGATCTCTACTGGTACGATGGCGGGATTCGGCCACCGCGGCCCCATTGCCTCGAGCTTGAACGGAATCTACCCCGCAACGGCGGATCGCTGTTGGTTGGAGAACGCGGGGCCATTCTATCGGGAATATGGAGCGGATCACCGCGTATCGTCCCCGAGAAAAAGATGCGGGATTACACGATGCCTCCGGCGACCATTCCTCGCTCTTCGGGTCATCATCGCGATTGGATTAACGCATGCAAAGGTGGGCCACCAGCCAGCGCTAACTTCGAGTACGGCGCCCGCCTGACCGAGATCGTTCTGCTTGGGGTGGTCGCCTTGCGAACCGGCGTTCCCCTCCACTGGGACGGACCCAACATGAAGGCAGCCAACGCACCGCAAGTGGATTCGGTTATCCACGGCCATTTTCGCAAAGGATGGGAGATCTGATCCTACACGTTCTGGTGTGAACTCATCTCTTGCTTGCTTGGTTACAGTGTAACAACATTAGGCTGAATTCGTCGTTGAGGCTTTGTTTTTTGAAAAGACGGCATGTAGGGCAGGGGAGGTGTGCACCCGAAGAACTCTGTCCTCCCTATCCCTGCAAGACTTACGTGAACTTGCCGCATGCGGTTGAGTCTATTTGTGCCTGTCAAGCGCCAATGGGCCACGCTGGATGATCGCCTATCCCTCTGGAAAACAGACACTTACAGTAGGTGACTTGGCAAGCAGCAGCAGAGTCTGTGGTTGTCAAGGGCCAATGGGACCGTCGTAACGTCTGATCTATCCTATTGAAATACAAGCATTTACGTCCCTGGACTTCTCAGTCGCAATTTCGTCCGTTTTGTGCTACCGTCACACC
>Ga0075114_10000007_pt1 | contig 192087 bp, 150 predicted proteins | sample AntAceMetag02UKM_FD_69784 | JGI IMG/M metagenome (GOLD analysis project Ga0075114, IMG submission 69784) | Saline lake microbial communities from Ace Lake, Antarctica - Antarctic Ace Lake Metagenome 02UKM | ecosystem: Environmental > Aquatic > Non-marine Saline and Alkaline > Saline | place... | reverse complement strand
GCTGCGTTGTTCCTGTGTATCGTTGGGAGCATCGCTCTCAGTTAGTATGCGATCTGTATCGTGATACGCAGGCGGGGCTTGTGTCAACATGACGCAAGCCCCGCTTTTTCATGCGCTGGCTTCCTGTCATGTCGGTGTGGCAATCGATCTCGCGTAGGGTGCAAGTATTATCCTATCCTAAATGCCTCTGATCAAGGACTTTATGCCATTGCCCTACGAAAGCGCTTGCCTGCCGCCTCCCTGTGCATTAGCCTCTCGGGACTATGAAACAGAGATTATGGATCACACTGATCACCTGCCTAGCGTATTGTGTCGACAAGGAACTCTGGAGAGCTATCGACTACCTCAAGGAGCAGGTCAGGGTCCTGCAGGAGCAGCAGGAAAAGGACAGACGCACCCTATTGAGCGACTACCAGAGGATCAGGCTGGCAGCAAAGGCTAAACGGCTGACGCGAAGGCTTCTGGAGGAAACCACTGTCCTGTTCACGCCCGACACCGTTCTCGGCTGGTACCGAAAACTCATCGCCCAGAAGTATGATGGAAGCAAGAACTGCAAGAATCCAGGGCCGCCGAGGATGTCTCAGGAGATCGTCGAACTGGTGCTACGATTCAGGCAGGAGAATCCGCATTGGGGCTACACCAGAATCAAGGACTACATCGTCTACCTCGGATACAAGATCGGAGAGACCACCGTCAAAAATATCCTCCTTGCGAATGGCTACGACCCTGAGCCAGACTTCACCCGGAAGACAACCTGGAAGAAATTCATCAGGAGCCACTGGAGCGTTTTGGCCGCATGTGACTTCTTCTCGGTTGAGCTGCTAGTCAAGGGCAAGCTCATCCGCTGCATGGTGCTATTTGCCATGGATTTGTCCACACGCAAAGTGGCCATCCTTGGCGTCAGACCCAAACCCAACGGTCTATGGATGACGCCTGCGTCAAAAGTCGGAATTTGGCAGTTCCAGCCCCGATTGTGGCGCAAAAACGCCGGTCTTCCTCGCAGTTCGGGACTTTTGACGCTGGCATCATGGATGGAGCAGATTGCTCGCAATCTCACGTGGGAAGACAACTTTCTGGCAGGTAACGCATACCTGATTCATGATCGCGATCCACTGTATACCGCGAAGTTCAGGAGAATCTTACGAGACGCCGGTCTGGAATCAGTGAAACTACCACCACGCAGCCCCAATCTCAATGCCTTCGCGGAGCGCTTCGTCAGATCCATCAAAGAGGAGTGCCTCAATAAGCTCATTCTCTCATCTGAACAGCAGCTTAATCATGTCCTCTCCGAATATCTTGAGCACTACCACCCTGAGAGGATCCACCAGGGTATCAACCGGATCATCGACCCGAAGCATGAAGGAAACCGAGGTCACCTCATTTGCATTGAGCGTCTGGGTGGACTGCTGAAATCCTACCATCGCCAAGCAGCATGACACCGCCATAGTGTGCCACGCTCCTGGAGGTAGTGCGCGCCGTCTGTGATCTCCACATCCAATACGCGGAATCTGAACGGATTTCAGGGACCGACGCCCCACGATCCCTCGCCCTACCACCTCATCTTTCATCGTGATTTCGAAGCTAACGATCTGAAATGACTCACGTTACGCCCCGATGAGTTTATGCACCCTACGGGCGTATTGGCCTCACCGTCAGTGAACCCCGGTGACAGCGATTGCCAGAAAGAGTCTAAACTGCCGAAGAGGACTGCGAGCGATGCCCACAGCCCTCTCCGATTCGAGTACTTTCACATAACAGCGTACGCCTTGATGGCCGGACGCCATAATAGCCTCACTGTCAGAGCGATTTCGGGACCGACTCTGTGACACCAGCCAATCCGAGAACTTCGGCCTCGGAGATCGCGCGGTTGTAGAGACGCACCTCGTCGATCATTCCGCCAAACCGAGTACTCATGCCACGATTAATGCCAATGGCGATCTGGCCGAATACATTATCCACTGCATTGACGGTCGCCACGATCAGACCGTTATAGTAGAGGCTCGTCCCGGCACCATCACAACTGACTGCCAAATGGACCCAGTCATTAATCACCGGACCCAAGACCCGGCTGTTGCCGCCCTGGTATTTGTAGTTCCCCGGGTCGGTTCCATCGACATCAAGCTGGAAGTCGGCGCCGGCGCTGTTGTTGTTGAACAAACCGGAGTAATTGACCTGGTTAGTGACATCCGTCTTCACCCACAACGAGACGCTGAAAGCAGGCCAAACAACATCATCAAAATCATTGACGATGTGATCGTCGTCCTTGTCAAGACTGATGGCCTGACCGACCTTACCCGTTGCATAGGCTGGCGTGCCTTCGGCCGCACCGTGATAATTTCCTCGACTGTCATTGGCGTTGCTCTCGAACTCATAGTGGGCCACCAGGTTCGGATCGTTCTCGGGAGGCAGCACGGGCTCGATCAGTTCCACAGCCTGGGGGTAGAGACACATATCGTCCACGAAGATCATGCCGGAAGCACCGGCTCCGTCGATACCCAGTGTCACACTCGTCACGCTGGACAGATTGGCGCCGGTCGAAGCCAGGTCAATTGTCCATGAGACCCACTGCTGCCGCTGGAGCACATCGGCCAGATACGCATACGAGACCTTGGCGTTGTTGATCTTCAGGTAGAGCTGGCCACCGCTGTTGGCCCCGTCACCATACACGAACAGGGAGAGGGTTTGGATGGCGTTGGCCGACCAGTCCTGCGGGACATCGAACGTGAGAGTGGTCTCCGATATCCCGCCGTCGGTGTTGTCGTAGATCAGGGGCATGGACTGACCGCCGCCATGGACGATCGTGTCCTCAGCGAAGGGCGCCTCAAGATACCCGACCTGCGAATTGTTGCCGGCCATTTCGTAGCCGTCGACCCAGGTCAGGAAGATGGCTTCGCTCGCCTCGATGTCGTCGGTGTAGCTCTCGAAGTCCTCGACGACGATGAGCGCCTGCGTGGTGAAGCTCCAGATGTCGCCTTCCCAAGTGCTGACCTCCTCGGCCTCGTTGACCTCATCGATCTTCCAGTAGTAGGCGGTCCCCAGATCGAGGGCGCCGGGATCGACGGTGTTGTCACTGACCGAATCGATCAGCGTCAAGGCGTTGGGATCGGTGCTGAGATACACGTCGTGCCCAGTTGCCTCACGACCAGCCTTCCAACTCAGGTTCACATCCGAAACCGTGACATCGGCGGCGCCGTCGGCCGGCTGGGGCTCGGCGGCCTGGACGGGGATGGACAGGAAGCGGACTTCGCTGAGCCCGAACTTGCCCGAGTCGCCGTAGGCGTTGTTGACCGTCAGTTTTACGACCTTGACCGCCGCACCGGGGAAATCGATCGTGGTGTTGGCCGTATAGGTGTCGAAAGCCGTCGCCTGCGCCAGCACGACGTCGCCCAGGACCGTCCAGTCGATGCCGTCGGTCGAATACTCGATGGTCACATCCTTGACGCCGAAGCCGAGCAGCGGCTCGAACGAGACGTTGTAGTTCCAGACGAGCATCTGATGGAGCTTATGGACGCGGTCGAACTCGAACTGAATCGTCAGCGGCTCATCTCCCAGGGTTGCCGTCCACATATCGGCGCTCTCGACCGAGTGCTGATCGTCGGCGTCGAGCCCCGAGCCGTCGACGGTATTCTCCGGTCCTACGCCTTCTTCGGACACACCGTTGCTCGTCGCGGTCACGTTCTCGATCGGATAGGCGAACAACTCGGTCGTGAAGCTCCAGAGGTCGCCCTTGAAAATCGTATTGTCCGGGGCGGCGTTGACCTCATCGACTCGCCAGTAGTAGGTCTGACCAAATTCGAGACCCGGCAGATCGTATGCCGCATCCACCTGCCCCTGACTGACCAACACGCCCAGCGGATTGGCCCGGTCGGCGTCATTGACATCATCGAACGAGACACCCACGTACACATCGTGCGCCGCGGCAAACTCGCCGGCGTTCCAAGCCAAAACGGCGTCACGCAACACGTCCTCAGTCTGGTTTTCCGGTTGCGGGGTGTTCGCCCTTGACGCATCCTTCTTGCCAATCCATACCTCGCAACTGTCGTAACGAGCCGTGAGATCGGCGCCTGGAGTCTGGGCATGCGCTGATACAAACGAATCGCCATCGAGAACATCAGTGAGAGCGAAATCAGCAGGCCAACTCCCCTCTTCCGCAACATCAATATCCAACCCTTCCACCTGAAACGCCCATCCGGTTTCATTGATCGTGAATCTCACTGTAAAACCGTCCAGGAAAGACGCCTGATCATAATTGTACAGTTCCGAGAGATTGTGGGTTGGACCCCCGGTGGTGTTGTTCTTGCCCACGAATCTCACGCCATCGGGAATGGTGCCGGCCTTGCCGGAAAACATCACACCGACATAGGGCAGTGTATTGAAGAACACATTGTCACGCTGAAGGGTAAACGTGTTGCCGTTGGCATTGGTCGTTTGCGACAGACTGGTCACGACCCATTCAACGGTCAATCCCTTGCTCATGGCCGCGGCACTGAGCGAATCGAAGCTGGTGTTACTGCAAATGCCGGCATTCCCATTCGCACCGCCCGTGGTCACGACTTCGGCATAGGAATCCGCCTCTGCGGTGGCACTGGCGGCCGAAATGCTATTGGCCGTCAGCGTAAATCCACCGTTGACCGATGAACCGTCACCGGCGCCCAGGCCGCCTCCGTCAAAATTGTCGCTGATCAGGATTTGCGCCGAGCCCGTGTTACTCATCACCAAGAAGAGGCTCAGGCTAAAAAGCCAACACAGTGCTTTCTTATACATGGCTCATTCCTCCACACTACAAAGTAGTATCTATGTCTCGGCACACGCCGAAAATCGTTCAATTTGCAGAGACTACGTCATTGATCTGCTATGCCCCTGGCGCTTGTATTGTTCCAGGAGATCCCTGAGGCCGTTGACAACGTTTTGATACCTGCGATCCTTATAAAGATTGTTTTTTTCGGTCGGATCGGCCTCCATGTCATAGAGCTGGCCCGGCAGGCCGTCGCCTTTGCCCGACCAACCGCCCGATCCCACCCCATCGATGAATTTCCACTTGCCTTGACGGATGGCGAACACACCATTGCCGGAGTGATGAACAACCGCCTCTCGCGCCGGCCCGCTGGAGGGCTCATCCAGAAGAAGAGGCAAGAAGCTGAAGCTGTCCTCGGCCGCATTCTCAGGAAGATCCGATCCGAGGATCTCGGCGCACGTAGCGATCAGGTCCACATGGCAGACGGTCTCATCGCAGACAGAACCCGGTTTCGTATGTCCCGGCCAACGGGCCAGAAACGGAACGCGATGCCCCCCCTCCCAAGCGTCGGCCTTGATGCCGCGATAGATGTGGCTGGGATTGTGTCCAAACTTACGCACGGCGTTGACCGCCCCGCTCATATTCGTCCCGTCGCGACCCGGCGAGCCATTGTCACTGGTGAAGACAACCAGCGTCTCGCTGGCGAAGCCGTTCCGCTCCAGAGCCTCGAGCACCTGGCCAACGACCCGATCGACTTCATAAACAAAGTCACCATAGGCCCCGGCCTGGCTCTTGCCCTGAGACGCCGGGTCGGGGGCGATAGGCGTATGGGGCGCCGTCAGGGGCATGTACAGGAAGAAAGGATTGCCTTCGGTCTGGCCAAATGCCTCGTTGCGCGTCAACCGGCCTTTGGCATCGATGTACTCGACGGCCTTGCCCCCCAGTCCGGGCAAGATCTCCTCCAGTTTCCAACCTTCAAGCATTGGCCCCGGCGCGCCAAACATCTTTCCCGGCTTGGGCACAGTCGGTATCCCCACGGTGCGATCGTTCTCAATGAAACAATACGGCGGAAAGTTCGGCACATCCGTTCCGAAGTAGTAATCGAATCCTCTGGTCGTCGGGCCGTCCGTGATCGGTTGCGTGAAGTCCACGTTGGTGCCGCCGTTGGGTGCGCTCTTGCCCATACCGACGGGGTCCTTACCATCCGTAGTGGGCCAGTTCCAACCGAGATGCCACTTACCGATGCACGCCGTATCGTAGCCGTGCGTCTTGAGTAGCTTGCCAACAGTCAGTCGATCGGGTTCGATCAGGGGCCTGTCCCAGCACCAGAGCACACCTCTCTTGAGCCGGGTCCGCCACGCGTAACGCCCGGTCAAGACGCCGTAGCGTGTCGGCGAACACACCGCCGACGGTGAATGGGCGTCGGTGAAACGCACGCCTTCGCGCGCCAGGCGGTCGAGGTTGGGCGTAGGGATCTTTGACTCGGGGTTCTGACAGGCCAGATCGCCATACCCCATATCATCGGCCAGTATGAAGACGATATTCGGTCGTCTCATGCCGCCGTCAGATGCAGGCGTACGGGCCGCCCGAGTCGCGTTGACCACCGGAAACACGCTCGCGGCGCCGCCCACCCATGCACACCGCCTTAGAAACTCACGTCGATGCATTCTTTGTCTCCATCCTAAGTCACGGGACGACTGTGTCCCTGTTCTTTGTAGCGCGTCAGGAGCGCCCTGAGATTGTAGACAATGGTTTGATGTCCGGGATCGCTGTACAGGTTGTTCCGCTCCTGCGGGTCCGCCTGCATGTCATAGAGCTGGCCCGGCAGGCCATCACCCTTGCCCGACCAACCGCCCGATCCCACCCCGTCGATGAATTTCCACTTGCCCTTACGCAGAGCGAAGACGCCACTGATCGAATGGTGTACGATCGCTTCACGCGTGGGCCGAGCGGGGCGCCCGCCCTTGAGATAGGGGAGAAAGCTAACACTATCCTCTCCGGTCTCTGGAGGCAGGGTCTGGTCCACGATCTCCGCACACGTCGCCACCAAGTCGGTCAGGCAGATCGGCATATCGCACCGGCCACCGGGCGTCACCATCTCCGGCCACCGCGCCAGGAACGGCACGCGATGGCCGCCGTCCCAGACATCCGCCTTCTGGCCTCGATAGATGTAGTTGGCCTCATGGCCAAAATTGGGCGAGCCGACCGAAACACCATTGTTATGCTTGCCGATCTGGGCCTCGTGCGAGCCGTTGTCGCTGGTCAGAATCACCAGTGTATTGTCGGCAATGCCATGGGCGTCCAGCGTCTCAAGGATCTGCCCGACCGTCCAATCCACCAGGGTCACGAAATCGCCATAAACGCCGGCCTGGCTCTGCTGGTGGTTTCGCTCCAGCGGCACCCAGGGCGTATGCGGCGCCGTCAGCGGAAAATACAGGAAGAACGGCTTGTCCGAATGGTCCTGGCAACAGTGGTCGATGAATCCAACCGCCTGCTCGGTAATCCGGGGCATGACGTCCTCGTGCTTGAAGTCGTCGGCGATCGGACCGCCGCGCCAAAAGGCCGGATAAGGAGAACCAGCGACCGTCTCCGTGGGAGGACGCGTGGGCAATCCATTCTCCAGATAGACGTAAGGCGTCATGTCCAGCGACGCGGGGATGCCGAACCAGTAGTCGAAGCCGACTTCGTTTGGCCCCGGGCGCAGGGGCTTGCTGTAGTCGGCCGGCTGCGTATCGGTCAGTCCCAGATGCCATTTACCGACACAACCGGTTCGGTACCCATTCGTCTTGAGCAAGGAAGCCACGGTCGTGCGTCCCGGCTCAATCAGCGCCCGACTGTAGCCGTTGAGTACTCCCTTCTTAAGGCGGCTGCGCCAGCAGTAGCGACCCGTCAGGACCCCGTATCGAGTGGGCGTGCACACGGCCGAACCACTGTGGGCGTCGGTGAAGATCATCCCCTCCTGCGCCAGGCGGTCCATGTGCGGCGTCGGGATTTTGGAGTCGGGATTGAGACAGGCCGGATCGCCATAGCCCATGTCATCAGCCATGATAAAGACGACATTGGGCCGTTGCCGCCCGGGATGAGTTTCAGCGGCTTTCAGTGCCGTGCCGGCCGTGAGGGCCGCACCGGTGGCGGCAAAACAGTTCTTCAGGAACATCCGTCGGTTCATTAACGCTCTCCTACCATTTTCCTTCGTCTATCTGGGTCATTATCCCTCAACGCAAAACCACGTCGAAAGGGAACCGCCACGGAGAGTCAGTACTCCTTGTGCGGCTTGTACCTGGTGATCTTGTCGAAGTATCTCTTCCAGACATAATCCTGACGACTGTGGTCCACGTGGTACGTCGTGCCACCGCCAAAGTCCTGTATCTGGCCGTCCAGATCCTTCACAAACTCGCTGTGACCATCCGTAAAGGCCACGTTGTATCCGTTCTTATGGTGGTACTCGAGACCCCGAGTGGGATCGGAGAACATATCGGCCATGAAGGCCAGTCCCCCGCTGTCTCGCACGACATTGACCGCCCGCCACTTCTTTCCATCCCAGAGGGATCGGTAGTGATAGGTCGTCTGGACCCACGCCTGGTTGGGACCGAGATCATCGGGGATATCCCCCTTGGGCCACCCGCCTCCTGGTGAGGAGAGGTCGGCCTGTCCATATTTGAGTGTGGGGTTGTTGTTGCCCGGACAGTAGAACAGCTTGGGATCCATCATCAGTCGATGGTGGAAGAACAAGCCGTGCGCCATATAGCCCTTGGTCTGGGGGTCGTCCTGACGACCGCTGATCCAAACGGCGTAACTGCCGGAACCTGGAGACAACTCCATGTGACACCCAGGGAAGCGGCCCTCGTTATCATTGGCGTATAGCACGCCGGCGTAGCCGCACGACTTCAAGTGGGCCGCGCAAGTCGCCCGCTGTGCCTGGTGCCTGGCTTTTTGCAGCGAGGGCATCAGGATCGCCATCAACACCGCAATGATAGCGATCACCACCAATAGTTCGATCAACGTGAAACCTCTGCCGCCCAACTTCCTGGTCATCGTTCTGAACCTCAAGAATGTGACTTCTCCATGAACATGGCCGCAACCGACCTTCTCACTGCTCCTCACCTTTCCTGTGATGACATGTACAGATCGGCAATCTCCCGTTCGCTGAGGGCCCTGCAGTAGATCGCCATCTCGCTGAGCCCGCCCCGCCAGGGGGCCAATCCCGCCATGTGCTTCTCCTCGTCCATCGCCCCGAGGCAGAATTTACGGAGGAATCCAGGGGTGCCATGAACTGAGGCCTCTGCGCTGGCGTCCAGGACGCCATTGACAAACAGTCGCCGGTCGCCGTGGCCCGTGCGCAGGATCGCCACATGATACCATAGACCACGACGCGCGATGGTTTGACTCTGGACACGCGCGACGGGTTTGCCCTTTCCGCTAACATAATAATGGTCGAATCGCCCGTCGGCTGTCATCGCCACCACGCGCTGCGCGCCGGCCTTGTTCACGGCGGCAAGGATGAACTGGTCCCGAATCTCATCGGGGCGCACCCACATGACGTAAGTGTATCCCGTTGTTTGAGTGCCGCTCGGAGGAGTCATGTTCGCAACAACGGCGCGACCACTGTATCCGTCAAGTTCGAGAGCCTGCGCCTGCTTGTCCGCTCCCAGGTCGGGGCCCATGGAGAACTGGACGGGGCCCACGAGGTGGCCCAGGTTGGTGCGTTGGTCCAGGACATTGACAAACTGATTGGGATCATCGGCATCGAACCGCCAGTAGGCCGCCGGGCGCGTATCCCACACGGCCAGTTCGTACGGTGAGGGCACATGCCGTTGAAACAACTCAGGCCGTGCGGCCAGATTCGTCTGCGACAGCTTGCCCTCTCGATCGACGGCACAAGCTTGCTGGGCAGTCACCCGACGCGATTCGTCGAAGACGCGCACACTGGGCCCGGAGCGAACCTCCACCTGGCCTTTGAAGACGTGGGCTTCTGTTTGGCCGGACCCGCTGACGGAAACACCGAACTCGGTCCCGTAGTCCACCACCGTCGCGCCGGGCGTGCGAACGGTGAAACCGATGGCCTCTTTGCCGGCTTTGGCAGCCACACGACCGCGCCACAACAGCATTTGATCGACCGCTTCTATTTCAATTTCCGCCGGGGCCTCGAGTATCACATCGGCCCCGCAGTTGAAGGTAATGCGCACAAGACCGCGGCGCAGGGACAAGGGTCCGGCGATCAGTTCGGTCCCGGGCTCGGTGGACATGCCCCGCGGCCGCCATTGAGCGTCTAGCGAGTCGGTGACCCTGGCGACCACAGGGGGCGCCGCTGCCATCGTCGGCGTTACAGCCGCCGGTGGTTCGGGACGGGGCTCAAACAGCCAGACGCACAAGACCACGACCAGCAAGGCGGCCAGCGATCCCATTCCCACGAGCAGTCGACGGCGCCGGGCCAGATATAGTTTATGGGCAAGTTCTTCCTGACGTCGACGCTCCTCGGCCATGAACCGCTCCAGGGCTTCTTCGGCCGCCCTTCGCACAACCTCGCGACGTGCTTGCCTCTCCATTCCTGCCACGTCAGCTTCGATTTCCGCCTGCGTCTGCAGATCCTGCTCGATAACCTCGGATAGAACGACCGTCTGATCGAAACCGCGAGGTCCTCGGTCGGAAGCCGGCAGTTCGGCGCCGTAGTATTTGCGTAGTACGGCACAAAGGGTCAAAAACTCGGCGTAGTACTCCAGCGTCCCTTCATCACCAGCCAGCAATTCATCCAGTTGGTCGAACTGCTCCTGCGTGATGGCGCCATCCAGCATGGCCGTGATCAATTCGCTCAGTTGCGACGTATCACCGGGCTTCGCCTCGTCTGACATCAGTCAATCTCCTCTGCTGCTAGCGTCCCTCGGATGCAACGGAGCAACGCATCATGAATCCGTCCGAGCGTCTTGCTGATGGTCTGGGCCGAGACGCGCATCCGCTCGGCCAGGTTCTTGCACGCCAAGTTCTGTTCGTAGCGCATCCTGATGATCTCACGTTCGCGGCGGTCCAATTTCGACAGACAGCCGCGCAGCGCCTCGATCCGACGATCGATCTCCTGGCCCTTGGAGATCGCCAGCTCGAAGAGCGCTTCATCCACTTCCTGGCGAAACTGGAATCCGCGACGGCCTCGGTGGAATCTCAGGATCTCATAATGCGCGATCCGCACACCCCAGGAAACGAAATCCGTGCCGGGCTCGAATTGGGCGTATTTTCGCCACATCACGGCCACCGTCTCCTGCATGATGTCGTCGGCGTCGGCAAAATTGGCGACGCGTGTCAGGATGAAAGCGTAGATGCGATTCTGACCAGCGGTCAACTGGCGCAGGAACGGCTCCGGATTCAGCGATCCATCCAGCCGATTCTCTTTCTGGTCGTCTATTCCCATCGTTCCGCCAGAACCTCGTTCCCAGAGAAGGGCCCTGCCCCGACGCGCCGATCACGCGATCTGGGGCCGGGAAGGTTAATTTGACCATCCTCTCTGAGATACCACATGATCGCCGTGAGAATTAAACCTAAAAATGCGAATCGGAGATAAAAAATCGCAGCCCGCGCATTCCTTTCGCCAGGTCAAGGAGGGTTGCTAGGGAATGGGTTGTCTGATAAACTCGCGGCACACGCCATGCGGCAGGGTTTTCGCAGAAGTAGGTTGAGACAGTTTGGATGGGACACATGAGCAATGGAGAGACACAGGGATCAGAGGCGAGTCGTCCCCTCAGAGAGGCGACCCCGCTTGACGAGGCAAAGATCCTCAATCCGGAGAGTCTCAATTCCTTCGATGGTATCACGACGGAGACGCCTGTCCTGGTGATTCTTGCCGCCGGCAAAGGCACGCGGTTCGGCCAGGCCCCGAAGTGTATCCAGCCGGTACACGGAACGCCACTGGCCCGTCATTCGATTGAGGCGTTCCGCCGTTTCAGCCGGTCACCCGTGATCGGCATCGTCGGCTATCGCCACGAGGAAGTCTCGACAGCACTGGGAAATGACAACACCTACATTCGCTCAGACAACCCCACGGGAGGAACCGCCTTCGCCGCGTTCGAGGCGTTCAGCATTCCAACGCTCCTGGAGAAGGACCCCCTGCTCGTCATCACGATGGGCGATCGGGTGGTGCCCTCCTCTGTGTTTCGCCGCCTCTGCGAGCGTCATCGCAGCGGACCGCGTGAGGCTGATCTCACGCTCCTGACCGCGCGATACGAACCGCCGAGGAATCGAGGCAAAGGCCGCATACTGAGGGACAAAGACCGGCAAGTCACTCGCATTATCGAAGAAAAGGACATTGTCGCCGAACAGGATGCTTCGGCGCGTCAACGTCTTCTGGATCTAACGGAGGGGAACTGCCCCCTGTATGTCGTCCGCGCCGCCACCCTGATGCGATACCTGCAGGATCTCAGCAACGCCAACGCCCAGGCCCAGTACTACCTGACCGACATCATTGAAGCCATCAGCCGGGACGGTGGGGATATCCGCACAATGACAACGACGCCCACCGACCCTGAGTATGACCTGCTGTGCTCGGACGTGACACAGCCCAGAGACCTGGCCCTCCTGGAGGGGATTCTGGCGACGACCGGCTGCTTGCCGTTTCCCGAGGAGCAGGAAACAGACGAGGCCGCGCAGGCGATTGCCGCCGACCGTCCCCAGGGACAGATCGCTTCGATCGCCCGTCAACTGGCCGAACTCGTCGCGATGGCCGAGCGGGAAGGGCTTAAGTTCAAGGGCGACCAACCGCTGGGAATCGGCATCTCGGGAGGGCGTCTGCGCATTGCCTTTATGCACCCGGATATGGTCCGATTCTTCGGGCCCGCCTGGCAGATGCCCATCGGCGCCGGCGATGAATCGGGCAGTGAGCAGATCGTCATGCTCGCCCAGGGCACAAGCGATGGCCGGATCCACTTACACCCAACAAACCTGAAGTATCGCGAGAACGTCAATTCCATTCCCTCCGACAGTCCTGTCATGTATCCGGGCGAAGACGTCTCCGACTTGCACGCATACGAGGAGTTTGGCACCCACATGAGCGAGACGCTCCTGCTCTCGCTGGGGTACTTCAGCGATGATGAACTCGAGCAGCGACGCGGGAAGGGGCTGCCGTTGCCGCCGCCGTCGCTGTGGGTCAGCAGCAACATGCGACGTCCATTCTCATTAGTCGGCAACGCCATCGCTTCCATGCGCACGCTGCGCGGCGGCAACCTGGGAGCGAAAGTCCAGGCGCATCTCGGCCGCGACAACTTCATGGGCCTGCGGCTGGTCTCCACGGGTGACATCCCCCAGGGGGGTTTCTCCAGTTCCTCAGCCGTGACGGTGGCGACGAAAAACGCGATCAACGCCCTGTTCGAGATCGACATCCCGCCGGACCTGCTGGTGCACCTGGCCTGCCAGGCGGAGTACGGCACGGGCGTGCGAGCCGGGTCGTTGGACCAGGCCACCGAACAAAAGGGACGGGCCGGACGCGGGACGCTGATCTCGTCCAATCCGAAGGACAACTATCGCATCATCGGGACCTATCCTGTTCCCACCGACCGGTTTCAGATTGTCTTCCCGTACAGTGTCGAACGCGACCGATCCGCATGGCGTTGGTCGTGGGGCAGCTATGCTGAGACTGCCGGCGCCGGCCCTCTGACGACCAGTGAAATGCGAAAGATGACGGGGAAGGCCGCCGAAATTGCCGCTATCCTCACTCAGTCACCGCTCAGTAGCGATTTCTTCAAGCAGGTCGAAGATGATTTGGTGGCTGATGGTTTGCTGTCCCAAGAGAATCGCGGCTCGATCTGTTCACTTCTGCGTCGCATACCGCTCTTGGTCAAGCAGGACGAGTTGCAGCAGCGCATTGACGCCAATCGCCACTGGTACGTCCAGGAACTCATGGATGTCAATCGACTCGGCCGGTCTGCGGCCCGCCAGCAGGCGGATGCTACGCTGGCGTCACTATTGACGGGGTGGCGAGACCCAATCCTGCGGCGTGCTACAAGATCGGGGGCCATCGTGCAGGAGAAAGGAGTCCCCTTGCGGGCCATGCTGGCGTACCTTTTTGGTGAAGTGGCCAAGTGCTTCTATTTGATCCATCATCCCGACCGGTGGATTGAGTACATCACCTGGTCGCAGCGTGGCGATCGATGCGTTGATATCGCTCCGGAGCGCCTGCCATCCCGCGTGGAGATGGAAGGCGAACTTGACTGGGAACGAGGTCACGCAGGGCCGAACTTGCTGGAGCGCTGGCTGGAGCGACATGGCGCTATGCCGGTGGACTACAACCGGGGTTTGGGCGACGAGTCGCTCTCGGCGGAGAATCCGCCGGAGTTCCGTCATCTGGAAGGCTCCAATTTCTTTCGGGGACTGGCCTTGATCGACCTGGCCGAAGCGATGCTCAAGCGAGCGTTCGGCCCGGAGACAGTGGCCGTGCGTGTGAATGCAGCGGGACAAGGGGACTATTTCCAGGTACACGTGGACACGCACAAGGCTAGCGCAGGCGAGGTGAAGGAATTCTTGAAGCGCGCGTTCTACCGGCGTTTTGGCCTTGCCCCGGTTCCAGAGTTCGTGGAACTCCACTCCGGGGGCGGCGCCTTGGGAATCCGTCTGAATCGTTACGATGCACTGCCGCAACTGATTCAGCGGCTACGCACGCTGGGGAAGCGATAGCAAGACGCGTTGCGCCCCCCTGCCGGTGTCACAACTCCAACGCCGGACGCTAACCGACTCACTACCGCATGACCCAGGCCTTGTCCTTGTAGACAACCTCGACCGAGTCCCTCAAGGTAGGATCGCCCCTGAAGGCGTAGTCCAATTCCAGGGTCTTCCGCAAGAACACCTTGACCGGCGTCCCAGCACTGTCCACTGCTATCGGGTGGTTCACCACCGCGGTCTCGTTACTCAGACCGGTAATGAACACCTTGAAGCCTGTGGCCCGTATGTCGAAGTCGCGCCAGATGACCGCGATATCCTTGGCATTGTCCTCACCCTGGAGGATGCGATTATTCGCACGCTCCAGCGTTTCGAGAAGCGGATACCGGCTCTGATGGCGCTGCTTGATCCGCTCGAACACCACCGGGGGCACGTTTCTTCCGGCCGGGACGATTTGGAACGTGTTGGTCATCAACTCGCATCGCGGGTAGAAATCGACATCCTGATTCGTCCGGTTGGTCACGCTGAGAATCGTGTACCAATACCGCGTCGCACCGTTGCCGCCCCATGGCAGCACGAGTTGCTGCGGTTGCTCGAATTTGACCTCGACGGTCCAATGCCCAGGCCCCTGGACAATGGCCGGCTCCGGCGCCGCCATACAGAGATTGACCGCGACGACCAGAAATGTCCCATAAAACAGATATTTACTCATCCAGTACCCCTCTCCTGAGAGCACGATAGTTGCTGAATACACTATATTCCACGGTTTCCCCATTTTACATCAAAACGGGCCAGAAGCCAAGAAGATTCTGACCGAAACCCGGACACATCCTCGACCGCAGACTCCCATCGGATCTGTCCATTCAACGGGCCAGATGCATGCGTGCGAACCGACAGGCCGCCTGACCGAGAAGTTCCTCGCTGTGCGCCAGGGCATGTTGGAGCGTCATAGCGCCCTCCATGCAGGCAACCGAAGCCTCGATTCCGAGCGTTCTCTGTGCCGGAAGCGGCAGGAGCACGCGACCTGCAAGGACCGCCACCTTGGCGCCGGCCTGGCCAGAAACTCGCGCGACCCCGGAGACCACCTTTCCTCGCAGAGACTGGCGATCGAAGCAGCCCTCGCCCGTAATGACCCAGTCGGCATCCGCAACAGCTTGACGAAGCTCCACCCGATCCATGACAACCTCAACCCCCGAAACGAGACGCGCCCCCATGAACGCTACGGCGCCGGCCGCCAGTCCCCCGGCGGCACCCGCCCCGGGGAGCTCCCTGACATCCATCCCGAGCCAATCTCTGACTAGTCCGGCCAGATGAGCCAGAGCGGCATCAAGGGTCTCAACCATTTCGGGCGTAGCGCCCTTTTGGGGACCGTATACAAGAGCGGCCCCATGCGGGCCACACAGGGGATTATCCACGTCGCAAAGCACCTCCACAGGAACATCCATGCCCCCCTGCGGCGGGTCAATCTCGGTGATTTGCCCGAGGTGACCGCCGCCGAGCGGGATTATCCGCCCCTCGTTCGCCAGGAAACGCCAGCCCAAGGCCATCGCGGCCCCGACGCCGCCATCGACTGTAGCACTGCCTCCAACCGCAAGCAAAGTCCGCCGGGCTCCATACCGCGCCGCAGCATCGACAAGTTCACCAGCGCCATAAGTAGTCGTGTTCAAGGGATTCCGCTGCTCGTCGTCGAGCAGCTGGAGGCCACTGGCCGAGGCCATTTCCACCACGGCGGTCCGGTCGCTCGGCAACCAGACAAAACCCGCATCAACCTGCATTTGCGGCAACGGCCCCATCACCTTCTTCTCGATCCAGCGTCCGTCGGCGGCCGCCATCAAAGCGGCAGCGGTTCCCTCCCCGCCGTCGGCCATCGGCCTGACAGCAATCTGCGCTTCGGGCATTTCCGACGCGATCGCCTCGGCGACAATAGCACAGGCCCTCGCTGCAGTGAGCGTTCCCTTGAACGAATCCATGGCGACCACAATCTTCATCGGCACTCACCTTTCCCCGGCACATTCCTGACTATCTCCAGCTTGCCCACCCGGGCGGCCTCCAGTACGGCGCCCATGTAGTCATCCACCATCTCGGTCGTCAGAGGGATTGGCATGCTCTGCAGCTTCATGGCCAACTGCGGGTCTTTGGCCGCCGTCAGGGCCCGTTCGATGTGCGAGGGAGCAAAACCGTCGATATCGGCCAGTCGCGTGGGAAACCCAATCTCGCGGGCGAAAGCCAGCATCACCTCGGCAACGGCAATCCCAAGGTCTCTGCCCTGCAAGGTCTCGAAGTCAGTGTCCGTCAGACCCGCTCGTCGATAGAGGCCGCCGACCAATCGAAGCGGCTTCTCGATCGCCGGAGCAAAGAGGACCGTGTAGTACGGATTCATCACGGCACACGCACGCCCGTGCGACAGAATGTCGACAAGCGAAAAGCTCGTCAGGTGTCCCCCGTTCGTTCCGCCGATCATGATCGCGTATCCACCCAGATCCGTAGCCAGAGACAGGGCCTCTCGAGCCTGGATATCGCAGGGTTCCGACATCGCGCGCGGTAAATGTTCGAGAATCAAGCCCAGCCCCACCTGGGCAATCTCGGCCACCGTCTCATAACAAGGCTTGCCCACGGCGCCGTAGAGCACTTCCAGTATATGGGAGACGCCATCGAGCGCTCCATCGGCGGTCAGGTCCGCCGGCACATCGCTGGTGACTCCATGGTCGAACACCGCCTGATTGGGAACGATGGCTTCGTCGACGATCAACTTCTTCTGACTGCTCGCCAGGTCGGTGATGTTCGCGTACTTCGTCAGATGGGCCGCAGAGCCGGCCAAGGTTTGGATGGCAACGTGTGAGGCCAGGACCCGATCCGCCTGGCGAAGCCCTTCGGTGACCCGCCCCAGACCGAAGTAATCGTCGATGCCGCCACCGAGGACGCCGAGTACGTTGGCCGCCTTCGTGGCGTCGATGGTGCTTCCCCCGCCGAAACTGACGATGACATCGGGCGCCGCCTTGTGCAATTCCTGCGCGATCCGAGTCATGTCCTCTCTCGGCGCATTGGTCCGAGCCCCCTTGATTTCCCCACAGAGACACACCCCGGCCCGGGTCAGCGACTCGCATATCATGCGGACATAGTCATCACTCCGACGAAACGTCCCGCGAACCAGCGCCGCCCGATGGCCCACACGACCGACCATGGCCCCGACCCGAGACAGGACATCGGTCCCACACAGATACGAATCCCCCCTGAACCGGTATAGAAGGTCTTTGGCCTTTTCGAAATCACTCACGCCCTGCCCCTCGATCCTCTTTCACTATCGAAATCTCATTGAAAGACGTTACGTTTGCCCTGGAAATTGGGTTTGTTTTCCGGCGCCGGCTTCAAGCATAATCCATGTAACCCATTTTCGCAACATACTTTAGCCTTCATATAGACCACTGAGAATTGGCTTTGTTTCGCATAATCGCCCAAGCTGAGGGCGACAGTACTCCCGACGCTGGGTCTCTCGCCGAGGAAGGCGGCAGGTTCCCTGATCATGACCAACTCCCCGTTTCAGCGGATCGTTGATGGTTGACTACTCAAGATCGACACCGGCAGAAGTTTGTTGGCTAGTGTACAAAATCAAGCAAGATCTGTCAAATAGAATCCGGGCAAAAACGGAAATCCTTGTCCGACGGCACGACTAAGGGGAAATACGTATTTTGTGGCGTAAGATGCCCAATCAGGGCAGCTTTCGGCTAAGCCTCAGCCTGCAAACACCGATAGTATTGCTTGAGCACCTGGTGATCACCTTGGTCAAACGCAAACGAGGCGCGTGCTGAAAAACACAGGCTTGTTAGAGGAATACACCGATGGCATACATCACACAGATCCCTCCACTGATCGCAGAATCGGAGCAGCTCTCTTGTCGCCCCCGCCAAGAGGGTCGTCGGGACCTGCGGATGCGCGACATCATGAATTGCGAGATGATCACCGTAACCTCTGATGACACTGTCTTTTCCGCCGTCAAGAAGATGTCGGATAACAGTATCTCCTGTGTCATTGTGGTTGACGATGAGATGGTGATCGGCATTCTCACCGACAAGGATGTACTCAAAGGGGTCGCCGGTTCCAATGTAGAATTTCACCGCCTGTGCGTGGGCGATCGGATGTCGAGTCCTGTAGAGGTCGTCTCACCCGACACGCCGGTGATAGCGGCCGGCAAAACCATGGAAGTCAAAGGCATCAAGCGTCTGCCGGTCGTAGACGCCGGTCGACTCGTGGGCATCGCCACACAGACGGATATCACCAGAGGTCTGATCTCCATCAGTCCCCTCAAAGCCGTATCCCAGATTATGAGCACCGACGTCGTCACGGTCAATACCGGCGCGTCGGTGGCCGAAGCGGCTCAGATCATGACGTCTCGAGGTGTTTCGTGTCTGGTTGCGACCCACCACAAAGGCGCAGCCGGCATTGTCACCGAGAAGGACGTGCTCCGCCGCGTTGTGGCCCTCCGTCGGGATCCCGCCCAAACGCAGGTCGTCGATATAATGTCATTCCCCATGATCTCGATTCCGCTGGACTGCTCGGTCCTCAGTGCGGGCATCAAGATGGACCAGATGCACCTTCACCGGCTTACCGTCATGGTCGACAACGAGGTTAGCGGAATCGTCACGCAAACGGACATCGCGGTCGCGGTCCGCGCCGAACTGGCGCGGCTACAGACCGAGCAGATCGCCATGACCGGCCAACTTCGGGACATCGTCCGATATATCATGCAGGACATGGAAAACCTGCAGACTTTCCTGAATGGCATGCCCCAGGTTGCCCAAATGGCTGACTGGGCCTCGCATCTGGGGCAATTCTCGGACAACAATCCCCAGGTGTCGGCCACGACGCCTTCACAACCCTCATAAACCCGCCATCGCCCCGGGAATCCGGTTCGCGCGCAAATAGACCGGCCGCAAGGCCCGGTAACGACACCGATACACATCGCGCGAGGCCATCGAATGGGACGTCCACTTGCCCAAACGTTTCACAGTTCGCATAGTTTACATGGGCACAGTTGAAGTATGTCTGGACAGATGGCGATGACGAACCGAACCGAGAACACATCTGAATTCACATAGCCGTCCATGACGACTAAGGGGGGGACGAGATGTCTCTATCACATAGAAGCAAGAAGAACCGACAAACGAGAAGTCTCGTGCTGGTTGTGCTCGCCTGGGTTTTCATCAGCGGGCAGGCGCTTCTGGCAACAGGCAGTGCGTGCAACTACAACAACGCCAACCAGGAAAACGAGGTAGCCGAAGGCGCCGTACCGTGGGGACTCATCAGCCAGGGAGCTAACCGCGTTCGCCTGGTCGCCGCGCAGGCCCAACCGGACGTTATCGGTGATATCGCGATATTCCTGGCCGTCGCTAATATATTGGGCCTGGTGGCCTTGACTCTGGGATTGCTCTCCTGGACCCGGTCCAAGCATGCCAGCGGCCGGCTGACCATCGCGGCCGCCGTGGTGGTGATCCTGGTTAATTCGATTCTCAACTTGCCCTACGCTTAGCCAGAGGGCAGCGCATCGCTCTTGCGGATGGTCCGGTCCACACGGGCCGGGTCATCCCGACAGACTCATGCCGGCGTAAGCCGGTTGCTCGCCCACCGTCGCCCCGCGGGCAACGGAGACAATGCGCCGGGACTCCGCGCCCATCACCGCTTCGGCCGTACGACGATCGGCTGTTGCTGTGATGAGCATAGGGCGAAAACCAAGCTTCTTCCACAACGCCTCGGCCCCCGGATTGCTCCGCACGTAGTTGACGGCCAGAAACTCGACCCGGTTAGCCCTGAAAAACTTGAGGAGACTGCTGACGATGCGTCCCGCCAATCCCCGTCGCCTGTGATCCGGCTCGACCCAAAGATCGATCAACTCGCCGGAGCGAGCCGGGACATAGTCTGCATGCCGCCAGATCCGGCCCGATCCCATGGCCACGATCTGCTCGGACGGACTGTCGCAGGCAACCAGCAACCGCGCCTGGTCGTCGCCGATCTGCTGTTGATAATAGTCATAGAGTCGAACAACACTATCGCGATTCAGATGCAGCATATTCGTCCCGACCCCAGCCATACTCTCTTGCAGGGCCATTTGCATCCTGACAAGCTCCCCGAGATCCTTCGAGCTGGCGACCTCGATGCGATACCTTGTCTTCTCCGCTGTATCCTGGATTCCATTCGGCTTCATCGAGCCTCCCTGACAGATACAGATTCACAACGCCGTCGAGATCACTCCGGGGCCACGCACCGCTGCGAAGATGCTCAAGGCGCACCAATTCGCCATCGAGCCGGCTTTCTCATCCAGACCGATGACGTATAACGACGCGTCTCAGCGCATCTCGATCGTCCAGCCAGGCCCCGGAAAAGGACCGTTGCTTTGCCATGCTTGTTCTCGATGGAATTGGACGGAGGTTAAGAACAAATCCTTCACATCTTGGGGAAAAGGCAAAAATACGTAGTTACCACAATACTGAATCCTCACGTGCAGAGATTCCCCCTGGGGATCGACGCAAAAGACTCATTTCTCCACGAGGGGATCCTAGCGAGTTGGGCAACGGGTCGGTTTGTTTCTATTGTTTAGGTAGCACAAATGCGTACGCCTCCGGCGTGCGACACCAGGAACGAATCGCCCCGTTGATGGGAGGAAGACCATGAGAACGGTCAAAGTATCTGATGAGTTGTTCGAAGAACTGAAGGGCCTCGTCGTCGACCCGTTTGACGACACGCCGGATACCGTGATTGGCCGACTGATCGAGATCGTCAAGAAGGCCAAGAGTCGCTGGTCGCCTCTCGATGCCTGCGAGAGCCCGGAAGGAATCCAAGTCTCCGTCAAACCTCAAGGCCAACCAGTGCAAGAACCCATTGAAGAGGAAGACCAGGTGGTGCTCCTGTAGACGGCCTACCAGGAACCTACAAACCGCAGAATCTCACAGCGGGCGAGCGCCCATTGCCGCCTGACCAACACGTTGGCGCGGCAGCAGCCTCTCCCGGGAAGGCCGCGCTTGGCCCGCGCACGCTCCGAACGCGCGTCGCTTTGACAAACATAAGTGGACGAAAAAACCTGCGCCACCCGTCTGCGGCGGCGTCTATGGGCAATCTGGAGAACATCTGCGACAGCGCTGAACACTCAATGAAATGAATAACCCCTTGAGCCGGCCCCTCTCCTACCACACGGCGGCGTAATCACAGCGTGCAATCGTGAAACCGTCTTCCCATCCCCTCTTGTACTGATGGTCTTCTTCGTATCGAGAGGTGTTTCTTTCGAAGCGATAGAAGGGATGGCCAATTGTGTGGCATCCCGCCGAATAGCCATCCACATAGCCGTCAACGTACTCAGGAGCGTATCCGGCCTGGATTAGGCCCTTGCGATTTGTGGAATGGCAACCACCCAGAAGAAGCGTGAACGCGAGCACTACGAACAAGACCACCTTCATTCCTTGCACTCCTACAACCTCAAACCACCGTGTGCTCCGCCACCCAGACCCAGGCGTTCCACCTCGCTATCACTATTCAATTTATGAATGACGGCGGGAACATGCAAGCACAAAACCCAGATACTAGTACTGATAACGCAGATTTTACCTGCAAGTCCGCCAGTGACCGGCCCCATAGCCCCTGTCGAGGCTGGCCTTTCCGACATCGCCCGCAACGTTCGGCGCCCCGCCACGACGCACACAACCAGCCAGTGTGGACCACCATCGCCGAGGATATAGGACCCACGCCACGGGTCGCGATCGGAACGGTGGCGCGCGGGGGCCAGCTTAGCCGCGCCGTCCAATCAGAAGACCCTTCGCGTCGAACTAACACATTTGGACTTGATTTGTGGGCCTTTTTCGGGAAAATGCTGGTGACAGTCACGCCGCCGGGCGCCGATTCGTACCGACGGCTGCAAATCGACCCATCAGTGCCGGGAGTCCATTGAAAGCAAGCCGATACACCAAAATTGCAGCAGCCGCGACTGTCTTCGCCGGAGTATGCGCCCTGGCCGCCTGGTTCGGGCGGGCCGAGGAAACCGAGACTGGGGCAGTCTGGTACAGCGTGATCCCCCCCCTGCTAGCCATCGTACTGGCCTTTCTGACGCGTCGCGTCCTGCCCAGTCTAGGAATCGCCATCCTCACAGGCGGCCTGCTCAGCCACGTTCCGCCGACTCCATTGAGCGCCGGAGCCTGGTTCGAGGGCTTCAAGACATCGGCCACCCACGTCACGGCCACGGTCACAGACGTCACCTACCTCCAGATTCTCGCGTTCATCCCACCGATCTTTGTGATGATCGAGATACTTATCGCCTCGGGCGGGTTTCGAGGGATCATCGTCTGGCTCCTGAGGTGGATCAAGGGGCGCAAGTCCGCTCAAGCGGCCACCGCACTGATGGGCATCCTGTGCTTCATCGACGACTACACCAACGCCATCGTCGTCGGGTCGATGATGCAGCCGATCACCGACCGGTTTCGCATCAGCCGAGAGAAACTGGCGTTTCTCGTCGATGCCACCAGCGCGCCCATCGCGGGACTGGCCGTCGTCAGCACGTGGATCGCTTTCGAGGTCGGTCTTCTCGGGCAAATCGGCGGCACGCTCGGCATCGGTAAGAGCGGATACGCCATGTTCTTCGACGCCCTGAGCTTCCGCTTCTACTGCCTGCTGATGATCGCGTTCGTTTTCCTGCACATCCTCCTGGACTGTGACTTCGGGCCCATGAAGACCGCTCAGAAGACAGCGCTGGCGAATGAGCCTGGCGACAAGGATGCGGCGTCACAAGAGGTAGGACCGACCCCATCGGCCAATCGCTCGGACCGGGCCTTCAAAGCACTGGTTCCACTGGCGGGCCTAGTGCTCTTTCACTTCACAGGGCTCTGGTTCGATGGGACCGCCACCCTGAAAGATGACATGCAGCAATGGCAGACGCTGAGCCAGACGACCGCCCTGGAGGAGATGCCGGCCAAGCCCGTCGATATCGAGACCCTCTCGCCGGGCAGTTGGATCTACTGGCGCGAGGTGATCGGCCACGCCACGCACACACCACTCTGTCTGGCGTGCGCCTCCTCGTTCGGGCTGACCCTGGCGCTGATCTTCTCGCAACTGTGCGGTTCGCTGAGCCGGCCCGTGATCGTCCAGTGCTTCAAGCGAGGCATCCGGCGGGCGATGATCCCGTTCGTGATTCTCATCATGGCCTGGTCGCTCAAGAACTGCTGCGACACGCTAGGAACGGGCGAATTCCTGGCGACCATCCTGGCCGACCGGGTCCAGCCTTACATGTTCCCACCGATCCTCTTCCTGGTCGCCTCGCTGACGTCGTTCGCCACGGGAACCAGCTACGGAACCATGGCGATCCTCATGCCCACAGCGATCCCCATCGCCTACGCCATCGACGGACAGACCTATGGACTGACGACAATGATCAGCCTGGGTGCGGTCCTCGACGGCGCCATCTTTGGCGACCACTGCTCCCCCATCTCCGACACGACGATCATGAGTTCGATCGCCAGTTCGTGCGATCTCGTCCAGCACGTCCGGACGCAACTGCCCTACAGCCTTCTCATCGCAGCGATCGCGTTGACCATGGCGTACATCCCCAGCAGTCTCGGGCTGGCCCCGATCTGGGGGCTTCTCCTGGGGGTGTTAGCGATACTCGCAACGTTGCTGATCCTAAGACGACGCACCAACTCGGTCGGTTGATCTCCACAACAAGCTACGTGGATCAAGCCCCCCCCCACGTACCGAATGCTTCGGTTAGGCGGCGGATTCCTCTTGAGCCATAGAGACCACGTAAGCGAGAGCCTCGCCTGCCAAATGCGCAACCCAGTCTCACGGCGGGGAATCAGATCAGTCCCGAAGTGGAATAGAGATATCGATGGGACGCCTTGATCGCGTTGGCGCGCAACTCAGAGAAAGCCGACTACAAGTTCTTCTTGAGGGGATCGTACCAGCGTTGCAGGACGTCTTCGCCGGTCGTCTCACGCAGAGAAGTGACGTGACCATCGAGCCAGATGATATTCAGGGTGCCGGCGGTCTCGAAATCATTGAGGGAGCGGATGTTGTGCCGGAAGATGCCTCGATACCAGTCGGAGCGGCCCCCGCTCTGGCGATAGTGCGTCAGGTTCGTCCCACCGGGACCGGCGAAGAGCATGTCCCTGTCGCCGTTCTCAATCCGCGGTTCCATGTGGTCGTGCGCGACGATGACCTCGGAATGACGCTTAATGCGGATCGTATTCTCCTTGGTCAACCACCCGTTGGCGCCGAAGGCGGAGGTGTAAATCAGCTTGGGGTCGCCTCCGTAAAGCATTTCCTTGGCGATGGTCTCGGCAAAGGTGCGGAAAGCTGGGCAGCCGAAGACCTCCCGATCCTCGATATACGGATAGTAGGCGATACCCCAGTAGGCCTGATTGTCACCGGCCCGCAACGGATTGCCGGCGGTGTCCCACCAGAGATGGCCATTCGTGTTGCCCGTATGCGTATGCATGTCGGGCATCACAAAATTGAAGTCCTGCAAATACATCATGACGCCCAGGCCCACGCTCTTGAGATTGCCCCGACAGGCCTGGTCTCGCGCCTGATCTTTGACGCGCTGCAACGCCGGCATCAGAATGGCCATCAGAATGGCGATAATAGCAATGACCACCAACAATTCGATTAGAGTGAAAGCCCTAGAGGTGCGTGTCATGATGCTGCGTTCTCCTCACACGGAGGTCTGCATTCCCGACCAGCAGCCGTCCGCATCATATAGTTGACATTCCTGCCCCGCCCGCATCGGCAGTCTGATTATACCCCAGGCCGCCTGCCTCTGGCAAGCGGCCCGGAGAAAAACTACCAAGAACCCAGAATTATCGCAGCGTAACAACGCGCGCAAAGAACTATTTTTCTGTCTTTTCAGCGTCAGGAACACGCTTTCCTGCCCAGAGACCCGTGGTTCGAATTCGGGCCGAGGTGACATAAAGTTGCAGCACGTGTCCCTTAAACGTGGTTTCCATCAAGAGATCTTCCTGCTGCTGGCGATACCACTGGAAGGGACCGGCCATGTTCACGTCCAGGCGATCGGTACCGTTGAGACCATCAAACGTGGCCACGCCATCCATCAGGAAATCTGTTGGGCTCAGGACCAGGTTCACATCAAACTTCTCGCCCTCCACGACGCCCGAGCCGACGACCGCGTAGGCCTCCCCGGCAGCCACAGCGCCGGTTTCGAGGCCTGTGGGGAAGGACTGCGTCTTCGGATCGATGGCGTAGGGACCTCTCGGCGCCGTCGTGTCGAAGAACCCGCTTACGTAGAGGGAGAACGGAATCGCGATCGTCCCGCCAATCTGGTTGGCCGTGCCGGTGTACTGCAGGAACTCACTTTCGATGTGGAATTCCGTCAGCTCCGCCGTCATGGCTTTGGCGTTGACAGCCATCTGCATCTGGCTTCTGGCGGGGATGAACTCCAGATTCGGATTGTCGATCCGGGCCTCCTGGCCATCCAGATAGGCTTTGAGCACGAGCCCGTACGAGGCGGCGTCAGGCCCGGCACTGAATTCGTAGAGGGTCGTCTCGTCCGGCAGGCCCGGCGTCTCACCAATCCCCGGCTCGTCGAAGGCATACCAAACAACCCCCTCGTATGTCCAGGCATCGGCCAGCGTGTCTATGAACCACTGCCTTTCAGCCTCATCAATCGTGTAGAAATGGGCGCCCACCTTGTCCGACCAGAACCGATAGACAGGTTTGGCCCCGTGCGGCTGACCGCCCACGGGATAGGCGTAGAAGACCGAGCCTTCATACGTCCAGGCATGAGCCTGCTGGGAGAGGATCTTGTCTCTCTCGGCCTCATCTATGGTGTAAAAATGACTGCCAAGCTTGTCCGACCAGAACCGATAGACAGGCATCAGACCTGCCTGGGTGGCGCGGAGATAGGCGTAATAAGCAACACCTTCGAAGGTCCATGACTCCGAATACACTTCGATGATCCTGTCCTTTTCGGCTTCGACAGCGGTGTAAAGGTAGCTGCCTGTCTTCGGCGACCAGAAGCGATACACCGGCGCGAGACTCTGGACCTCGTAAGCACCCATGTCAACGGCCGCTCCGGAGGCGCGGGGATTACCGTCGATGTCCATTCGATTCGGATCGTAGCGATAGTCGGGATCGCCTGCGTCGATACAGGGTGACCCATCGGAAAGACGATAGTCACCCGCCGTCCAGACCGCCGTGGGATCGCCAGGCTCAACGGTCGCCTTGGAACCAGTCGAATCGGCCCATTGACCGAACTGGACGAAAAGCGGATCGTCAGAGAGAACGCCGCCACTGGCCGGGCAGGTGTTCCCCTCAATATTGCAGTAGGTCACATTGTCACAATTCTGACCGGCCAACTGGTCCGGGATATTGCCCCACAGGATGGAGCTTGTGATCACCGTATCGGCCGAGCAAAAAACGCCCGCCCCCTGGCCGGCCACGCCCGCCCTTTGCTGAATAGAAGCATTCTCGGCGATGGTGCAATGGTCAATGCGACCAAGGGCGCACCAGATTCCTCCACCCCGACCGTCGGCGCCGGCCGTTGCGGCAGTGCCGCCTCGACCACACCGGTTACCGGCCACGAGCGAGTCCGCGATCTCCAGCGAATCCTGACAGAACACGCCGCCGCCGGAACCACCCTGACCGCCGGCGCCCTTGGCGAAGTCCGTACTCTCTCCACCGGCCCCGGCGGTGTTGCCCTGGATGACACTCCTTTCGATCGTAGCCCGCATGCAATAGAGACCCGCCCCCAGACCGCCATGGCCTCCGATGGGACCGCTGCCCCCGGCGCCGGTGATGTTGTTGGCGATGGTCGTATGGGTCAAGACCAGCGAGTCACAGCGAACGGCGCCGCCGGTGCCACCGCTTCCCGCAAAAATATCGGAACTGCCCCCAGCACCGGTGATATTGTCAACCATCGTGGAGTCCGATACGTATACGACCGAATCCCGCGCGTACAGGCCGGCGCCGTCACCACCGTCACCCCCGGCGCTCACTCGGGACTCTGCCCCGGCCCCGGTAGCGTTGCCGCTAATCAAACAGTCCATGATCTCGATAGCCGAAGCAACGCCGTAAAGACCGCCGCCGGAGCCACCGTCGACCCCGACCTTGACCCCACCGGGCAACGTAGCGTTGTCCACTATCCGACAGAACGACAGCACGAGCGTAGTGTTCTCACAGTAAATGGCGCCGCCGACGGAAGCCAGTCCGTTCGTAATGGTCAGGCCGGAAATCTCTCCGGCAAAATCAGTCACGTAGAAACCCCGATGGGATACACCAGCGGTCCCCTGGCAATCGATGATCGTCGTCTCGACAACGCTGGGGTCTTCCGGGTCGGCGCTGCGAATATCGATGGCCTTACGCTGCAGACGGATGTCACAGTTGCCGTAGCCTGTATAGGTGCCCGGATGAATGACAATGGTGTCGCCGTCGACCGCCGCATCCACTGCCGCCTGAATACTGGCGTAGCCGACCTTGCCGGTGCTTTCCACCTCTAACGTCCTACCGAACACGGTGGCCGGGATTACAGATAGACACATTAGTGCGATCAGTACAGACACATGATGGGGTCGGCAGTACATGCGTAACCTCCTCCGAAAAAATTACCTGGAAATCGGATGTTTAACAGTCTCTGGTTAGTGCCATCCGAAATGCAGTTTGTAACGCTTTTTCCCCGATTTTCCTCGTTTGAAGCCGATTCTTTGCCCCCTGAGTGGCGTTTCCGGCGTTTTGAACGACCTCAACTGCGGCTCCCCATCCCAACGAGGACAAGACAAGAAGCATCACTCACACCCAAACCTGTATTGTAACAAATCCGCCTTCCTTTGTCCAGAGAATTGCCCGGTCAGCGGCGGGCTGCAGGGCTCTCGGTAGATGTCTAACGTCCGGATTTGCGTGCAGCATGCGCGTCCAGGGCCTTCTCGATCGCAGGCCGCAGTGCGCGGTTCCAGGCTTGGTACCCCCGGTCATTGAGATGAAGTCTGTCGCCCAGGAAGAAACCGTCGTCGGGTTTGCCCTCAGCGTTGAGAAGTGGCGTCGCCAGGTCCGCAAAAAACAGGCGTGAGTCCTTCCCCGAGAATGCCTCAATGAGATCGTTGGCCTTCTTCATCTGGGCCCAAAGCGACCAGCGACTTCCACTGGGTTTGATCGGGATGAAGATGATCGAGGTGTCAGGCAGTTTGGTGTGGACCAATTCGACAAAACGACGATAGTCGCACAGGACGCGACTGGCGGATTTGCGGCCCGCCACGTCGTTGTCGCCGGCGTAAAAAACGATGAGTTTCGGTGCATAAGGCAGAACGATATGCTCGGAAAAATGGATCACGTCGGAGATGTGCGAACCGCCGAAACCTCGATTGATCACGGGCAGGTCCGGAAAAGACTCCCGTGTCTTCCACATGCGAATGCTGGAACTGCCGACGAAGAGAATCGAATCGACGGGCACAGCATTCTTGCTGTCCCACGCCATGAAAGTCTTGATATCCTTGGCGAATCGATTGGGGTCGGGGTTCGCTACTTCGCCGGCCCAGGACGCCGCGGCACAGCAGAAACCTATTAAGATGATCGCCTTGATTCGCATCATCAGTCATACCCCTTCAACGATCCCGGTTGGCAATCCAAACGAATGTCACACCAGGATCATATCGCGCGCCGCCCCAATCCGCAATACTGCGGTCTGACGTATCCAATGCGCCAAGCCGCAGTTGGGTGTCGATGGCCCTACGGACTGTCTCCCGCTGCTACCGGCATCGGGTTGGGACCTAGAGGCGAAGGCACAGACAGCACCTGCATGGGCCCCTCACCGTCGGGGGAACGCCCGCTGCATTGATCCTCATCCAGATCCTCAAATGTCACGGAATCCAGGAGAGCATGACCCTGTTCGATCGTATCGAACAACCAGACTGTTTCGCCATCGCCGGCCAATCGGAAATTGGCGTGCAGGCCCGGCTCATCGCTCCCGTCCTCATCCGCCCAGACGAGCAGATACCCGCCCGGCTCGACCAGAGTCCCTTCCGGGAATTGCCACTTGAGCGGATTGTCCGGGTTGTCGCTGAGGTACATCCCGGCCAGGTCAACGGTCTGGTCGCCGATGTTCTTCAACTCAATCCAGTCGTCATACTCACCCTGCGGATCGGCCAGCGTCGTATCGTTCCGCGCCATGAGTTCGTTGAAGACGATCGAAGAAAACGCGGCATCGGAATAGGTCATGACGTGCGTGTAGACCTCATGCTCGGCGCGGGGGGGGGTTGAATGTCACGGTGCCGTTGCCGTCATCGGAGGTCGCCTGTACGTAGTAACGCAGTTGCGAACCCGATAGATAACCAGAGAGACTCGCACCCCAAACACCATCGGAAGCTTGTCCGTCACCGTTTAGGCCGTCATCCACCATAGGGACCGACTCGAAAAGGGCAAACGGGCCGGACGCCACGAACAATCGCACCTCTGAAACAGCAACAGAGTCGCCGATGGTCGCCGTCACCGTAAGCGTCTCGCCGTCATCATTCAGGACAGCCTCCTGCTCGACGCCTACGATCTCGGGGACCGATCGAGTGAGTGCCCGGTTGGTCAGCAGATAGTCGCGCCGCCTCTGCACGAAATCCTTCAAGCCCTCAACACCACTTTCGAAGGCCTGGCTGGAATTCCGCTTCTTGTCGTCGAGCTTCACTTCATCCTCTATGAGCGTGCGATAGGCGTCGATCTTCGCGAAAAGGGCCTCCTCCGTCAGGAAGGACTCGAGAATGGTGCGGGCGTGCGCCAGGTAGCGCTGTCGGTACTGGTCGATGGCCAGCAAGCGGTGCATCAAAGGCACCACCGGGTCGTCGTCCCGGTAGAACAAGGACCACCGCTCATTAGACATGCACTCATTGCCATCGTACTGCATCAGGTGCAATCGACCGGTCTCAGGCTCGTAGTAGAGACCATAGTCACTGCCCCGCTTGTTGACATAGCCGTCGTCATCCTGAAAGATGATCTCGAACGCGCAAACCCACAGGGCTCGGTCCACATCGAGCACAGAATCTAGTGCGTCGGGCAGTTGCGCCAGCGGCGTATTGTTCAAGACATCGCACGTGTGAATGAGACTCGCCCAGGGCTCTTCCTGATTGGTATTCTTGAGCTCGTAGGCCGCTTCGTAGGTGGCTGAATCGCCGCCCTGCCAGGTCAGCGCCGCCACGCCACTGGTGACGCCACCCTCTTCGGACAGAGGCAATCCATCATCACTCTCATCGACCGCCCGAGGAACGGGCCGAGGGCCTCCTCCGTCCGGGCCGGGAGCGCCGCCACCCATCGTGCCTTGGGCGCGCCAGCGTGTCCCCTCGTTACTCGCGAACCAGTCCTCAATGAACTCGGCATTGAGCTGCTGGACGTTGGCGTAAACGCCCCAGTTCTCGCCGTTGATCTCGAGACGCACGAAGTTGGCCTTGGCGCTGGGGACCTGCCTGCGAGCCGTGTTCGAGTACAGCACCTCGCGCATGAAGGTGGCGTCCCCCCAGCAGTTGATCAGATTGAGCGTCTTGTAGCCCATGAGGCGCTGATCCTCAACGGCATAGTCGATCTCGATATTGAAGGACTTCTTTTGTGAGTCTCCGGCCATCCGGTATGACGTATTCCCTCGAAATCGGACGCCGACACTCTCGCAAACGACCTCGTCGACAGTCAAAGTGGCGAGAATGTTCTCCTTTGCGTCATAGTTGGCCTCCAACTGGCGCCACCAGTCGGGTTCGGCGAACTCCAGATGGAGGGTCCTCAGCACGGTCTCATCGTAGAAGTCTTCATCTTGAGCGAAGCTCGGGGATACGAAAAGGAACACGGTCGACAACACAAACCATACGCTGATTCTCATGGCACACCTCCGCATTATCCAGTAATCATTTCACCATACTTGTGACGCCTCTGACCGGATCGGTTACTCCAATTCTTCGTCGCGCAGATTTTGCCGTGGTTCTCTCGCCGAATCGTGGGGAGTCGTGAATCCGTAAGAGAAATCGGGCCATGCCCCTTGTAGAGAGGGCATAGCCTGCATGGATGGACATGTCGAGGGTGATGGTGTCAGGGCGTGGCAATGCAGTACAAGAAACGGTTTGAGCGGAGGAAGATTCTGCCATTGCTGATGGCGGGACTGGCGTTGAAATCGCTGTCGTCCGATACGAAGCGATTGTGCGCGAGTTGCTCGAACTTCGGCTTGGCGGCCAGAACGAACGTACCACCCGTGCGACTGACGGCGTACAGCCGGCTCTCGGCCAGGACAACCGAGGCATAGAAGGGCTTGCCCCCCTTGACCGGCAGCTTCTCCTCAAAAAGGATCTTACCTGTCTTCGCCTCGGCGCAAAAAGCGCGTCCCTTGTCGCTGACCCAGTACAGGTGTCTATCGTGCACCAGTGGGGACGGGACATACGACGCGTCGCGACTGGTCCAGGCGATGTGGGTTTCGGTGACGTCGTCCTTGCCGCCGGCGCGGAGAGCGACCGCCTCGGTGGAAGGGAAACCGCCAAAGATGTAGAGCATCCCATCGGCCACCGCCGGAGTCGGAGAGATGTTTCCACCCAGCGTCGTCCGTGCATACCAATTCAGCGTTCCAGTCATAGGCTCGAACGCCCAGATCTCCGAGGGAACAGCCAGGACCAACTCCTCCCGGCCATCGGCGAGTTTGACGATCACAGGCGTCGCGAACGACAACTCGGTCTTGTCCGCTTCGACCTTCCACACCTCATCGCCCGTCAGTTTGTTCATCGCCATCAGGGTCCGGCTCTCTTCCGAGGCGTTAACGATGAGAAGGTTCTCATAGAGAATCGGACTGGAGGCCGAACCCCACCGCCGATTGCTGGACTCGGTCCCGAGGGCTCTGCGCCAGAGCTGGTTGCCCTCGAAATCGAAGGCCAGAACACCCGATTTCCCGAAGAAAACGTACACGTGCTGTCCATCGGTGACCGGCGTGCTGCTGGCGTAGCCATGCTCGCTGATGTAACCGCGATAGGGATCCTCGGGGAGAGCCGCGTCCACTGTTTTATGCCACAGGACCGCGCCATCAACCGCGCTGAGGCAGAGCAGGTGCCGCTTCAGTTCTTCTGGTTTGCCAGGGCTGCGATCGTCAAGGCCGTATCCCGAGTAGCAGGTTACGAAGAGACGCTTCCCACTGACAATCGGACTGGACGAACCGGAACCAGGAAGCGAGCGCTTCCACTTCAGATTCTCTGTTTCGCTCCACGCAATCGGAAGATGAGTCTCGTCGCTGATACCGGTAGCGCCGGGTCCTCGGAAACCGGGCCAATCCGAGGCCGAAACCGCTTGAGCACACAACAGCAACGTGACAACTACTGCGACTGCCTGCCTATTCATCCCTAGCACTCCCCGTGAAGAAAAAAAGGGGTGCCGATGCGGCTATTCCAAGGCAGCCGGCCTGGCCGGCGCCATCACATCGGCACCACCCTCGTGAAGGAAGATCGCTGGTCGACCATGTCACGCATGTTCGACATCGTCTCTCTAGGGCAGACTACGCTTCTTGAGCGTCAGACCGACGCCGTTGAGAAAGATCGTCTCCAGGTCCGGGTTCGTGGTGATCACCTCAACAAAGCGAGGATCGGCCTGACGCGCGTTCATGTTGTGGGCGATTATCAAACCGCCCGGACGAACCTTGGGCAACAGCTTGTTCAGGTAGTCGACGTAGCCTTCCTTGTCCGCATCCAGAAAGACCATATCGACAGGACCTTTGACCTCGACCACCTTCTCGTGCGCGTCCCCCTCGATGAGCGTGACAAGATCGCCCACCCCGGCCTTCGTAAAGTTCTCCCGCGCCATAGCGGCGCGTCGAGCATCGATCTCAAAGGTAGTGAGCCTGCCCCCGGTAGTCTTGAGGGCCAGGCATTGCCATATCCCCGAATAGCCGTTCGAGGTGCCGAACTCAACGATATGCTTGGCGCCGATTGTCTCGGCCAGAAGTCGGAGGAGTCGACCGTCCTGGATGGGCACGTTCATATTGCCGCGCCGCTGGTTTCTGTCCATATCATCCAGCACCGCCAGGACCTTCTTCTCGAAATCCGTCTTGGCCAGGGCAGGTTTGCTCTCCATGAACTGTCCCATCCCCCGCGGGCCGCGTGGACGATCCGGCTGTTGACCGGGTCGGCTCGCAAAATCCGTGAATTCCACCTGTCGCACCGCGAGGCGCTGTTCAGCCGACTTTCGTCCAACCCGCGCCCACTGCCCCCACACGCGCAGATACTCGGGCATGGGAATCCCGCCGTCAGCGTTCGTATCCAGTGCCGCGTAAACCTGCCTGGCTAACTTAGGATCGGAAAGCAGTTTCGCCGCATGCTCGACGAACTCCGCTCGCTCCACCAAACCGTCCTTATCATCGTCCATCCCCTGAACGATCGCTTTGGCTTCATCAGTAATGATCCGGTTCAAAACATACTCAGCTTTGGTGACAATTCCGTCGGCATTGCCATCGGCGGCTCGAAAAATGCCCGCCCGCGCCTGAGGGGTCATGTAGCTGCCCTTCTCGACGTATTCTGCCCTCGTGTGCCTCCCATCTCGGTTTATGTCCAGCCGGTTGAAATGACTTGCGTAATCGTCGGACTCCTTGGTCGCCGCTCCCTGCTCAAGCTTCGCCCCCAGTCGTCGGAGGACATCGGCGACAGGCACACGCCCAACCGTTGAGGGGACGGGCCGCGCTAGCGACGGTGGCTGGGCCATGAGCGATCCCACAACCATTAGCATCACCACCGTAACCAGACCGACCATCGCCCTTCTTGCCATCTGTCACTCCTTTCAGCATCCTTGTTCGACCACGCCGGTCCTGACGCAAGTCTCCTTTGGGAGAAACATCAGACCGTTACTCCAACACGAAGGCGATCCCCCACGGAACCGCCTCCCGCATACAGTGAGCCCGCACGGAAGCCGGTTACAATCTATTGACGACTTCTTTCAGACTTATGTCTTGTCCTCAGGGTAGTGGGACCCTGCCCAGAGAAGGTTACGCGTTCTGTCGCGCATTCCTCAGATCAGCGCCGGCGCTCCTATTCGTGGCGCAGGGCGACAATGGGATCGACCTTGGCGGCGTTAATGGCCGGGTAGAGACCGAAGAGAATCCCAATGCCCATACTGATGAACAGGGGCAACAGAATCCCGTTCAGAGTCATCACGGTCGCCATCCCCGAGAAGTAGGTGATCAGGAGCGGGATCAGGGTGCCCACGCCCAGGCCGATCAATCCGCCGATGGTCGAGAGCACAACCGTTTCAATGAGAAACTGGTAGATGATCTGACGGCGCTTGGCGCCGATCGCTCGACGGATGCCGATCTCCCGGGTGCGTTCGGTCACCGAGGCCAGCATGATGTTCATGATCCCGATCCCCCCAACGAGCAGGCTGATTCCCGCGATTGAACCGAGAACGATGTTGAACGTTCGTTTGGTCGCCTCGGCCTGTTTGAGCAGAGCCAGAGGGACGCTCATGGTGTAGTCTTTTTTCTTGTGAAACCGCTCCAGCATCCGCTCAATGCCGGCCGCCGTCGCTTCGACGTGGTCGGCCTTGTCGACCTGGACGATGATCTGGTGCAATTCCACCTTCTCCCGCTGAAACGAGCCGGAGGTCATCTTGGAGAATATATCACCAAAGTACCGACGGGCGACTTCAATGGGAACATAGGCATCGACCTGCAGGTCGGGGATCTGGATACTGCCGGCCTCTCCGCTCTCACTCTTGACAATGCCCACAATCTCGAACTCATCGCCCCCAATGCGAACGGTCTGCCCGATGACGCTTTCGGTGGCCAGGATCTTGCGCGCGCCGAATTCGGTCAGCACGACTACCGGCGCCAGTTTGGTCTGATCGCCCGGCATGATCACGCGACCGGCTAGAATCTCACGGGGCACCAGTTTGAACCATTCCGGGGTTGTCCCGACCACGCGCAGCTCCATCGATCGCTCGCGGAGGCGCGTTTCCTTACGCGTCAACTTTACCGGAGTGACCTGACGAATTGTCCCAAAACTGTCGGCGACCCGCTCGTAATCGTCGTAGGTCAGTCCGAAGATGCTCATCATCGACCGCTGAGTATTGGCCGCTTCATCTTCGGCCGGCTTGACTGAGGAGACGATGATATTGTTGCTGCCCAGCTTGCGGATCTGCGCCATGGCTTCTTTGCTGGCGCCTTCGCCCACCGAGAGCATCGCCACCACACTGCCGACCCCGAACACGACACCGAGCATCGTCAGGAACGAGCGCAGCTTGTGGAGCAACAGGTTCTCAATGCCGAGCCAGATGTTTCGTGCGATCTTGGTCTGTCTCATGCGCACATCCTCCCGCAACCAGTTAGCTCAGCATAGGTCCGTCCGTTTCGGCAGACGGCCCACCAAACACCTTACTCGTGCCGCAGGGCAATGATCGGGTCGACCCGCGCCGCGTTCATGGCCGGATACAGACCGAACAGGATCCCAATTGCCATGCTGATGAACAGGGGCAGAAGGATGCCGTCCAGGGTCACGACCGTGACCATGCCGGAGAAGTAGGTAATCAGGAAAGGTATCAAGGTGCCCACACCCAGACCGATCAACCCGCCAAACATCGAGAGCACGACCGTCTCAATCAGGAACTGATAGATGATCTGGCGACGCTTGGCGCCGATCGCCCGGCGGATACCGATCTCCCGGGTACGCTCGGTCACCGAGGCCAACATGATGTTCATGATGCCGATGCCACCGACAAGCAAACTGATTCCGGCGATCGAACCGAGGACGATATTGAACGTTCGCTTGGTCGCCTCGGCCTGCTTGAGCAGCGCCAGAGGGACGCTCATCGTGTAGTCCTTCTTCTTGTGAAAGCGCTCCAACATCCGCTCGATACCCGCGGCGGTGGACTCCACAGCGTCGGGACCATCGGCCTGGACAATGATCTGGTGCAACTGCACTTTCTCCCGCTCGAACGAACCGGAGGTCCGCTTGGTAAACATATCACCGAAGTAGTCGCGGGCGACTTCCAGAGGGATATAGATGTCCACGTCTTCGTCAGGGATCTGAATGTTTCCCGCCTGGCCGCTCTCACTCTGGACGATGCCGATGATCTCAAACTCATCCCCGCCGATGCGAACGGTCTGACCGATCGTGCTCTCGGTGGCCAGGATCTTGCGGGCCCCAAACTCGGTCAGCACCGCCACCGGGGCCTGTTTGCGCTGATCGGCCGAGACGATCACGCGCCCGGCGATAATATCACGCGGCACCAGCGCGAACCATTCGGGCGTCGTCCCCACCACGCGCAGCTCCATGGCGCGCTCGCGCAGCCGGGTCTCCTTGCGCATCAGCTTGACCGGCGCCGTCTTGCGAATGCGTGCAAAACTATCGCGAATCCGGTCCTGGTCGTCATAGGTCAGGCCGTAGATACTCATGTGCGAATGCTGCGTGCTGGACTGCTCATCCTCGACCGACTTGACCGATGTAATAATGATGTTGTCGCTGCCCAGCTTGCGGATATTAGCCAGGGCCTCCTGGCTGGCGCCCTCACCGACCGAGAGCATGGCCACCACACTGCCCACGCCAAAGACCACACCCAGCATGGTCAAGAACGAACGCAGTTTGTGGAGCAGCAGATTCTCAATGCCGAGCCAGATATTCCTGGCGATCTTCGTCTGTCTCATGCGCACCTGTTTCTATTCTATCGATCACGCCATCGATCATGTGCAACCGATTCTCGGCGTAGGTCGCGATATCGGGCTCATGCGTCACCATGACGACGGTCTTGCCCTGCTCGTTCAATTTGCTCAACAACTGCATGATCTGGACGCCCGTGACGGAGTCGAGATTGCCTGTAGGCTCATCGGCAAAAATGATGTGGGGATCGTTGGCCAGCGCCCGGGCCACAGCCACGCGCTGCATCTGTCCGCCGGAAAGCTCCGTCGGTCGATGGTTCAGGCGATCGCCCAGTCCGACCTCCTCGGCCAGTTCCTTCGCTCGCTCAGCGCTGCGAATGGCATCCCAACCCAGGTAGTAGAGGGGTAGCTCGATGTTCCGCTGAACGGACAACTGGGGAATCAGATTGAAACTCTGGAAGATGAATCCCAGATATTTGAGCCGCAGTTCGCTGAGCGAATCGTCATCCATCTGGCTGACATCTTGATTATCGAGGTAATAGGAGCCGGAGGTCAGGCGATCCAGGCACCCCAGGACGTTCATCATGGTGCTCTTACCCGATCCACTCGGTCCCATGATCGCCCAGAAGCTGCCCTTTTCGAAGGCGATGTCCACACCGGCCAGAGCCCGGACTTCCTCGGTCCCCATCTGGTAGGTCTTGCGCGCCTCGACGAGCTTGACAATATCGGAATGATCGCTGGAAGGGGCTTGGTCAGCCATCTACTGACCCCCTCTGGCGCCGCCCTGCGGCGGTCTGGGGCGTCCGGCCGGCCTGCCGCCGGGTTGTCCGCCCTGCCCCTGGGGCCTGCCGCGACCTCCCTGGCCGCCCGCGGCCGCACCTTGCATCGCCTTCTGCAACTGCGCCTTCTGTTCCGGCGTCATATTCTGTATGCGCTTCATGACCTCTTTGCGCTGCTCGGCCGTCATGTTCTGCATACCCTTGCGCATATCTTCCATCTGCTTCGAGGCCGGCCCCTTAGAGCCCTCCTGCCCCTCCTCGCCAACCTGAGGCGCTTCGGGCTTGGCCTCATTGGCGGCTTTGAGCTTGTCACTGATCTGCTGCGTGATGCCATCGGAGACACCATTGGCGTCCCTGACCCCACCCAGCATGCCTTCCGAGCCGGACTCCACGCTGGCGGACTTCAGCGGAGGCGTCAGCCACACGATCTCCCCCTCGTCCAAACCACTCTCGATCACGACCATCTTGTTGTCGTCGAGACCGATCTCCACCGTTCGCTCCTCGATCGTCCCATCCTCCTTGACAACGTAGACGGTGGGCTGACCGGCCACCCGAATCACCGCCTGCACGGGCACGTAGACCGCGTCCTGGTACTGCGCGACAACGATATTGACCTTGCAGCTCATGCCGGTGCGCAATTCCTCCGATTCATCCTCCAGATACACATCTGAGTTGTAGACTTTCAGATCCGGATTCATCCACATGCTCGCCGAATCCGGCAGCGGAGCGATGCGACCGACCGTGCCCATAAACCGTTGGCCAGGCAAGGCATCGACCGTAATGATGGCGGGAAGGCCAACTTTGACCTTCTCCAGACTCGCTTCATGGATATCCACCTCCGCCATCGCCGAATCGGCCGTCGGCAGATAGATCAACTCCTGACGCTCGTAGACTTCGACGCCCTCATCCAACGGCTGCCGGTTATCACGCCAGCCCCCGCGTTTGGCGGTCGTCGCGTAGATCACCATCCCATCGGCCGGGGCGTAGACCTTCGCTTTGCCGATCTGATCCAGCAGCTTGGCGAGCCTGGTCTGCTGACGATTGAATTCCTGCTCCTTGGCTTTGAAATCCGCTTCTGACTGAACCACGTCGGCCCGGGCCTTCGCCTGGGTGCGTTCCAGGGCCATCTTGGCCTGATCGACGTCACTACCCAACTGCTTGATCTGGCGATTGTAGGTATACTCGTTCAGCAGTCGATAATCGTTCTCGGCCAACTGCAGATTGTTCTTGGCCTGGCTGACGGTCAACGTGTCGGCCTGGAGTTCCGTCTGGGAGATGTACTTCTCTTCGAAGAGCCGCTTCGACCATTTCAGCGTCTCTTCGTCGCGGGTGAGTCGTTCACGAGCAATCTCGATCTGGTTCTCAGCGGCCGTCTCGTCGTTGGGGAACTGCCCGCTCTTGTACTTCTCCAGATCCTGGATGGCGAACTCCAGGGTCAGTTCCGCCACGTTCACATCGCTGATCGTCTGGCTCTTGGTGATCTCCAAGGTCTCTTTGGCGTTGATATAGGAGGCTTCGGCGTTCATCGTCCGAATCTCTTGCTCGATCTTGTCGTCGTCCATCGTGCTGGCGTCTAGCTCAACCAGCAGATCTCCCTCCTTGACCCGCTTTCCCTCGGCAACCAGGGAAATGATCGTCGTACGCCCCTCGACCTCGTTCTTGATGATCTCCTGCTCGCGGGATTTGATCGTTCCCGACTCGAGCACGCTGATGGTCAGAGGTCCGCGTTCGGCTGCGAAGGTGGACATTTCCATAGAAGCCGACTCACCCCCTCGGACCACCTTGAGCCAAACGACCGCCAGGCCGATTGCCACAATAATCACGAGGGCGCCAGCCACCTTGAAGGATTTGCCGCCACCACTGGTCCTGTTGCCGTTTTTAGCTGTCATGATCGTTGTCCTCGGGCGAGAATTCCCGCCACAATCCCTTTTCGTTTACTTCGAGAAGCCCCAGATCGCGCTGCAGTTCCAACTCCGCAATACGATAGCTTACGACGGCTGAAGTCAGAGAGTTCTGAGCTGAGAGCAGTGAATCCTGGGCGTCCAGCAAATCTCGAATCTCTATCCGGCCGGCCTCGAGAAAAAGCGTACTGCTTCGTACGCGTTTTTCGGCTACCACCACCGATTGGGCCTGAATCTTCAGACTCTCACGCGACTCCAGAAGCGTGCGCAACTGATCGCGGATGGCCAGTTTGACGTCATCCTCCAGCGACTGAACGTCCCGCGTGGCCCGCTCCAGATTGATCAGGCTGTTGCGATAGGCGTTGCGTTCGGCCGTCCTTTCGATGGGCAGATCCAGCGAGAGCAAGGCTCTATACCGCGCCCCATCGAAGCTCAAACTGCCATCATCGTCATTGTCTGCCAGCGCTGCCGAACCGCCCAGGTTCAAGCCGGCCCTCAGGGCATCGGCCCTAACCACGACCTGCCGTTGGGCGTCGTAAACTCCGCTGATCGCCGCCTGCAAATCGAGTCGGTTGTCCAGCGCCAGTTGCACGGCGACCATCGGGTCCAGTTCCAGCGTCCCGGCGTCCTCGTAGCTGGCCGGCACCAGTTCGACCGGTGCATCGGCCGCGGGAGCCGTTTCGGAGGTCTCTCGCTGAGAGGCCTTCCGCATCGTTTCGAGCGTTTCTTCCGAGAGCGTTCGCAGTTGCACGAGATCGTTCGGGTCCAGTTCGATCAGTGCGTCGGGAGGCAGGCCGATTGCACTCTTGAAGGAATCGAGATTCCCTTTCAGTCGCTCCTGCGCGGAAATCCAATTGTTGCGGGCCCCCAGCTCACGTTGCACAGCCTGGTCCACTTCGATCTCGCGGATGCGCCCGGCATCGGCCCGTCGTTGCGACCACCGGGCCGAGGTAATGGCGCTGCGATAGTTGTCGCGGGCGTTGGCGACCGCATCCATCTGGCGCAGGACATCGAAGTAGCGTCGCGCCACGTCGACGGCGAACGAACGTTTGAAACGCTCGAAATCCCATATTTCGTAGATCACGCTGCGCTCGGCCTGCGTCAGGGATTCGGTCACAATATGCCTTCCCGCTCCTCTGAGCAAGGGAACGGAGAAACTCGCATCGGCGCTGAGCCCCAGCGAGGAGGCGCCGCCTTGCGTCAGGAGGTTCGCCAGATCGATCGCCACCGCGGTACTCAAGTCCATGCCGTTCTTGAGGGTCCGGGTCACGCCCGCCACGGCGCCGGAGTCCACCGTCGTAACGGTCTCGTCGCCCCTCGTATCGGCGGTCAGCGTGCTGTCCCCGTCGGCTCGGAAGATGTTGCGGAAGTCGTTGCGGGTCAGATCGAGGTTAAGCGCGGTCCGAAAGACGCTCTCCTTGCGGGACTGATAGTCGAAGCTGTTCCGCGCCCCGATCTGCAGCACATCGTCCAAGGTGAGCTTGAGCGGCTTGTTCGGCTCAATCGCGATCGCCGCATCGGGCGAGGTCACTGAAAGCGGATAGTTGTCCTCGGGCCAGTGTGGGATGCGTTCGAGTTGGTCGGTTCCCAGCGACGCCTCATCGGCAAAAAGCAGACCCTGCTCGACCAGCAGACGACGCCGAAGCAGATCGCTCGGTCGTTCGATGCTGAACGGCTCGGTCTTGCCCAGCGCCTCCTGCTGCTTGGCCGCGATAATCTCCGAAGCGACCTCATCAGCCTTCTCGCGATGTTGCTGGGGAGACCGACAGCCGACCAGGACAGCGCCCGCCAGCAAGAGCAGCATCGCCAGGGGCGTCCCTCCCGACCTGAGCCTCCACCGGTCCACTTCTCCATGGTTGCGTTGCTTCATAAGCATGCCCAAATAATGTAGTTTCTCTATTTACACCACTAAAGTCAATGAGAAAACGCCTTGACGACACGGTCACAGCGCATCAGACCCGATAAAAGCCAAAGCCATCAGACAGGTATAGACGCAGGAAATTGCCGCGTTATTGTGGCCAAATCCAGATTTGACGGATTTTCGCCGGCGAGATAGGCCTCTGCACACCAACTCAAGTGTCTAGTGAATGCTCAAGGCACATCGGTTACACATATCTTGCATATCCCCCCAGAAAAGTGTGCCGCACAATGAGGATTGAATTTGCGGCTGCGCGGCGTTATTTTGGCCGCAACGTTGCGCATGCCCCCCCGACAAGCGGCCGGGGCATGCGTGTCAACCCCCTGCCGGTGCAGGAGTGGCCTTGTGATACAAGGGAAGAAGGAGATTCTCGAATGGATATACCTGTGGACAAACCCGCCGTTGCGAAGGAAGGACGCCTGGTATCGCTCGACGCCCTGCGAGGCTTCGACATGCTATGGATCATCGGGGGAGGCGGGATACTTGGCGGTCTGGCCAAGGGTCTCAACAGCCCATGGTTTGACCAGGTCATCATGCCCCACACCCGGCACATGCCCTGGGAGGGATTCGTCGCCTGGGATCTGATCATGCCGCTGTTTCTCTTCGTGGTGGGTGCGGCAATGCCATTTTCCTTCGCCAAGCGGCTCGGTCAGGGTCAGAGCAAGGCCAGAATCTACCTGCACATCATGCTTCGAGTGGTCATTCTGTGGGTTCTGGGCATGATCGCCCAGGGCCGCTTGCTCGAGTACGACTTGGCGACGCTCCGTCTCTACAGCAACACCCTCCAGGCCATCGCCGCCGGCTATCTGATCGCCTCGGTCCTCCTGTTGAACCTGAAAGCGCATTGGCAGGCAATCGCCACGGTCGCGCTCCTGCTGCTGTACTGGGCGTTGCTCATGCTGGTCCCCGTACCGGGGCACGGCGCCGGGCAACTCACCGAGCAAGGCAATCTCGCCATCTATCTTGACAAACTGATCCTGGGTCCCTACCAGGATGGCACGACGTATACGTGGATTCTCAGCGGCATGACCTTCGCGACGACCGTAATGATGGGCGCGTTCGCAGGCCAATTGCTCCGATCCGACCTGGGGAAAGTCAGAAAAGTGCTCTTCCTCCTGGCCTCGGGCGTCGCATGCATCTACTTGGGACACTGGTGGGGACGGATCTTCCCGATTATCAAGCACCTCTGGACCAGTTCGATGGTGCTCTACGCCGGTGGCTGGAGCCTTCTGCTGCTGGGGGTTTTCTACCTGGTCATCGACGTGCTCCGGCTTCGCTTTCTGGCCTTCCCCTTCGTCGTCATCGGGACCAACGCCATTGCCATCTACATGATGACGCACGTATTCGACTTCCGGCACCTGGGCGACATCCTGGTCCAGGGACTGAGCCAATGGACGGGGGATTGGCACAGCTTCGTCCGGGCCGTCGCCAGCGTCGCCGTGATATGGCTGATCCTCTTCTATATGTACCGCAAGAAGACCTTCATCAAGGTCTAGCCGGGACGACGGCGACTGGCGCCGGGTGAATCGACGGCGTTGTGCCAGTTGTTGGGGTCGTTGCCATAATGGGCGGGAACGGTCCGTGTCAGCGACAGCCCCCGGCCATCGGCTCCGACGGGCCATGGATCGACGCCGCCAGGTAAATTTTCCGGATGCGCACCGTCACTGTAGGCCACACGATCCATGACGACCCAGGGACGCTGTCCTTCGTCATCCAGACGGCCCGGCGTGCTGAGTTGCAGGACTTCACCGGCGTTGTCCAGGCTCCCGGCCGGCCATTCGAGAATCTGCGCCGTTGCACCCACGGTGTAAACGCTCTCGAAAAGCGCCCGGTCCTTGACCAGCACGAGGTAACGGTACGGCGCCAACGTCACGGGCGGGTCGGTCGGCAAAAGCAATTCGATGCTGGGATTGTCGGGATCGTCGGTGAAACGCCAGGGCGCCGCCTGAGTGAAATCATAGAGCGTCACATCTGCATCGGTCACGTTGACCAATTCGACGTACTCGGCGTCCTCGGACCCGGCCGGATGGTACATGATCTCGCTGATAACGATCGGTCCGACCTGTGGATCGGCATTCTCCTGACCCGGCGTGGGCGCGCTGAGGGGAACGAAATCGATAGCGCCGGTGCTGGTCCGATGCCGCCCCAGCGTGACACTCGGATCGGAAGGACCGAACGTCACCTGCTCGTTATAGCCGGCCAGGGCGCCTTCAAAGCCCGAATGCAAATAGACGGTCTCGCCGTCGCGACTCAGGCCGAACGCCTCGTGACATCCGGGGTCGCCGTCATTGCCGAAATGCTGATCCTCACTGAGAACCAGATAACCATAGGGAGCCATGACGGCGCCTTCCATAATCTCGTACTTGGTCAGGGCGTCGTCATCGTCACTGAGGAACCAGCCACCGATGCTTATCGCCTGATCGGTCGTGTTGTGGAGCTCCAGCCAATCGGGAACACCACCGGCCGAATTGGCGAGCACCTCGTTGACGACAACCGCCCCTAAAGGCGGCGTCTGATCGGCGTCGTCGAAACCGGGCGAACCCCCTGCGGCGGCGCTGGGTCGCCAATCGCTCTTCTGGTTCCGGGCGATCGGGACACCGCCGACTGGACGCCGCACCGTCAGGGAGAAACCGGCGCCGTCGGTGATGTCGTACCAATCATCGCTGTATCGCAGATCCTGGATCACGGCGCCGACCGCATCCTGCAACACAATGCGCTCGCCGGCATTGCTGAGGCTGCCTTGATAGACCCCGACAACAGGAAGTTCCGAGCCGTATCGCCCCTCGAAAGCGGCGAGGTCTCTAACGACCAACACGTGGTCTTGCGGCGCCAAGTCAATCTCGGGCAAAGTAAAATCGACGCCATCGGTGAAGCTGACGAGATTCAGGTTGATCGTCACAGGCCCCACATTGATCAGTTCAATATACTCGGTGTTCGGATCGTCCGGGCCGCCCATATCCACCGGATGGTACATAATCTCACTGATGCGAAGGCTTTCGGCCACCGGCCCGACGGCAAAAGACGCCTCATTCAGCGCGCTCCAAATGTTGCCATTGCGAACACGCGCTTTGACGCGCACGCTTTGCGTCAGCGGGATCGGCGCGGCGTACAGCATGGCCCCGTCAGGCACCTCTGCGACAACATCGCGAGCAACGGTCAGCTTGGGGGTGATCAGGAGATCCGAACTGGTGACGGAACTGTTCAGCCCCTGGATAGCGAGCATATTGGTGCCGTTTCGCAACGATAGGAGGGAGCTGGAAACATCGATGGCCTCGAAGACCACCGCGTCGGTGTCTCCATGTGAGGCCGTCGCAGTCGAATTCCATGTAGGTTCGCCCTGGAAACTGCGCCGGGCGATCTCGGCCCCGTTGAGATACGCGACAAACCCATCATCGTATTGCATCTCCAGGGTCATCTGTCCCAGTTCGCCCCGGTCGCCGGAGAAAGAGAACGGTATCCGAATGAGACAGGAACCGTTGGTGTTGTACATGAGACGCTCGAGATCGACGCCGAGATAGTCCTCATAACCAGAACTGTGTTCGTATCCGACACCGCCCGGATAGCCTTCGACGAGAATCCAGTTCGAATCATTGAAACCCCGAATGTTGGTCCAGTCCCCCACGTTCGGCCCGGTCGGCACGAGGACGCGTTTGGCCGCAGCGCGATCCACAAGTGTCACGATGGGCGTCTCGGTCGACATCTGAGAGCCACTCGGATCGGTGCCGTCCAGCGTGTAGTAGATCGGCGCGCCCTGTCGAGGGGGAATCATCTGCAACAGGTCACCGGCAATGGCGTAACCACCCTGCTTACTGGAACCGTTGACGGCGAAGGTCGGGCCGGCGAAGGTGTACATGCCTTCTCGAAGACAGGCGTCAATGAAGACCTGGGCGCGATTCGGCGTCCATCCATCGATAATATACGTGTTCATATTCGGGATGACGCCGCGCAACTGATCGCGGAGGTCGGAGAATCGCGCCTCGATATTGCCCGGGCTCAAGGCGCCGCCATTGTAGAAATGCTTGTACAGCCGGTCGGCGAAGAGTTGCCGGAAGTTCTTGTTGACCTTGAGGGCCCGGTAGAGTTGCGCGTTGGCATTGTTCTGGCTGTTGAGTTCTCCGAATCGGTCGACATGCAACTGGCTCGACACGAAGGTCCCCTCGGCATCCCAGGCAAAGAACTTCCACCGACCGGTCGCGGATCGTTCGGCCGCCGCGGCCCAGTTATTCTGCGGCCAATCCCAGTCGTTGGGCCAGAGGCGAATAATGAGATAATCGATGAACGAGACGATATCCAGTTTGTTCATCACCTCGCGATAAGACGCATCGACGGCCAGATTGTTGGAGCAGGCCGAATTGAGCATCTCGTTCCAGGACTCCTGGTTGCCGTCCCGAATGCCGTTCATCGTCATGATGTCCCAAGGCTGGTCGCTATCGAACCATTCCTGGCAGGCCTCCTCCTTGATGTGCTCGGCGGGGTTGTAGTAGCCTTTGTACTCCCCGTTAACAAAGAGTGTGGCGAAGTTCCCCATGCTGGCCCGCTGGCCCATGTCCTTGTGCAGACGCCGCAGAAGCTCGTCCTTAATGAAAGGATTCGTCCGATCGTTATGCCCGCCGCGAAGGACTATGCTCTTGAACTGCTCGGCGTCGGACTCGTCAAAGAGAGGGACGGTCAAGCGCGAGGGACCGTATTGGTTTCGAAAATAGAGCCGCAAACTGAATTTTCCGTTCCCGGTCCACTGACCATTCTGCCGAATGTACCGCGGCCGCATCCAACCGCTCCCGTGCACGCGGAGACCGCAATCGACCTGGAAGATGTCGTCCCCCTCGGGGTCCATCCACTCGCACGAAACGGGACGCTCCAGGCCCCGGTTCAGTACGTTGTTATAACTGCCCGCTCCCGACGAGGTCCAGACGCCGTTGCTGTAGGTGCCGCCGACGATCGCCATGACCCCTTCGGGCTCATAGAAGGTTTGCCCCTTGTCGCCGACCAGTGAGATGACAGGCAGCGATCGAATACTCTCCGAAGCATTGACGATGTACGTGTGGGTCGCGATCTCCGAGGGCTTCCACCCAGGCTTGACGACCATGGCCCGCAAGGCGGTCGTCCGAGAGATCCGAAGGGGGTCGGAGTAGGTCAGACCCGCTCGGAAACGACCGCTTTCGTCATCAGGCGCCTTGCCAGTGGTGGTGTAGATAATCTCGACACCCTCCGTCGGGCAAGTGATCGTCAGATCGAACGGATCGTCATAGAAGCCACGTTCATGACTGAATCGCAGGGGACCGACCTCCCCCAGATACCCTTCGTTGTTGGGTCGCCCCAGGGTGGGAAAGCCAAAGAACCGCTGGGAGTTGCCGGCGTCGGGGTAACGTCCGTAGGACATATTGGAGGTCTGTTCCCCAAAGACCAGGCTATCGATGAGCGTTACGCCGTCGGTATCGAACAGGTGCACCTCATCTCCATCGGCGTCCAGCCTGAAGTGCGCATGCAGCATGACGCCGGTGTTATCCTCATCGGCCCAAACGACCAGGTACCCTTTGGGACCAATCGCCGTCTGAGTGCGATTGTCGGTCGGGAACTGCCATTGGGTTGGGTCACTGGGATCATCCGTCAGGTACATCCCCGCCAAGTCGATCGTCGTCCGACCGGCATTGTGAATCTCGATCCAGTCGTCGAAACCGCCCTGCAAATCCTGCACGAAGGTGCTGTTCGAAGCCATGACCTCGTTGATCACCAAGGGAATCGGCGCGGCGCGCCACGCCTGGGCCAGACTGCTAAAATCCCCCAGCTCTACCCGACCATTGGCGTTCAGGTCCGCCCCGGTGTCAACCTCCAGCAGCCATTGGTCGAAGAGAGCCGACAGATCCAGCGGGTCCACCCGGCAATCCCCCGTCAGATCTCCCACAGGACAAGCCCCCCGGGCTGAACCAGCCATGGCGAGAGCCATGATCCCATAAACAAAGTAGGCAACGATCGATCTTGGCATAGCGCGTCCCTTGTGTCGTCAGAGTTCCGGCGGCAGCTACGGCGGTCTTCACACAACCCTCAGAAAGACCGGTGGAGGAGCAAGCGTGATGGTTCGACGTGTTTCTTATCGGCCCTGGGCCGACCATCATCTCTCCTCACAGATAAACCACTTATGGGCCAGTATAGCAAATGCATGGCCGGAAATCGAGGGCCTTCTCCCGGCCTGGCCAAGGCCGACCCCATCTGTCAGGACCGGTCGCATGACAAAACAGTTGCCCGACATAACTGATTCGACTATTCTTGTCCGCCAGGTGGGTGATTTTGTCACGACTGACAGATGGTGGTGCCACGTTCGATAGCACGAGTAACGGGAAACGGTGTGCGCTCGCAGATGGCCGAAGAGCAGAAACAACTACTGGAAGAGATTGGACTCTTGCTCGAATCCGAGGACGCGGCGAGCCTCCGCGCCCTTCTCGATGACCAGCGGACCAGTGACATCGCCGAAGTGGTCGAGTTGGTGGACAATGACCGGCGACGCCAGATCTTCGACATGCTGGAGACGCCGGTGGCGGCCGAAGTCCTCGAAAAGGTCAATGAAGCCACGCGCGAGCGTCTTTTCGAGTTGCTCAAGGATCACGAGATCCCGAAGATCGTCTCCGAGTTGGATTACGACGACGCGGCCGACCTCTTGGCGGAGATGCCCGACGAGTTCGCCGACCAGGTATTAGGCAGTCTGCCTCAAACGGACCGTCTCCAGATCCACAAGCTGATGCGCTATTCGGAGGACTCGGCCGGCGGGATCATGGACCCGCTGGTCATCAGCGTGGCCCAGGACGCCACCGTCGCCGAGGCGGTCAGCAAGATTCGCGCCGCTGAGATCGATGAGGACTTCTATTCCGTCTATGTAATCGATCAGGATGGGAAATTCGTCGGCGACGTCCGTCTGCGTTTCCTGCTGACCCGGCCCGAGCAGACGCGCCTCGGCGAGTTGATCGACCCGGACACCATCTACGTGCAGACCGACATGGACCAGGAAGAGGTCCGTAATATCTTTAGTAAGAACGATCTAATCGTGGCCCCCGTCCTGGATAAGGACCATCGACTCGCCGGCCGGATCACGGCCGACCGCGTGATCGAGGTCGCCGAGGAGGAAGCCGCCGAGGACCTCTACACGATGGCCGGTACGGACCCGGACGAGTTGGAGAGCTTCTCGGCCTTTCACGCCGCCCGTATTCGCATGACCTGGCTTCTGCCCTGCCTGATCGGGACAGCCGTGACGGCACTGGTGATGACCTTCTTCAAGACATACAACGAGGTCGTGTTCCTCGCCGCCGCCTCGTTCGTGCCCATGATCGCAGCCATTAGCGGCAATGCCGGGCTTCAGACCTCCGCCATCGTGGTCTCCGGCCTCGCAACCGGTCACCTGGCGGCATTGAAATTCAGCACGGTGTTGACTCGGGAAGTCCGCATCGCGTTTCTGGTAGCCCTCAGTTGCGGCCTGATGGGGGCTCTGGCCTGCACCATTCTGATCCATACGAGAATCCCGGAGAAGGCCATAGAACCCGCCCGCCTGGTGTTCGCCTTCGGCACCGCGATGTTCTCAGCTATCATGGTGGCGACCACGCTGGGATTGATGCTCCCCTTCCTGTTCCGCGGCATCGGTATCGATCCGGCGATCAGTTCAGGTCCGCTGGTCACAACCGCCAACGACTCCATCAGCGTCACAATCTACATGGCCCTGGCCGTCGCCCTGGCCGGCGGAACCGGCCCGCCTCCTATCTGAGTTACCATTGCCGCATATACTGGCGAATGCTCTCCATGCGCACGTCGAAGGTCGGATGGCTGGAGAAATACGCCCCGAGGTCAAGTGGATCGGGGGAGGCCTTTATCGCCGCCAGGCTCTCGAACAACTTCAGAGAGGCCTTCGGATCGTAGCCGGCCGCCGCGGCCAGGCGAACGCCGAGTCGATCCGCCTCTAGCTCTCGATCCCGCGAATAGGCGGTCTCCAGGAACTGGACCCCCACCCGCTGCAGCCAGGGGCCGAGAACGCCGCGCACCGGGGTCGCCCGCGAGGCGATAGAGACGGCCGAATTGGTGACGATGCGATCAATGGCATGGCCCTTGATGACATGGCCCATCTCATGGGCCAGGATGAAGGCCACCTCGTCCTTGTCCCACTGGCAGAGTTCTACAATGGGACGACTGACGAAAACGAAGCCGCCCGGCAGCGCGAAGGCGTTCGGTTCACCGCCCTGGAAGGCCTCGAACTCGAAGGAACGCAGCTTGTTCGCCACCCGACCAACCAGCCGGCCACCGACCTCCTCCAGCACCTGCGCCGTCTCAGGGTCCCCTTGAAGCTGCCTCCGGGCCTCCTGGGCCAGGTCCATACCAACGCCGTGCTCCAGTCGAATGGTGTCGGTCTCGGTGCCCGCCACGGACTCCCAGACCCACCTGGCCTTGCGGACCTTGGGGCCCACTTTTCTACCGAGATTGTAAAACAAGCCACGCGCCATAGACCCTTCTTGGCTCCAATTCCCACAAGCATCCCAATCGCACAGCCTCCCGGACATCCGGAGGCCGCGCAGGCCGACTATAGCGTGACTCCAGGCAACAATCAAAGACAAAAGCCCCAGCACGCCGGCAGGCCCCTCCAGGAAGTAGATTATCGGGCCCACCAGGAGCCACATGCACGGATCAGGAGGACACGGCAACTAAACCAAAAACAATCCTGTTAAGAGAGGCGGAGAATCGGGCGAATCCTGAAAGTATCAGGCTTGACAACAGGTGGAACTGTGTCTTATAATACGTAGTCATAAAGGTTTGTCGCTGCAAATCTTCTCGCAGACGGTCGGCGGGTTGTTGGCTTGTGCTAGGGCAACCGGCACACGGTGGCCGGTCTTTTCGTTTATGGAGTTAGCAAGATCATGACACCAGATCAACCCCTGGATGCCCACAAGGCACTGGACCACGAGCCTCAGCTGAACCGGTACTTCAAAGTGGCCATCAAGACCGAGGCCAACGACATCCATCTCAAGGTCGGACAACCGCCCAAGCTGCGTCTGCAGGGCAGTCTGAAGAACACAACCGGCGAAGTGCTCACCCCTGAGCGCATGGAAGAGTTAGTGTTCGAGATCCTGAGTCCGACTCAGAAGGACTTCTTCATCAAGAACGGGACACTCGATTTCGCGCATGAGATTGGCAAGGAGCACCGGTTCCGGATCAATGTCTTTCGCCAGCGAGGCCTGATCAGCCTGGTGGCCCGGCGCGTCAGCGCCCATGTGCCCTCGTTCGAGAGCCTGCACCTGCCCCCCGTATTGGAGCAGGTGGCCGCGGCGCATCAGGGACTGGTTCTGGTGGTCGGCGCCACCGGCTCCGGCAAGACCACAACCATCGCCGCGATGCTGGACCATATCACGCAAACGCGTGCTTGTCACATCGTGACCGTAGAAGATCCGATCGAGTACCTTTATAACGACAACAAAGCCATCGTCTCGCAACGAGAAATCGGGATCGATGTGCCGGACTTCGTCGAGGCGCTGACCTACCTCATGCGACAGGACCCGGATGTTGTGTTTGTCGGCGAAATGCGTGACGCCCGGACTGTCACAGCCGGGATGCGCGCCGCAGAGACGGGACACCTCGTCATGGGGACCATGCACTCGTCCAACGCCTCACAGGCTGTCCACCGCTTGCTGGACCTTTTCCCCCAGGAAGAGCGTGAACTGGTGCGACAGACGCTGGCGCTGGCCCTCCGAGCAATCGTCAGTCAAGCCCTCCTGCCCTGCATCCGAGAAGGCATCCCGCGCGTTCCGGCCGTCGAGGTGATGTTGGCCAATCCTTCCGTGCGAAAGCTCATCTCGGAGGGCCGCGAGGCCGACTTGCCCAGCGTGATTCGAGGGTCCCAGCGCGAAGGCATGGTCGACCTGACGGACAGCCTCTGCAAACTCATCGAAGACGGATGGGTCGATCCCAAGGACGCCTACCCCGTGGCGCCAAACACCGAGGAACTCAAGATGGCGCTGAAGGGGATTCGAACAACCACCGGAGGCATCCTTTAGTCAATGACGCGAAGACCGCGCGTGCCGTTCATCGCGCGGTCACAACTTTGTGGTAACGGAGCGTTCAATGCCAGATTTTCTGTTAATGTCCATCGAGTACGGCGGCTACGTCTCAATCGTCAAGCTGATTGCCTTCCTCATCCTGTATTTCCTCTGGTTTCTGCTGGTGACCTGGGCCCACAAGGATGCAAAAGCAGTCGACACAAACATTGGCTTCTGGATCGGTCTGATCGTTGGAGCCGGCGCCCTAGGCATCCTGCTTTGGTGGCTGATTCCGGTCTTCATCGTCGGATTGCTGGCTTTCCTGGCCGCCGTCGGCGGCACGGGGCTGGCCTACGTCAGGCACCGCAACACCCGCGTGCTTGATTTCGACCGAGTCCTGACGATCGAGCATATCAAACACACCTTCGCCAAGTCCGAAAAGCTCGAGGCGATGGAGAACTTCCAGTTCATCACCGCCAACAACAACGAAGTCCCGACTCCCGAGCCGCGCACCCCGATGTTCTTCGGCTACCGAACCGCCTACGACGTGCTCACAGACGCCATGTGGCGTCGAGCCAGCACCGTCATGTTCGCTCCCAAAGGCGACAGCTACGAGGTGACCTACCACATCGACGGGGCCGCCACCAAGCAGCCCGCCGTCCCGCGCGAACAGATGGAGTACCTTATCCACTTCCTCAAGGAACTGGCCGCCCTCGACGCCAGCGAGAAGCGCAAGCCGCAAAAGGGCAAATTCCGCACGGCACAGAAGAAGCAAAACGTGGAATGGGAAGTGATGTCCGCCGGCTCGACGGCCGGAGAGCAGGTCCGCTTGAAACAGGTCTCCAAAGAACACGACTTGCGTATCGGCGAACTGGGATTGGCCCCCGATCAGCAGGAACACCTGGACCATATGCGCGAGAAAACTCAGGGGCTCTTCCTCATCGCCGGGCCCCGCAAGAGCGGAATCACGACGACGCTGTACGCCCTGGTGCGACATCACGACGCCTTTCTTAATAATATCAATACGCTGGAGAAACAGCCGGCGACGCAACTGCTCAATATCACTCAGCACGTCTTTAGTCCCACCGACACGGGAACCGGCACGTATGCGACGAAACTCCAGTCCATGGTGAGGATGGGATCGGACGTGGTCGGCATTGGCGAGTGCGAGGACGCCGAGACCGCCAAAATCGCCAGCGCCGCCGCCCAGGACGGCAAGCTCGTCTACGTCGTCCTGCAGGCCGACAGTGTCTTGCAGGCCCTGGGCAAATGGATCAAGATGGTTGGCGACAAGAAATTGATCGCCGAGACCCTCATCGGCATCAGCGACCAGCGCATGATGCGAACGCTATGTGATGAGTGCAAGCAAGGCTACGCTCCGAACAAAGAGTTATTGAAGAAATTCAACCTCCCGGCCGAAAAGGCCAAGGTGCTGTATCGTCCGGGTAAAGAGGTCTACGACAAACGAGGCAAGCCTTCGGTGTGCGACCAGTGCCAGGGAACCGGCTACGTCGGCCGGGCCGGCGTCTTCGAGATGATTGTACTCAACGACGAACTGCGCAAGGCCATCCGCCAGGTGAAGCAGTTGCCGGAACTCGGCATGCAATTCCGACGGGCCAAGATGCTGTACTTGCAGGAGCAGGCCCTCAGAAAGGTGATCGCCGGAAAAACCGCGATCAACGAAGTGCTCCGAGTGCTCTCGTCGGGCAAGAAACCGGGGCGCCCCGCAGCCAAGTAAGAACATCCTGGTGCCGCCTCGAAGCGGTCGGCATCCCTGAGAAAACGGAGAACGTGGAATGGTCAGTTTGGTAATGCTTGCAATCATATTGGGCTGTGCGGCGGTTCTATACCTCAAGGGGACCCTGACGCAAGGACTCGCGTTGATCTTCAACGCGCTGTTCGCCAGCTTCGTGGCCTGTGCATTCTTCGAGACGCTGGCCACGATGTTGGCCAAATACTCGGCCGCCATCGCCGCCTGGGCCCAGATGATCTGCTTCTTGTTGCTGTTCGTTCTGGCCTTGGCAATCCTACAGACGATTGTCATGCAGATCGGCAAGGAAAAGGTTGAACTCGGCCTGTGGCCCGAGCGCATCGGACGCGTGGTTTGCGGCATCATCCTCGGGTATATCATCACCGGCAACCTGCTGCTGGCCTTGGCGACGGCCCCCCTGCCCCAGAGCTATCCGTATGCACGGTTCAACGAGCGGAACATCGACCCGGCCCAGCCGAACAAGCCCATGCTCAGTCCCGACGGGTTCATCGCCGGCTTCTTTGGGACCGTCAGCAAGGGCAGCTTTGCGGCCCTGGGCAAGCCCAGGAGTTTTGCCGTTCTGCATGCCAATTACGTCGACCAACTCCATCTGAATCGGCACAAGAAGGACGTGCCGGCCGCGACGACGAAGCCCGCGCTGAGCGTGTCCGACAAGGCCGTCTGGGAGGCCCCCAGTTCGCTCCGCGACACGGAAGGCCAGGCGCTGCCGGCTCGTAGTGGCGAGAAGCTCATGCTCGTACGCGTCGGGATCAGGAAGAACGCGCTGCAGGACGCAGGAAAGTTCACGCTCTCTCAACTGCGCGTGGTTTGCGTTCCGAAAGCCGACGCCGATGACCCTCTCGCCGGACAGGGGCAAGCTGTGTATCCCATCGGCTACATCGGCGCTAAAGGGCGGTTGGAATTTAAGCCGCTCCACGAGGTGATGTCGATTCAGAGCTCCGACAAAGAGAAGAAAGCCATAGAGATCGATTTTGCCTTTTACGTACCGACCCCAATGGTCCCAACCCTGCTCGGTTTCAAACAGAACAATCTCGAACTGCTCTCGGCGCCGGTCGCCGAAGAAGAGGCCCCACAGCCGATCTCGTTCGATGCTTCGTTCAAGCCCAAAGAGAACGACTCAGAGGCCGCCCCTTCCCGCGACGGATCGCGCTAGAACGCACGGCCGCCGGCCTCGCGATGAAGGCAGGTGCGGCAGCCTGCCTCAACCTGGCCGGTCAACTCCTGACCGACAGCGCCCTCGATCGTAACGAGGACCACGGAGGGGACTCTGGCGTCAAGTTCAGCGACGCAATGGCTACTGCGGGGGGAGAAACAAAGCCTGGCGAGGGGACGATACTGCTGATGTCACCGGGCATCGCGACATCAGCCCACCCATAGTCCGAGGGCGGCGGCGAGACAACGTCAGAGACCGGCAGCTAGCTACAGACCGCTAACTCGTGCAGATCCAGTTCCATCAAATGCTCGAGGTAGGCGGTCAGATCCTCTTCCGAGAACTGGGCGAGAAATTCTGTCTTCGCGCTGCGGTTGATTTCGCAAATGCAGTCAATCAGTTCGTTCTTGTCCATCCTCAAGCATCCTAAAATAACCCGTCGTGCTCTGCCCTTAAGACTTGTGGCATATCGGCAGGAAGGCGCCCTTTTCTTTAGTCACCTCCAAAGCCGAGAGGCGAACGCCCCATAACCGAAGCCACGACATAGGAGACCCTCGCAGCCAGAACCACAACATATTGATCAACAATTCGGTCTCAAGTGGCGACGTCTGCAACTGTCCAATAAAATCAATCGTGACACTGGTCGGCAGAGCAGCCGATTTTTTTTGACGTTCCCACGACTTTTTGCCGACCTCCCTTTAAACGCTCTTTACCAATCGGCGTATTTGAGAGCAGAGGCGAAACCGAGTCGCTTCATAAGAACCGGCGGCAACGCTGTGGTCCCGGCGCGGTCTCTGGACCGCGCCTCGTCCTTATGATACAATGCCGATGGATTCGAGTGTTGCGGTGAACGGTTATCCCTAGAGAGGATTGACATGAGAAAGCTCAAGAGAACCCAAAGAAAACACGCCCAAGCAGGCCGACGTTTGAGACGTCATGTCCTCACCGCCGGTACGGCGACCGCCATATCATTATCATTGGCAACCCACGCCGTGCTGGCCGATCCGCCGGTCGGGGCGCTGGCCGACAAGCATCAGGTCGCCCTCGACGCAGATGCCGACGCCGACCTCCTGGCCGATCGCGAAGAAGTCGCCCTCGGACACCAGCCATTCCAAGGCGATCAGAACAACAACGGCGCCGCCGACGGAGCCGAGTTGGCCATGCGGTGCGCGCAAGTCATCGCAGAACTGCCCTTGAAGGCGGAGGTCACGAGCCCCCATCAGATTTGCAAGGAAGAGTGGCTGTTGTTCGGACTGGAGACATGTGACGTCTGTGGAGAGACTGTTAACATGGGCTCTGTGCGAATCATCAACCCAAGGTTGGGACTCAACCTCGATATTCCCATCATTGCCTCGCACTACATGGAGCATGGATCGTTCAGCCATGCCGGGGACATCCATCGAGGCCGCCTCGATATCGCCAGGCTCGCCAGGACACTTGAGCTTCGATTCCCATACGAGCCCAACGACCACCAACTGTCACTGGATTACACTGCGGCATCCGCCGAGCGGATCGCCCCGGATGCGAATGACCTGGACGCAGACCTATTGGCCGACAGCGAGGAACTGGCGGCCGGACTGAATCTCTACGACGCCGACCAGGACGAAAACCTCTTGCCCGATGGAATTCAATTGGCCCAACGGTGCGCCGAGGTGATCGATCACCTGCCGATCCTCGAGCCCGACAGCCCCGACGCCAAGGGCGTGTATAAAATCAACTACATGTTGAGAGGCCTGGAATGGTGTGAAATCTGCGGCCAACCGGTCAACATGGGGTACTGGCAAATCGTCAATCCCAACTCGGGAACATCAATGGATGTGCCGGAAATCGCCCGGCATTTCATGCAACATGGCTCATTTAGTTACCTCAGCGACATCCACGGCGCGGACCGAACGAACGTAGCGGGTCTGCTGAAGATCCTCGAGCTACCCTCCGAGTGCGGAGACCTGGGCACCCTATATCAGCCGGCCGACCTGAACAGGGACTGCAAGGTCGATATCGAGGACCTGGCGGTATTCGCCGAACGGTGGCAGAACTCTATCGAGGCCAGTGACGAATGACCCCTTCTGACTGCCCAACTGATATGCAGGCGGAATTGGCTCGTCCAATAGCGCAGGCGCTCCGGTATCTGAAAACCGTCGATTTCGAACTGGCCTATCTGGCCCTGCTGACGCGAGAGGGTCTCAAGCCACTGAGCCGCTGGGAAAAGTCCCTGGAGAAGCCCGGCCTCGAGGCCCTGGAACAGAGCGGCCTGCAGGTCCGGCAGGTGTCCCGCACGGTCCGAACCGGCAAGGCGTTCACGGAAACCATCTTCAGCAGGACCCCGGCCTACCGGGAGGCGTACGCCAGTCACTTCGATAACCTCCCCGTGGACAAATCCGCCGAGACGGTCAGAATCGAGGGATTCCTGTTCGGCTACCCCCCTTGTTGCGTCGCTCAGTATGTCCGTCAGCCGTATGCCCCGAACGAATTCCCCATTTACGAGCAGGAAACCCTGTTTCATTGGACCTGCAAAGGCTGTATCGTCACGCCCTTGCTGATCCCCCTATACGAGCGGATACACCGCCTCGTCCAGGACCTCTAACGCGGGTCTTCTCGTCAAGAATTGCCCTCACCTAACTACGCCAATGCGCTCCAACCACAGGCCATCGGCCAAGACATTTGCGTTTTTCCTGTGTAAAACAGGCCCAAGTCGGCAATTTGACGAAAAACCTCTTGAGTGGACCGCCCCAATTCTTATAACATTCAGGGTTTTGGAGGCAGGAAGAGAAACGCGGTAGAAAACCTTTTTGGAGGTTGTAAAGTGGCAGCAACAGGCGACATTCGAAACGTGGTCCTGCTAGGACATGGCGGCAGCGGCAAGACCTCGCTGGCCGAGGCAATACTCCACAAAACCGGCGTAACAAGCCGCCTGGGGAGCGTTGACGACAAAACCAGTACCTGTGACTACTATGACGAAGAAAGGGAGCATCAGCACTCTATCCTCTCAGCCATCGTCCACGTGGAGCACGGCGGCAAGTTGATCAATCTCATCGACACGCCCGGTTACCCCGACTTCACCGGCCCGGCTATTACATCCATCCCCGCCGCTGAGACGACCATTCTCGTGATCAGCGCCACCGCCGGCATCGAGACCAACACCCGCAAGATGTTCCAACTGGCCCGAGAGGCGAACAAGCCGGTCATCATCGTCATTAACAAGATGGGCGCCGAGAACGTCGAGATGGGCGAACTGGTCCAGACGATCCAGGAAACCTTCGGCTCGCAGTGCCGCTGCGCCTGCGCCAATCTACCCTCGGCAGATAAGGGGTCTGTCATTGACTGCATCACCAATGACAGTGGCGATTCCCCCGTGATGGATGTGGCCCAGGCGCACACCGAGCTGATCGACAGCGTCATCGAAGCCGACGATGCCTTGATGATAAGTTACCTGAATGATGAGGAAATCTCGTCCGAGCAAGTGGCCTCGGTCTTCGTCACGGCGCTCAAGGCAGGGACGGTGATGCCCATTCTCTTCACCGAGGCACGAGAGGAAGTGGGCGTGACGGAGTTGTTGGACCTGATCGCTCAATGCAGCCCGTCGCCGGCCGACGCTGATCCGGCGAAGCTAATCGATGGTGAGACCGTCATGGAACTGAAGGCCGACGCGGCCGGTCCGCTGGCGGGTCTCGTGTTCCGGGTGGGCTTCGATCCGAAATCCAACATGAAGTACTCGAGCGTTCGCCTCTTCAGCGGAACGCTCAAGTCCGATACGACCCTGATGCACAATAACGATAAGAAGGGACTGCGGCCCGGACATATCCTCAAGTCTCAGGGAACCGACTACACCGAAGTCGAAGCCGGCGTGGCCGGGGACATCATCACGCTGGCAAAACTTGAAGAACTCCGGGTGGGCGACCTCGTACATGGCGGCCAGGTGGCCGGCTCATTCCCGATGTTGCCCGTCCCGTCACCGATGTTCTCCCTGGCGCTGGAACCGGCTTCCCGAGGCGACGAACAGAAGATCGGCGGCGCCCTCGAGAAGCTGTGCGAGGAAGACCCCTGCTTCAAGATTAGCCACGATGCGCAGACCAAGGAACTGGTGGCCAATGGCCTGGGCGAGTTGCACCTGCGGATAGTGCTCGAGAAGATGGAAAAGCGGTTCAAGCTTTCGGTCAACACCAAGGAACCGAAAATCCCTTACCGCGAAACGATTACGGGCAAGGCCGAAGGCCACTACCGACACAAGAAACAGACCGGCGGCGCCGGCCAGTTTGGCGAGGTCTATCTCCGGGTGGAGCCGACCGAGCGCAACAGTGAGCCCCCCATGCAGTTCAGTTGGGACATCTTCGGCGGCTCGGTCCCGCGCCAGTTCGAACCGGCGATTGCCAAGGGCGTCAACGACGTGATGCACACCGGCGTGGTCGCCGGCTATCCACTCCAGGACATCAAGGTCTCCGTCTACGATGGCAAGCACCATCCCGTGGACTCCAAGGAAGTGGCCTTCCGCGCCGCCGGCAAGGGCGCCTTCATCGACGCGATCCAGAAGGCCAAGCCCGCCCTATTGGAACCGATCGTCGATATGGAAGTGACTATCCCGGCCGACAACGTCGGTGACATCACGGGCGATCTGTCCTCCAAACGCGGACGCGTGATCGGCCAGGACGTGCTGCCCGGCAACTTCATCGTCATCAAGGCCCAGGTCCCGCTGTCCGAAGTCACCCAGTACACCGGACAGCTCAAGAGCGTCACCGGTGGACGAGGCAGCTACTCAATGGCCCTGAGCCACTACGAGCCGGTCCCGCCCAACGTGCAGCAGCAGATCGTCGCCGCGCACAAGAAGGCGCAGGAAACCGAGTAACCTCCGGCCTCTTCGATCGTATACGACGGGCTCTGAATCAGTTGGTTCAGGGCCCGTTTTCATTCACTCGCCCAGCAGAAGTGGTCCGACACGACCCTCCCCACCGTATCTATCTATACCTCCACCGCCCCGTCCGTCCTGAACCGAAGATGTGAAAGATCTCCGTACGATCCCCCGAAAGACGGAAGACTCATACCGGAACCACCTCGATGTTTTTCGCTTCCTCACCTCGGAGCGAGAGATGGTACCCCCGCACCTTCACCGCGATCGGGTCCCCCAGGGGCGCCACGGCCTTGACCTCGACCACCGTCCCACACTGGACCCCCATCTCCACCAGGCGCCGGGCGACCGTCCGCCGGTTCCGGATACGCTTGACGATGCACTTGCTCCCCGGCTGAATCTCCGTCAGGGGCCGGCCGGCGGTGGCCTGCATCTGCGATTCGCCCCGCTCGAAACGCCCCAGGCAATCCTTCAGACAATCTGAGCAAGGCGCGTCGCGACGCGCCGTACAACCATCCAGGAATTGCCGCCGCCAGTCCTCCCCACACCGGGGGCAGGACTGAACGAACTCGGTGAACGCCAGTAGCCTCTCCATAATCGGATCGGGCAGGCCGTGTTCGAGTCGGCAGGCCCCCTCTTCGGCCAGGTCCTCGTCGATGCCCAGCAGGCCGACGAAGAAGCCCTTGAGAACCTCGTGTTTCTGGATGATCTTCTCGGCCTCCTTGCGACCTTCCGACGTCAGCGTAATGACCTCATAGGGAGCGTAGTGAATGAGCTTCCGCTCGGCCAACAGACGCAGCGCCCCGGTCACCGAAGCGGCCCGAACCTTCAGCGCCTTGGCGATATCCTTGGCCCGCGCCGCCCCCTTCTTCGAGGCGATCCAGAAGATCGCTTCGAGATAATCCTCGAGACTGTCGCTGAGTTGTGTTGGGTGGTCACTCATTTTTAGGCTGCCCTAAACTACGGTGTTTCCCTTCGCCTGTCAATTCGCTTCTCGCCGAGACACGCATCCAGGGCTCTCCGCATAGTCGCCGTGCCACCCCAATTGGCTTTGATTCGGTTTGTTTGGCTTTGTTTTCCCGGCTCGATCCGCATTCCTGGCCCAAAAACAACGATAATTGGGTTTGTTTTGCATAATAAACCTCCCCCGATCCGCCCGTTTTTCCGCCGCTCGGCCAGCACAGCAGGGTCCTGCTTGATCGATGATGGATTGTTGATGAGTGATTATTCATCGTTATATCTCAACAATAGTTTCGTTGTGTATATACTTTACCCCATGGAACAGGAGCCGTCAAGTGAAATCCTGCGTCGCCCGGAAAAGAAAATTTGAGAGGATTTTAATTTTCTATTTGACTCCTACTACGGCATGGAGTACTTTGTATTGGAGTAGTGAGAAACAGCGGTCACGTTCAGGAGGAAGTAGCGATGAAGCGGAAACCACTCGACGATCTGGGCGAACTGCAGCGGGCCGTCCTGGAGACCGTCTGGGAACTGGGCGAGGCCAGTGTCCATCAGGTCCGAGAGCGTCTGACCCGTCAGAAGAAGCTCGCGTACACGACCGTCCTCTCAGCCATGCAGAAGCTGGAGAAGGCTGGTTGGCTGGACCATCGGGCTGCGGGTAAAAGCTACGTCTACTTCGCCACCCAGACCCGCCAGCAGGCCGGCGCCGGCTCGGTCCAGCGGCTCGTCAAACGCATCTTCGCAGGCGACGCCCTGGCGATGTTCCAGCACCTGATCACCGAGGGCAATCTCAGCGCCGACGAACTCGGCGAACTGAAGCGAATGATCAAAGAAAAAGAGACAGAGCAAGCGGAGAGGAAACCATGATCGGCGACATACTGGTGCAACATGCGTGGCTCTGGCCGCTGGCGTGGCAGAGCACGGCGGCCCTGGCGATGGGTCTTGGAGGGAGTCTGGTCCTGAGAAGACGAGCGGTTCGGGCTCATCAGCTTTTGCTGTTGGCGCTGGTGGCGGCGATCGCGGCGCCTGTGCTTAGCCAGGTAGTCAAGCAGCATCAATGGGGCATGCTGGAGTCCAGACCGGTGGTGGTCGAGGTTCGCCCTCCAGCGTTTGTCGCCCTGGACGCTCCGGCTACCGTCGAATCGACACAGGACAGAGAGATCGATCAGGCTAGCGTTTCTGAGGCGACTCTGCCCGTCCTGCCGGCGACGGCAACGGCAACGGCTCAGCCTATCGAATGGACAAGGCTTGTCCTGGCCGTCTGGACCCTCTTCAGCGCCGCCCTGCTGATCCGCTTGGTCGTGCGTCTTCTGCTGGGGTTTCGACTGGCCCAGCGGTCTGAGCCATGCAACGTCGACGAGATCGCCCGCGCCATCGAAAGCGCCAAGACGAAGCTCGGGTTCAGGACTGATGTACTGCTGCGAAAGAGTGCAGAGACGCGCAGTCCGGTGATCTGGTGTTGGGGCGTCCGGCCGATCCTGCTCGTGCCGCACGGGGCGGGCGAAGGCAAAGGTATCGACTGGACCGGCATCGTCTGTCACGAACTGGCCCACTGGAAGCGGCGCGACCACCTCAGCGGCCTCTGGACCGAACTGGTGCTCTGCGTGCTGCCCTGGAACCCGCTGGCCTGGCTGGCCCAGCGCCGCCTGAAGCAGCTCAGCGAGCAGGCCTGCGACGATTGGGTCATCGCCGCCGGCCAGACCGGCACCCGCTACGCCCGCACCCTGCTGAATCTGTCGGTCCAACCCCAGAGCGCCTTGGCACTGAGCGTGGTGACAAGCAAGCGAACCCTGGCCGGTCGCATCCGGCGGATTGTAGAAGACCAGTGCAGCAGTCCTCACAGTGGCCGGCGCTGGTCTCTGGCGACTGCAACCGCCGCGGCGTGTCTGGCTGTCACCATCGCCTTCGCCCAAACGCGGTCGGAGGCGGTAGCACCGCCCACTTGGGCTTCGGCGGGAATCGCCTCGCCGGCCGTGGAGTTGCCCAAGGAAGTTGAGCGTATCATCCGCGCGAATACACGTACGTTGAGCAAGCTCAAGAGCGCCCGGGCAACTCTCGAAATCGAAAGGAGAGATGTCGCAAAGGACAAGGGAACCCTCTTGTGGCGGGAGAGTTGCTCGGAGTGGTTTGACGGGCATAAGGCCCGCGTCGATACCCGCGTCACGCCAGACCCTGAAGGGCCGCGCCAAATACTGATTCACTCAACGGAGGAGGGATCATCCTACATCGCTACGCCTTCGGACAACCATCGGGTGATCATCACGCGGGGCAACCGGATCGTCACCACTCAGTTACAGCGGGACTCTGACCGCGACGGTCACATGGCGTGGATCACAGCCGGAGACGATCCGAATCGCACTGGGCGCGGAGATGGACCCACGCTGCTACGCTACGTACGCTTTGGCGAGTGGATCGACACCCTAGAGCAGCACACCCGTTTTCTGGCGGCGCGTGGGGATCTCCCCACCGTTAGTGAGTCACGACTCAACGGAGAGCCCTGCCTGCTTCTGGAATGGCATCTGGAGAGCCATGCCGATGGCTCGATATACAGAATCTGGGTACTGCCGGCAAAGGGGCACTCCATCGCAAAGTTTCAGTGGTTTGTGCGCGACGACAGACTGCTTCGTGAGCAGGTCATGGAGATAGAAGACTACGGTAACGGCGTCTTCTGGTATCGGCGTGCAGAAGCCCGGCGTTGGCTCTACGATAGGACTCTGGCGGATCATACAGTCGCCAAGCTCACCGAGTTTCATCCGAATGTCCCAGTGGACCCGAAGCGCTTCACGCTTGCCGGAATGGGAATCCCTGATGGGACGGGGATTCAAGATAACATCGCCGTACGCACGAAGTACATCTACCGCGTATCTGCTGAATCAGGCGAGGCGTATCTGGAGTTGAGCCCATGGCAATCGATTCTGCCGGCCCGCGCTGAGGACAGATATAGGAAGAGGGATCACCTGAGCGACCTGGGGGTTTTCTTGCTAGAAACCGCATTAACTGAGCCGGGCGTTGGTGAAACAGCCGGAATCCGGATGAACAGCCTCCTCGATCCGAGTCAAATCTTCCTGCGACTGGTCGATGACGACAGGCTGCCGGTCGTGGGGGCGAAGGTCTCCACGTCGGTTGCATTCCGCGAAGACATGCTCGGGGGGACGTTGGAATGGATCGACGAGCAAACATCCAGCGAGGGTGGGTCGGTTCGCTTCCAAACGAAGGACGTCCTCCCAGCAGGACGGAAGACAAGAGGGCTTTATATCCTGCACGAGGAGCGGGGTCTCGGTGCGGTATGGGAACTGGCGCCGGCCGACGCAGGTAAATCGTTTACCATCCGACTCGCACCGGTCTGTCGGGTACGCGGCAACGTTGGCAGTCCAGACCTGGAGAGCGTGAACATGCCATTGCGATGGGCCACCGCGAATGTGCGTTGGTCCGACAACGTCGTAATTGGCGCGGACCCAAGGAAGAAGCCGTATCCCTTCGACTTCCCGCTGCCACCCGGCGAGTATGTCCTGGAATTTGGCGGTTCGGGCGGCAAGAACGGGATCCCAGCGCCTATCACGGCATCGCTCAGGGACAAGCGTCTGACCGTCACGATCCCTAAGGACCAATCGGAATTAGACCTCGGCACGGTGGAACTCGAGCCGACGGGTCTGACAAAGCTGATAGGCAAAGCAGCACCACAGTTGGGGCCCATCAAGAGCTGGAAGAACGGCGGGCCGGTAACACTGGCCCAACTGCGAGGCCAGGCCGTCCTGCTTCACTTTGGCGGCCAATCCCCCAGCGTGCCGCGCGATCTGCCCAGACTGGTGAAGCTTCACAAAGCCTTGGGCGACAAGGGCCTGACCATCATCGCGATCTACAACTGCGACTCGATGGCGGAGCTGGAGCGACGCTGGACCGACACCTACCAACGCCTTGGCGGAGTGACCGATGTCCCCTTCCGCATTGCGATCGATGGCGGAGAGCCGACGTTCTATGAGGGTTCGGGCAGAGAGCGTCCCGGCGCGACCTGTGGACGATACGATATCACACGGTGGTCTACGAACGTCCTGATCGGCCCTGCCGGAAACGTCCTCGGCTCTCTGAATCTGAACGCAGCCAGAGAGATGATCAGTGCCATGCTGGGCGTGCCCCCTGAGGAACCGGAAGCCCTCCCCACGCCGGCCTGGCGACAAGGGTTCGACAGAGTCTACTGCCTGGAGGACGGCGAGATCCTGCGGCGCATCATTCCGCCGTTCATCCCGCAACGGAAGGACTATTACATCAATGAAGCGAGCGAACCGGAGTCACGCAAGACGGAACCGCCCCACCAGTTCCGTTTCCACTGGGATGGTGGATTGCAGCTACGTGGCATGTCGTTCATCAACAGTACATCTCGCATCCACCGGCTGCTGGAGGATGTGGTCGGACTGCAGGATCACGAATATGAGGGCCCCAAGGAACTGCTCAACCTCGAACGACCGGGCGATTGGATCGTCCGCAGCGATGCGCCTCGGGAGGCGAAACTGCGCGTGATGGAGGCCCTCCTCACCGAGGAAATGGGACGCACGATCCGATTCAAAAAGCGCCCCGCCGAGCACGCCGTCGTCATCGCAACGGGACAATTCAAATTCCACGCGGTGTTCGATGATGAGAATGTTCGCATCTTCGCGGGCGAAGCGCAGCCCACGCGCGAAGAGGAAGCCGGAAGGTTCATGGACGGAGCCAGATCGGTGGGCGAGTTCCTCGAAAGACTCGGACCGATGCTCGGCGTAACAATGATTGACCAGACAGATCGACAGCAGGAGACGATCATCCCGTTTCAGGTCTACCTGCGCAAGCCCCTGGTGCGAACCATCCGGGATATGGCGGAGAAACGCCGACGACTGGAGGCTCTACTGGCCAATGTGACGGCCCAGACCGAGTTACAATTCGAAATCCAGACGCAACCGGCGGAGGTTTGGCTTGTTACGGAGGAGGAATCGAAATAGGCGTCGCGGCCTGGAGACGAGAGAAGGACACACCGTAACTCTCTTCTCAACAATGACTTATGACGGGTCCCATGCTTGCAGAGGCGTGGGGGCTGTCTTCTTTGCGTCGGGGGATGGGCCGCACCGAGAGATAAAAAAATACGTATTGTCCGAGGTAGACGCCCGGGATGGGTGTCGGTAGAATACGGGTGAATCCTGAACGTTAGTCGGATCGAGGAGGGTCTGGTGAAGAACCGCTCAGGAGGAGCGCCATGGATGTGAGGAAACCACGTAGATCGGGACGATCGAGGCCCCCGCCTTCGCGTCAAACCCACCCCGAGCATCTCCACCCACGCTGTCGACGGTCGCTTTGAGAGAGAGACACTGTCACGCGCTTACCGGGGGAGGCTAAGAAGGGGTCCCACCCAACGCATCGGAGTAAAGGAGAGAGTCATGAGAGAGAGAATTCGAAGGATCGCAGAACAAGTTTGTGCGCCCCGCCGAAGGGGGATTCCCTGGGCATTCATCATCGCGCTGTTGGCGCTGCTTTTCCTGGCCAGTGCGGCCTATGCCCAGCCGCCGAGCCCTGAGCACGATGTGGTCGCGCGCGACAAGGCAACGACCGAGTACGTTCAATATCACCATCCGGAACACGACCGGGTCGCGATGCAAAGAATCCAACGGCAAGAGCAGCGCGAGCAGGCCGAACATCGCGAGGCCATGGCCGCACGATTAGATCGCCTTGTCAACGAAACCAATGAGATCGAGACCCGCCTGCGCGAGATGGACACCGAAACGAACGACGAGAAACACGATCTGCAGGCCAAACTCGAACAGTTGTGCGCAGAGACTCAAGTGGTCGAGCATCGCTTGGCGAGAATGGGCCGGGAAGCGCCGCCGGAACCGAGAGGTGAGCCCGACCGACACCTTCAAGAGCTGATGCGGCACCGCGAGGAGCTTCTCGAAGCGGCCCACCACAAAGAGATGGAAATGGAAGAGCTTCAGCGTAACCTGGAGGATCGCCAGCGCGATATCCACGCCGAGCTACGCGGTATCCAGGAAGAGATCGAAGAACTCATGCGACGTCGCGAGGAACTCGCCGAGCGGGCCCGCCAGCGTGAGATGGAGTTGGAAGAGTTGCGTGAGAACACCGAGCGCCGCCGTCACGAAGTCCACATGGAGCTGCGCGAAATTCACGAGCAGATGAAGGGCATCGAGGAAGCATTGGCCCAGCGCGAACGTGAGCAACAGGAACGCCGGCGCCACCTGATGGAAAAAACCCGGCGTGAGGTCGAGGAACTCACCGCACATCTACACGCCCTGCAGGAGCGGGCCGAGCACATGCAACGGATGCTCGAGGAGATGGGGGACGAAGACGCCGAAGCGATGGAGCTGCGCCGCGCCCTGGATGAGACGCGGGCGCAGATCCGCGAGATCGAGGGGCAACTCCACCGTCATCACGCCCCGGCGCCTCGTCCGCCGAAGCACCGGCCCATGGGCCCGCCCCCCCACGAGCTTGAGCACAAAGAACAGCTCGAACGAATGGAGTTGGAACTCAGAGAAGTGCGGGAAGCCGAGAGGGAGGCGAAGGAGGACCTCTGTCGGGAGCTGCGCGAGGAGATGGAGCAATTGAAGGCCGAACAGTGCCAGACCAACGAACTGTTGGAGCGTTTGCTGCTGGAGGACCACCCGAGCACGGTCGGCAGCGCCGGGCAGTACTAGTACAATTAGCAGGCTGCGTTTACCTGCACCCAAACAAGCCCATAGCCGCCACTCGGGCCTCCGAGAGACCGTCCCCTCTCGGAGGCCTTTGCCTTGCGCCGCCCCTGCTGAGAGAATTTTTCTTTTTTGTTGCCACCTACTATAGAACATAGTACGATAGTCAACCGTAGGACGAGTATCAGCGGAAAGATAAGGAGGTTCATGCGATGAGCAAGCATTCACTCGACGGACTAGGGCAGTTGCAGCGGGCGGTCATGGAGGTCGTCTGGGAGCGGGGAGAGGCCAGCGTCCACCAGGTGCGCGACCGACTGGCCCGCGAAAAGCCGCTGGCCTACACCACCATCTTGACCACGCTGCAGAAGCTCGAAAAGACCGGCTGGCTGAGCCACCGCCCCGACGGCAAGAGCTACGTCTACTTCCCCACGCGGAGCCGGGACGAAGCGGGCGCCGGTTCGGTGAAGGGGTTCCTCAAACGCGTCTTCGATGGCGATGCGATCGCCATGTTCCAACACTTGATCCGCGAGAGCGATCTGAGCGAGGACGATCTTGGCGACCTGAGGAAGATGATCAGCGAGAAGAAGAAGGAGATGCGGAAATGATGGGCGAGATAGTCTCCGAAAACCATCTCGGGCTGGTGCTCCTGCTGCAAGGCACCACCTGTCTCGGACTGGGCCTGGCGGGCAGCTATCTCTGGCGCCGCCGGGCCGCACGGGCCCACCAGATCCTACTGGTCGGCTTGCTGGCCTCGGTGGTGATGCCTGCTCTGTACGTCTCGGTGCAGCACTTCGAGTTGGGTCTACTGACCACCAGGGCCCCCGCACCTTCTGAACCGCTAGAGTTCGTCGCGCCGGGCCCGCTCAGTAACATCGATCCCCCCATACCAGTCGCCGGCGTGGTGGAATACGAACCTTTGGCTGTGGAGGCCACGGCGCCGGCGGTTCCAGTCTCGGCCCCCGTCGAAGAGACAACAGCCGTCCGCATACCGTGGAGCACGGTCTTGCGAGTTGCCTGGATCGCGGCAAGTGTCCTCCTATTGAGTCGTCTGTTGTTGCGATTCGGCCTGGGACTGCGACTGCTGGCCAAAACCGAACCGGTCGAGGCCCCGTTACTCCTGGAGACGTTGGAGAGCGTCCGAGCCCGATTCGGCCTAAACGTCGCGTTGGAGATCCGCCGCAGCACCGACGTGCGCAGCCCGGTCATCTGGTGTTGGCGCAAGCCGCCGGTGCTCCTGGTGCAGCAGGATATCGCCAGAGCCGCCGAGACAAACGACCTGGCGGGCGTGTTCTGCCACGAACTGGCGCATTGGAAGCGGCTCGACCATCTCAGCGGATTGCTGGCCGAGCTGATGGTCTGCATCATGCCCTGGCACCCGCTGCTGTGGTGGGCCAAGAGCCGATTGTTGAAACTGAGTGAAGAAGTCTGTGACGACTGGGTGCTGGCGAGCGGCCAGGCGGGCGTCGATTACGCCGAGTCACTGCTCGATTTGTCACCCCAAAGAGAAATGGCGTTTGTGCCAACCGTCCTGGGAAAGGAGAAAGCGATGAAGGAGAGAATTCAGAGAATCGTGAGCGAGGAATGCGGAGACCCGAGAATCGGAACGCGCTGGATGGGAACCGTCTGCGTCCTGGTGCTGGTCGGCATGGTGGGCGTGGCCTTCGCCCAACACCGACCCGCCGAGCACGACCAACACGGACAGACCGAGCACCAAGAGTTTCGAGAGCAGCACGAGCATAATGAGGAGCAACACGAACTGGCGGTCGCCGGGCGGCGCAATGTGCTGGAACGCATGCTCGATCAACTCGTCGACCAGGTCCGCGAGACCGAAGCGGCCCTCGACGCACAGGGAGATGAACCGGGCGCCCGGGGTCACGTCCTGCGCTCGGAACTGGACGCCCTCCGCGACCACATTGGAATCATCGAGCGACAGCTCGGCAGCCTGCAGAAGGCACGACGGACCGACGCGCGGCGCAAGCGGGCGGAACACACCGAGAAACTCGCGATGCATTTCGTGGAATTGAGGCGGCATCGTGGGGAACTGGCGGCGCAAGCCCGCCCTTTGGAGCAAGAGCTTGAAGCCTTGGGAGAAGAGCAGTCCGAAAAGCGAGAGCGACTCTCAACCGAACTGCGAGAGATCCACGAACACATGGAGCCCATGGAACAGGAGTTGGCCGATCTCGAGCTGTATCTGCCTGACGAGGCCCGCCAGCGGGTGCCGGAACTGGAACTGACCGAACGCCTGCAACTCGATCGGGAATTCGTCACCCAGGTCAAGCGACGATTGGAGTATATGGAGGACCCTGACAGCCGGACGGGCCGCGTACTGAAGGACCAGGTCAATCAACTCCATGCGCGAATAGCCGACGAAGAGAAAATATTGGAGGCCTTGCGCAACGAGAGACATAAGCAGGAGAACGAGACACACGAAGAAGATTTGAAGGACCGGCGCGCGCATGCCGAGCAACTCCACGACACCGAGGCGCACGCCAGGGAATTGGCGCGGCACCAGGAAGAACTGGGCGAGAAGATGCGTCTGATGGAACGGGAGTTGGAGGCGTTGGGAGACAGGCCGTCGGAGAAGAGGGAACAGATCATCGTCGAGCTGCGCGAGATTCACGAGCACATGAAGTCACTGGACCGCGAGCACGCCCACCTGGATCAACAGCGGGCCGCCGGAGCACACGAGCATACACAGAAACTGGCGGAGCATTTGCACGAACTGCAGGCGCACGGGACCGAGGTGAAGCACAGGCTGGAACGAATGGACGACCCCGACAGCGACAAGGCTCGCGAACTCCGCGCCCACCTCGACAACCTCCACGAAGAGATGATTCACGTTGAGGAGCAACTGGAAGATTCACAGCACCAGCGCCGTGAGTCGCTCGAAGGCGAGACCAGGCGACTGGGCGATGCGCCGCGGGAACGACCCGGGATCGAGGTCGAGGTCGAAGAACTGCGTGGCAAGATCAACGGCATGCACGAGGAGATGACGCAGATGCGAAAGCTCCTGGAGCAACTCCTCGAACGCAGCCAGAAAAGGGTTGAGACAGAGGAGGTTGAGGAGTTCCACACGATCCGCTAACCACCTCTCCACAAGCAACACAGAAGCCTCCGCCCGACTCAGTCTGGCGGGGGCTTTTTCATGGGCAAGGAGGCGAGCTATGGCGTGGATTGTGGCCAGTCCATACGCCGCTTGTCATCCTGAACGCAGCTCTGCGTAGTGAAGGATCTGGGCTGCGTACGAAGGTTGCCCCTCATTCCAAGGCCAGATCCTTCGCCTTCGGCTCAAGGATGACAGAGGCCTATAGGGTATGAGCCTTTCCTGGTTCGTGAGATGAGATCGCACAAATCTTTTCTGCGAAGTACGAATTTTTTCGTGGATTTACTACGAATTCCTTCGTATACTTGCCGATAGAGATAGTGATGCGGAAAAACAATCGACCAAGGAGACCCTCATGGCAAGACATAAGCGCCCCGGACCGACGGATCGAGAACTGGCGATACTTGGCGTGCTCTGGCAGCGCGGCCCCAGCACCGTTCGGGCGATCCACGAGGCGTTGGGCGCCAACAGCGAGACGGGCTACACCACCACGCTCAAGCTGATGCAGATCATGGCCGAGAAGGGCCTGCTCACCCGCAAGGGCGCCGGTCGCCAGCACATCTACACACCGGCGGTCTCCGAAGAGCGTACTCAGAAACAGGTGGTGGGCGACATGCTGGAGAAGGTCTTCGCCGGCTCGGCTGAGAAGCTCGTCATGCGGGCCCTGGACGCCAAGAAGGTCTCGCCCAAGGAACTCAAACGCATTCGCGAGATGCTGGACCAAATGGAGGGAGCATAGTCATGGCAACGTTAGAGCAACTACTGTCGCAGGGGATGGTCGAGCGGCTGGGCTGGACGCTGATCCATTTCGTCTGGCAAGCAACAGCTATCGCCCTGCTACTGGCCGTCGTCCTGAGATTCCTGAGCAACCGAAGCGCCGGCCTGCGGTACATCGTCTCATGCCTGGCACTGGCGCTAATCGTCGCACTGCCAATGGTTACGATGCAGCTTGTGGAGGTCTCAGGACCCGTCGCGGAGGCGGGTCCTGTCACCGCCCCAGCGCCCATCGCCGAGGTACCGCCGGTCGAAGTAATCGAGGTGGCCGAGTTGTCTGTCGAGCCGATCGAGGCGCCGGTCCTGGAGGTGGCGGATGCAACCATTCGCGTGCCCTGGAGGCAACGGGTCGCTTCCGCTCTCGAACCGGCCCTGCCCTGGCTGGTCCTGGGCTGGCTGCTGGGTGTCTTTGGCCTCTCGGCCTGGCACCTGGGCGGCTGGGCCCAACTACAGCGGATGCGACGGCGCATGGTGCGAGAGGTCGCCGCCCCTGTGCAGACGAAACTCGGAGAACTGGCCGAGCGTCTGGGCGTCCGCCAAGCGGTCGAACTGCTGGAATCGGCGCTTGTCGACGTCCCCACCGTCGTGGGGTGGATCAAGCCGGTGATTCTGCTGCCCGCCAGCGCCCTGACGGGCCTGGAAGCCGAACAACTCGAAGCGATCCTCGCCCACGAACTGGCGCATATCCGCCGCTACGATTATCTCGTCAATATCGCCCAATCGGTCGTGGAAATCCTGGGCTTCTACCACCCGGCGGTCTGGTGGGTCTCGCGCCAAATTCGGGATGAGCGGGAGAACTGCTGTGACGACCTGGCCGTCGGAGTGTGTGGCGATTCGGTCCGCTATGCCCGCGCCCTGACCTGCCTGGAGGAAATGCGCCACCACGGGACCGAACTGGCGGTGGCCGCCAACGGGGGCAGCCTCGTCGCCCGCATCGGCCGCCTCCTGGGCCGCCCCACCCCAGCCGAGCGCCGCTTCGCCTGGCTCCCCGGCCTGATCGCCCTCCTCCTCGTCGCCACCATCATCATCCCCACCGCCCTCGTCCTGGCCAGCCCCGAGTTGCCAGTCGAGAGGCCGGCTGCGACGGTGGCCACCGAGAAGCCCCAGGAGGCCAGGCAAGTCTTGTTGGACTTTGTCATCGCCAAGGTCGCTTCCGACGCAACGCTGGACCACGAAACGGCCGTCCAAGCCAGGAATCTCCTTGCAGATGTTGTAGTGAATGACGACTTCACCCTGCCAACCGTGGAGGAACTCCAGAAACCACTCTGGCAAATCCTCAAGAAATACACGAACTCCTTGAACCTGACTGCCGGCGGCGCCAAGGCGTTCACCGATCTGCTAATATCGAGAGGCTATGGAGAGATACTGAGCAGACCGCATATTGTAACACGCGACGGCCGACCCGCCTCGATAATTGTTGGTGAGGACCCCAATTCAGATGCCCCGGATTCCTCGGACAACGCAGAGGGTATAGGCCTGCGTTTGGACGTCACGCCAACGGTTCAGGACGACCAGGACACCATCAGGTTGTCTTTGGGATTCCATATTCGGAGCTTGGCGCAACTCGACAACGATGGCAACGTAAGCATGAGGATGGAAGGAGCCAAGTTCGACATAACGTCAACCTTCCGCAACAACAAATACGCTATGTATCCTCTCACTGTCACTACCGAACCGGCAAGTGAAAGGCTGGACACAAGAACCAGCATTGTTCTCCTGCTGGTCAAGCCAACCATCGTCAAGTCTGCGGCTCAGCAGGAGCCTCTGTCTGTCCCATCAACCCACCAGAGCGACAACCGTCCGCGTCAGGTGTTGTTGGATTTCCGAACCGTGGCCATCGAGCGCAGCGACCTCGCGGATCTGGGCGTCGAATGGAGTGCCCCGCAGATCAGCGCCGGAGCTTTCGGCAACGCCCCGGCTTCCGCGTCCGGCGCAGCAAGCGGGTCGCCCTGGGGTGTCCAGATAGGCTATACAGCCGACGAGGCCTTTACGAACTCTGTACAGGAGACCCTAGACCGACTTTGCCAACAGGGTCGGGCCCGATTGGTGGCGAGACAGCGGATCGTGGCAATCGACGGGCGACTGGCCCGCGTCACCGCCACCACGGAAGAGCAGTTCTCGATGCCGCCGGCCGCGACAACGGATCAACCGGAACGCGTGAGCATCGCGACCGGGACGGTGATTTCGGCCATGCCGAGGATCGCCGACAACAATGAAATCATACTGGAACTGGCCCTCGAATACAGTGACAGCATCCCTCCGGCCCAAGGTGGCAAGCTGCCTGTTGTGACCCGTCGCACCAGCAGAAATGTCGTGACAATCAAAGATGGCGGCACGGTGGTTGTGGCCGGAGTCGGCACAAACAATCCCGATTCAGAAAAGGATATCGCAGTCTTCGTGACCGCCCGCCTGGTCCCAGAGACCGGTCTTGAAAAAGGCGAGGGGATGATCGCTGCGCGTCGAGAGTACGTGAACTCCGATCCCGTCGTGGAGAATTTGCTGAAGCGTGTTGTGGAGATCGAGCAAGAACTGATCGTGGCCCGACAGACTTTGGGGCCAAAACATCCCGAACTGACTCGGACAGAGGCGCTGCTTGGGGCGATGAAGAAGCGTCTTGAGGAGCGGCGAAGGGAATGGGAGGAAGGGGTCTATGCCGGCATTGCCCGGCGTCTCGCGCAAAGCCGTGAGGAATCGGAATCCACTCCTATCGATCCCATGGCCCAGGAATTGGCGAAGAAGATCGCCGAGGTTGAAGTGGACCTCATCGCTGCTCAGCAGAACCTGGTGCCAAAACACCCCACAATCGTCGAGAAGGAGCAGTTGCTGGCGGCGCTGAACCAGCGTCTTGAGCAGAGGCAGAAGGAATTGGAGCAATCATCCCATGATCCCGTCGTTGAAAAGGAGGAATCCAGCGAATCGACACCCATCCGCGTGCTGACGGAAGCCACAGACGACAGCGCGTCCTCAATCGATGAGAAGACGCGGATCTTGTTGGACTTTGAGATTCTGGACACTTCGGGAAACCGCCCGTTAACTCGTGAGGCGGCGAACCGGCTATCGCGTCTGTGGGATCGGATGTACGGGAAGCGAAAGGTCGCACGAATCGGGCGCGCATCACTGCCTGACATCCAGGAACTACAAGTTCCACCGGCACAGCTCTTCAAACGCTGCGCCCAGAACGGCCAGGGAGACTCGGATGCACTTGAGATACTAAGCGATCTACTGCAATCCGGGGAATACGTGCAGGTGGTTTCCAAACCTCGCTTGGAGGCCATAAACGGCAAGCGTGCCGAAGTCAGGATCATCACGGAGGAGCATTACGAAGCGCCGGAACCGGTGGGCCGCGAGGCGTCAGGAGAAACGGTCACGCCGCCGGCAATCGAGATGATCGAGTACGGCACCGTAGTGAGCGTCACACCCCATGCCGAAAGCAGCGGCCAAGTCACCTTGGAGATGGCCGTCGAAGTCTCGGATATGATCCCCGCCGACGACGACCAGAGGCCTCGCGTGAGCACACACAGCATCCGCACCAAAGCCACCCTGGACAACGACACGACCCTCGTCCTGCGTCTGACGCCCGAGACGGGAGAACCTGAGCAGGACGACGTTCTCTACCTCCTGGTCCGAGCCCAGGTGCTGCCAGTCGAACCCAAAGCGAACCCGGTGACGGCCACACCGGCAACGATGCAAACCGACTGGTCGGCGGCGCAGGAGGGTGTGCAGATTCGGTTGCGGGCGGACAGACACACCTGGCGAACAGATGAGATCCCGGCTTTGCGCTGGGACGTACAGAATGTCGGCGCGCGGGAATTTCTGCACTTGGCCACCGGACAGCGCAGGTCGCAATTGGAGGTGGACGGCGTCTGGTACATATGGCCGCCTGACTCGTGGGCCGTGCGTCTGGCCGGTCTGGGCATGGGACAGTCGCTGGCCGATCAGCCTGTCACCCTCTCGCCCATCTGGTCGAAGGCGAAACCGGAAGATCTGCAATGGCGAGACGACGGCTTTGCCTGGGGCGTAGACCCGACCTACAGACGGGCGTCCCTGCAACTGGCACCGGGCAAACACACGATTCGGCTGGCGGTCATCGTGGAGTCGTCCCGGGTGAGAACAGGCGGCCCGATTCGCGCGGTCAGTCCGCCCATGGACATCACCATCGCACCCTCTGAGAGCGGCCCCGCCCGCTCCTGGCCTCCAGGCCCCGAACTCGCCCAGGCGTTCAAGGAAACGATGTTCAGCGCTATGTCCGTTCTCACACGCCCAGGTCGCCCAGAGCAGGCGGAGATGAGCGAGTGGGTCGCACGGGCCTTGTCGCGCACCGCCGAGACCGCCGCCCTGGCGAAGGGAACCCCATTGGACGCAAGCGTCACCCAGATGGCCGAGGCCCTGGCCGCGTTGCGGAAGGCGGTGGATGAAGACGTAGCCGGAGCGGCGAAGGAGTTTGCCGCCGTCGCCCAGGCCTACAATAATATGGTGGGCGTGTTCTCAGGACAGCCGCACGCGACCGCCCAGCACCCGAAGGAAGTGAAGGAGGCGGTCCAGATCGAGGCGCGGTTTTTGCACGTCAGTGACGAATTCCTGAAGGGGTTGGTCGAAGATCCGAACACGCCGGAGGAACTGGTGACGGCACTGACGCTTGGCGAGGGAGAGCGGATACGCGAAGCCGCCCTTCTGGATGACACGCAAGTCATATTTCTCTTGAGAGCGACGCAAGGGACCAGGTATGCGTGTTCGCTCGCTGCCCCGATGGTCACGGTCCTGGATGGAGAATCCGCGGAGATGCGCGTCGGGCGAGCGGTGCCTCAATTCGTTGGCTTCAGCGAACCGGACGGGCCTTCGGGGGAACCGGTCGCTCAATATGAGTCGATTCACGCCGGCGTGGAGTTCAACGCCACGCCCCATCTGCAGAAAGGTTCGGACAACGTCTATCTCGAAGTCAAAGCAAAGATCACCTCCGTCTTGGGGAACGAGGAGCGAATGCACAAGGGGAGGTATCCCTACACCTTCCCGATCATCAGCACCGTCGAGGTCCAGACGTCCGTGACCACCCCCCTGGACAAGATAGTGCTCATCGACGGGGGGCAGATCGAATCCCTGGGTCAGGAGATACCGAGGCCAGGGAGGCTTGTGGTCTTGACTCAAGCACAGAGGAAGACACTGGATGAATCCGAGACGCCGCCAGTTGGACCGCCTGTCGGCCTGCCCATGGGCGGGATGGGCGGACTCGCACCTGGACAGCCTCCACTGCCGCCCATGGAGAAGAAGTAGAGCGGCTCACTTGTCGGCTGCTGTGACACCAAGAATAGTCTCGGTCATTGATTTGCGATGGTGGCGGAGCCACTTGGTCTTGCGGAGGATCATCTGGAGGAAGTCGACGCCGGAGTGATAGCCGAAGTAACCGGTGGCGGCTACCGGCAGCACGGCTTCAGCGATCATCGCTTCGATCATCAGATCGACAAGACTGCGCAGCTTGCGTTTGCTCACCTTGGCGGCCTCGCGGTAGCCCGTCAGGAACTGGAAGAGCCTGGGCTCGTCGAAGGCGTCGGGCCACTGGGTCGGATCGGAACAGTCGCCTACGATGGAGAACTGGAGCATCCCATTGGCCAGGTCCGTCAGGGGCGGCGCGATTCGGATCGAATCGAAATCCACCACGCCCACGACCTTGGCCCCAAAGAACAACAGGTTGCCCGGGTGCCAGTCGCCATGGACGACCTGGCGTTTCCAGGATTCGTAGCCCAGCTTGTTGACGCGATTGCTGGAGCGATCGTAGCGGATCAGCAATGATTCGGTGATAGCTTCGGTCCGTCGGGCTGAGCCGGCGCGTTGGTCCGACCGAATCATCTTGAGATGTTGCCGGACGGTGGACGAATCGTGAAAGCTGCCTCGAAACGGTTCGTAGTCGTGAGCAAAATCCCCCATCCGAAGATGCAGGTTCGCCAGTTGTCGCCCCGCGTCTTCGGTCGCCTTGGGCGACGCGTCACAGCGCGAACCACTGACAAAGGTGAACAACTCATACATATGACGATCGATGTTCAGAACCGTCTTATGCTCGTCGCTGGTCGTCACCAGGGACGTCACGGGAAACGCCTGGCTGGCCAGATGCTTCTGGACGGCATGGACGAAGGCCACACGCGCCAGATCGTCGCGACCTTTCGGACGGCGTTTGAGAAGGAAGGTACCCTTGTCGGCCCGCACGATCACCTTGGGGGCCCGTCGGTTGCCCGCCGAGAGCGGCTTGACGCGGTGAACCACCCCCACGTCGTAGTGACTCAAGACGCGGACAAGCTCCTCCGACGAAAAATTGGCTCCTCCTCTGGGCATTGGGAAGGTCTTTCGATACGGCCCGGCGACCGCAACGCGGCGCTGGCCTCAGAACGCCAGCATCAGCACAATGATCATCACCGCAACGAACGAGACGACTGCCAGGACCATGACAGCCATCCAGAGCCGGTTGATCTTCTCCTCGGCGTAATCCATATCCTCCGCTTCGACGGTCTCCCCTTCTTCCAACTTCTCGAGGACGGAGACATCGAACCGCTTGTGCGCCTGCAACGGCGGATGCCCATCGCGCAGGGCCTCCAGGTCCACCAGCAACTCCTCGATGTTGTTGTATCGGTCGTCGCGGGGTTTGGCCATCATGATCTCAATGACCTCGGAGACACCGGCCGAGAGCGAAGTAACGAGATGATCCGGCGGGACCAGCTTCTCGCGCAGATGCTTCTTCATGATCTCCGAGGAATCGTCGCCCGTGAAGGGGACCTGCCCGGTGACCATATGATAGAAGGTCGCACCGAGACCGTAGATATCCGCCCGGCCGTCGATATCGATCTTGCCGCGAATCTGCTCGGGTGCGATGTAGTACGGGGTCCCATAAGCCTTGCCGGCCTCACTCTGGGCGGCCTCGATATCCGTCGTCTCCCGGGCCAGACCCATGTCGGCCAGCTTGACCACGCCTTGCTGGTTGATCATGATGTTCTTGGGCTTGACGTCGCGGTGGACCAGCCCGTGTGAGTGGGCGTGTTCCAGGGCGTGGGTCACCTGGATGATGACCTCGATCGCACTCTTCTCCGGGAAGGCGCCCTCGGCGATGTCGTCGGCGATGGTCTTGCCCTCGACGTACTCCATGACGAAATAGTGGTAGCCCCCCGCTTCGCCCACGTCGATGGCCTGAACGATATTGGGATGGTTGAGCTTACCGGCCGCCTGGCCTTCCTTATAGAACCGCTGCACGTACTCGGGATTCTCACTGAAGCGCTTGGGAAGGACCTTGATGGCGACGGTGCGGTTGAGGCTGAGTTGCTTGGCCTTGTAAACGAAGGCCATGGCCCCGGCGCCGATCTTGCCCAGAATCTTGTAGCCCGGGATCTGGTGAACGGCCGCCTTGTTGCCCCGAATGCTTCGTTTGAGCCGCGTAGCCTGCGTGGCGGTAATGTAGCCCAACTCGATCAGAAGTTCCTGGAGCATGACGGGATTGATCTTGCGGCGTTCCTGCAATTCCTTCACGGAGTTGCGGAGCTCCTTGTCCGTACAGAGCCCCTGGTCAACCGCCAGTTTGCCAAATACCGTATCGTAACTGGTTTCACTCGTCATGTAAAAATCCCCTGGCTGTCCCAGGGGCCGCATCCTTACGCCAAGAAGCCTGATTGTCGGCTCCGGTGGTCACATCCGATAACACCACCGCTGGCGATCATTATCGATTTATAAACACCGTTGTCAAAAAGAAACTGCGCATTCTGCCCTGGAGACGGCTCCATCGTGAACTCAATCGGCCTTTTGGGCATAGCGGTTTAGTAGTTTTTCGCTAAGGCCCGGAAATATCACCCTTCTTCGTGTTTTCGTTTTAGGGTTGACCTGAGCGTCAAGGCCGGTAAACTAAGGCGTTTCCGAAAACAAATGTCAGGCAAGGAAGGGCTGATAGGAGATCTTACGTGGCATATCACTGTGTTGTGCTGGCCAAGCAAGTGCCAGACACCCAGAGAATAACCGGCCAGGTCATGAACGACGATGGCACGGTGAACCGTTCGGCGCTGCCGGCTATTTTCAATCCCGAAGACCTGAACGCCCTCGAACTGGCCCTTCAGATCAAGGATCGCTTCGGCGGTCGCGTGACCGTGATCACGATGGGATTGCCCGGGGCGACGCGGATTCTGCGCGAATCCCTCTATCGGGGCGCCGATGGCGCTATCCTGGTCACCGATCGGCGTTGCGCCGCTAGTGATACGCTGGCGACCAGCTATATCCTCAGTTGCGCCGTCAAGAAGCTGGATTGCGACATCGTGCTGTGTGGTCGTCAGGCCATCGACGGGGATACCGCCCAGGTCGGCCCGCAATTGGCTGAAAAGCTGGGGCTCACGCAGATCACGTACTGCGAGGCGCTAGAGGCCCTGGAGGACCGAGAAATCACGGCCCGCCGCAATATCGGCAACGGTTGGCAACAGGTCAAGGCCCAGTTGCCCGTCCTGTTGACCGTAACGGGCGAGACCAACACGCCGCGCGTGGCCGCAGCCAAGCATTTGATGAAGTGCAAGAAGGCGCGTACCCGTCTTGAGGTGGCCCAGGAGATTCAGGCGATCAATCCGGACGCGGTCGAGGCCGAGATGCAGGAGTTGATCGCAACGCGTTGCGAGGCTCTGGAAGCCCGAGGCCTGCTAATCAAGCACTGGGATCTGGATGATCTCGAAGCGGATCTGAGCTGGTGCGGCCGAAACGGCTCACCCACCAAGGTCCATCGGATTCAAAGCGTAGTCCTCGCGGCCAAGGAAAGCAAGGACATCGAGCCGACTGAAGACGGCATCACCGACATGATCCACGAACTGATCCAGGATAAGATCATCGCTTAGGTACACCAGCACTCTGTGCGCGGGCCCTTCGCCTTGAGGCCCCTGGAATCACAAGGTTCATTTGCAAATTCAGGTTTTTCATGATCGATGTAAATAGAGAAGGTGAAGTTTGGGTGTTCGCCGAGCAGCACGGCAGCGCGCTGGAAGAGACACCGGTCGAGCTGATGAGCAAAGCCAGGCATCTGGCCGATACGCTGAAAGTGAAGCTGGCGGTCGTACTCTTGGGAGACGGCGTCAAGGACCTTTGCACCCCGCTGATCCAATACGGGGCCGACAAGGTCTACCTGGTCGAGCACCCGCTTTTGGGCGCTTATCAGACTAACAGCTACGCCAAAGTCATCCTCGACCTGATCCACAAACACGAACCACAGATCGTTCTGTACGGCGCGACGGTGGCCGGTCGCGATCTGGCGCCGCGCATCGCCAGCGCCGCCAAGGCCGGCCTGACAGCCGACTGCACCGATCTGCAAATCGGCGACCATAAGACCGCCAAGGACGGAGAGATCCACGAGAATCTGCTATTCCAGATTCGTCCGGCCTTCGGGGGCAATATCATCGCCACGATCATCAACTACGATCGGTGGCCTCAGATGGCAACGGTCCGAGAGGGCGTCATGCCCATGCCCGAACCGAACGTCAACCATCACGGCGTGATCGTCACCGAAACGGTCAAGCTGGCCCAGGATGATCTGCCGCTTGAGATTCTCCAGGAGCACAAGCGGGCCAAGAAGGTCGATCTCAAGGCCGCCCGGCTCATCGTTGCCGGAGGCGCCGGCGTCGGCAGCAAGGAGAACTTCAAACTGATTTGGGATCTGGCCAATTGCCTGGGCGCCGCCCCGGCGGCCACCCGTCCGGCGGTCGATCTGGGCTTTATCGACCACGACCACCAGGTGGGTCAGACCGGCACGACAGTTCGGCCCAGCCTCTACATCGCCGTGGGGATCAGCGGCGCCATTCAGCACCAGGCCGGTATGGCCCAGAGCCAGAAAATCGTCGCCATCAACAACGATCCCGATGCGCCGATCTTTGGCATCGCCCACTACAAGATCGTCGGCGATCTCAACGAGGTCATACCGAGAATGATCAAGTCGATCAAAGAGAAGAGCATAAAGGACTGACCCACAGAGGAACGCCTCGGCCGCCGGTGAGGAGCCGTGGGCCGAGGATAGACGCCAGTTGAGCGTGTAACGTTACGAAACTCATGATAGCGGGATAGACATGGGGAACTTCTACAAAGACAACGACGATATTCAGTTCCTGTTCCAGCATATTGACCAGCAGCAACTGGCGGCGATGACCGAGGAAGATTTTCGGTTTGCCCAGGAATTTGACTATGCGCCGGCCGATCCGGATGAGGCCGTTCAGAACTACGATATGGTGCTGAACTCGCTTGGCGAACTGAGCGCCGACGTCATCGCCCCCCAGGCCGAGGACGTAGATCGGGAAGGCAACACGCTCAACGAGGACGGCTCCGTGACGCGGGCCAAGGGCATCACCGAGGCCTTGGAGAAACTCGCCCAAGCCGAGGTGATGGGCTTCACGCTGCCCTACCGCTTCGGCGGCCTGAATTTCCCCAACCTGGTCTATTCGATGGCCAACGAGATGATCTCACGGGCCGACGCTTCGCTGATGAACGTGTTCGGCTTGCAGGGGATCGGCGAGACGATCGATGCCTTTGCCTCGGAAGAGATCAAGCAGGAATATTTGCCGCCCTTCGCCGCAGGGACGGTCACCGGCGCGATGGTCTTGACCGAACCGGACGCCGGCTCGGATCTGCAGGCCGTGAAGCTGAGGGCCTTCCAGGACGATGAGGGCAACTGGTTCCTGCATGGCGTCAAGCGTTTCATCACCAACGGGTGCGGCGACGTCCTGCTGGTGCTGTCCCGCAGCGAAGCGGACCGCAGCGGCGGACTGGGACTGAGCCTGTTCGTCTGCGGGCCGGGCCCGACCGTCCATATTCGCCGCCTCGAAGACAAGCTCGGCATTCACGGCTCACCCACGTGCGAGATCTTCTTCGACAACACGCCCTGCAAACTCATCGGCGAGCGCAAACGCGGTTTGGCGCCTTATGTCGCGACGCTGATGAACGGGGCCCGCATCGGGATTGCCGCCCAGTCGATGGGGATCGCCGAAGCGGCCTATCGGATCGCGCGGGATTACGCCGCCAGCCGCGCGCAGTTCGGCGTGGCGATCGAGAGACTGCCGGCCGTGCGCGATATGTTGATTGACACCAAGATCGCCATCGAGGCTGGACGCGCTCTGCTCTATGATACGTCCCGGATCGTGGACCTGGCGGTCGGATACAACAGACAGGTGGAGAACAATCCGCCCCAGGACAAAGCCGAACTCAAGGCACTGAAGAATCGGGCCCGCGCCTATAAGCGCTACGCCGGGCTGCTGACCCCCATGAGCAAGTACTTCTGCTCGGAGATGTGCAACCAGGTCGCCTACGATTCGATCCAGGTGCTCGGCGGCAGCGGGTACATGCGTGATTACGCCAGCGAAAGGCACGCCCGCGACGCCCGCATCACCACCATCTACGAGGGAACCAGCCAGTTGCAGGTCGTCGCGGCCGTCCGGGGCGTCTGCAGCGGGACCGCCGAGAAGTATCTGGCCGACCTGGTCGCCCTGGAATACGATGCCGAGGTCAAGGACCTGCTGGACAAGCTGGCCGAAGGCACTGAGCAACTTAGGGCCGCGATCGAATTCACCAAGGAGCGGGGCAACGACTACATGGATCTCTACGGTCGGGCCCTGACGGATGTCGCGATCGACCTGATCATCGGGTATTTGTTCTGCGGTCAAGCCAGCAGTAAGGTCGAGATGGACGTAGCAGCGGCCTCCGGCACCTCGACCGGCAATGGCGAGACAATCCCGATGAAACAGCGCAAGGCCATGATCGCCCGGCGTTACATCGAGAAGAACGCCCCCAAGATCAAGGCGCTGACCGAGTTGGTCCGCCAGGGCGACAAATCGACTTTCAGCGACTACGACGCTCTGATCGGGCCGGTCCAGGAAGTCTAGGGAGAGCATTGCCGTCATGCTGGGAGCCGTGATATTCGACTTCGACGGGGTCATCACCGACTCTGAAGTTCTGCACTTTCGCGCCTTCAACGTCGTGTTAGCCCACCATGGGCTCGAATTGACCAAGAAGGAATACTACACCGAGTACCTGGGCCTGAGCGATGTGGACTGCTTCAAGGCGCTTGTCGACGAAGGTCGACTGGGCGCTGAACCGAGCCAGATCGAGGACCTCATCGCCAAGAAGACCCGCGTCTTCGAGAAGCTCGCGCGGACCGATGGGCAGATCATTGAAGGCGTCCGTGAGTTCCTCGACGTGTTGAGAACCGGCAGCGTTCCCATCGCGATCTGCTCGGGTTCTCTGCGTACCGAGATCGAGTGGGTGCTCCAGGACGCCGGACTGCGTAGCCTGTTCGATGTCATCGTCTCGGCCGAGGACGTCACGCGGGGCAAGCCCGACCCCGAGGGTTTTCTCCTGGCGTTGCAGAGACTCAACGAATCGACGGCCGCTCCCATCACCCCGGGGCGATGCGTCGTCATCGAGGACTCGCACTGGGGACTCCAAGCCGCCCACGAAGCCCAGATGCATACGGTGGCCGTGACGAATACCTACGACGCCGAGCAGTTAACAGCAGCGCATCTCGTCACTGAGCGTCTCAGCAGTCTGACCATGGACGAACTCAGTCGCCTCTGCTCCTAACCCGTATTTCGTGAACCCTGAAGGATGCCAGCATCGGTCTGCGCCGGCTCAAGCGAACACATCCGCTTCACCACTGGAACGAACCAGGACCGTGGTGGGCATGGACTCGAGGAGATCGTTGAGACGGTGGTACACCTCCAGAGAGGATTCATCGCCCGTTGGTTGCAGCCCCAGGAACACCACATCGGCCTTGGCCGAGTGACGGCGAAACACTTCGAGGAAGGGTTCCGTCGAGACAATGATACAGGCCTCGGCGCGAATGCGGGCGGCCTCAACAAGCGAGTGAACCGCTTTCCTCGACGACTCGCGTCCGGCCTCGTCGCCGATGACCCGCAGGACCCGAACCTGGCTACGACCCCACTCCCAGTTCTGGACCAGCAGGTGAGCGAGCGTCGCCATAAGCGATCCGTTTTGCTCCCCTCTCCACCAGATATCGACGCACCGCGCGCGACGCACGGACGGGGGCAATCCCTTGTCCACCACCACCACCACGCTCTTGCCCAGGGCGGCGATAGTCGAGACGTGCCGGAATATCGCCTCGACGCGTTCGGCGCTGCGCGGCCAGCCGAACACAACGGTGTTGGGTTTGAGCGGGCCGATCGAGTGTGCTTGCGCCAACATACGAATCCCCTCGTCGACGTCTTCGGCAAAGACCACCTCGGGAAACACCGCCAACTCATTGCTCTTGAGGAACTTGTCCATAGCAGACCGCAGACTCTCGACCCGGGCCGCAAAGGTATCGAGATCACCCGAGATGACCTGGCCGGCGGTGACGAGGCCGCGACCCCCTTCCATCCAGACGGCGTATCGCAGCAGAGTCAGATGCGTCTTCGTGTTCCCGGCCATGACCAGGAACGTGGGACGCCAGTTCTTGGGATGCGGCGTCATGTCACGGAGTTTCTGCAGAGCCCGCACGACCAGAGCGTACTGAAAGCCCCGACGGGCGTCTCCAAACGCCACCCGGAAAACCCGACGGCTCAGAAAGACATAGACGCCGGCGACGGTCAGCACCGCGATTGAGGCCGCCAACGCATCAATCAGCACCATGGCAACCAGGCAAGCGACGAAGCCCAGCAGAGACGTTGTCCAATGGAAGAAGCGGAAGCGCGGTCGGAATGATGGATTGGCGCCGAACGACTCCACGAAGGCGGCCAGATTGATCATACCATACGTGCAGAGGAAGAACATACTGACAATCGCAGCGATCATGTCGAAAGCGGCCATAGATTCCTGACCGCTGACCAGCACGATAACCACCAGCGCCAAGCCCAGAGTCAGCGCCAGACCGGCCCGCGGCTCGTCCGTGCCCTTCGAACCGTGCGCAAACGGGTGGAGAATGCGAAATATCCCGTCCCGCGCCAGGGCCTGCAGCACGCGGGGGGCCCCAAGGAACGACCCGACCGCGCTGGAGATCGTGGCGGCGAACACTCCCCCGCTGACGAGGACCCCGGCGCCAAAGAGGGCGTGGATCTTGAGCATGGAATAGGAACGCTCGACCAGATCGCCGCGTGCGGTGGAGCCGCCGCAAAGGATGACTTCCAGCAGATAGATGAAGAACCCCACGACGATCGCCGCCAGGGTCCCGCGGACCAGCGAGCGAGCCGGATCTTTGAGATCCCCCGACATATTCACCCCGGCCAGAATGCCGGTGACGGCGGGGAAGTAGATGGCGAAGACCACCCAGAAGCCGATCCCCGGCCCCGTGTAACGCGGGCCCAGATTCGTCTGAAACGTTGCGAAATCGAAACGCTTCAGGGCGCCTCCGAGAAAGACGAAAATGGCCAACCCCAGGAGCGTCATGACCACATACTGAAAGCGAATGGCCGCCCCCGAACTGATCCAGTTGATGACAAAGAGCACGACCGCCGTACCCAGCGCGATGAGCCCAAACCAGGGTCCCAGGCTGGGGACGTCTGTCACCAGGGCGTTCGTGAAGCCCAGAATGTAGAAGGGGACGGACAACGCCTGCGCCAGGAACAGCGCCAGACCGATGGCCCCGCCAAACTGGGGGCCCAGCGACCGGGAGATCAGAAAGTAGGCCCCCCCGCCAGCCACCGGAGTATTGGTCGCCACAGCGCTCATGGACAGCGCCGTCAACAGACTGATCGCCTGGGCGGCCAGCAGGATCAGGATCGTGTTGAAGATGCCCGCCTGGCCGATCACATAACCGGCGCGCAGGAACATGATCACGCCGAGGATCGTCAGGATCGACGGTGTGAACACACCGGCAAACGTACTGAACTGATTCTTCTTCTCGTCCATAGGCAACATTTCACTCAGCGACAAGTATAGACGCCCCAGGCCATCGGAAAATCACGAAAACCGAAGCCACAAAGAGTGCCAATTGTCCCTGGAGACAGGCCGTTCTGTCAAGGCCGGTCCCGGCGGCGGTTTCATCCCATCCCGGCGCGACATCTCCCCGCGTCGTTTTGCAGGGCCGTCGACCCACCGAGCTACCGCAAAAAGGCGAACACATCCCCCGATTGCGTCTCACAAATTGGCTTTGTTTGGCTTTGTTTTTTCGCCTCACCCTCGTTTTCTGGCTTTAAAGGGCACAATTGGGTTTGTTTTGCATAATTGATGGTGCCGCAACCGCCGGCTCCGGGCCCATGGATGTCCCCCGATTTGCCCACTCGACATAGACATGCGTTTCACTAATCACGACTCCCCTTTCGGACTGGGAGTTAGTATTTACGCTTGTGTATCATAGCTTGATGTCTTATTGGTTTTGTTTACTAAAATACAAACACTTTCGCCGAATGTCAAGCGAAAAATACCCTCCATGAGGCTGCCCCGCGCACCGTTGTGGCGTCGAGAAGGACCTGACCCCAGAACCCGCCTCCGATCCGCGTCCAACTCCGACAAGACACGCCCTTGACCATGTCACGGCCTGCCAGTACCCTGGTGACGGGTCCTGAGAAGCCTCGAGAAACCGACGAACAGACCCGATTCCATTCATAACCGGGCCGGCGTCCGGATGATTGAAGTGGTCTCCAGCACCCACCTTACATAGCTTCCTAAAGAGAACAGGGTCACGAGCACTCAGAGTAGCCAGAGTCCGATGGAGAGGCAAGAGAATGCAAGAAACGATCCAGGGGACAGTTGACCTTATCGAAACCGCTGTTCAGTCAAAAAATGCCACGCAAGTGGTGATTGAAACAGAAATACTCAGACGCTATGGATCGCTGTCTGGTCTTACAAACGTCGACCTGTGGATACTGTCATGGCACCCGCACGCGTGGTTAATCCTCCATAACTGGACTTGGGAAGACGCCGATGTCGATGCGCTTGCGAAACAGATGCATTCGTCTTATCAAGATATCGACAAATCGAAAATCGCAGACGCACTTCATGTCTTGAAACCACACCTGGTGGAGGTTGATCTTGAGAGAATCAATCTCTATCTCGGCCTTCGGTTAGCCGCTCTCGGTGAGGAAGCTTCTTCGGAACTCTCGGGCAGAGACGATTTCTCTTGTCCTACGGCCAACGCAGCCATGAGGGACATTGGGCAATATCTTCATCGTTCAGGAGGAGAGGATCGTATGCGTGCTGTATGCGATCTCGTCAGTGTTCTTCGTGGCAATGCCCGGCTGGTCGAACAATTCTGGAATGGAATCGGCAAATGGCGAGGCTAATAGGCTTCTCGTCCCGCGCGAGTATTGGTCCACCTAAGGGAACTGAACTCGGCGGACTATGCGCCTGACGGTACGATCCGGACCCTGACGATGACGATGCCGTCTGGCGGCACCGTTAGTTGACGCCCTTCCTGAGGGTCTTGCCCGGATAGTGCTTGTCGAGCCAATCGAGATCGACGTTGGGCGGGCTGAACTGGCTCCCCTTGCCAAAGCCCTGGGCGGCCGCGTCGGTGCGACTGCCAAAGTAGATGACAGTTCGCTTGTCCTGCCATTTCTTGCGCTCGGCGTGACCGTCCATGAAGCTGAACGTACAGGCGTCGCTGTGGAAGTTGCCCAGCGGATCCCACAGGCTACCGTCGTAAGGCCTGTACGACCAACCATCGACATTGTGATTGCCCGAGGCGCCGTCGTAGATCTCCTCGACGAACAGCATCTTGGTGGCCTGCTCCTTGAAGCTAAACAGATTCTTCGCATCGGCGGCGCTTGTCCCGGTCATGTAGTCCGGCAACGAATAGCTGCGGAAGATCAGAAACTCCCGTGCGTCACCCAGGCTCGTACCCATGTTCTTGCGCATGTCACCCGGGCAATGATACACGTCGGGCTCGTTGACGAAAGGATAGATGGCCCCGGCCTTCAGGCCGTTGAGCCGCTGCTGGAATGTCACGTCACCATCGACGGCGGCAAAGCTGCCATCAGTGTTGATGTTCCCCGGTGGCTTCACCCAGGGCGGCACTCTATTCGTGGCGCTCGGGCGAGCCATGCCTCCACAGATCGCACCATCATTGTCGCCGGCGTACATGATGTACGCCTGCGCCAGCGACCGCTGGTTGGCCATGCAATTGATAGCCCTCGCCTGTTCGCGGGCGATCTTCAGGGAGGGCATCAGGATGGCCATCAAGACGGCGATGACGGCGATAACGACGAGCAGTTCGATCAGCGTGAATGCACTTCTGTTCCTCATGGTCAGGGCCCCTTCCACTCGCTTGGCCAATTGGCATTGGTCTCAAACACACGCTCTCAGACGCCACACACGAGGAGTTCCGGCTTGTGTCCCCAGAACACCACAAGGCCATGATAACCTAATTGGGGCCAGAAAGGCAATCATGGTCTGAAAAAAACTCACCTCTCAGGGCAACCAGCGGACTCTACGGCGGAATCCAAGGATCGGGTGCGGCCCGTCGGCGTCTGGTAGCACTTCCAAATGGGGTAGCGACGGCCTTCCTGCAAATGATCGGCCAGGAATCCCCAGACCGCGACACCATCGATGCTCTCCGGCTCCAACAGGCTGAAAATCAGTATCCCCAGAGGCTGGGCGGTCGAAACCCAGAAGCTGCCCACCCGTACGGCAAGGCGCTCGCTCTGGAAGTGGCCCTGCACTTCGCACAATTGGCGCCCTTGGTAAGACCGGGGCCGGGTCTTGACGGTTTCAACCATGAAGGTCTCCGCCTCGGTTTCCCAGTCACCTTCGATGCGCTCGACTGCGACGCCGTGACGCTGCAACAGGGATACCACCTCCGTCAGGTCGGACGCCAGGACGTAACCGGCCGGATATCGTGACGTCTCGGTCGTCACAAAGCGGTCGTAGACAGGCATCATGATTTCAGAGACCTTCTCGGGCGGGCCGGGGCCTCGAGCCGGGTCACGCCGGCCCAGCCGGTTCGGATCGCCATAATCCTCCAGCAGGACCGCCTCCCGACCCCGCGAGGCCGCGGCAAAGCGCACGCCCAGCGCCGGCGCACGGGCAGGGTCGCGCCCCCAGCCGACGACCGTACGATCCGCCTGGGCAGTTAACGCCAGGACCGTCGAAGCCTCCTGCGCCACCTGCTCCAGAATCGCCCGCACGAATCGGTACGTCGCCTCTACGCGGTCGCGAAAGCTCAGGTGACTCATCGCCTCCGACAGAATGCCGATGCGATTGCGCAGACCGACGTAGCTGGTGCTGAAACGAAACTCCGGACTATGGGCGTACCAGGCGATACGATCGGTCGAGGGCTTGGGCCGGCCGTAGACGAAGATATTGCCATAGTCAAAGGTCTCCATCCCCCACCGCTGCCTGAGGCGTCCACGAATTCCGGGCAAGAGTCGATCGCGTGTGTATTCCAGAATCGAGGGCTCCGTATTGGGATTCAGAGGCGGCGCGTAGGTCAACTGATACCCATGCAGCGTTCCGTTCGTGGCGTGCAGATCGAGAAATACGTCCGGGTCCCACTTGATGAACACATGCTCCATGGCGCCCCTTGTCTCGGGGGCCATGAGTTTGATATAGTCGCGATTGAGATCGAGCCCTGCGCCGTTAGAACGCCGGCCGACCCTCTCCGGCCCAAACTGTTGCGAGCGGTGCTCCGCCTGGGGCTTGAGGTCCTCGTTTCCATCGATATTGTAGATCGGCGCCGTCAGCAAGACGAGCTTGTCCAGCAGTCCCCGCCCGGCCGGCTCCTGCGCCAGATCGCGCAGCAACATCAGCATGGCTTCTTTGCCTTCGACCTCGCCGGCATGGATATTGCCCTGCACGTACACCACGGGCTTGCAGTCCCGCGCCGCCTGCACCGGGTCAGTCGTCAGAGGTCGCGTGGCCACGACCAGGGGAATCGATCGCCCCCCATCGCTGGCGCCCATCGTGCTCACGGAGATCGGCGCGCCGGCCGCACGAAGCTGCTCCAGAAACGCCACCACGTCGGCATGGGAGGATGTCTCCCGGTATCCGGTCCGCTCGGCCCGCGTCCGAGGCCATTGGGCCGGGCTCGACCAACCCGGTCGAACCACTGCCGCAAGCCCCAGCCAGACTAAGACCAGTATCCATCTGGACATTCTTCCCAATCGAACCGTGTCGGTCGGCAGTGATGTATGCCGCATGAGCGCGTATCTCCGAAAAAGCCATCGTCTAGCAGATCCCTCTCAGCACGAAGGAGAGACCCATGCCATTATAGGTGTTATCGAAGCCGCGTCCATGGCCTCTGTCACCAGTCCCGCCCGCGCTGTCGAGACCTTGCGGAATTCTGAGAATCCACGAACACGCACGGAGCCGGACCGGTACAACTGACACAATATCACCAGATACAATGGCACGACGACTGGAGAACTTCACGGTGGATTTGACCCGAGAGGACCGCGAAAAGCTGGAGGAACTCGTCCGCAATACGCCCTGCGACAGGGGACACGAGTGTCTCCAATCGGCCCTGGAGAAGCTCAGAGAAGTCAAATGGGCCGCCGGTGAACAGGTGCTGTTCTGCCAGGATGAGGATGGGTGGAGCTGTCGCCATGGCATGGCGTTCGGACGAACAACTATCTGCCAATGCCCCGTGCGCCGCTACATCGCCAAGCACTTCCGCGGATGACGAGCATCCCCCCGCAAAGCCCTCCCACAACCCGCACAAACCAAGGTTGACCTGAACAGTCCCGATCCGGTATACTGAAACCTACGCGGAACGAGTATTTCCCTGTCAGCACCTTCGCTCGAGAGACACGACGAGGGCCGGTAATCTGCCGGTGGACGGCATTGGGACGAGGAGATCAGAAGATGACGGAAGCGAAGAGATCCGGTGGATCGATGAGGGGCCGACTACCCCCGGCTCTGGTGGGAGTTGGAGGAGCCCGATCCGCAGGCGGCGCCATAGCACACATGCCGATCGTATGAAGCAATGTTTGCCCCGGGAGGGTCTCTTTTGCTACAATTGGGGACGTGGCAATCCCGACGGGGTCGGCATCCGGCGGTATCGGTCCAAAACGCGGTTAGACATGGAAACATGCAATGCCCAGTCGTTTGAGAGGTTGGTGGTGGCTCCTTAGAGCGTGTCTTGCCATGGCATGCCTGGCGTCGGCGGTTCACGCCATCGATAGCCCTTTGCGGATCAACGAGTGCATGGCGGCCAACAGCAGCACGATAGCCGACCCCCAATCCGAATACGACGACTGGATCGAAATCTACAACACAAGTCGAATACCAATCGACATGGCGGGCATGTATCTAAGCGACGACCCGGACGAACCAGGCAAGTGGCGCATCCCCGCCGACCGGTCCGCTGAAACGACGGTTCCGGCCCAGGGCTTTCTGCTCATCTGGGCCGATGGGGATACCGAAGACGAACCAGGTCTGCACGCCCCCTTCAGTCTCAGCGCTCGGGGCGAGGACATCGTCCTTCTCGACATCGACGGCGCGACACCGATCGACACAGTGACGTTTGGCGAGCAGGCCTCGGACATCTCGTTCGGCCGCTACCCCGACGGCGCCGACGCCTGGCACAGCATGTCCCAACCCACGCCGGGCGGCGCCAACGTCAAGATCTACGAGGGATTCGTCGACGATGTACAGTTCAGTCCCGAGCGGGGCTTCTATGAGGCGCCCGTGCTCGTGACGCTCACGACGGCGACGCCCGAGACAACGATCTACTACACCACCGATGGAAGTGAACCTTACGTATGGACGGGCCGCGCCTATCGCGGCACACGCTATACCAAACCGATCGAGATCGACGAAACCACCTGTCTGAAGGCCAAGGCGATCCGCTCGGACTGGAAGCCCTCGACCACGCGGACGCACACCTATATCTTCGCCGACCAGGTGACCCAGCAGCGCCCCAACCCGGAAGGCTTTCCGCCCACCTGGCGCGGTGGCGCAGCGGATTACGAAATGGACCCGACCATCGTCAGGTATCCGCCATATCGGGACACCGTCGGCGTCGCCCTGCTGACCCACCGAACGATCTCGCTGACGCTGGACGTCGACGACCTGTTCGACCCGGAGACCGGCATCTACGTCAATTCGCAGAGCGAAGGCGAAGACTGGGAGCGGCCGGTCTCAATGGAGATCATCGACCCGGCCGGCGGCGCGGAGATTCAGGTCAATGCGGCCCTGCGCATCCAGGGCGGGGCCAGCCGCAACCCGAACCGACCTAAGCACAACCTCCGCCTGCTGTTCAAGGGCCAATACGGCCCAACCAAACTGGAGTTCCCGCTCTTCGAGGACTGGCCCATTCAGCGGTTCGATACGATCGTCCTGCGCGGCGGCAACGGCGACTCCTGGTTCCACCCCAACACCAACCAGCAGATTCGGGCCCAATACATTCGCGACCAATGGCCCCGTGACACGCAGCGCGCGATGGGCCGGCTCAGTGCGGGCCAATGCTATGTCCACCTCTATCTCAACGGTCTGTACTGGGGCCTCTACCACGCGATCGAGCGGCCGAACGCCGCCTTCTTCGCCGAGCACCTCGGCGGTGTCGAAGAAGAGTACGACGTCGTGCAGCATAAAGGCGGCACCGTCGACGGCAACCGCAACGCCTGGAACGCCATGATGGCGATCGCCGATCGCGGCCTGGCCTCGGCCGACGCCTACCACGAGATTCAGGAGTACCTGGACATCCCCAACCTGATCGACTACCTGCTCGTCCACTTCTACGCGGGCAACGTGGACTGGGACCACAACAACTGGTATGGCGGACGCCGGCGCACCGGCGGCGACGGGTTCCACTTCCTCTCCTGGGATTCGGAGCGGACGTTCCTGAACCTCAACGACAATGTCACCGGCAAGGACAACAACAACCAGCCCACACACGTCCACCAGCGACTGACCGCCAACGCCGACTACCGGATGCAGTTCGCCGACCGCGTGCACCGCCACTTCTTCAATGGCGGGTTGCTCACCCCCCAAAACGCGGTGGCCCGCTGGCTCGACCGCGCCGAAGAGATTCGCCTGGCCTTGGTGGCCGAGTCCGCCCGCTGGGGCGACGCCCATCAACCCGACGACCCCTATACGCCGGATATCGAGTGGCAGGCGGAACTTGATTTCCTGACCCAGGAGTATTTCCCCCGACGCAGCGACATTGTGCTGAACCAACTGCGCGGGCGGGGCCTCTATCCCAGCGTCGCGGCCCCGGCATTCAGCCGGCACGGCGGCGCGGTCCCGACGGGATTCGCCCTGGAGATGACCACCCCGACCGGCGTGACCTGGTTCACCACCGATGGCGCCGACCCGCGCCGGCCCGCGCCGCCGCAGAGCGAGGCCGCCGAGTTCACGCTCGTCGGCGAAGAGGCGCTCAAGCATATGCTGGTCCCGACGGAGGACATCGGAGACCCATGGCGGCAGGTATTGCGCCACGACCTGGCGGACTGGACCGCCGTCGAGGGGACGCCCGGCGGGATCGGCTACGAAAACACCACGGGCTATGAAGGTTATATCAGCGCCGACGTGCACGATCTCATGTACGGCAGCCACACCTCGTGCTATGTCCGCATATCCTTCACGCCGGAGACACTCGCGGACGACTGGGACGCGATGACCCTGGGCGTCCGCTACGACGACGGCTTCGTCGCCTATCTCAACGGTACGGAAATCGCCCGGCGGAATTTCGAAGGCGAGCCCGCCTGGAATTCCAGCGCCGAGGCGGGCCACTCCGACGCCGACGCCGTCGGCCTGGAATATATCGACGTCTCGGCCTTTTTGCCCCTACTGCGCTCGGACCTCAATCTGCTCGCCATCCACGCGCTGAACGTCTCGGCCGGCAGTTCCGATTTCCTGATCGGCGCCGAACTGACCGCCGCCATCGGCGGCGCCCCGGCCGACGTCGCGACAACGGCGCAGGCCTACGCCGGCCCGATCGTGCTGGACCGCACCGCCCAGGTCAAGGCCCGCACGCTCAGCGCCGCAACCTGGAGCGCCCTGAACGAGGCGACGTTCGCCGTCGGGCCCGTCGTAGAGAACCTGCGCATCACGGAGATCATGTATCACCCTGCCGACGATGTCGCGACGGGAGTCGAGCCCGATGCCGAGTTCATCGAAGTAGCGAACCTGGGAGACGTAACCATCGATCTGAACCTCGTGCGTTTCACAACCGGGATCGACTTCGTATTCGGCCCGACGGAGCTTGCGCCTGGCGAAGCGGTCATCGTCGTACAAGACCCGAACGCCTTTCATTCGTTCTATGGCGACGCGATCAACATCGCAGGCCAATACGCCGGCAAGCTCGACAATGGGGGCGAACGGCTTCGGCTCGAAGACGCCATCGGCCGGACCATCGTCGATTTCCGCTACGACGATAAGTGGCGCCGCTCCACTGATGGCGAGGGATTCTCCCTGGTCCTCATCGATCCTCCCCCGCTCGATCCCAACGCCCTGGGCAATCAAACGGCCTGGCGCCCCAGCACCACCCTCGGCGGCTCACCCGGCGTTTACGAAAGCACGCATCCCCAGTTCTGAGCGATGCACACTGAGCCGGCGTCCATGATTCAGCATTTTACCGTCTTGCGCTTCTTGCCGATGGCGCCGCGCGGTCGCGACAGTTTGCGCTTGCACTGGGGAGGATCTTTGCTAAGGTCTCGTGCTGCAGATAACTGGATACGGTGCTGCCCACAATGTACAAAACCGACGACAAGCTGTCCGGGTTCGTAGCGGCCCACTGCCGCTGGCTGGCCTTGGTCTGCCTGCTCAGCGCGGTTGTCCCCCTCTATCTGCTGCGTGACGCGCGAATCGATAACGCCACCGAAGTCTGGCTGGGCGAGCGGAACCAGGCGCGACAGGACTATCGTGACTTCCTGAACAAATATGGCAACGAGGAATTCGTCGTCCTGGCCGGGGAGGCCGACGATCCCCTGTCTGAGGATTGCCTGGCCTTTCAGAAGGACCTGGCCGAGCGGTTGCGACAGATCGATAACGTCGACAACGTATTCACCCTCGCCACCGCGGCCGAGATTCTGGCCGACTTCCGCTCCGACTGGGCGGATCTGATCCGTCAGAACACGTTGTTCCGCAACTTCCTGATCGGCGCCGACGGACGCACCTTCGGCATGATCGTCTACCTCAAGGAAGTCGACGGTGCCGCCTCCCGCACAGCCGTGATCGAGGGGATCGAGGCGGCGGTGGCGACCGGTGGCGGTCCGCCGATCCACATGGCCGGCGCCCCCCTGCTGAACGTGGCCCTGGATCGCGGCTCGACGCGGACATCACAACGCTTTCTGCCCGTAGCGATCCTGCTCTCCGTGCTCATCCTGGCCGTGACGCTGAGGGGCATCTCGCCCGTCATCGCCGTTCTCAGCGCGGTAGGCGTCACGACCCTCTGGGCCATGGGGATTCTGGTCGCCTCCGGCAGGACGCTGAATATGATCACGGTGGTCATGCCATCGCTGCTATTCATGCTGTCACTGTCCGGAGGGATTCACGTCACCTCCCGCTTCCTGGCCCACCTCTCCGACGAAACGGGTCCGACGGAGACGGCGCGGAGGGCGCTGACCGAAGTGATGCGGCCCGTATTCCTCTCCAACGTGACGACCGCGTTAGGGTTCGCCGCCTTGGCGATTTCCGAGATGCAACCCGTCGTCGAGTTCGGGATCTTCACCGGGATCGGCATCCTCCTGTCGTTCGTATTCAACATGACCATCGTGCCGGGGATGCTCTGCCTGCTGCACCGCGGCCCAGGTCTTCCCCAACTGGCCCGACCCCACTGGACGGCGGCGGTCGGCGAATTCGTATGCCGACACCGAGGCCCCGGATTGGCGCTGGCACTGCTGGTCTTCCTGGTATCGGTCGGATTGACCGCTCGGGCCCGCGTCGAATCCAACGTGGTGCAGTTCTTCCCCATCGATTCGACACTGCGGCGCGACTATGAATTCATCGGCGCGCACCTGACCGGGATGTACACGGCCGAGATAAGCGTCACGACCGCCGCCGAGCAAGGCAGCACGATGCTCAAGACACTGGAGGAGTTGGGCAACCGAATCGCCACGCGACCGGAGGTGGCCAAGGTCATGCACTACCGCACTATCGCCTCGTGCTTCAAGAATGTCCCGATCCCCGTCTTCCTGCCTTCGCTGGCGGCGCGAAAGAATCCGCTCAAGCCCATGCTGCATGCCTACGTTCACCGCGCCGACGAGCAGATCTCGCTACGGCTGTCCGTCTTCATCCGGCGCACTGCCAACAGCGAGTACTACCGACTGCTGGACTTCATTGAAGAGGAAGCCAGCGCCCTGATCCCAGCGCCGGCGACGCACTATGTCACCGGCATCGCGCCGCTGAGCAAAGCCGCCCAGCAGTCGCTGATCGAAACGCAGATCCGCAGTTTTGCGCTGGCCGGCGGTCTGATCCTCGTCATCATCGGCGTCTTTTTCCGCTCCTGGCGAGCTCTCGTCGCCGCGATCCTGCCCAACCTGTTGCCCATCTTCTCCGTCTTCGCGGTGATGACGCTGCTGGGCATTCCGTTCGATACCGCCACGGTGATGATCGCCAGCATCGCGATCGGCATCGCCGCCGACGACACGGTGCATTTCCTGGCTCACTATCAGGATGAGAAGCGGCACAGCCTGGCGACCGTTACGGCCGTGCGGAACAGCCTCCAGAAGGCCGGCCCGGCCATCACGTATACCTCGATCGTCACCGCCGCCGGCTTCGTCGTCCTCCTGCTGGCGGACTTCAAGCCGATCCAGTACTTCGGCCTGTTCACCGCGGTCGCCATGATCGCTGCCTGGATGGGCGACGTCTTTGTCTTGCCAGCCTGCGTGGCAATCCTTAAACTCTGGGAACCGGGGGCCGTGCTGGACGCGCCGGAACAAGACACATCGATCCCCAAAGACAATGGAAAGGAACCGCTTTGATGACCTTCGCCCACCAACGCAAGAGGCGCCTTCTGACCGTCGCCATCCTCACGCTCACGGTTGCTCTGACCCACCCTGCCGGAGCGGGCGGCTACGAATGGGGCGGCCTCGGCAGTCGCGCCCAATCGATGGGCGGCGCCTTCATCGGCCTGGCCGACGACTGGACGGCGATCTACTGGAACCCGGCGGGCCTGACCCAACTGCGCGGCGCCGGCGCGGGCTTCGACTTCAGCAGTCCCCATATCGAGATGCGCGATGAGAATAGTATCGCCAATCCGCCGGTGGCCGGAATGGACCCGCGCTTTCAGCGTGACATCTTCGTCCAGTATGCGCCGGAGATGGAGCCCACGCGCTTCAGCAAGGAGAAGGTCAACTACGACTTCTACATCCCAGCCGGCGCCGGAGGCTACTGGTCCTACGCCGGCTTCAACATGGCCGCCGGCTACTACATCCCCGCCGGCTACTACGTCGACTGGGACGACCGCGTCCCCTATGGCGGCGGCACCATCACCGCCGAACTCTTCCAGCAACTCAGCGTGATCGCCATCAATTTCTCCCTGGCCCGGCAGATCAACGACGCCCTGGCCCTGGGCGCCGGCCTGGACGTCCTCTATGGCGACGTCGAATACGAAGCCAACAAGACCGTCGCCGATTCGGGCATCAGCGACTACAGCTACGCCCTCGACACAGGCTCCGACGGAACGGGCTTCGAGGGCATCTTCGGCGGACTCTATCACATCAACAAGAAGCTGAGCCTGGGCGGCGTCTATCGCACCGGTGGCGTCATCGATCTAGATGGACACGCCCGCGCCAGCCTGACGCTGCTCGGTCTATCCGAATCCAGCGGCTTCGTACAGAAGTTCCGCCACCCCGCCACCTACGGCCTAGGAACCGCCTATCGGCACACGACCAACCTGACGTTCACCGCCGACTGGCAGCGTACCGACTGGTCCACCTTCGATATCGACATCGAGTACGACACGCCCGGCGTGGCGCTGGCCAATCAGGACTACTCCTCCGACTGGCGCGACTCCGATCGCTACCGCCTGGGTCTCGAATGGAAGCCCGCCCTGCGCTGGGCCTTTCGCGCCGGCTATTTCTTCGACGAATCCCCCCTGCCCGACAAGTCCGTCAGCCTCTCGAACATCGTGGGCGTCGACCGCCACAACCTCACGCTGGGCGTCGGCTACGAATGGTGCAACGACTGGTTCTTGGACCTGGTGCTGGGCCACGCCTGGGGCGACCGCGAGGTGAACGACATCGATTACCACCAGAGAATCTACAACATCGGCCTGTCCCTCTCGCACGCGTTCTAGCCGCCCGGCAACCGACAAAGCAACCCTTGGAAGCCGTGGAAATCAGCCGCATAGTGTGGTATGGTGGGGAACGCTGTATGCCAAGGCGCCGCGAATGTGGGCCTGAGAAGACCCCGATCGAAGAAAGGAATACCGATGGTCAGGACTCGTTTAATGCTCCGCGCCGTTCTCATCGCGATCGTACTGATGGTTCTCTTTGCTCCATGCCATGCGGCGGGTCTGAGCGATCTGACGCCTGTCAAGCCCTGGCAGAACGTCGCACCGGGGATCTGGAAGGCCGAACTGGGCCAGATGGACGGTGAGTTGCGCTACACGGACCTGGCCGCAGCCGGCCCGAGACTCGAAAGGCTGAACCAGCTATCCAAACCCGAGTTCCCGTTCGCGCCGGGCGAAACCACCTATCTCGTCACGCCGGATGGCAAGGTCATGATCCGCATCCCCACCGACGCCGACGAGAAGCTCTATGGCTTCGGCCTGCAATTTGACGGGATCAAGAAGTCCCGCAAGATCCTGACCCTGAACGTGGACCACTGGAACAAAGGCGGCGGGCGCACCCACGCCCCCGTGCCGTTCTACATCTCGAGCAAGGGCTACGGCGTCTTCTTCAATACCGCTCGATTCCTGAAGATCTACAACCAGGTGGGCAACCGTAAGGACTCGGGCCACAACCCACCCGAGGTGGACCGCAATCCGCCCAAGGACGAGAAGCAGCCGGGGCCCTGGCTGGCCATGCCACCGGGTGACGCCGTCGAAGCGCAAATCAACGGCGCAGGGCTCGAGGTGGTCGTCTTCGCGGGCGACTCGATGCTCGACGTCGTCAGTCGCTACAATCTCTACAATGGCGGCGGCGCCCTGCCCCCACTCTGGGGATTGGGATTCTGGCACCGGGTCCACGCCCGTTTCAACGCCGACCAGACGCGTGACGAGTTGAAGCAGTTCGTCGAAAAAGACTTCCCGCTCGACGTCATCGGTCTGGAGCCGGGCTGGATGACCAAGTCCTATCCCTGCACGTTCGAGTGGCAGAAGAAACGCTTCCCCGACCCCGAGGCGTTCACCCAGGAATTGCTGGGCCAAGGCATTCGCCTGAACCTCTGGGAGAACCCTTACATCTCCAAGCACAGCCGCATCTACGACGAGATGTATCCGCTCTCCGGCTCGCACATGGTCTGGCTGGGCATCGTCCCGGACTACACCCTACCCAAGGCCCGCAAGTTGCTCACCGATCAGCATCACGAGGACCACATTCGCATTGGCATCAGTGGGTACAAAATCGATGAGGTGGACGGCTACGATTTCTGGCTCTGGCCGGACCACGCGACGTTCCCATCGGGCATCTCGGGCGAAGCGATGCGCCAATCCTACGGCCTGCTCATGCAGAACATGCTCTACAACGATCTGTTCAGGAAGCGTAACGTCCGCACCTATGGTCTGGTCCGCGCCAGCAACGGCGCCGCCTCGGGCTACCCGTTCGTCATCTACAGCGATTCCTATGGCCATGCCGAATACATCACGGGCCTGTCCACCGCCAGCCTGGGTGGCCTCCTGTGGACCCCCGAAGCCCGCTCGGCCGGTAACGGTCGCGAATGGCTCAACCGCATGCAGACCGTCTGCTTCTCGCCCATGGCCCAGCTCAACGCATGGTCGTCCGGCAAGAAGCCCTGGAGCTATGGCGATGTCACCGATTCGGTGCGTGACGTGATCAAGCTGCGCATGCGCTTCTTGCCCTACCTCTACAGCGCGTTCGCCGACTATCACTTCAAGGGCATCCCGCCCATCCGCGCCATGATTCTGGAAGACGGGTTTGGCGAACTGGCCGGCAATGTCATCGAGGGCAAGCTCGACAGCGAGACCAACCCCTACGCGATGGGCAAGATCATCGAAAAGACCGACCAGTTCATGTTCGGTCCCTCCATTATGGTCGCGCCGTTCTACGAACGCCAGGCGATCAAGCGCCAAGTCCAACTGCCGGCCGGCAACTGGTACGACTTCTACACAGGCAAGTTCGTCGGCAACAACAAGACGATCACCGTCACCGCCAAGGACCTGGGCGACCGTATGCCGCTGTTCGCCAAGGAAGGCGCCGTGGTCCCGATGCTCACCGAAGCGGTTAACCAGACCGAAGAGGCCTATGGTCACCCCCTGGAAGTGCGTTTCTATGGCAAGACCGAGGGCCGTTTCGCCCTCTACGAAGACGATGGCAAGACCTTCAACTACGAGAAGGGCCAGTATCGCACCAGGAACCTATCGGTGCGCAAGAACCAGGCCGGCCAATTCACAATCTCCGTAAAAACCCCCAAAAAAGACGGCCCCGCCCTCTTCGGCCCGATCAAGAAACTCAAGGTCATGACACCGTGACGTCTGAGTTCCCGTCGGAATAGCAGTAGTCGGCGAATTGAGGGACAGAGGTGTTGAGGGTTGCCTGGCGATTGTGGTATGATGAGGCATACATCGTTAGCCTTCTCCGCGGATGGCACGAGGAGGGTCGAGGGGGAAGAGTCGGAGCCCCAACAGGGCTCGGGGTAGAAAGAGGAGATGCAGGGTATGAACGAGAGCACGGACTTCACCGTCACTCAATCGCTTAAGACACCTGGCCTTCGCCCCTTCTTCCTCAGCTGGCTTGCGTTAGCCTTTGCTCTGATGCCCCTTCTCGATGCCCAGGCCCAGGACCCGACGCGTTTTGAGAACGACATCCGCGCGTTCGAGCAGGCGGATCTGGCCAGCCCCCCGCCGGCCGACCCCGTTCTGTTCGTGGGCTCCTCCAGCATCCGCGTCTGGCCCGACCTGCCGGGCGACTTCGCCGACTATCCCGCTATGAATCGTGGCTTTGGCGGCTCGCACATGAGCGACCTGCTCTACTACTTCGATCGCATCGTCGCGCCTTACGATCCGGCCCTGATCCTCGTCTACGAAGGCGACAACGACCTGGCCGGCGGCAAGTCGGTGGACGTAGTCTACGACGACACTCTCGAATTCCTGGCACTGGTCGAGGAGCACTTGCCCGGCGCCGATGTGGGCTTCATCGCGACGAAACCCAGCCCCAGCCGGAGCCAGTACCTGGAAGTCACCAGGCAACTCAACGAACGTCTGGAGCAACTGGCCGCCAACGATCCACACCTCTGGTTCATCGATGTATTGACGCCCATGCTGAACGACAGCGGTCAGCCGCGCCCCGAACTGTTCGGCAGTGACATGCGGCATATGAATGCCGCCGGCTACGAACTGTGGCAATCGGTCTTCGCTCCCGTACTGGCCGCCTGGGCGTCGCCGGGAGCGCGGAGCTTCCTTTTCGATTTCGGCGCCGTCAACACCATCACCCAGAACGGCCCGACCCCGGACGATCCTGCCCACTTCTGGAACAACGTCATCCTGGATATTGGCGGCGCAGAGACCGGTCAGTTGCTCGGCCTGGTCGACACGGAGAACACGTCCACAGAGATCGGCCTTCAGATGCTCAGCCCGTTCAACGGGAGTGGCCCCAATCAGAGTGGAACCACCGAATCGACCCAATTCGCATCCAACGCCACCAGCGATTCGCTTTATGGCAATACACCAAACTGGAACGGTTTCAGCGACGTGGCGCCCAGCTTCAAGCTGACCGGCCTGGACCCGACATTGACCTACAACTTCACGTTCTTCGCCTCCCGTCTCGGGGCCAACGACGTGCGCGAAACAGGCTACACTATCTCCGGCGCTGATTCGGTTTACGTCGTTCTCGACCCAGCCAACAACGTCGATGACGTCGCCATCGCCAATGGGGTCACGCCCGACGAACAGGGCGAAATCACCATCAGCCTCGAACCGACGGCCAATAACAACAACGGATACCATTTCATCTACCTCGGCGCGATGCAAATGGACGAGATCCCCGAGCAGGCGCCTATCGTGTTCATCGAGGAACCGGCCGACCAGAGGGTTCTGGAGTATCGCTCGGCAGCGTTCCAAGCGAAGGTCGACAGCACGCCCCCGTATGTCGTCCAGTGGTTCCAGGATGGCCAGGCTATCGCCGACGCCAACGCGTTTACCTACACCATCGACCTGGTGACACCCGACCTGGACGGCGCCGCGTTCTCCGTCAGCGTCAGCAACCTGCTCTATGACGCCACCAGCGGCGCAGCCGTCCTGACAGTGGCGCCCGACGTGAACGCCCCGGTCCTGCTGTCGGCAACCAGCACCAACGGATATACGATCGAGCTTTCTTTCGATGAGCGTCTCGACCCCGAAACCGTGACTCAGATCGACAACTACGCCGTCAATGAAGGGGCGGTTGCCGTCATCAGCGCTGAACTGGATGCGGACGGCCAAACCGTTGTCCTGATGCTGAGCGAGCGTCTGACCGCCACCTTCGACGTCAGTGTCACCGGCGTGCAAGACCTGGCGGGCAATGCCCTGGCGGCGGGCGCCACAGCTTCGGGACAGGTGCAGCCCGAAATCCTTCTCTTCGATTTCGGATCGGGCAGTACGCCGACGACGAGCGATACGGAGAACACATGGAACAATATCACCGAGAGCGTCGGCGCTTCGGACTCAGGTCAGTTGCTCAACCTGACAACCGTCGATGGCAGAACGACGGAAATCGACCTGGTCATGCTGAGTCGATTCAACGGCGCCAACCAGAGTGGCACGTTGGAATTCGCTCTCTTCCCGACCGACGCCACGCGCGACTCGCTCTTTGGCAACACGGAGACCTTCAGCGGCCGAAGCGATGTCTTCCCCAGTTTCAAGCTGGCGGGGCTGGACCCGCTGCTGACGTACGACTTCACCTTCTACGCCTCACGCATGGGCATCCGCGACAACCGCGAAACGGGCTACACCCTCACCGGCGCCAACGCAGAATTCGCGGCCCTGGACGTCGCCGCTAACGTCGACAACTTCGTGACGGCCACGGGGATCGAGCCGGACGCGGCCGGTGAGATCACGATCAGCCTGGCCCCCACCGCCAACAATGACAACTCCTATCATTTCACCTATCTCGGCGTCATGAGAGTCGAGCCCACTCCGAACGCAATCGACGACTGAGCCCAGCAGAGCCGAAGGCGCAGTTTAATACACACGTGTTCGTCTCCCGAGCCGATCGTCTCGGGAGACGACGGAGAAGGAAACCTTACATCCGCCGTCTCGAACGTAAACCACCAGGCATTCGTTGCCTTACTCCAAGTTTCTCTGCTATAATCGCCCCGTACTCGTCAGGCCCAGGAATAGGGAGGACGCCCAATGAGAAACTGGTTTGAAATGCGCTTTCCGATGCACGCTCCCCTCTCGTTCGCCGCATTGCTGTTGCTTGTGACATGCAGTTCGCTCCCGGCCGGGACTGCGGACAAGACGTATGTTGTGCTCCAGCGCGGGGATGTAACGGCGGTGATCGTCAACAACGAGGCAGTCGACGACGAAACACTCCCCGGCCATCGCCGCGGATACAGTGGCGTCGCCTCGCTGACCCACCGCAAGCGAAAAGACAATCTATTCGTCCCGTTCTACGCCGGCCTGAACTTCGAGCACATCCACGATGGGACCGTCCAGCCGAGGAACATTCTGTTCGAGCCTCGCAACGCTCCGATGACGATCAGACAGGTCGATGACCATACCGCGGCGCTGCACCAACCGCCTACACCCCACTGGAAACTCGAAAGCTGGCTGACCTACGAACTGCTCCCCGACGGTGCGATCGAGATGACCCTCGAATGCGTCCCCCACGCCCGAACCTTTGCGAACGACTACATCGGCCTGTTCTTCGCCAGCTACATCCACCAACCCAAATCCCTGGACATTCACTTTTGGGGTCGACCCGCCGACGAACCGGCCGCGAGCCGTCGCTGGATACGCGGCGTGACACCCGCCCATGGCGTGCGCGCCACACACCTGGCTCTTGACGACAGTCGCACATTCAAGCACGACCCAAACTTCCCACTGACCCTCGTGTTCAATCGCTCGCGCTACCGCTACACCGAGCCCTGGTATTATGGCATCAGTCATGATATGACCCTGGCACAGATCTTTCGCCCGCGCGATCAGGTGCGTCTGAGCCAGTCTCCCTCGGGGGGAGGCCAAGGCAATCCGGCCTGGGACTTCCAGTGGTTCATCCCCAACTACGAGGTGGGCCAGCGTTACCGTTTCGTCATGCGAGCGATGTACCGGCCCTACGAGTCACATGAGAAGATCGTCCAGGCCACGTCCCATCACCGGACCACCCTTGGGCAGCGCGGAGCAACCAGCGCCAAGGTACGTATCCCGAGGATTGATGGGCCCTACGTCCACATCTACCAGCCGGCCGGCGATGTCTTTCCGGGCCCCGACGTCGCGGGCCTGAAGGCGGGGCAGTACTACCCCGAATGGGTGCCCAACGACCACTGCTTCGTCAAAGGCCCGAACGGACGCTGGCATGCGTTCGGCATTACACACCCGCGTACCCCGTTCGATCAGATCCACGCGGGAGAAAACCTGTCGTTTCATGCCCAGGCGCCGAAGGGTAACTTGAAGGACGTCCTGCGTGAGGGCGCATGGAAGGACCTGCCCAAGGTGCTCCCCCCCGCCGAGCGTCCGGGCGAGATCGAAGCGAACCACGCGCCCTACATCATCCGGAAGGACGGGCTCTATCACATGATCTACGGGCCCGCCCCGCTGCGCTATGCAACCTCGAAGGACCTGCACCAATGGACTCCCAAGGGCCCGGTGACGAACGCCCCGGCCGGACGCGATCCCAGTGTCATCTTCTGGCAAGGGGCCTGGCACATCATGGTGTGCGGCCGATACGAAGTGCTTATGGCGCAATCCGACGATCTTGTGACCTGCACGCAGACGCGCTGCATCCTCAAGAAGAAGGACAACGTAGACACCGAGTCGCCCTCGATCGTTCGCTACAATGACACGTTCTACCTCTTCGTCTGCGGCTGGGACGGCCACTGGGACAAAAAAGAGCTGAACGGCGCCTATCAGCATGTCACCTACGTCTATCAATCCGACGATCCCTATTCGTTCGACACCGACAAACTCGTCACCCGTCTGGACGCCCACGCCCCTGAAGTGTTCCAGGGCGAAGATGGCGACTGGTACATCTCCAGCGTCCAGTGGCCCAAGCGCGGCGTCAGTCTCGCCCGTCTGGTCTGGGAGTAGTCCAACAGTTCCCAAGGAGAGATTCGTATGCGAAGATGGTTTCTTGGAGTGTTGCTTGTCGTCGCCCTTGTCCCGATGGGAACCGTTCGGGCGACCGAGACCGGTCCCGAGACGCTCACCGAAGCCGTGACATGGCTGGAGAGCGAGGCGCACCGTCTCGTCCGAGCCTCGAAGCGCACAATGGCCGACGGCACTGCGGCCTTCCCGCCCCAGGTCGGGCTCGGGTACGAAGCCTTCTGGCTGCGCGACTACGAATATACGCTGGAAGGCGCCATCGATGCGTATTCCGACAAGGAACTGACCGACGCGTGCCGACTCTTCGTACGCAAGATGCGGGCCGACGGCGCCGGCACCGACTGCGTCAAGTTCGACGGCGCGCCCATCTATAAGCCGGGTTTCGGTTCGATGGGCACGCATCCGGTCGCCGATGGCTCACAGTTCACCGTCTCGGTCGCCTGGCACACCTATCGCCAGACCCAGGACGCCGATTTGCTCGCAGAGATCATCGCGCCGCTGGTCAAGACAATGAACGCGGTTCCCCGCCGTCCCGATACGGGGCTCGTCTGTATCAAACCAGGCGAACCCCAGGAGCGATGTCCCTATGGCTTCACCGACACGATCGGCAAGCAGGGCCAGGTCCTGTTCTGCTCGCTGCTGTACGTGCAGGCGTCTCGACAACTGGCGGACCTGTTTGGAACGCTCGGCCGCGACCACGACGCGAGGAAGTGGCAGGCGGAGAGCCAACGTGTCGTGCAGAGCATTCGCAAAACCTTCTGGGACCGCGATACCGGGCTCTTCCGCGCCGCGACCGTCCAGTGCCGAGAGCATGACATCTGGGGCTCAGCCTTTGCAGTCTATCTGGGCGTCGCCGACAGCAAGCAATCAAAAGCCGTCGCCACCTATTTCCAGCAGCACTACGCACAAATCGTCCAGGCCGGCCAGATCCGACACCTGCCCGGCGGTCTCTACTGGGAAAAACCATCCTGTGGTCGCGACACCTACCAGAACGGCGCCTACTGGGCCACACCCACCGGATGGTTCGTCTACACGCTCGATCTGGTCGATCCCGCCCTGGCCGACCAAACCGTGATCGACATGGTGCGTGACTTCCAAAGCGGCGACGTCTGCGAGTGGATCTTCGGCACCAAACGCCAACTGCCCGGCTACCTGGCCAGCGCCGCCTTGCCCCTGGCCGGCATCCGCGCCACCATCGACCGCCGCGAATCACCACAGGCAGATCGCTGTCACACTGCTCGACGATCAGCTTCTGAAGCATGGGAGTACTGACAAGGACTTCACTGATCGGCACCCGGGGCGTCACTGCCTTGACCGAAGGCACCAGTACCCGTCACCGCCGGTCAACGCTGCGCCGCGCGCCTCAGAACTGCGGGCTCAAGGCACAGCGAGGAGGACACGATATATAAAAGCATTAGGACTCTCATGACGATTCCCAGTCAAATATGTATGGCAACCTGCGTATCAACATCCTCACGCGCTCTTGGCGCCCGGCACGCGACAGTCCCTTCGCAGGGCCTGCCCCCCAGACCTGGTCGCATCAACCTTACGCACCAAATCCATCACCCACTCGGCGAAAAAGAAGGGATAGATATTGAACGCGAGCGTTTCGCCCAGCAGTGGACACCCCTCCTTGGCCAAGGTCTGCACCAACTCCTCCTCGTGGTCGGGGAAGTCCTTATGCACTAACCGGCGATACAGTCCTTCCAGCATCTTCTGCCTCTTGCGTCTCCGCCCCTCCCTCCCGGTCTCAGAGACGTCCGCGGCGCGGAAATAGGCCCGCAGTTGCTCGGCCCCCAGTTTGTTCGCCTTGAAGTGCTTCTGCAGATTTTTCGGTATCCGATCCGGCAGCGTATTGTTTTCGTACAGCGCCCGCTCCTGCATCTCGTCGAAAGTATAATGAAGGAACGGGTCGACGAAACACACCGCCGGGCTGTAATCGATTCGCATCTCGAGCAGGTAGTTGCGAAACGCCTCAATGGCCATACCCGGCCGAAACACATTGAACGGTCCCCCACCGATGACGACGGTATGGCAATAGGTATGGAAATCGGGACGACTCCGCCGAACCATGGTGCCATAAGCGTTCCTGAGCTTCGCTCGTGTCTGATAGCGAACGTCGATGATCAAGACGGCGGCCCGCGTGGTATCAGGAACGAACTGTTCGACATCCTGCACCGTAATCTCGTCGCCCCCGCGACCCGGGCGAACCACTTCAACCGATTCCATTGGCTTGTACGCGCGCAACCTCTCGTAGACATCGGTAGCCAGCACACGGTCCATAGTAACAATGTCGACTTTACGCTCGCGATCCTTGTAGTGCAGCATATCTCTATTCCCCTAGGCCGGCTTCTTTGCGGCCCGGCGTTTCCGCCTTCCGGAGTGAGCCCTCCCTCCGACAGGCGGCAAAAAAACAGGGTCTCCCATAGAAACCCTACATTCCGGCCGCTGGTCAGCGTCTTACGGCATCCCAGCAGGCCTCCACGGTCTGTTCCACCATCTCATCATCCACCTCAATCAGCCCGGCGTGCACGTCGCGAATCAGGAAGAACAGCGGCCCGAACGTCAGGGCATAGACAGCCGGTAGCGGAATGTCCTTCGTCACTTGACGGGCCCTGGCCAGCCGAAACAGTTCCTCCAGCGGCCCATCCGTCACGCTGACGCTGCCCAGGCCCAGAAGCTTCTCACGTCGCTCGCCAACACCGTAGGGCGAATTCAGGTACTGTTCAACAAAGCGAAAGATGTCAGGATGGCTCGCCATATGCCGCAGCGCATTGCGGCAAAGGTGTATATACTGTTCCCTGAAGGGCGCCTCAGGGTCATGCCCCTTAACGATGGCCCGTCGCGACTGCTCCGTAACGTACACGAACAGCTCTCGGATCAGTTCATCCTTATCTTCAAAGTACCGATAGAGAGATCCCATCCCCACACCGGCTTTCTCGGCGATTTCCGAAGTTGGCGCCCCGTGGAAGCCTTGTTCGGCAATCAACACCAGTGTCGCCTCGAGAATGGCGATCTTCTTCTCTGAAAGACTATTGCTCCTAGCCACAATACCAGCCCTTTCGACCGGAGTGATCATTCACTCCTTATTGTACGTCCACCGGGACCCTCCGGGAAGGGATTTTCCGTATCTTTTCACTTTTTTTCAGGCCACACCGGCCGGCCTTCCGATTTACCAAGAGAATCCAAGGCAAATGACATCGTGAGGAATCGAGCGGGCATTGGCACGCCAACACCGCCCTCCCCTGGTCGGCATCGGCGCCATGCTGGAACACCGCGCAGGATGAGAGGAACGAGAGAATGAGGATTCACCGCTGTTTTCTGCTGGCGCTCTGGCTACTGGCGGATGGGACTGTCGCGACAGCCGGCCAGGCTGACGTCAACGATGTCGCAGAGGGATATGTTAAGCTTGTGCTGGAGGTGGGACTGTATGACGACGGCTATGTCGACGCCTACTTCGGCCCGTCTGCGTGGCAACCTGCCGACGACGTGATGCAGGGCGAATTCCCCGGCGCCCGGTTGCGGGGCGGAGCCGATGCGCTCATCAGGCAACTGGAGGGGATGGACAGTGACGGAGTCGAAGGCATTGAAAAACTCCGGCGGGACTATATCGATAAGCAATTGCGCAGCGTCCGAGGCAAGATCGACCTGCTGGCGAACGTCAGAATGTCCTTCGACGAAGAGTCTCGGGCCCTGTTCGACGCCGTCGCGCCGGCCTGGGAGCCCACACACTACCAGGGCATTCTGGACGAACTCGACAGACTCCTGCCCGGCGAAGGCGAACTCTACTGGCGCTTCAACCAGTACCGGATCGAATTCACCATGCCGCGCATCGAGATCGAGAAGGCGCTGAAAGGCGCGATCGCCGCCTATCGGCAACCCACGCGGGAGCATGTCACGCTGCCTGCCGACGAGCGGTTCGAGATGGAGTTCGTTTTTGGCAAGCCCTGGGCCGCCTCGGTGACCTATCAAGGCGATGGCGTCAGTCTGATCCAGGTCAACTCCAGTGCGCCGTTCTGCATCGCCGATATCGTTCGCATCGCCCGACATGAGATGTATCCGGGCCACCACACGCATCTGACCCTGCTCGATAAGCACCTGGTCAAGGGCAGGCGTTGGATTGAGTTTTCGATCCTCCCTCTTTACAGTCCCCTGGCGCTCGTCGCAGAGGGACTGGCCGAATATGGCAGTTACGACCTGCTCGGCAATAAGGAGCGATTGGAATTCGAACGGTCGGTACTGTTCCCGTTGCTGGACATCGATCCGGCCCAGGCCGAAACCTACGACAGGATCATGCAACTCAAGAGCGAATTGGACGGGGCGGTTGTCGAGGCGGCGCGGCGCTATCTCGACGGCAAGATGGATGCTGCCCAGACCAAGCAGTGGCTGCGGCGTTACTCCCTGATAGCCCCGGGCGCCGAGATGGGCCTGATGCAGTTCATCGAACAGCATCGCAGCTATATCATCAACTACACCGTCGGTCGGCGGCTCGTCAAAGACTACATCGAACGCCACGGCGGCGCGACCGACCCCGCCAAACGCTGGAAGCTGTTTCACACACTGCTGTCCACCCCCCGGACGCCGTCCGGCCTGGTTGAGGCGTCCCCGCGCCCACGCCGTGCCGATACGCCTTGAGGGTTTCTCTGAACGAAGGCGCCAACAACAGGGCATATAGAGATGCGGCTTTCAGTGATATAAGATTGCGCGAGGAAAATGGCCGACTTCCAGATCTGTGATGCGCCGGACGCTTCTATTCCGTCGGTCTTCCGGGAACGACATCCGTGCTGCTCAGAATCTTCTCGATGGCCCCATGGAAATCGTGCAACCCAAAAGGCTTCTTCAGAAACGGCAGGTTCCTCTCGCGGAGGTGGCCCTCGGTCTCAGAGGTCACGTCACTTGAGCAGAAGAGGAACCGTCGATCCAGTCTACCGTCGTATTGCACGGCACGCTGGTAGAACTCGAATCCATCCATTCCCGACATCCGGATATCGGAGACAACACCATCGTGAAAATGCTCTTTCAGCCGTTCCAATCCTTCTTGGCCCCCTTGGGCCGTATCGACCATTCCACGGCGAGAAAGCAGAGACGCCATCAGCCGGCGCAAAGGTCCATGATCGTCAACCACCAGGAAGCGCGGCTCACCCACAGAAGGCAGGGTGCAAACATCAATAGAAGGTCTCTGGTCCTTGGGCAGGTTCTCAATGAACTTCTGGATGCGCAGCAGATGCCCTTGAATCTCGCCGGTCATGTGTTCGCCTTCACGACCCGCCCGCCGATACTCGTCGGCCACGTAGAGGAACACGGGATTCAGTTCGGAGGACTCGGCCCGGGCGACGTACTCCATGATGCGTTGCTTGGGGATTTCCGCTTTGATTAACAGCCTCTGAAATCGCTCGAAGAGTTCCTCGATCTGCCTTTGAGTGTCACTGTCAAGAACAACGCGGAGTACCGGAGCCTCCTTGGTGCTGCGAAAATGCTCCCACACCCGCGTCATGAACTCGGCGTGCGACTTCTCGTCCTCCGCCAACTGACCGAGGAAACTGGACAGCGCCGCGTCGTGGCAACAAACTTTGGCCGCCGCCGCATACAACTGCCCGATCCGTTCCTCGGTGTGCCTGAGCCAATCTACGATTTCCCGCGCGCCTGTCAGGGCCGAAGTCGCCATGATCTTGTCTCCTATTGGACCAGATCTTCACAGTAACTGCTGGCTATGCGACTCAATGAACAGCCCACCCCTCGGCTTCCTGGAGCGACATCGGGCTGTCTATCTTCGACACCATGGCGTATTCACATACGGAACAACACACCTCATTGATGCAACGCTAGCAGAGAGACCAAGTCCGTGTCAACAAGAGATTGATGGAACCAGCCATCGATCCGGCAGCAATACTACCCCTTTCAATAGGCGCCTGCGACCGTCTTGTCCAATCCTCAAGCCGCGCCGGCTCACCAGACGATGGGGTCGCCCTCGTCCAGGGCAGGCAGTTCCACTGGGAATTCAAAGATGTCAGGTGTTCTTTCCTCTTCGGGAGAGACCGCAGGCCTTCAATTCCCTCGCAACGCTAATCCGCTCCCGATTGGCCTCCGTGCCGGCGAAGGATTCCGTCGACAATCTTGTCGTAATCCGGCTCCCTCTGGTACTCCATGTCAAAGTACCATAGGTTCGGGATGAGTTCTCGGTCACCATAGTGGAAGCTCGCTGAGCCTTCTCGGTACCCATCGGGGTATGCGGTCGCGCCGAATTGGCTTAGTCCTGCGGCCATGCTCACCACCACACGCCCATCCGGGTCGATTCTGAGGAGCGGAGGTCGAAGCTCACGGATGACCTCTGGCGGTTCGAACGCCGGCTCCCACTGCTCGCCATGTCTCTCGTACCGGCCTGGAGCCAACTCTCCGGCGGCAACCTGTCGTGAGAGTTCCTGACAGGCGTCCAGCAAGGCGACATGATCGGTTTTATCCAGCAATCGGACTCTGCTCTCTTGTACACCGTGAAACACTCGCAGAATCCCGAAGAAATTGACCGCGAAGGGAGCGAGAATAGCAGCAACCGCTGCCACCACGGCAACGACAATGATGCGGTCCCGACGTGATTTCGTGACCTTGCCCATGACAGCAACTCCTACGAGACTCTTAACACCTCACCTGGGGACGAACTCAGTCGCGCAGGGTGGGCCCCGCCCACCGAATCATAGGATCACTCCCCTATGCAATGCCCCGCCATCATCCACAAGCCGCTTCGGGGCCCGTCTCGTGACACCTTCCAAACGAGCAGGTCTGCCGGCGCACATCAACCATGAACCTCGCGCGTTGAGAGTCCACATATCAGCCGACCAAACCGCAGCCCGCAGCCGAGAGCCTGTAAGCACTTTAACGTGAATGGGCTGCAATCAACCAGGGTCCGCCACTGGTATGCCCTTCCTCGTTCCACCAAGGAGTTGACGTCCTTCCTGTAATCCACATACTTATCGTAGTCCTCATGATAATACCACAATCCGGGTATAAGCTCCACGTCCCCCAAGCCATAAGGACCGACCCTGTAGCCCTCAGGGTAGGCGACTACGCCGTAGCTGGGATAGCCAAGCATCTCGACGAAGACACGACCATCATTTTCTATCAGGACGCATGCCGGCTCTAGGGCCAAAATCACTTGAGGGAAATCCGGAGCCTCCGGGGCCACATTCAACCGGACACCATAACCGCCAGGCTTGAGATGTCCTCGGGCGACACGCATCGACAGCTCCCTGCACGCTTCCAGGACCGTTTGGTAATCGGTCTCACTGAGCAATCGTACGAGTCTCTGGCGGGCACTTCTATGTTCTACCATGCCAGTACGAACAACGAAAAGACCGGGCAACAAACCGACAGCGGCCAACAGAATCACGACGACGATCACAATCCTGGAAACCCCTTTGCTCCTCGAATTCACGATCATCTCCTTGCTCGGTGTTCCCTCTACCACACGTATCGCCGGTGGGCCCACCCGCGCTGGTGAGGCGGATAATAGAGACGCCAACGAATGGCGATCCGTCCGAGCCGCATGCCACCTTCCTTCGTGAAGATTGGAGGCTCCGTGCTCTGATTGACAACATCACCTCTAAAGGCACTTCTTGTTGTCTCTCGCGGCAAGGGTCATATGCGGCAACTTATATGCATGCCCTTGTCCATCCGGGGAGTTCCTATCTATAACTCCCTTTACGGACCACCATTCGGACAGCTACCTATTCAACTGCCATGTCACGACCATCGATCCCGCCATTAGTCCCCTTGCCTACGCCCTCGACGGTCATCTCGGTCCAGGTCTCCTCGTTATCGCCGATATCGTCACTCTGGACAGCATCGCCAGCGCAGACCGCGGCCAGAGACCTGTCACGCGCCGCCGATCGCGGCGTTGGGTCAGTTGGCCGGATTGTCGAGACCTCTCCACACATAGCTCCCCAAGCATATTTAGGACATAGCCTACAGACATACAGAAAGCGAAAACAGGGAAAGACCGTGATTTGGTGCGTTTTTCTTGGAATCGAACGACGAGTCACGGTACACTGGGACATATAGGCAGTCTAGGTGGCCTAGCAAAAGAAGCGGGGGTGCGGAGCAAGGGTCGATGACGGACAGGAGTAGGGTCATCATTGCGGTTGCGGCGGCTCTGATCGCTACAGAGGGTGTCTTTGCCGACCTGATGCCCGTCTGCCCATTGGATGCTGGCAGAGGACGGGTTTCGCGAGTCTGCGAGCAAGCGCAGCTTCGAGGAGCAAATTCGTACAGTTTGTTCGCTTGTCCTTTCAATCTTTCAGATCTGAACTCAAGCCCCATCGTTCCTTTGCCCGAAACGGAAGCAGAGGGTGGAACGGGCCGAGCCACGCAACATGGCCCAGACCTAACGGAGAGATCAGGCAGTCTGGATTATTGTCTGTACGCCCTTCTCGGCCTGGGACTGTGTCGCTCTGGCCACTGGGTCCGGAGATCATCCCTGGGCTCTGTCCCGGAATGGTACCACAACGCCGGTCCTTTCCAGATCGGCCCCAATCTTGCTGTGTCGCCGGAAATTCTCTGCTCTGTACCAGTACGCTGCTTCGTTCAGCCGGATTCCAGGGTGGGGGATTCTCTTGCACCATCTCGCCTGGATGACACTGCGTCACTTTGCCGGACATCCCAATTCGCACCAGCCGTACTGGCAGCGCGCGGCCCTCCGGTCCTGTAATAGCCAAGAAATGCTCTCCCGCGTGCGGGCCATCAACGAATTGAAGGTCTCCATTAAGTCAAATACATGGAGACATGGAAACGGAGGATTTTGATGAAAAACAGGTTCGCAGTTTCATTTGTTGCTGTGGGGATCGTGGCACTGCTCGCCAGCAGCTCATTTGCAGATATCTATAATATCTGGGACACCTGGGGTGGTACCTGGGCCGATGCTGAGAAGACTGATGTAAACCAAGATGACGACTTATTGTGTTGGGCTGCATCGGCCTCCAATATCCTGGAGTACACAGGTTGGGGCCAGGTGGGTGGAATGACTACCACCGACGACATGTTCGCTCATTTCGGAGCACATTTCACAGATGCAGGTGGCAATGCCAACGTTGGTTGGAACTGGTGGTTTGATGGAACCAATGATATGCAAGGTGCAGTTCATGCTACGAATGGTTGGGCCCAGGAGGATGTTGATGGCGGAGGTGGATTCTATCCGACACTCAATCACGATGATTACACGAGAGTGGACGGCACGGATTCAGCGGCACTTTCAAATATTGACGATTGGATGCACGATGGTTACGGGATTGGTCTTTCAATCCGAGGAACCATGGCGCACGCGATTACAGCCTGGGGCTTTGAGTATGACCCTATCAGTGCAGATTACTACACTGCCATCTACGTAACCGACTCTGACGATGACAAGAACAACTCGGCTGGTGGGTATCCTGATTCTTTGAGGAAGTATGGCCTTTCATATTCAGGTTCAGCGTGGTACTTGGATGGCGGTCTCTCTGGCAACTACATCTCGACCGTCCGTGGTTTACAGATGGTCCCGGTCCCCGGTGCCGTTTTGCTGGGGATGCTGGGCCTGAGCGTGGCAGGCGTGAAACTTCGTAGGAAGAGTGCATAAGGGTCTTGAAGTAGGCCATCGTGTAATCGGTAAGATGTGATAGCATAGCCCCCGGCGAAGCCCCTGCCTACGCAGGAGGCTTCGCCGGGGGCAAATCGCTCCCCAACCCCCAACCACTGCGGATGTGCGCCCCCAGACCCATGTAATACTCGATCATGCCTTCTTCGGACGGCATAGCGTCAATCTCAGCCAGTGTCCCGGGAGACAACATCTGCTCCAGCCTCGCATGGGCCTCGGCAAGAGTCGTCGGCGCGTTCTCTCGCTCTTTGTCTATGTTGGCGATCGCTCGCTCCAGCATCGCACGGTACTCGGCAGGGTTCTTCGGCGGCTTGAACTTCTCTCGCGACTGATCCTCTGCGCCGCCCTCCTACGCCAAGACCACCGAAAGCCCCGAAAGGACAAAGAACACTGAAATGATGCGCATCATGTTCCTCCCTCTGAACCGGATGTCTCGGGGAACCACAGGTGTCCGGGACGTCTCCTGTCATAGCTTCCCCAAGCACGTTTACAGATACAGCCTACAGAGACGTAGGCAGGGTGTCAAATCTATGTCTGAGCTGGAGATACGGGGGCGGCACGGGGGAAAATGAAAGTGCAGAAAAAGTGAGGATCGGTGAGATTCTTCTTGACGCCGGGCATCGATGTTTGTATTATAACCACCGAACATGAAAACTGGATATCAAATACTCACTCATCAATCCGGCCGGCAGGCCTGGGTCGGGCGAGCACTGCCCTCCGCAACGAGACAAAGGCGGCGGGCCCTATCGGGTGCCAAGGGCTGGCCGGAGCCACCCTTTTTATGCAAAACGAACCCAATTCCCTGCCTTTTTGGGCTAATAATGCAGATCGGGCGGAAAAACGAAGCCAAACGAACCCAATTGGGCCGGCGGGTACCGAGCGGCTGGTGGCGATGGACTCAATTGTGCGAAACAAAGCCAATTACCGGGTTTTGGGGGCTGAAAACGCTGATTATGCGAGAAAAACAGAGCCAATCAAACCCAATTCGCCGGACCAGCGTAAGGCCACTGGGCACGCTGAAGGGGTGCGCATTGACGGTTGGAGTGGATTTCGATAGAGTCTGGGGCCTATGAAGAAACATCTACAGAATCACAAGCCGCGATTGCTGGCGTTCGAGGTGACGCGGCGGTGCAAGTTCAACTGCCGGCATTGCCGGGCCAACGCCGACCGCACGGCCGACAGGGACGAGTTGAGCACCGAGCAGTGGAAGAAGATCATCGACTCGGTCGCGGCCTACGAGAAGTGCGTCATCATTCTGACCGGGGGCGAGCCGACCGAGCGCGACGACATTCTCGAACTGGCCCGGCATGGCAGAGACCAGGGCCTGCGCGTGGTGATGGCGACCTGCGGCTACGCGATCGACGCGGCCTCGCTGGCCGAGCTGAAGGACGCCGGTGTCCTGGCGATGTCCTACTCGCTCGACGGCGCGACCGCCGCGACTCACGACGCCTTCCGGCGCACGCCGGGCGCTTTCGAGACGGTCGTCAAAGCCGCTAAGGCCACGCACGAAGCGGGCCTGCAGTTTCAGATCAATACGACCATCACCCGCACCAATCTGGCGGAGGTGCCTGCGATCGCCGAACTGGCCCGCCAACTCGGCGCTTACTGCTTCAACCCCTTCATCCTGGTCCCCACGGGACGGGGTGATGAGATCCGGGAAGAAATCCTGGCGCCGAATCAATACGCCGAGCTACTGAGTGACTTGCTGGCATTGAAGAACGACCTGGCCATCGAACTGCGAGTGACGTGTGGACCTCAGTATGCACGCGTCTATCGGGAGGCAAACCTGCAGGAGCCGCGCGTACATATCAGCGGCTGCATGGGCGGTCGTGGCTTCGGGTTCATCAGCCATCGCGGCGACGTGCAGACCTGCGGCTTCCTGGATATCTCAGCGGGCAACCTCGTCGAGAACGGCTACGACTTCGCGGCGATCTGGGACAAATCAGAGTTCCTCAACGAGATCCGCGACCTGACGTCGTACAAGGGCAAGTGCGGCTCGTGCGCCTACGTGAAAGTCTGCGGCGGCTGCCGGGCCCGCGCCTACACCATGACAGGCGACTACCTGGCCGAAGATCCGGTATGCTGGTACGAGCCTCGGGAGGAGAAATGAGTCTGGAGTTGACCGACTTCCAGAAACGCCTGTGCAATCGCCTGCAGCGCGGGCTGCCGCTCTGTCCACAGCCGTTTTCCGAGATCGCCAGGGATATCGACAGCAGCGAGACCGAGGTGCTGGCCGAGACCCGACATCTGAAAAAAGTGGGCATCATCCGCCGCCTCGCTTCCGTGGTGAACTATCGCGCCCTGGGCTTTAGCAGCACGCTCGTGACCGCTCACGTCCCGGAAGACCAACTGCCCCAAGTGACCACGGCGGTCAACGCCCTGCCCGGCGTCTCGCACAACTACCTCCGCCAGCACCGCTTCAATATGTGGTTCACGCTGCAGGAGGCGTCGCCCGCCCAGGTGCAGGCGACCCTGAGCGAACTGGCGTCGAAGTTCGGCATCGATTTCCACAGTCTGCCCGTGACGCGGATCTTCAAACTCGACGTGCGCTTCGACGCCGAGAGCGACGACGAGGTCCTGCTCCAGGACGTCGAGCGCATACCCAAGGCCGAGGCCGTCGACCTGGACGAGGCGCACCGGCGTGTGCTGGCCGCCCTGCAAGGGGGCCTGAAGGTGACAGCGCGTCCCTTCGACGCCGTGACGCCCGAGGGCATGGAACTCGAAGCGATGTTCGCCCTGCTGACCGAACTGCTGGAGCGTGGCGTGGTGCGCCGCCTGGCGGCCGTGGTGAATCATCACAAACTGGGCTTTGCCGCCAACGTCATGTTCGCCGCCCAGGTGGGCGAAGCGCATATCGTCGAGGCCGGCCGCTGGCTGGCCCATTCGGGCACCGTCAGTCACTGCTACGAGCGTGAGACCTTCGAGGGTTGGCCGTACAACCTGTTCGCCATGCTCCACGGCCGCACCATGGCCCAGATCCAGCGCACCCTCGACCACTTCACCGCCACCGAGCACGTCCAGTCCTTCGAACTGCTGCCCACCCAGGCCGAACTGAAGAAACAGCCCGTCCGCCATAGCTTCCTCAAGGCGGGACCTTAGAAGTGCCAGATGGCGCCGGCGGTTAGGCCGCTGTTGAGGTCGTGAGAAGTGGATAAGGGAAAGCGGTAGCCGGCACGCACTGAAGCGTCTCCTACCCTCCGAGCGGTTTTTTCTCGACTCCGGGCATTTCCCTGCGCACTTTCGCGCGGCCCGTGTATCTATAGAGTGTCACTGATCAGTGAGTGGGCCTACAGGTTGACCGAACGTTGGAACGGGAAACGGAAACACAAATTGTTGAATCAGCTCGCCGGGGCGACGCCGCGTCCTTCGGGGCGCTCTACGAGCGTCATTACGCGACGATGGTCTGGCTGGCCTACTCGATTCTTCTGGACCGAACCCAAGCCGAAGACGCCGCTCAGCAGGCGTTCGTCAAGGCTTGTGAGAAGCTGAGCGATCTGAAGCGTATCGATCGGTTCAGGCCGTGGCTGGCGCGCATCTGTCGGAACGAAGCCCATCAGTTGATTCGCGATCGCCACCGATCCGCCCCACCACCGCCGATGGAGACGGCCTGCGCCGATCCGTCGCAGACGGAGGGTTCGGACCTGGATCTGGTCAAGGCGGCGGTCGATCAACTGGCGCCGATGTACCGTGAAATCGTCGTCCTGCACTACTACAATGGGATGGACTATCGCCAGATCGCCACGACGCTGGGTATCGCGGGCCATACGGTGCGAGGCCGACTCTTTCGCGCCAGAAGAAAGATCGAACGGACGCTCAAGAAAAACGGGTATCCTGAAGGACAGCCATCATGAAACGTCCCGAACAGGCCAATTGGCTGGACGACGCCATCGCCAGAACGGTTCCAGGCGAACCGCCCAGGCCGGACTTTGCCGCGTGGCAAAGCGCCCACGCCCAGGCCTTGGCGTCGCTGGCCCGGCGAGCGCAGCGGAGAACTCCATCGCATGCGGGACTGCCCGCCGTGATCGAGTTCGGGAGACGGATCATGAGAAGTCCGATTACAAAACTGGCGGTCGCCGCGGCACTGATTGCCGGCATCTTCATCCTGGCCAACCACCTCATCGGTCGCGAAGCACCACAACCGGCGCCGGAACCGACCGCCGTGGAAGACAGGCCGGTCGTCGAGCCGGAAAAAGACAGAGATCGCGTCCAAGACGAACTGGCCCTGGCCCGGACCCTCTACGAGCAAGGCGATATCGCGGGGCTGGTGTCCCTACTCCAGAGAGGCACGAACGAGACTCAAACAAAGATCGCCGAGTACCTGGGCCAAATCGGCGACGCGTCCGCCATTGCAGCCCTCCAACCCTTCGCAACCCAGTGGCAAGGCGACCCCAACGCCAACCCCTTCCAAAAGGCCATCGACGCCATCCGGGAGCGACTGGCCGAGGCGGAACCGGAACAGATCGAGACCACCGAGCCCAACGCACCCGCTGCCAAGCCCAGTGTCCTTCCAACGGAACCAACCACTCCGCAGGAGCCTGTCACCGGCATCGCCGGCATGGTGCTGGACAAGCTGACCCAGAAGCCCATCGCCGGAGTGCGGGTCGGATACCAAGTGTCCGATTCCAACACCCACGCCGAAACCGATGCGTCAGGCCGGTTTCTCCTCACAGGCCTTTACCCGATGCAGCGCAGCTACGTCTGCGTCATCGCCCACGGTTATGTATCGCAGCGAATCGTCACTCCTATCGTCCGAGGTCAGGTGACTGAAGGGATCCTGGTCGAACTGGATCGCGGCTCACGTCTGGCGGGCAGAGTCACCAATCCCGAAGGCAATCCCATTGCCGGGGCGACGGTCGAAACGTTCTTCTTCACGAACCGCCCCGCCGTCACGGGAGCGGATGGCCGCTTTGAGATTGACGGTCTCAGCCCGGTCGTGGGCACGTATTCTCTGCACGCGACCCATCCGGACTATCCCGCCGTGTCACAGCGGTTCTCACCGGGCGCCGCGGGCCAGACAGTCCATCAGGACGTGATTCTCAAGCCAGGAGTGAACATTTACGGGTGCGTCACCGATCCGAACGGCCGGCCCCTGGCCGGGGTGACAGTCGGCAATACCAATTCCCGGTGTATGTGGAACTGCCTCACGAGCAAGACGGACGCCGAAGGCTGGTATCGGTTGGAGAACGTGGATCAGGGCAAACTGACTCTCTGGGCCGTGCATTCGAGCCATGCCCTGCACGTACAGCGCCTCGAGCTGTTGGAAGATGCAAGCGAAGCGCAAATCGACATTCAGCTTGACGTGGGCGTGCCGCTGCATGGGCGGATCGTCGATGACGCGAACGAGCCTGTGCCGGGTGTGAAAGTGGCGATTCACGAATACGACGACGCTTCAAACCTCGACGACAAGCGGTACGTCAGTGACGCCGAGGGATGGTTCATCATCCCCAACGCCCCAAGTGAAGGTACGATTCGTCTTAATCCGTTCGGTGGCGGTATCTCCGGCGAAATCCAAAGATTCGAACTCGGCAAAGGCGAGTATATCGTCGTCGTACGTCGGGCCGGGCGCATCTATGGGAAGGTCCTGGCCGATGCGACCGGTGAACCGATCACTAAGTTCATGGTGAAGCTGAGCGCTACGAAGGTGGACGAACCAACGTACGGCTACAGAGCGCTGTGGAATCGGCAAGGGGTCATCTTCCAATCATCGCAAGGCTTCTTCGACACCGGCGAGGAGGAAGATTTCCCCATCGGCGCAACATACCGAATGACGGTGCTCGCCCAAGGCTACGATGCGCTGGTGCTGGACCCTGTAGCGGTACAGCCCATATCGCCGGACCCGAATCGGACGGTGTTCCGACTCAAGACGGCGACCCTGATTGCAGGCGTCGTGGTTGACGCACAGGGCAACCCGATCGAGGGCGCCACAGTCGCATTGAGCGAGCGTCGAGAACCGGCTCATTGGCAAAAGTTTGCAACCGACGCATCGGGGGTCTTTGTCATTTCCGGGGTAAGCGACGATCAAGAGTATCTCTACGTGACCGCGCCGGGCTTCGCGCCACACTGGGGCCCGTGGAGCGAGTTGGAGACCGCCGATGACGCGCCGACCCAGATCGTCTTGCCGGCGGCCGCCAGCGCCTTTGGGGTCGTCGTCGACAAACAGGGCCTGCCGAGACCGGGGCTGCGCGTCGAGGTGAGAAAAACCCACGATGACGACGTCAAGTTGCAGCACAGCTATTGTCCCGTCGTCAGGCGGAGCACGAAGACCGATGAAAACGGATGCTACAAGTTGTCGGAATTACCGATAGGCCAATGCATGGTATACCTCAAATCATCTTCCGGGGACGACCTGAGCAGTAAATGGGCGACGTTCTCGGCGGGACAGGCCACCCAGGTGGATTTCGCAACCGACAGGATTGCCGGTAGGCCGGCGCATGGTGTACCTCGAAGAGTCTTCCGGGGACAACCTGGGCAGTAAATGGGCGACGTTCTCGGCAGGACAGCCCACCCAAATGGATTTCGCAGAGCAGTAGCGTCTCGCGGTCAGGCGAGTCGGGCGAGGAGATCGTCGAGGGGGACGGTGGCGAACCCGGTGGCGGCGTCGCTGATGCCGTAGGGGATGACGAGGATACCGTTGTGGACGAGTCCGCCGCAGGAGTAGACAACGTTGGGGACGTAGCCGCTGCGTTCGTCGGCCTCGGGGATCAGCAGCGGTCGTTCGAGCCGGCCGATCAGCTTTGTGGGATCCTCGCGATCCAACAGCGTCGCGCCGATGCAATAGTGGCGCAGGGGCCCGACCCCGTGGGTCAGGAGCAGCCAGCCGGCCTCGGTCTCGATGGGCGAGCCGCAATTGCCGATCTGCATGAACTCCCACGGGAACTGGGGCTCCTGGACCAGTACCGCCTCGTCCCAGAGCAGGATGTTGTTGGACTTGAGGATGTAGAGATTCTCACCATCGATGCGGCCGCTCATCATGTACCGGCCCTGGACCCGGCGCGGGAACAACGCCAGCCCCTTGTTCCGGGCGCAGCGGCCGCCCAGCGTGCGGACATGGGCCAGCCCCGGACGGGGCATCTCGATCATCTGGGGCAGGATCTCGTGACCGTTGAAGGCCGTGTAGGTCCCGTAGTAGCGCGGCGACCCGTCGTCGTCGACAAAACGCACCAGGCGCATGTCCTCCATACCCCGGGATTCGGCCTCGCTGATCGGGAAGAGCACCAGTTCGGTGATGTCGGCGCCGGCTGCGCTCTCGATATCGTAATCACAGGCGCCGAGCCATTCGAAGCCGTGGGCTTCGTGATCGTGCGCCGAGGCCGCTTCGGTTTGCGTCTGAACCCGATCGACGATGTGCAGCAGGTCCTGGAACGTGAACGGATCGTCCAGTCGCTCCAACAGAGGGTCCAGGATCGCGTCACGCATCCCCATCTGGGCCAGCCTGATACGAAACTTGGCCTTGCTAAACTGACGGTTCCTGACTCGTCGCGAGGGCTCGTGAAACAGCCCGGTCGGTTCCATCATGATATCACCGGCCGAATCGATCACTCCCCGACGAAACACCACCGAACTGAGATGGCCCTCGCCGACCGCCCGCAGGCTCATGGCGAAGCGTAGAGACCCCGGTTCCAGATCCTCCTGACCGATGGCGGGCGCCATGGACGGGTTGAACAAGGCCGAGGAGGCAAAGGCGTATTCCAGGGTAAAGTAGGCGCCGATGAGCACCATTCTCTTGACCGTCGGCGGAGTCGGCATCTGGATCCGTTGCGAGACCTGCTCGTAGTGTTCGAGAAAGATGTCCTCCAGGTCGATGTGCAGGTGGTCGAAGTCCCGCATGGTCGAAGCCAGCAGGCGCGCCACCTGGTCCTCGTCCAGCGCCAGAACGCGGTCGATCACCTTGCGGGCCCGCTCGGGACCGGCCCAGAACAGCCGAGTAATCGTCAGCGCCGGGTCGGCGGCCAGCCGGATGGGCAACCGCTTTACTGCTAAAGGCTCTACATCCAAATTTCGATCCTTTCCATTCCCCTGCCGTACGGCGATTATAACCGGCCTGTTCACGACCGCAACGAAACGGACGCGATTTTCATCGACCCACGCCCGCTGGCGAACGAGTGGCGTGGGCGGTCGTTGCAATTCGGCCGGGACGCGTTATCATGTCTGTTCGTTGATTGCCACAGCCAGAGATTCGGAAAGGACTTCATGATCCAACACGGTAGAATGCTCGTGATTGCTCTACTGACGGCAGCCGGTCTGTGCGGGACAAGTATCGCGACAGGCGCCCCCCGCACTCTGACCAATCCCGTCGCCCCCGACGGTCACGATCCGTGGATCATCCAGGACAGCGGCTTCTATTACTACTGCTATTCTCACCAGGGATGCATTTGGGTCAACCGCAGCCGGACGATTCAAGAGGCCGTCCAATTCACCGGCAAGCGGGTCTGGCGTCCCGAACCCGGGCAGGCCTACTCCAGGGAATTGTGGGCCCCTGAACTGCACAAGCTCGCAGGGCAGTGGTACATCTACGTGGCCGCCGATGACGGCAAGAATGAGAATCATCGCATGTACGTGCTTCAGAACGCCACGGCCGATCCCGCCGGCCCCTACATCCTCAAAGGCAAGATCACCGACCCATCGGACAAGTGGGCCATTGATGGGACGGTATTGGACTATCAAGGGCAACTATACTTCATCTGGTCGGGCTGGGAAGGTGATGCGAACGTGCGGCAGAACCTGTACATCGCATCCATGAAGAATCCCCTGTCGATTGACGGGCCGCGCTCGCTCATCTCCGAACCCGAGCACGATTGGGAAAGAATAGGTCGTCCCCTCATCAACGAAGGGCCGGAAGTCCTGAAGCACAATGGCGACATCTTTGTCATCTATTCGGCCAGTGGAAGCTGGACCGACGACTATTGCCTCGGTCAATTGAAGCTGGTGGGACAAGACCCGCTGGACCCCGAGGCATGGAAGAAAAAGGAAACGCCTGTCTTCAGCTCAACAAAAACGGTGTTTGGCCCGGGCCACGCCTGCTTCACCAAGAGCCCCGACGGCAGAGAAGATTGGATCGTCTATCACGCCGCCAAGCATCAGGGCGCCGGGTGGAACCGCAACACCCGCATGCAACGCTTCACATGGAATGTCGAAGGCGAGCCTTGCTTGGGCTATCCCGTCTCTGAAAACGTTGAGATTCCGGTCCCCTCAGAGTGATTCTGGAGGAACGGCAAGGCAACGTGCAGACCGCACGCGATTGATTCCGTTATGGCAAAGAAAGATTATCCCAAGACGAACGCCATCCGTTGCCTGCTCAAGCATGGCATCCCGTTCGAAGTCTTCACGTACCGCTACGTCGACAAAGGCGGGACCGGTGTTTCTTCGGCCGAACTGGGGGTGGACGAGCACGCGGTAATCAAGACCCTGGTCATGGAGACGAATACCAGGGACCCGCTGATCGTGTTGATGCATGGTGACTGCGAGGTCTCGACCAAGCAACTGGCGCGGGCCTTGAAAGTCAAATCGGTCGCGTCGTGTGAACCGAAGGTCGCCGACCGCCATAGTGGCTACCAGGTGGGCGGGACCAGTCCCTTCGGAACCCGGCGGGCCATGAACGTCTACGCTGAGCAAAGCATTTTCGATCTGGACTGCATCTATATCAACGCGGGTCATCGCGGCCTGCTCGTCCGTATCGATCCCAACGACATGCCCAAGGCCCTCAACATCACGCCCGTTCACATCGCCATTTGACACGGAAAGCCATTTGCAGATGCTCCGCATCGGACGTATCATCGTGGCGTTGCAGACCGGTTCCGTGTAACATGACGCCGTAGGAGCAGGGTGTTGCATGCGCAACACCCGTGACAACTGAGACATAGGCTTGAAGCGGAGAAAGGAAATACCATGCCGGGATTTTATGAAATGCTCGTGATCGCGGGAATATTTCCTGTTGTGATCCTGTTGAACGTGCTTCCGTTCTGGAAGATTTGCACGAAGGCGGGCTTCCCGGGGGCCCTGTCATTGCTCATGCTCGTCCCCATCGCGAACATCGTTCTACCTTTCTACATTGCCTTTGCCGAATGGCCCGCGCACAGACAGAACCTCGGGGGCTTCAGCCAATGAGGCGGTCCCCATAGAGAAACGGAAGTGAGGCGCGATGGCTTCGCGAGAAACGCTTTGGAGTTCGTTTGTTTGACTTGGAGGAAACGACAGTGAGACCGATTCATTGCCTGCTGGCAGCTCTGCTTCTACCGCTTACGCTCGGCGCCGCTGCTGTCGAGAGAATCGACCCGCGCCGGGGCGTGCAGGACCCTTGTGACAACACGGTGTGGTACGACGGCCAACTGCTCGCAATCGAGGGCAAGGGCTGGGAGGAGACCGAATCGTACTACGATCGTCTGCCCGCCAAGGCCAAGGAGACGGTTCGGCCCCCGGTTTGGAGTCTGAGCCACCATTCGGCCGGGATGTGCGTCTACTTCGCGACGGATGCAAAGTCTGTCAAGATTCGCTGGACCCTTCGCAAGGGAAACCTTGCCATGCCCCACATGCCCGCCACGGGCGTCAGCGGAATCGACCTGTATACCAGGAACAAGGACGGCGCGTGGGTCTTTCGCAAGAACGGTCGACCGCTCGGGGTGTCGAATGAAGCCTCGTTCGCGGTGACACAGCAGACGGAATGCATGCTCTATCTTCCGCTGTACAATGGCGTGAAGACCATAGAGATAGGAATCCCAAAGGACAATGCCCTTTCGAGGCCGGTAAGGTCCTTCCACAAACACAGCACGCCGATCGTCTTCTACGGCACATCCATCACTCAAGGCGGATGCGCCTCCCGCCCGGGCATGGCGTGTACAGCCATCGTGCAACGGCAGCTCGACGTTCCGGTGATCAACCTCGGTTTCTCCGGGAATGGCAAGATGGAGCCGGCGATGGCCAACCTCCTGGCCGAGCTAGACCCGGCGGTCTACGTCCTGGACTGCCTCTGGAACATGACTTCGGAGATGGTCGCCGAACGCGTCGAGCCCTTCATCAAGAAACTGCGTCAGGCTCACCCGAATACGCCCATCTTGCTCGCCGAGGATTCCAGTGTCAGCAATACGACACCGACCGAGAAAGGGGCCATCGTTCGGACGATCTACGAAGAGCTGAAATCCCAAGGGATCACGAACCTGCATTTCCTATCCAATGAGAACATGCTGGGAACCGACGGTGACGGCACGGTCGACGGCGTTCATCCCAACGATGTGGGCATGATGCGTCAGGCCACCGTATTTCGCAAGTCATTGGCAACCATCCTGGGCGACGAAAGGACCAATGATGGACTATGACAGTGACAAGGTTGACGACTACACGTTGGCGCTTCTTTATCTGGTGACGTGGGAACAACACAAAGGCTCAGGTGCGCGGGCCTGGAAGAGCTTCGACTGGGAGACCATGAATCGCCTGCATCAGAAAGGCTACATCTCCGACCCCAAGGGCAAGGCCAAATCCGTAGCGATGAGCGAAGAGGGCCTCGACAAGGCCAAAGAACTGTTCCTTACGTCCTTCAGCCCAACGGATTAACCGCATCGGTGAAGCCCCCTCTATCCTCCAGACTGAGAGGTGTATCATGAAGATGAAGCCCCAGACAGCCATGTTTCTCGCCAGCGTCGCCTGTGTCTGCCTGTCCGTTGGAGTTCTCATCTTGCTGAGAATGACGGGCACCAACAATAGCGTCACCCCGCCAAGCGTGACAGACCCATTTGCGCAGGCAAGAGCCCAGGCCTTCGACCTGATAGGGAAGCGAGAACATTGGCCCGAGTCACCCAAAGGGGTATGTGAAGCCTTCTGGAACGCGCGGATGAAGAAAGACTACGATGAAATGCATATCCTATGGCCCGGGACGGCCTCGCTAAACTGGGCTGAGATCTGCAAAAACGACGGGAATACGGTATACGTCTTTGGGGAACCCGCCCCTGACGGGAAGACGGTTCCCTACGCGGGGACAGGTTACTTCGAGACCCATGGAATCCACAACCTGACTATGCGTCTGGACGTTCTCGAAACAAGCAAAGGGGCGCGCTATTACATCGTCTCAGGAAACTAGGGAACAGAGGTGAGCTGCGAATGATTGTGATTCGCGAGGAATTGCCAGAAGACGCGCCGGCGGTGCGAACGATCAACGAGCAGGCGTTCGGGCAGCCCGAAGAGGCGAACATCGTTGAGAAGATCCGGGCAAACTGCCCCGGCGTGCTTTCGCCCGTCGCCCTGGACGAGGGGGAGATTGTTGGGCACATTCTCTTCAGCCCGGCGACCATCGAGACCGACCAGGGACTGGTCGAAGGTATGGGCCTGGCGCCCATGGCGGTGCAGCCCGGACGACAGCGTCAGGGCATTGGCTCGGCCCTGGTCAAGCGTGGGATCGATCTGCTGGCCGAGCGGTCATGCCCCTTCGTCATCGTGCTCGGACATCCGGAATACTACCCCCGCTTTGGCTTCGAGCGCGCCTGCGCCTACCACCTCCGGAGCCAGTGGGAGGGTGTGTGCCGGACGAGGCCTTCCTGATCCTCTTCTTCGAGACGTCCCTCAAATCACGCGCCGGCGGAGTCGCCCGTTACCGGGACGAGTTCGACGAGGCAATGTGAGGAACAATCCGCCCCCGCCCCGGCGTATCCGGGGTCGCCGGGGCGGGGATGAGCGCCCGAACATCGCCGGAAAACCGGTCCGATAATTTCCTCATTGAATCCAGTGGGCGTTTCTGATAGGGTATAGGGAGTTGTTCAGGGGGTCTTTTCGGAGGTCGGTGACGCGTTTTTCGCCGCATTTCCGCGCTTTTTGCTGGACCCAAAAGCCGGCGCTGTCGATGGCATACATCAGTGGTCGAGGCGCCGGTGCATCGCCGAGAGGGACATCGGCGCACGAATCACTCAGGAAGAGAAGAGCGTCTTTGCGCGCGCACGAAACCTTGGCACAGGAGTGTGAACATGAATCGCCCGAGATCCGGATTCCTCTTGACGTGGGCCCTGTTGATCGCCCTGACGGTATCATCCTCACCCCTCCAGGCCCAAATCGAAGACCCGAGCCACTATCCGGGGGTCTGGTATCGCATCGCCTTCGACGACGACGGCAACCGCATCATGGGCGACGGCGACGGCCTGGGCTGGTACTACTACCCCACCGTCGATCGCTACCGCATGTGGTTCAACAACGGCGTCTACGATCCGGACCGGAAGGGGTATCTCAATTTCGAGGCCTATATCATGCCGGTGGACCCGAGCAAGACGTCGTATGTGGAGATCCACTACAACTGGACCACACCGGAATGGTCGGCCCTGGATACGGGCTCTCCTCCCCTGCCCACCGACGTCCCGACCATGGTTGAGGAAGTCACGTACATGTCCGACCACCATTTCTATCTGGTGGAGAATCTGGGCAACTTCGAGAGTATTGAGCCGGTCCGCGGCTACACGATCCAGGGATACAACCCCGAATGGATCTCCATCGATATCATCGGCCGCAATGCGCGTATCTATCGCGGCGCGTGGCACGAGTGCCAACCCAAGGACGGCACCGAGCCGGGCGGCGACCCGGACGACGGCGATCCGGGATACCGGATCTGTTGCCGTTGGTCCACGGGGGATTGCTACGTCACCTTCGGAGGCGACTGTGTCGATTCTTACGTCGCCCTGGGCGAGGGCCGCACCTGCGCCGACTGCATCAAGCAGTCCAGCTCGTCGGACTTCGGCGACGCGCCGGACTACCCCACGCTCCTGGCCGACAACGGAGCGCGGCACACGATGGTCTCCGGCATCTTTCTGGGCAGAAGCGTCGATAGCGAAATCGACGGCCAGCCCGATGCGACGGCAACCGGGGATGACAACAACGGCGCCGACGAGGATGGCGTGACATTCACCTCCCTACTGGAGCCCGGCGAATCCGCCAGCGTCCAGGTCGTCGCCTCGACCCTGGGCTATCTCAACGCGTGGATCGATTTCGACGGGGACGGCAGCTTTGACGGTCCGAACGAGCAGATATTCGCCGACGCCCTCCTGACAACCGGCGCCAAGACCCTGACCTTCGCCGTCCCGGAAGAGGCCCTGGTCGGCACCACCTTCGCGCGATTCCGCTTCAATTCGCGTGGCTTGCTCAGCTACGACGGCCCGGCCTCCGACGGTGAAGTCGAAGACTACGCCGTCCAGATCACCCGGCACTTCGAGCCTTACCCGACCTCTGGTGTCACCGCCCTGCAATGGAACCAGCCACCGGCGGCGATTGCCCTGACGACCCCGTATCTCTTCGACGGCGTCACCGCCCTGTCGGCGCTGGGCCTCCATCAGATCGCAGCCGATGATTTCCAACTCGAAGCCGGCCAGCCTGTCACCGGGATACACTGGTGGGGCGCGTTCCACAACTGGACGGCATCCCACCTGCCGCCGGTACAGCCGCTGGGCTTCCACATCGGCATCTGGACGGACGTCCCCCATGCCGGGTCGGGCCCTCTCGACACGTTCGGCCACCCAGGCGTCCTGATCTGGGAAAACTATTGCACCGCCTGGACCTGGGCCATCGCAGGCTATCAGGAAGCCGGCAAGGACGCGGGGTTGGGCGAAACGTGCTTCCAGTTCAGTTGTCCGCTCTCACAGAACCAGTGGTTCCATCCGCCCCTCGAGCCGACGTCCAAAGACGGCGAGCAGCCATTCTACTGGATCAGCATCGCCGCTATCTACGACACGAAGGGGCCGGGCGCCAACCACACGTGGGGCTGGCTGACGCGAACGCATCAGTTCAGCGAGACGGGCACCTGGATCCAGGAAGTCACGCCGGGACCGTGGCCCCCGGTCGAGGGCGATCAGTGGCTACAAGGCTTCCCCGTCGAAGACGGCAGCGGCGTCCCCTGGGATATGGCCTTCCAACTGACCACGTATGGCGCACTCGATACCGAGCAGAAACCTGAACCGGACAACGGAGACGTGAAGGCCGCTCTGGACCTGCATAATCTCGCGCTGGCGGCCTCCGACTGGCTCGACGAAAAGCCGTAGCCTTTCGATGCAACGGAAAAAGGGGGCTTGTTCAGGCGGCCCCCATCGACGGGCCCGATCTAGGTGTCCCAGCCCTGCATCATCAGGAACAGGCCGTGCATCAGCGAGACCTCGCCGCGATCCTCCGAGATGGTCTCATCCTTCATCTGATTGCTCAGTTTGCTGCGGATATCCTCGCCCAAGTAGCGATCCGGCATCTGCTTCTCGGCCCGCAACATCTCTTGAAACAGCACCACCGCCAACTTCGCATCGACCGGCAGGTTCATATACCACTTGACGATCCGATTCGAGAGTGGGTGCAGCTTGGTCGATGACGTGCTCGTGTCCGAGTCGGACCCTGGGGTCGTCGTCTTGATTGTCTGCATACTCATACCCTTTCCGCTGGATGGGCCAGGCCTTTGCACGCACATCGAGAAAGCGCAGCGATCCTTGCGGGGCCGCCCGCCCTGGCCGAGACTGCTTGTGGATTCCTGGTCGTGAGGACCTCCATGTTTTGCATGCCGCAATTCCCTTCTTACCCTCAGCAATGGCGCCGCCGAGGACTAATGCCGGAATTATAATCCCGCGCCGCCCTCGAGTAAAGCCCCTCTTTTTGACTAAATCGCCCAGCCCCAGGCAAATTAGGCATATTACACAACAAACACAGCCTGCTATCACTAACGTACAAGCGAAACACACACAAAACACGGTCGTTCATGCCGTTACCGTCCGTTTCCGGCCCACGACAGGGCCCTGAAATAGGGGATATTATCGGCGATGTTGTCGAAATCAGCCCGTTTTCACGTCGGCAAGGTCCCGGAAAAACGAGAATTGCGCCCTGCCCGGACTGGTGGCTGCGATACCGGTTCAAACGTGCATTGGGACGGCAAAACACGCCCGATAACCCGCTGAGACAACAGGTCCGGGAAAAACACCGCCCTATAAAGTCGGCCTTGAACCCCAAATAATGCCGCACTGCGTCTAGATTGGGCTCGGGATGACATTAGGAGAGGGAGTGGTGGTGATTTTAACGTCCGTTACCTGCTTTTTGTTGGAGGAAATACCGTTACAAGTCGATTGCACAGTGGAACTATAAAGTAATCAACGCGCTGTAAGTGTGCAGTCAAATCGCTCGTCCCCGACGGGTGGTTGCGCTGGCTTTGCGTAAGGTCATTTTTTGGGAGGTGTATGCCATGAGCGGGTTCAAGGTAAGGTTTTCAAGGTATGTTGTCGCGGTCATGATCCTGGCGCTGGGCCTGGGCGTCGGCTCGGCCGGGGCGGTCGAAGACGTGTTCTCGGTGGACATCGATTCGGCCGGGCACTTCGTCGCCGGTCAAGGCACCGGATTCGACCAGGGAGGGTGGTTCTACTACCCCCAGACAGACTGGTGGAATCAGTGGTTCTTCAATGGCCGCTACGACAGCACGCGTCGCAAAGTCATTGAGGTGGACCTGACTTTCCGCGTCCTCAATCCGGCCGCGGCAACCGGCAGTTCCGTCGAGGTCGCCTTGAACTGGACGACGGGCCAGTGGTCTTCCGACCCAGGGGACCCCGCTCCCCCGCTACCGTATGATATCATCAACCTGAGCCACGAAAACCAGTTGATCGAACGGCACATCGTCGTACCGCGACGCGATGTCCAGCAATCCATCTTCATCAACACCTCCCACGAGATAGAGGGATTCTGCCCGGCTTGGGTTTCAATCGACATCCGCGGCTCGAATGTGAGCGTTGAGGGCCGTATTCGACACGAGTGCATGGAGAAGGACGACCCGACCGGCCCCCTCGGAGAACGAGACTTCGGCGATGCGCCCGAAGGGGCGCTGGCCTATCCGGCCTCCGGCGTAGTCGGCCTGTTCCCCACATGCGTCGGCGTCGGGCCGGCCGCCTGGATCGAGCACGACACGAACTACCTCTACTTCGGACCCAAGGTGGATATCGAACTCGAAGGCAACGCCGGGGCTTGTCCGGCCTTCAATCCCAACACCTACAACCTCGACGAGGAACAGCAGGACGGGGATGCGGGCTTGCTCAAACCACGCGCCTATACGATCAAGGGAGCCGTCGGCTCCGAAGAGGTCTGGCCCCTGATCTTCAGCGGTTTCGAATCGCTGCCCAACGCCTGCCTGACCGCCCTCTGGGGCAATCATATCGATATCGAGGTTCACAACCGGCTGCCGATCGTACGGGACGCCTACGTAAACCTCCTGGTCGATTGGAACCAGGACGGGAAATGGCAGGGCGCCGTGCCATGTCCCGAGGGGGACAGCCCCGAGCACGTCCTGGTCAACTTCCCTGTACCCAACGGTTACGACGGTCCGCTGTCGGCCTTGACCCCTCCGAGTTTCAAGCTGGGTCCCTTCGGCGGCTACGTCTGGGCTCGCCTCTCGATCACCGAACGACCCGTGCCGGAAGACTGGAACGGTGACGGCGTCTTCGGCGACGGCGAAACCGAAGACTATCTCCTCCACGTCAAGGAACCCCTGGTCTTCTGCGACTGGCAGGAGAAGGACCCGCACAAGATGCACTGGCCGCAGTTGCCCGACCTGCGCTCGACGGGCATGGACGTGGACATGTACTGGACCAGCCTGGCCGAGGATTTCCGTTGCGCCGAGACCGGTCCGATCCTGGACGTCCATTTCTGGGCCTCGTTCCTCGACGACATCACGCCGGTCAAGGGGGTCGACAGCCTGCGGTTTGAGATCAACATCTATTCAGACCGACCGGCGGACAACCTGATCCCGTGGAGCCGCCCCGGAGTGCTTCTCTGGACCCGGGAGATCCTGCCGTTCAGCTATGATGTGACACAAGTGACCAACAACATTCCCGAAGGCTGGTTCGATCCGGCCAGCAAATTCTACGAGCCCGAGAATCACAAACGGGCCTACCAATACAACATCTGCTTCGACGAGGCCGAAGAAGAACTCTTCGTCCAGAAACTCGGCACCACGTACTGGCTCGAAATCAAAGAGGTCCCGAGCCAGGACACCAGCTACGTGTTCGGGTGGAAAACCTCCGAGCGGCAACTGCAATGGAACGACAGCGCCGTCTGGCTGCATCCCACCCTCGGGTGGATGCCCATGGCCTATCCCGGGGGGCATGCGTACGAGAGTCAGCCGTTGGATCTCTCGCTGGTCATCACGGGACCGCCCCCGGTGGATATGGATTTCGGCGACGCCCCGGATCGACCTTATCCGACGCTGCACATCAGTGACGGCGCCCGCCACATGATCGAGCCCCGCGTCTATCTCGGCCGCGGTGTCGACGCCGACCCGGACGGGCAGCCGGACATCACGGCTACCGGCGACGACAGCGATAGCAACGACGATGAGGACGGCGTCGTCTTCGTCTCCGTCCTGGCCCCGGGCAGCAAAGCCACCGTCGAGGTCACTGCCTCCACCACCGGCGTGCTCAACGCCTGGATCGATTTCAACAGCGACAACGACTGGGACGATGCGGGCGAGCAGATCTTCATCGATCGACCGCTGGCTTCAGGGGTCAACACCCTGACGTTCAACGTACCGGCCGGCGCCGCGTCCACGAAGACATTCTCGCGGTGGCGCTTCAGCACGATGCGCGGTCTCGACTATACCGGTCCGGCCCCGGACGGTGAGGTGGAAGACCATCAGGTGAGCATTGAGGACGTTTTCATACCGAGCAAGCCACCGGTCGAGCATCTGAAATGGTCCCAACCGCCGCTGGAATGGTTGCCGGGTTCGAACGTACCGGTCTACTGCGGATGGGACGAACCGGCCTTCACCAGTCGGGCCTCGGACTATGCGTGGAGCAACTGGAGACTCGTCGCCGACAATTTCCGTTGCGCCGGCGCCATGCCCGTGACATCCGTCCACTGGTGGGGCTCGTATTTGGGATGGAACGCCGACGCGCCGCCGCAAACCAAGCCCGCGTCCTGGCGCATCGGATTCTGGAGCAACGTCCCGGCCGGCGGACCATACGCGTTCAGTCGGCCCGGCCAATTGCTGTGGGTCGTCAGCGCCACCGCCAGCCGCGTCGAAATCGAACGCGTCGGGCTCGATGAGTTCCCCGGCAAGCCCTCGGACACCTGCTTCCAATACCTGCTCGATCTCGACGAACAGGAGTATTTCTGGCAGGGTGCCTACAGTGACAAGAACACGGAAGACAACGTCTTCTGGATCAGCATCACCGCGGTCTACACCGGATATCCCGAGCCCGATTACGCGTGGGGTTGGAAGACGCGTCCCCAGCCATGGATGGACGGGGCGATCGGTTTCGAATTCCGCAAGAACGAACTACGGCCGGGCATCATGGCCGACCCCGGACTGGTCCAGCCGATCACCAATTCGCTCATCTGCGAACGACTGGACATGTACGACATGGCCTTCGAACTGGACACCGATCCCGATTTCATCAAGTGGGAGCAGCCCTTCACGGGCCTGCGTCACTGGGCCCACTACGAGGACGAAGAGTCGCTGGCAACCAGCGGATCGACGCCGGGGGCCAAGTGGACGCAGAGCCCGGACATCAGCACTAACGGCATGGCGGTCGACATCACCAAAGACATCCCGCCCACATGGTCCGAGCAGATCGCCGGCGATGATTTCCAGTGCACCACGAGCGGCCCCATCACGGGCATCTCGCTCTGGGGCGCGTGGTACCACGATCTTCTGCCCAACAACAACGCCGAGGACGTGACATTCACCCTCAGCATTCGCGCCGACATCTCGGCCGATCGCAGCCAGACGGGTTACAGCATGCCGGGTGAGGTGCTGTGGCGCAAAGACTTCAAACCGGGCGAATTCACGGCCCAGCCGCAAGAGGCGCGGACTCAGAGCTTCTACAGCCCGTGCAACGAGGCCTTCGAGCAGAACAACCACCTGGCCATGTACAAGTACAACTTCCAGATCGACGCCCACGAGGCCTTCGAGCAAACCGGTTCGCCCAGCCAGCCAAAGGTCTACTGGCTGTGCGCTCAGGCCTACCTCATCCACGCTCCGGGCAGCACAGCGACCCGCTTCGGATGGAAGGCTTCGGCCGACCACTGGAACGACGACGCCGTGTGGGTGCTGGCAGAGGAACCTTATGCCGGCGGCAATTGGGGCGAGTTGCGATTCCCGAAAGGGCATCCGTCCGCCTCACGATCGGCCGACCTGGCTTTCGAGATCGAGACCGAAAAGGCGGGCTCCGGCCTGACCTACCGCCGACTCGTCGCCGACGACTGGCAGTGCACCAGCCCGACGCCGATCACCGGCCTGTCCTGGTGGGGCTCCTACATCGGCTATGCCTACCGAGCGTGCGAGTGCACGCAGATGGCGCCACCGACCGCGCCCGACTACTTCCTGCTGTCGATCTGGGCGGACGCGCCGGACCCGACACCGGCCAACCCGGCCACGTTCAGTTATCCGGCCCAGAAAATCTGGGAGTACCGCGTCGATGATTTCGACGAGGTCCTGGTCGGCTTCGACAAGCATCCTCAGATCACCAGTTCAGTGACGCAAGGCCACGAACCGGTATATCGCTACACCGTTCGCCTGCCACAGGAGGAATGGTTCTGCCAGAGGAACGCCCGCGACGTCTACTGGCTTAGCGTCGTGGCGGTCTATGAAGATCCCCAGACGATCGCCTATCCCTGGGGCTGGACCAACCATCCCCAGAAACTGTGGGACCTGTCCGGAGCTGATGTCCTGGCCCACTGGAAACTGGACGAGTCCAGCGGCACCACGGCATCCGACAGCTCGGGCAATAACAACGACGGCGCCCTGCTGGGTAATCCTCTCTGGCAGCCCGGCGCCGGCTATCTCGGCGGGGCCCTCAATCTCGACGGCTACCGCGACTACATCAAGGTCAATAAGCCCAAGGGCCTCGACCTGGCCCCCGGCTCCTTCTCCGTCTCGGCCTGGGTCAACCCCCGACAGACCAAGGGCGGCTGGCAGGCCATCATGGAGTACGACAGGACAAGCGCCAATGGCAATCGCTTCGGTCTGTGGATCGACCCCCAGGGCCGCTTCCACTTCCGCGTGGGCCTGAACACCTGGCAGACGACGCAGAGCCTCCTGGCGAACCAGTGGCACAACCTGGTCGCCACGTTCGACGGCGGCACACGTCAGATGAAGCTCTACATCAACGGTGTCCTCGATGCGACCGCCACGAATACGGGCGGTTTCGTCGCACCGGTCCAGGCGACGCTGATCATCGGCGGTTGCGGGGATGAGAACGCAGAGTTCCTCAACGGACTGCTGGACGATGTGCGTATCTTCGGCATCACGCTGGGCGCCGAGGATGTCCTGACCCTGGTTGGAGCGGGACGCAACGACGACGCCGTGGCGACAGAGCCGCGCACCGACAGCCTCACCGCCACGTGGCAGTGGACCGAACTCTACGACCAGACCGGCGTCAGTGAGGACATGTCGTTCATGCTCTTCACCGTACCGGAGCCGTGCGATGACACCAAGGCATCGGTGGATCTCACTGGACCGAGTGAGCCGGTTGACGACAAGAAAGACCCGGCCGCACCGGGCGATTCGAAGGAGAAACTCTGACGAATCCCACCCATATCGACTGACCCCGAAGGGACGTCCATGCCAGGCATGGGCGTCCCTTTTTTCTTGCGCCCCCCCGTTTCGATACGTCTGGCCCCAACCTTCCGTACGAATCCATCCAACGCTCACAAATCCTATATTTTCGCAGAACTCCGTGGAACCTCCGCGCATAGCACTCTCAGAGAAAAGGAGTCGAAAGAGTGCTCAGATGGAACAGAATAACGACAACCTGATCAGTATGTTGATCTCCGGGACACTCGCCATCATCGGCATGATCCTGGCCAGTTGACCTCAACCGCTCAGATCACTTGCATTGTCATGCCTCGTTAGGCTATCATAGGGTCTATGAAGCTTTCAGCGGAATCTATGATAGGAGTGTGACGATGCGAAAACAAAGCGGTTTTACCCTGATAGAGCTTCTGGTCGTAATAGCCATCATCGCCCTGCTGATGGGCATTCTCATGCCCGCCCTGGAGCGGGTGCGGCGTCAGGCGCGCGGCGTGGGCTGTAAATCCAACCTGCACCAATGGGGTCTGATCTTCTCGATGTACTGCGATGACAATAACGGCAACTTCTACAGCGGACAATTGCTGAGCTTTGGAAGAGATGTCGCCCATGGAGACTGGTGGCGGGAATGTATGCGACCGCTCTCGAAGGACAAAAAGATGTGGCTGTGCCCAACGGCCCGGAAACACCGAAGCGGCGCCTCGGAAGACGCCATGGCCCTTGCCAGCGAACCGTTCGACGCCTGGCGCGTCCCCGTCTCCCATGGCGGCGACGTGGGCAGTTATGGCCCCAACGGCTGGATGTGTAACCCCAGGCCCGGCCTGTCCGACCTCTGGGGACGGGGACCGATCAACGATTACTGGCGGACGTACCAGATCAAGGGCGCCTATAGGGTTCCGGTCTTCACCGAAAGCTGGTGGGTGGACGGCTGGCCTCGAGACACCGACGAACCTCCGGCGCAAGGCCACCAAACACCGATCATAGGCGGTCAGGAGATGCGAACACTCTGTGTCAATCGCCACGGCGGCGCCCAGTTCGTCCTCTTCGCCGACTGGTCCGTGCGCAAAATCGCGCTGAAGCAACTGTGGACCCTGAAGTGGAGCAAATCCTTTGACACCAACGGGCCCTGGACGAAACCAGGCGGCGTACAGTCGACCGACTGGCCCAAGTGGATGATCCCGCTCAAGGACCAGTTCTGAGGAACCTAACCTTAACGGTGCGGAGCCACAATGTCAGGGATCATCGTGCTTGGGAGAATAGGATTATGACCGAACAGTTCCGGCGAGTCGCCAAGACAGTTCTTTTTGCAGCCGTGCTAGTGAGCGTACTCTGTGCGGGTCCTGTGTTCGGAGCGTTTCGCGCAGCGATCGCAGTTCGTGACGTGACACCTGAGAAGCCGCTGCCTGTTTCCGGCGGGGTCGGCCCTTCCCACACCGCGACCAGAACGATTGGACGGTTAAACGTCCGTGCGCTCGTGCTCGAACAGGATGGCACACGCGTCGCAATCTGCAGCACGGATTTCCTGGGCTTCCCGGGCGTGCTGTGTGAGAAGGTCCACAGGCAGGTGCCCGGCATCCCGGCCGAGAATATCCTGATCGGGGCCACGCACAACCACAGCGGTCCCGACTGTTATGGGTTCCCCGACGGAACGGGCAAAGCCAATTGCGACCTGGACTACCTCGACGACGTCTGCAAGAAACTGGCCGAGGCGATCAACGAGGCAGTGGGCAAGCTACAACCGGTGGTGGTCCGCATCGCGACCGACCGGGCCCAGGGCAAGATCGCGTACAACTACTACGCCGAACGGCTTTACGACCCGCGCTGTCATGTCATCCAGGTTCTCGACTCAGAGCACAACGCGGTGGCGACCCTCGTCAACTACGCCTGCCATCCGGAAGTGATCGGGGCCGACCAGGGCATCCTCTGCCCGGATTTTGTGGGACCGCTATATGAGCGGATCGAGGCACAAGGAGGCGGCGTCGGAATCTTCATGAACAGCGCCCTGGGGGGCATGGTCACGGCCGACTGTCGCGGTCCCAACGGCAAGGACATTCAAACGTGGGACGAGTGCATCCGCATTGGCCATCGTCTGGCCGACGAGGCGCTGCGCATCGCCGGCAGCGCTCCAATCCAGAGTAACCCGAAGTTGTCCTGCCACAGCAAGACCGTCACGCTTCCGGTGGAGAACCAGATGCTCCGACAGGTGGTCCAATTGTCGCCCTTGGGTTTCGCCCTGGACAGCAAAAACAACATCCAGACGCGTCTAAACGTCGTGAATTTGGCCAACGCTCAGATGCTGACCATCCCGGGCGAAGCGATGCCCAATATCGGGTATTACCTCAAACGCAAGATGCACGGGCAACACAACTTCCTGTTCGGCCTGACCAACGACGCCTTCGGATACATCCTGGCCAAGGTCGACTGGGACAGCTTCGAGCGTTACGAGTATATCACGCGGACGTCTCTGGGCGAGAACACCGGCGAGATCCTGATCGAAGAATCGCTCCAGTTCGTAGACGCCTGTCCCCGTCCCGCCCAGTAACGAATCGTGATCTGATATCGTTTGAGAGGCACGAAATATGATGCTGCTTTCCAGGTGGCGAGGTGTTCGGCTCGCGTTCTGTCTGTCACTTCTGGTCACCGGCGCTGCTGCCGAGGCGAATCTGGTGGTGAACGGGCTGCGATGCGAACATCGCCCGAATCCATTGGATGTGGATTCGGCGCGGCCGCGACTGAGTTGGACCCTGCAATCGACCGAGCGGGGCCAGATCCAAGCCGCCTATCAGGTTTTAGCGGCCACGTCGATCGAGGCATTGACGGAAGCAGCAACCGATCTGTGGAACTCGGGCAGAGTGACCGGCTCGCAGATGCATCTGATCGCCTATGGAGGTGAACCGCTCATCTCCTCTCAGCAGGTGTACTGGAAGGTGCGGGTCTGGGACGGGGATGGCGCGTCTTCAGCCTGGAGCACACCGGCGACCTGGACCATGGGCCTACTGCAACCGGCCGACTGGCACGCGCGGTGGATCCTGCACCCGGCGGATTCGAGTAATCCGTCCGACAAGGCCACGTCACGCGGACTTCCCATCTTTCGCAAGGCGTTTACCGTGAACCAACCGGTTCGGCGCGCCCTGGTTTACATTTGCGGTCTGGGCCAGCATGAGTTGTTTGTCAACGGTCGCAAGGCGGGCAATCGATTCCTCGATCCGGCATGGTCGGTTTATGGCAAAACCGCTTATTACACAACCTACGATGTCACGGCCGATCTCAATCGCGGCGCCAACGCCATCGGGGTCATGCTGGGCAAGGGCTTCTACAACACGGTCGGCGACCGCCGTGTTCATGGCGTCAGTGTACAACACCGGCCCAAGGTCATCCTCCAGGCCCACATCGAATTGGCCGACGGTGCCAGGCAGAAGCTTGTCACGGACGATTCGTGGCGTGTGACGGATGGACCGATCACGCACTGTGCGATACTCGGGGGCAGCGACTACGACGCGCGCCGCTTGGCGAACGGCTGGGCCGAGCCTGGATTCGATGATTCACACTGGTCGACAGCGCAGGTCACCGAGGGACCAGGAGGAAAATTGATCGCGTCCCCAGCCCCTCCGATGAAGACGTACGAAGTGTTCGAGCCCGTCCGGATCGACCAGCCCGAACCGGGCGTGTACGTCTACGATTTCGGCCAGAACGCGTCGGCCGTTCCTCATCTACAGGTACGCGGCAGACCAGGACAAACCCTCCGCCTGACGCCGGCCGAGCAGCGCTTCGGCCAAACCGAACGCACCAACGATGGGCGAGGTCGAGTCAACCAGGCGGGGGTGGGGAAACCCAACTATTGGGAGTACACTCTGCGCGGCCAAGACGCCGAGGTCTGGTCGCCCCAATTCACCTATAGTGGATTTCAGTACCTGGAGCTCACCGGCGCCGTTCCTCAGGGGCAATCCAATCCAGATGGATTGCCGGTAGTCGAGGAACTGGTTTCCCGCCACGTGCGCAGCGCCTGCCCCACCGTCGGGTCGTTCGCCTGCTCGAACCCCCTGTTCAATGACATCCATCGCCTGGTCGACTGGGCGGTGCGCAGCAACATGGGACATGTCCTGACCGATTGCCCTCACCGAGAAAAACTGGGCTGGCTCGAAGTAAGTTACCTGATGGAGCCCTCAATCGCATGCCGGTACGACATCGCCTGTTTCTATGCAAAGGTCACTCGTGACATCCGCGACTCGCAGGGCACCGACGGCGCTATCTACACGGTGGCCCCCAACTACCCCGCGTTCAGCGGCGGTTTTCGCTACACACCGGAATGGGGCGCCGCGGGGGTGATTCTACCCTGGCAGATCTATCATCGGTACGGCGACCGGAGAATCCTGGAGGACAACTACGCGACGATGAAGCATTTCGTCGACTACATGCGCGACACATCCAAAGATCTGATCCCGCAGGCGGGTCTGGGCGACTGGTACGACTATGGACATGGCCAGGGCAACGGCCCGGCGCGCTTCACCCCGCCTGAACTGACCGCCATGGTCACGTTTTATCGCTGCACGCGGATCGTAACCGAAACAGCCGAATTGCTGAGACAAGACCAGGACCAGACCGCTTACACCGCCTTGGCCAAGCAGATCAGACAGAAGTTCAATGCCACCTATTTCAACGACCGAGACGAATACGAGAACCAGGGCAGCCCCCAGACCTCCAGCGCCATGGCACTGGTGACCGATCTGGTTCCTCCCGAATACATACCGGCCGTGGTCGAGCGTCTGGTGGCCGACATCCAGACCCGGAACCATCAACAAACCGCCGGCGATATCGGCTTTTCCTATCTCGTCCAGGCTCTGGCTGAGCATGGGCGCAGCGACGTCCTGTTCGACATTGCCAATCGGCACGATCTCGGCAGCTACGGATTCATCCGCGATCGCGGCTGGACGTCCCTGCCCGAGGCGTGGGACGCCAATACCAGCGCCTCGATGAACCACTGCATGCTGGGGCATATTCAACAGTGGTTCTACGCCCACCTGGCGGGCATTCAACACGACCCGACCGACGTGGGATTCAAGAAGATCGTCATTCACCCCAAGATCGTCGGCGACCTGACCTGGGTCAAGGCCCATCACGACTCGGCCAGCGGGACCATCCACAGCGCGTGGCAGCGCAAGGACCAAATGCTCTCGCTGCACATGACCATTCCCGCCAACACGAGCGCGACGGTTTGTCTCCCGACCCTGGACCCCGCCGCCGTCAAGGAAGGCGAGACACTCGCATCCGAATCCCCTCACGTCACCTTCCTACGCACCGAAGGCCACTGCGCCATATTCGCCATCGGCTCGGGCCGCTACCACTTCACCTCGACTCTGCCGCCCTGCCTATCGCACCGTTGACTCAGCTTTCAGTATCATGCGCAACGGGACGAACGCGGAGGACCATTCCATCCCGGCCCGTTACCATTGCTTTGGCACCAGTGTCAGTGTGGCCAAGATCAGAACGAACCTAGGACACATCAGATCTCAGACACTCCAACATCTCGCTCACGGTTGCCTGGGGGAATAACTTGGTATCAAAGATTCTAGAGTTGGATTCACCCAGCGATTTCCGTTTGTCGGGCTCTCCCAGTAGTTGCACAGCCTGGCGCACAATCTCCCTCGGGCTGTCAAATGCAAACTGTTCGGAGAAGCCCTCATGGCCATACAATGCTTTTCTGTTGTTGGAAATTGTCTGCCCGGCGATTGGCAATCCAAGAGCCAAGTACTGCCCGATCTTGAAGGACAGGCAGTCATGCAATCCCCTCACATATATTGCCACCTTGGCACTGGACAAGCTATTTAGGTAATCTTGCAGAGGGAATCGGTCACATTTGAACGACGCGTATTTCCCCGTAGGCTCACCGGTAAACCCCACTACAGACGCCAGATTGCCGTGGCTTCTTATTGCCTTCATGATTTCATAGCGAAACTCCATGTGGGCGTGGTGGTAAGCATGTCCATAGAATGTACTAACGAAGAATATATCAATCTCCTTGCTCACGTTTCGAAATCGTTGCATCTCCTCGAGACTTGGGAGTCGAGCCAGCGACTTAATCTTCGACGCAGCATTGCGCGCGCTCCCCGTGGTGACGCTCCCGCCAACTATTTTACCCAACAGCGGCAGTAAGCGCCTCGGTCTCAAGGGGAAACATGGAGCCATAGGAACAATCTTACCGGCATGGGCCTTCAGATCGGGATCCGTCCTGATTGCTTCTTCATTGTAGTTGACTTTGAAGTAGAGTTTCACTTCGTCCAGAAGAGGCAAGTGATACCCCATGCCAATATCTCCGGCCGACCTGCAACTATCTCGCCCGTCGATGCAAAAGTAGAACTCCTTCTCCATCAACCTCATCTCAAACACACACACGGAGGGCACAATCCTTGCCCACTTCCCCTCCATCATTCGTTCGCGAAGGCGAGGAGGCAGTCTTCTTGACACAGTCAATTTGTAGCCACGCTGGTTCTCGTTCTCGCTGAGTCCCGTCAGGAAGAAACTAGCGTAATTCATGTCGGCAACGTCATAGTACGTAATTCTGTCTCTTCTGCTCACGTTTGCATCCGAGTCTTAAGGTCTCTGTAGAATTCGTAGTCTCGACATGTGCTTTCTCCGTCACGCCCTAATCAGAAGACGCGTAACACTCTATCCGCTTGCGGCCGAGATCTCAACCACCAGGGACGGACCCCATGCTGCTCGGCACGGGAGTTGCTCGCTTGGCGTTGGCCATTCCCCCCCCCCAAAAAAAAACTCCATAATCACGTCAAGCAACTCCTCATAGAGTCCTAACGCTGACCATCGTTGGCTCGCTATTCACATTCTACTCCACGGCGACCTTGAGAACGGCTTTGTGGATTTGGCCTTCACCAACGAGGGGGGCGTGGGCATCCTGGGGAAAGAAGATAACGAACGACCCGGCCGGCACCTCGGTCCAGGTCTCGGGCGGGTCCTTGAAGAACCCGATGTCCTTGTCCGCATCGTAGGGGGTGTGCACGGTGTGACAATCGGCGGTCGGCTTCCAGCCCTGCTCCTCCGTCCCGGCAATAACGTACTGGATGTCGATATACTTGCGATGGGCTTCCAAGTTGGCCTCGGTGCGGGGACGGCCCGGCCCGTTGCTGATCGAACAGAACAGGCGGTCGCCATCGATGTCATGCCGCTCGGCCGGCAGTCGGGCCAGGTCACTTTGCTTCAGAAAGGCAAACGCCTTGGCGAAGCCCGGGTGCAGGTCGTAATAGCGCTCGGCGTTTTCCAGTCGGTCGATAATCATGTGATCCCTCTTCGCAGCCACCTTGTTTTCTCTGTTGCAGCAACAACCCGTCGCGCTCAACACCGTAACACACACGACAAGCTGTAGGATGGACTTCAGTCCATGCCGCCTGACCCGAGCAATACAAAGCATGAAATTCTCGTGCATGATGCAACTCCCCAAGACACTTCTACATTGAAAAACGGCCGTGCAGTGCACACGCTATCAATTCTGCTTGATTCCAGGCACCGCGTCTGCTTCGATCAAGGCCATTGTGCGGGCACCACGCGGAAAAGGCAAGGGAATTGAAGCCTCATGTCCGGACCACGCATCGATGACCAGAGGAACGGTCCCAACGCCTCTTTCGAAGAACGTCTAATGGGTGTATTCGATGATCTCTATCTCTGGGCCGATCTTCTTGATGATCGCGTCTCTCATATTGGCGTAGTGAGGGCAAGGATAGCCAATTGGGTTCCCCTTTGAGATACAGGATGCCAAGACAATAGCCTCGGCGCCTCTGTCGACCATCAACTTCGCTCGTGCAATCGCCCGCTTGCCGGGACATCCACCGCAACTGACAAATCCAACGATCTCCACGGGGCCGAGATGTTCAAAGGCCAGCTTCCCTTGCGAGGCCACCTTGAAGTCCATGGTCCCGGGACACATATCCTCGGTCTGTTGACAACGAATGATTCCAACCTTCTTCACTTGATACTCCATCTGATATCTATTGGCGGCCTGAAGCTCAGACCCTTGAACGTGAACCGCCTGGCCCTGCAGCGATGAGAGCGTCAGCAGCCTCCTCGGTCAAGGGCGTCACGCCATCGCCACCCTGAAGAATGATCCGGCACGCCAGTTCAAAGAACTCCGCGTTCTGGATGACTTGATCGAAATCGCGTGCCGCGGTGACCTGTCCATGATTGGCCATGATCGCCAGATTGTGTTGACGCATGACTTCGGCAGCCGCATCGGCCAGTTCCGTAGACCCCGGAGGCAGGTACGGAACATACCCAATGGCCCCAAGATAGTAAGCTATCTCCGGGATCACAAAATAGTTGACCTGACTCACGTCGCGACAGGCCAGGGTTGTGGCGCAGGGCGATTGAAAATGCATCACCACATCGATGTCAGGCCGGGCCAGAAGAATGCCCGCGTGGAGGTTGATCTCCACGGTCGGGTCCGGCCCGTCGAGCACGGCGCCGTCGGCGATGCGGCACAGCACCACATCATCGGCCGTCAGGCGACTCATCCAGCAGCGCGTGGCGGTGACCAGCATGCGCTCTTCGTCCACACGCCGAGACATGTTGCCACTACTACAGCGCATCAATCCTCGCTGCCCTGCCTCGCGGCAGGCATTCACGAACTCACTAACGAACTCATCTGAGACATCTCTCACTCTGTGATCTCCTGCCGAATGTTTGAACTTATGGGCGTGGGGATGGATTCTCGACGAAATGCAGAACGCGCATGGCATAACCGCTACTGCGCGCGTCCTTGTCGTCACTGATCCGAAGACGCAACACATGCTTGCCAGGCTCCAGATCGGCATCGAACATGACGGTGCGCGGGTAGTGCAGGCCCGTACTGAAGTCGTGAAACAGGTTGACCGCCTTGGCCGGGGCGCCATCGATACTCACCGTTGCGATCCCTGCATCGGGTCCGGCCAGAACGTACGCGCCGACAGCGGTTCCTTCAAACGCCAGGGTCAGTTCTGCGCCGGGTTTCTCGGCGCACAGCAGAGATAATTTGGCAAAACGCTGCCGGCAGGCCCCTTTGAGCTTCGACCAATCGGGCGTCTGGACAACCATATCACGACTGACCTCGGCCTTACCCGGGGCAATCAGCCGCCCATGGAAATAGCTGTGAGAGTCCAGCGCCTTTGGCGTTGAATGATCGCGAGGTCCAAACCCCATGGGGATCGGCTCGTCCCAGGCCAGTGACATGAGACGGTCGATCATGGTCGCGCAAAGCGTGTTGCCGATAGGCCCGGGGTGGGTGCCACCATACTGTTTCCAGGTCAGTGTCCCGGCCTTGATCTGCTCGGCGGTTTCCCTGGCCAGGTTGATCGTTGCGATCCCATAGTGCCTGGCCACCTCGTCGTGAGCGCGCACGGAGAGAGGCGCCTGCCCCGATTGCCACGTATCGAGCATGCCGGGATTGATGAAATAGACGATGACGATATCGGCGCGAGGGTTATGGCGCCTCGTGTGGCGCACGATCCCTTCCATGCCCCGGAGACACTCCCGGTAGGCGTGATGCGCATCCTGATCGTCATTGACCGCGAATTCAACAAAGAACAGATCGACCGGCCCCTGGCTGAGCACATCGTCATGAAGGCGGAAGGCGCCGGTGGTCGAGCAGGTCGAGGCCACGCCGGCGTCGGTAAAGGTGAACTCCGTCTCCGGGAAGCGGCGTCCGAGGACAGCCATGACCTTGGGGCGATACCCATTCATCTCGGTGATCGAACCCCCGATAAAGGCCACGTGCCCCTTCTTCTCCCTCTCGAAACGGAGACGCGCGTTTTGAAACGGCCCCCGCAGGTGAATGTTCACGTCCGACAGCGGCCCGGCCACCACCTGCGCATCCAGAACCGAGGCGCCGGCGGACAGATACAAGGCCATACCCAGAATAATGCACCTTCTCAGAGACACAGACTTTCCTTCCTTGCCTTGAGTTCATCAGTACGAATCAACCCTCTGTATAAGCCGATTCGCATCAGACATCAAGCGCAATGGAAGCGATTGACACGGTGAGAAAGGCCTGTCGCCTCCCGTTACGTAAACCGAACAGACAGTGTCCCAGGGCCTTCAGACGGAAGAGAGGCCCGCTATCAGTAGATGAGGCTATTGGGATCGGACGCCACGTACACCTTGGGATCGTAGAAACGCAGTTCATTATCGCCGGTCCGCTCTGTGGCGGTGGACTGGCTGTCATAGACCCGCATGGACCAAACCTGTCCCGTGAGGGTATCGAAGACATAGGCATGGCCCGGATGGCCCATCATCGCGAATCGACCATGGCAATCACGTTCCATCCACGGCGCGCCACCCAAGGCGGACAAGATCAGCAGCGCCAGCAGACCCCCAATAAGACCACTCTTGACATCAAAGGACCTCGACATGGTTGGACCTCCCTTTTGGCAGACGCCTGAGTCCATCTGCGTGTACCTCGCTTTTCCCAATGGCAACGATATCGGCCAAACCTTCCACTCTTTAGGACGGGACAAAAGGGCATCTGTTACATCTTTTTCCCACACGTCTTTCCGTCAGGTCGATCGGCGGAGGCCCCCTGTCGGCGGACGATTGCCCTTGCCAAGGGCCCTTGAGCCTGTAGAATGGCGGCCATGCTGGAATCGAAGAACAACATCAATCCGCCGCAATTGCATCGTAATCCTGCGGGATATCACCAAGCCGCTTGCGAATCAGATCTTCGCCGACCCGCCGTTCAACATCGGGGACAAATACGACAGGTATCACGATAAGAAGACCCATGAGAATCAAGAGACTATTACTGCTTTCGGTACCGTTCTTCGACAGCGCCCTGATGTTGACACTGATTCAGCCGCCAGTGGACTGGTCGTTTCTCGCCTGGATCGCGGTCGTTTCGTTCGCGCTGGGCTGCTCGCCGGAGTTTCGGCCCCGCACAATGGCGCTGGTCGCCTGGGTCGTCGGCTTCGTCTACTGGATGGTCAACCTCCACTGGATCGCGCCGATCACCATTCCAGGCTGGGTCGGACTGTGTTTCTACATCGCCCTGCTCTGGCCTCTCCTGGCCCTGGCGGTGCGATTCTGCCGGGCCCGAAACATCCCGCTGACATTGGCCTTGCCCATCCTGGTCGTCGGGGCCGAGCGTCTTCAGGGTTTTCCCCTGGGCGGATTCTACTGGCGACTTCTGGGGCACAGTCAATATGCCAATATCACGCTGATCCAAATCGCCGACATCTTCGGCGTCGGGGGCGTTTCCTTTGTCGTGGCCCTGGTCAATGGTTTTTTCGCGGACGTTGTCCTGGCGGTCGCCGCGACCCGACCCAGGCTGGCCGAATCCGTCGAACCCGAGGCAGAGGGCAAGGGCTTTACCCTTCTGGCCTGCGAAGCCCTCGACTCGTTTTTCGCCCGTAAGAGAAAGCCTTCCAGCCTGTCGCTTCTCTGTCGGACGGCGCTGGTTGTCGGGGCCGTAGTGGGGACCGTTTTCTACGGCCAGTGGCGCCTCCGCCAGACGGATACCTGTGTCTCCGAAGGCCCTATCGTAGCCGCCCTGCAGTCCAACGTCCCCCAGTCGGTCAAGAACAGCTACCAAGCCTCCGATGACCTCTTTAATGAGCTTCTAGCCCAGAGCAAGGAAGCGGTGCAAGCAGGCGCCGAGCTGATCGCCTGGCCCGAGACGATGGTCCAAGCCCTGCTCCAGCCGGAACTGTGGCCCCTCCTGCAATCCGTGCCGGAGGAAGATAGGATCTTCCACAAGACCCTCGCAGAGCATGCACGAGGCAATGCCTACCTTCTCGTCGGCGCCTATGGCGGCGAAATCCTGACCGATTCTCAAGGCGAGCGCTATCTGGGCGACTACAACTCCGCCTTCCTCTATCGCGCCGACGGGACGCGCGACCCGAACCGCTACAGCAAGATTCACCTGGTCCTGTTCGGCGAGTACATTCCCTTCCGCCGCAGCTGCAACTGGCTCTACCAGCAGCTCAAACGGTTCACACCCAAAGAGTATCAATACGATTACTCGCTGGAGCACGGGACGGACTACACCGTTTTCGAGATGGCCACGCCAATCCGGCCGGCCGACGCCAATGCAACCCCGATCGTCGCCGAGGCGACCGGGCAACCTGTGACGCACCGCTTCGGCGTCATCATCTGCTACGAGGACGCGATCCCCTATGTCGCCCGCAACTTCGCGCTGGACGAAAACGGACGCAAGCGCGTCGACTGGCTGGTAAATATCAGCAACGATGGCTGGTTCGTCCGATTCCTGGACGCCCCTCCGCACGTCAAACCCACCAGCGAATTGCCCCAGCACGCCGCGACCTGTGTCTTCCGGGCCGTCGAGAATCGTCTCCCTATCCTACGCAGCGTCAATACGGGCATCAGTTGCCTGATCGACTCGACGGGGCGCCTGCGAAACGGCTACCGCGCCGCCAGTGAAGGATTTCCCGCCAACGCCATGCGCCGAACCGCTATGGTTGGATGGTTCACCGACAGAATGCCGATAGATACAAGGGTGACGTTCTATAGTCGCCACGGTCAGTGGTTGGACACGATTTGTGCAGTGACCTTTGTCGCGGTCCTGGTCGTGCCGGCCATCCTGGGTGTGCGTCGGCGCAAGGCGCAAAAGTCGGCACGCCCACCAACGAAATAGAGGGTGAAGTCATCAAGACGCGCGGGAGTCTCAATATGCAATACGTACTCCGGGTATTCGGCACAATATCGGTCCTTCTGTTGCTGCCGGCCATATGCGGCTGTGAAGCACCGGCGCAGGTGCAGCCGGCGACCGCTCCCCCGGTCTTTGCGAATCCGTCCGTCCGGCGTCGTCCCCTGGTCGGCGATCCTCAATCCGAAGCACGACAGATCCTGCTCGAAGGCCTGACCGACGTCGATCCCCGTGTGCGGGCCAACGCAGTCGAAGTAATCTCCACCGTCGGCGAGGTGCGTCTACTACCCAAGATCCAGCGCATGCTCCCGGACCCGGCGGTGCCCGTGCGTTTTCTGGCAGCCCTGGCGGTAGGCGACCTGGAGTTCGCCCTGGCAACAGAAGAAGTCATGGCCTTGCTGAACGACCCCGACATGAATGTCAGAATGTCGGCCGCTTATGCCCTGATGAAGCTGGGTCAGCCCGATCACTTCCGAATCGTCCGCGACGCGGTGGCCAGTGAAGACCAGACCGTCCGCGCCAACGCCGCCCTGCTGCTGGGAAAAAGCGGCCGACAGGAGGCGCTGCAGTATCTTTATTGGACCTTGCGGCGCCCCGATTCCACCGACAAGGTCCTGCTCCAGGCGGCCGAATCGATCGCCATGCTGGGTGACCGACGCATCTATCCCAAGCTCTGGACCCGCCTGATCAGCGCCTATGCCGACGACCGCATGATCGGCGTTCGCGCCATGGGCGCCCTGGGCACCGAAGAGGCCAAGAACGCGCTGATCACCATGCTCGACGACCCCCTGCTCGAAGTGCGACTGGCCGCCGCCCGGCAACTGGGCAAATTGGGCGACGCCATCGGCGAAGCCGAGGTCCAGGCCGTCTTCGACAAACATGTCCTGACCACCTTGGGGCCCCAGAGCGCCGACCGCATCAGGGTTCTGACCGCTCTGGCCATCGCCGAGATTGGCACGCCCACACTGGCCAGGCATTTGCCCGACCTGCTCCAGGAAACGTCTCCGACCGTCCGCCTAGCTGCTGCCAAAGCCGTCCTGACTATCGCTAACCGATAAGACGGCCAGGGGGTGCTTCTCGCTGGATGCGAGTTCTCGGACCTTGGGCTCACCCAGAGCCCCGCAAGGTCCGAGAACTCGCACCCAGCGACGGCAGGCCGCATATAAAGCATTCTATTTGGGCTATTTGGGAAAAATGACTTGACCTTTTTAGGCCTCATGCGTAAAATTAAAGTACGCAGTAGCAGTATCGGGACGGTGGGTTGGAGTGTAATCTCTGGCAATGATGTGGCTCTCCCAATTATGCATAAATGCGGTGAGCCTAACGTCCGATAGAATGAAGTGTCGCAGAAACACAAAACGCGCTAATTCGTGAAAGGAGCCTGTCTTGAGCACGCTTACGAAGGTTCTGATTGTCTTACTGACTGTCTTTTCCATCTTCCTGTGCGGCATCGTGGTCACCTACGTCGCCAATGCAGAAAACCAGCGAGAGCGTGCCGACAAGCTCCAGCAGGACTACCAGTCGGCTCGGGCCCTGAGCAAAGCGGCTGATACAGACCGAAACACTGCGAAGGCCGAATACCTGAAGGCGCAGGAGCAACTGCAAAACCAGATCAAAGAGCTGGGAATCACGGTTTCCGATCTGAGCGCTCAGTTGGATATGGTCAAACGAGAGAGAGCCCAATTGGTACAGAAGGTCACCGATATGGGCGCGGCCGTTAAAGTGGCCAACGAGACTCAGGCCAGCCAGATGCAGCAGGCTCAGGCGTCCCAGCAGGATGTCGTGGCGCTCCGCTCCGATCAGACCCGGCTCGACAGGGAGCTGAAGGAGAGCAACCAGTTGCTGATGGAGAAAATGGCCGTCGTCGTGCAACTCGAATCCAAGAACAAGCAGTTGATCGAGGCCAACCAGGAGCTCGAGACGCGGTTGAACCAGTACCTGCAACAGTACGGCAAGGCCGCCGCGGCCCCCAAGCCCGTGACTCCGACGCGTGCCATCGTCCAACCGGCCCCTCCGGCCGCCAAGGACATCGGCCTCAACGGAAGCATCACGGCCCTCGACCTGAAGAACTCGCTGGCTGAGATCTCGATCGGCCGAGCCGCCGGCGTCAAGCAGGACATGAAATTCCATGTCACCCGCGGCCAGCAGTTCGTCTGTGACATCGTCATCCTCGACGTCGACGCCGATAAGGCCGTGGGCGTCCTGGATCTGATCCAGGCCGAACCGCGTAAGGGTGATACCTGCACCACCAACCTGTGAACCGCTCGTGACCGGGCCTGTTCGGTATTCGCTTCGCGACCAGGAGGTTAGTGACATATGAGTCCGATGCCGCAATCACGGGGAGCCATCTCGGTTCCCAGTAATCTCTACACGGCGATTCTCGCCGTCGCGCTGGGCGTCGTGGTGGCCACGTCCGCCTTCGTCGCCTTCCAGTGCTTCGCACAATACAAGACGATTTTTGGCATGCCCTAGTCAGAATCCTCTTGACGATACCCCCTCTGGGCACGCACAATACGCCAATAGCCACGTAAGAAAGGAGTCGGTTGTGCTGTTGGACTCGATCCTCGGCATGTTTAGTATGGATATGGGTATCGATCTCGGTACCTGTACCACACTGGTGTGTGTCCGCGACAAAGGTATCGTCCTGAACGAACCTTCTGTGGTGGCGGTGCGCAAAGGGACCAACGTCGTGTTGAACGACGGAGAGGCCGTCGGGCTGGTGGCGCGGGAAATGTTGGGCAAAACCCCCGGTTCCATCAGCGCTATCCGTCCTATGAAAGACGGCGTCATCAGCGACTTCGAAGTGACCGAGGCCATGCTGAGTTATTTCATCCGCAAAGTACACGGCCGGGGCGGCTTGGTCCGTCCGCGCGTCGTGATCGCGGTTCCCAGCGGTATTACGGCCGTCGAACGACGCGCCGTCGTCGACAGCGCCGAGCGGGCGGGCGCCCGCAAGGTCTACCTGGTCGATGAGCCGATGGCCGCCGGCATCGGCGCCGGATTGCCCATCACCGAACCGACCGCCTCCATGATCGTCGATATCGGCGGGGGCACCACCGAGGTCGCCATCATGTCACTGGCCGATATCGCAACCGCAGAATCCATTCGCATCGGCGGCGATGACATGGACGAGGCCGTGATCAACCACCTCAAGAAAACGTACAACCTCCTGATTGGAGAGGCCCGAGCTGAGAAGGTCAAGATCGCCATCGGCTCGGCGGCACTCCTGCGTGAAGAAATGACGATGGAAATTGCCGGGCGGGACACCATCAGCGGCCTGCCCCGCAAGATCGTTATCACCAGCGAGGAGATTCGCGAGGCCTTGAAGGACCCGATCACGGCCATCATCGACGCCGTGACGGCGACGCTGGAAAAGGCCGAACCGGAGTTGGCGGCCGACCTGATCGACAATGGTATCCACATCTGCGGCGGCGGGTCCTGCCTCCGCGGGCTGGACGTCGTCCTGACCAACGCCACCGGCCTGAAGGTCCACACCGTCGAGGACCCGCTCAGTTGCGTGGCCCGAGGCACCAGCGTCTACCTCGAGAATCTCGAGATATGGAAGGATACCATGGACCACAATGACCGAGGGTGGGAGTAACCCCACCGCGAGCCTCATGGGCTTGGCGTCCCTCGGACACCCGGTTTACCGACGGCAATGACAAGACAGGGCAGCAAAATCTCGAAGCGATTCTTGTTCGTCTACTTCATGCTGGGCGGGCTGATCTTTCTCTTCACCCCCGCCACCGTGACAGGTAAGCTCCAGTTGGCGTATGCCCGGATGTTCCGTGGGCCGCTGGCGGCCGGGCGCGTTGCGACCCTGGCGGCGCGGACCGCCACTCGGGCGGAGACCGGACGTGCAAAAAGCTACGAGGAACTGGCGGTAGAGAACCGCCAACTCGCGAACATCGCTGCCAACCGCGAGGCTCATTTGGACGCCGCCGAGCAACAGATCGCCGACCTGCAGCAAGTGCGCAGCAATCCCGATTGGAAGCGCATGGTCGTAGTCGAAGCCAGCGTCCTATCCGACCTCGGGCAGGGCCAGAGTGAACTATTGATCAATCGCGGGCAAAACGATCGTCTGGCTGTGGGCCAATTTGTCCTGGGCGATTTCAGCGTCATCGGGACGATCTCCGCCGTCCTGAACCAAACCGCCAAAGTCAGGCTGATTACCGATCCAGCGTCCAGAATTCCGGTGCGCATCGCACAGATGAAGGCCCAGGGGATCATGACGGGCAACGGCCCGAACACCGCCGCGGTGCAGGTACCCTCCAGACACAAGGCCCAGAAGGCCCGAAAAGGCGACCGAGTCTATGCCCTGAAAGCCCCGGGCTATCCGGAGATTCCCTTTGTCACCGCTGTCGTGGTGGACTGCAAGCCGGACGAAAACCCCGTGGTCCTGAACATCTCGGTCCAACCGGTCTGTGACATCGCAAATCTGAAGGGCGTGCACGTCATTGTGCCCGGCCGGTAATGGACGGCGCTGAAGCTCGAATCCCGAATCCTTCCATCGTGAGGTATAGGTGAATGCGTTGGTGGCGGTTTGCCGTGCTCATTGTCATCGCAACGGTTCTGCAAACCAGCTTTCTCGGCGTCGTCTGGCTGGGTAGTCCTGACATCAGGCCCGACCTGCTGCTGATCCTGCTGGTGTTCTTTGCGGTTCAATGCAATCCCAGCGACGCCGTAATCACGTCCTTTGCCATCGGCTTTGCCGCAGATCTGGCCAACCCGGTCACCGGGTTCATGGGACCACAGATCATCAGCTTTGGCCTGTTCGGCACGCTGCTTTCCGACTTGAACAATGTCATCTCGATCAAACGACTGCCCTACCAGGGAATCGCGATCTTCGTCATGGCCCTGACGACTACCATTGTCGCCCATCTCCTGGCCCATCTGCGCGCCGACCCGGCGCCGCTGAATATGGCCCGCGAACTCTTCTGGCAACCGGTGTTGTCGGCGCTACTCGGGCCCTTTTTGTGCTTGCCGCTGGCCTGGTGGATGCATATAAATAAGAAGAAACGTCGGCGTGGCAAGTGGCGGCTGTAAGGCGACAGCGCTGCCGCCGGGACGGACGATCACACACATGGGGCCAAGCATCAGAGACGCGACCCAGTCGGGTCGACGTTCTCCAAGCGAATCAGTATGTACGAAAAGCGAGTTAGAATATTCATTGCTGCCAGTCTGTTGCTCCTGGGGATCGGACTGCTCAGGCTGGTGCAAATGCAACTGCTGGCCGACTCCTCGTTGCGCGACGAAGTGGCCGCATTGAAGCTGCAGCGCGGGCGATCCAAACAACTCAAAACGCTCCGTGGAGATATCCTCGATCGAAACGGCAAGGTGCTCGCTACCGACATTCCCGAATTCCAGGTCACCATCGATTACGGTCTTAGTCGTTTCAGAGACCGGCGCGTCATCCTCGCCCAGAAGCTATTGGCTGAGGAGAACGGCAGCGCGTCGGCCCTCGATGATCTTTTCAAGGAGGCGACCGCGCGGCGAGCCGACCTCGACCGCATCATACACGATTGCGCCCAGTTCGGCGTCACCGAGGCCCAGATCGAAGATCGCATCACGAACATGAATGATAAGATGTGGAACTTGCGAACCTTCTTCGCCTGGCGCGGTAATGAACCAGACCCCAACATCATCGCCGAGTATCGCGGGCGAATCACCAGCGTTCCCATGTCGGTGGCCCGCTCCGACTTCGAACGGCATTTTCCCGATCCGAATCAACGCTACAAACTGATCGGACAGGTGGATGACATTCGCGATCTATACGAGAGCCAGCCTCTGCTGGAGTTGAAGACCGAGGACGACATCTTCACCGCCCAGTTCGAGTTCATGGACATCAACGATGTGGAAGTCGTTCCCAAGGGGCAACGTGAGTATCCCTATGGCTCCGTGGCGGCCCAGACCATCGGCTGGGTCGGCGGGGCCACGCAGGACCGCGACAAGGCGCTCTTCGAACATGACCGCCTGGCCAGCTATCTCGAAGGCGAAGTCTGTGGGCGCCGACCTGGCGTCGAGTATGTCTGCGAACCGATTCTGCGCGGCCGCCGGGGAGAGTTGGTCAGCGACATCGACGGTCAGATCGTCCGCAATACGGAGACCGAATTCGGTCGGGACGTCCAGTTGACTCTGGACATCGAACTGCAGTCGCGTATCGAAAACTATTTGACCAACCCGGCCCTGAACAAGAACGCCGACGCCAACATGGCCGTCGTGGTCATGCAAGTCCGGACCGGCGATATCCTGGCCCTCGTTTCGCTGCCCACCTATGACAACAATCGCGTACGCGCCGATTACGCTGAACTGGTCCAGAACGGCCATCATCCGCTGCTCAACCGAGCCCTGGCTCGGGACTATCCCCCAGGTTCATCCGTCAAACCGATCATCCTGATTGCCGGGATGGAGGCTGGCGTCGTCACGGCCGACACCGTTATCTCGTGCCCCTCCCACGCGCCTCCGCGCGGTTGGCCTCGCTGCTTGATCCAGCGGAAGCACGGCTTCGGCCATGACGAGAAGTGGACCAACAAGGCACGCAACGCCATCAAAGGTAGCTGCAACGTCTATTTCTCGCGTCTGGCCAACGATATCGAACCGGCAGTCTTGCAGGGTTGGTTGTACCGCTTTGGCTACGGACGTCGCTTGCCGCTGGCCTGTCCATGGCCGGGGCCAAACGATCTGGACCCCCGGCAACTAAGACAAGCTGCCGGGCTAATCAGCAGGGAACGGCCCAAGAGCACCAAGTCGCTCGAGGACCTTCCTCCGCTGGCCAAGCGAGACCTTCCCCTCTTCGGCATCGGGCAAGGCAACCTCTGGGCAACCCCCTTGCAAGTAGCCAACTCCTTCGCCACCATCGCCCGTGGAGGGCGAGCGATCCGGCCCCGACTCTTCCTGAAACCGGAATCCCCCGCGCCGGGGTTACCCACCGACCTGGGAATCTCCGTGGAGACCCTCCGGACCGTTTACGATGGGATGGACGCCGTGGTGAACGAATCAGGCGGCTCGGCAAACAAAGTATTCGGGCCAAGTGCCCTGAAGGATCAAGGCGTCAAAGTCTATGGCAAAACCGGGTCCACCGAACGCCCTTACAATGCCTGGTTCGCGGGATTCGCTGAAGATCACGAAGGGGCCAAGATCGCGCTGGCCGTCATCGTCGAAGGCGGTGAATACGGCTCCAGCGACGCGGCCCCGCTGGCGCGCGATGTCATCCAGTTCTGCATCGAGAAGGGCTACGTGGGCACGGCGTCGCAACCGACGGTCCTGCCCTAGAGCGGACCTTGGGCGCCGATCCGTCAGTCTTCCGCCCGCACCATCGGCGCCGTCGAACGACGTTTCGGGCCAATCTCTCGTATGGCAATGCTGACCGGCGTCTGCAGGCGACTCAGCGCCGTCTCCAGCGTCTCGAAGAACTTCTCGTTGTCGGGCCAGAGAATGCGTTCGTCCTGCGAAATGGGTTCGTCCAGTCGGTCCAGGAAGCGAGCCAGAACCGCTTCATTCAAACGCTTGGCGGTAATCCCCAAACCGAGTTTCTCGAAGTAATGCGCGTTGACAATCTGCTCGTACTGGCCGGCCAAGGGCAGAAGCAGCATTTTCTTGCGCCAGTACATACACTCGCTGAGCAACGAAAGCCCCGCCGAGGCCACCACCCCGTGGGCCGAGGCCAAGTCTGCAAGAAACCCCTCGGTCGAAGGGCGCTTGAAGACGCAGTTCCCCACGGTCGCGGACTTGTCAAACCCATAAACGAAGAACCGCTGCCCCGGGAACTTCCGCAGTACCGTCCGCAGGCGCGTTTCCTCTGTGCCCGTGGTCCAGTAGATCACGACGTGCCCGGCGTCGGAAGGCTCCATCGTGGTGACGATCGGCCGGACAATGGGTGGCGCCAGGATCGCTCGGTCGGTCTTCACCGGCGCGTCGAAGAAATTCGTCACAACATACGTGCCGGCCCCGATGCCGAAACTCTTGGTCACCGCCGTCGCAGTCAGGCGTGGCAAGACGTACCGCAAACGGTGCTCCAGACGGCACACGGTCAGCATGTGCTCGTTGTCGAGACTGATGAACGGCACGCCAGACCGCCGGGCCCACCAGCCGGTGAACGGCTCGAAATCCGTGATAACCAGATCGGGATTGAACGAACGATAGACCTTCTCGAAGAGCCGCTTGTTGAGACTCTTGGCCCGCGCAACCTGGAAAAGGTTCCGCGTGAATGTCTCGACGGGGTCGATCCGCCCGCGACGATAGGCAAAGGACAACCCGAAGATCTCCTTGACCTCTGGGCCGTAAATCGATCGGAGGTAGCGCAAGGCCTTCTGGGAGGCGACGAACATCACCTCATGGCCCGCGTCAAGCAGGCGCTGCCCGACCAGATGGGCCCGGCTACTGTGCCCATATCCCTCTCCTGCGACGGCATAGATTATTCTGGCCATGCGGCGTTACGCTCCGGCATCCGTACATCTTGTACTCAGCCGAATAGTGTACCATAACTGCGTCCGCAAAACAGGATTTAGCTAGTTTCTAATGATGACCCGGGCGGGCGTGGGTCCGCTTAGGCGCCTAAAAGGCCATGATATACAGCGATGGGAGTGCCCCACCCAAGGTCAGAGAGCGGGCCGTAACGCACTGAATGCCGGCTGCCCCCTGGAGGCCTTGGCCCGCAGACGAGTCACCAGGAGAGAGTGCATCTGGGAAACGCGTGATTCGGATAACCCCAGCGTTACCCCGATTTCCTTCATGGTCAGGTCTTCGCAATAGTACAGCACGAGAATGAGTTTCTCGGTCCGGCTCAGCCCGTGGGTCAACTGGTCCAGCAACTCGCGCCGGCGCGCTCGCCGACAGGGCGTATGGGCTTTCTTGGCCGCCACGAGATTCAACCGCCGCATGCCCTCGCTATCCTCACCCTCACCGCACATCTCATCAAACGAGGTCACGCGCGGGGCCGTACTGTATCGCCGCAGCTTCTCTACTTCGAACTCGTCCACGCCAAGTTCGTCGGCGATTTCGCATTCGGTGGGTCTGCGCCCCAGATGCAGTTGGAGAGACTGCACGGCAGTCGATAGTTCGCTAGCCCGCCTGCGGACGGTGCGGGGCACCCAATCTGTCTGCCGTAGTTCGTCCAGGATAGCGCCCCTGATCCGATGCACGCAGTACGTCTTGAACTGGACGGCCCGGTTTCGATCGAAGCTCTCCACCGCGCTCATCAACCCAAAAACGCCGACGCTGATCAGATCATCAAGCTCCACAGCGCCCGGCAGCCTTTGATGCAAATGCGTGGCAGTGCGTTCGACCAGATAGTGGTAACGATCCACCAGAAGATTCCGATAGCAAGCCTCGCCCGTCTCCTTGAACAGCTCCCACAGACGGTCGATATCGAGATGACAATCCGCTTGCAGCATCGTTGGCATAATGCCCCCTTCTTCGTGCCAAACGTCTATATTCCGTCCATGCACAATGTGCCCCAGGTCCCCAACGTGGCTCGACGCCCTGTCGGGGCCCATCTGTTCTTCGGCTGTGCACGCCCCATAAAATCACAGTAGAACACTATGGCGATGCAGGAAAAGGCTGAGGCCGACAACGCCGGAAGTCGATACCTGACGAGGCGATTGCCCCCAGCAAGCACGTCTGCCGCTCTACGGCGCGGCCCGGGCGATGGTCGCCTTGGCAGGGTCCGTACCTTCGAGATAGGTCATGACCTTTTCGAGAATCGCCGCCGCGACGGGCGAAGCGACGCTGCCGCCGCCGGTGAAGCGTCCCTTGATCGCCGTGTTCGGTCGTCGAATCGAGACGAGAACGACGACTCGGGGATCTTCAGCCGGGGCGCCGCAGATGAACGAAACCACGTAGGCCTTGGGCTCGTAGCCGCGTCCGTCGCTGCGCGCCAGTTGGGCCGTGCCCGTCTTGCCAAAGACCTGCCATTTCTCCAACTTGGCCCGGTGGCCGGTGCCTTCGTTGACGACGGAGACCAGTGCCTCGCTGACCACCCACTTGGCGATCTCGGGTTTGATCACGTAGCCGACACGCAGCGCCGGAGGCCTGACATCCACCATCGATCCGTCCGGCTGAACCACAACCTTGACCAGGTAAGGCCGCACCAGGCGTCCCCCGTTGGCGAGCATGCAGTAGGCTCGCACCATTTGCAGAGCAGTAACCGAGATCTCCTGGCCGAAGGGAATTCGGGTGATGCTGTAGCCCGTCCAGGCAGATGGATGACGCAGCAGCCCTTCGGCCTCGCCGGGCAGGTCGAAGCCGATCTTCTTGCCGAAACCGAACAGCGTCAATCCTTCGTAGAGCCGCTCGGGGCCCATGCGCTGTCCGATCTTGGCCATCCCGATATTGCTGGAGTTCACGAGAATCTCGCGCAACGTCAGATCGCCGAAACCCTTGTCGAACTCCCCGATCCGGCCGAAGCCATGACCCCGGTAGTTGCCGTTCTCGCAGAAGATCGTTTCGTACTTGCTCACCGCCCCTGTGTCCAGGGCGATGGCGGCAACAATGGGCTTAATCATACTGCCAGGCTCGAATTGGTCGGTCAGCACGTGGTTGAGGAAGTGATCGGGATTCGTGCGTCCGACGTTGTCCGGATCGAAATCGGACAGCGAGACCATCGCCAAAATGGCGCCTGTATGCGGATCAGCGACGACCGCCAAAGCGCTTTCAGCGTCGTACTCCTTGTACTGCTTGAGCAACTCTTCGCGCGCGAATTGCTGGATCGCTGCGTCCAGAGTTAAGATGATGGCGCTGCCGTTGGTCGGGACGGCGTTATCACCCGTATTCTGGGCCACGGCGAAGGACAGAGGCCGGCGTTGGACATCCACATTGAACGCATGCCGGGCCCCCTCACCGCGCAACTCCGCGTCGAATCGGTTCTCGACGCCGCCCAGACCTCGATTATCCCGGCTGGTAAAGCCGACGACATGGGAGGCCAGACGCCCCGTCAGGTAATGCCGACGCCAGGCAGACTGCACGCCGACGCCGTACACGGCGCGGGCCAGATCACACGTCTCAACTTCGGCATCGACCTTGAGGGCCACGTAGCCGGGATTGCGACTCTCGGTGATCAGCTTGCAGATCTCGTGCCCCCCCATATCGAGAATCGGCGCCAATACGTTAGCCGTCTCCTTGGGCTCGGCGATGACGCGGGGCTCGGCGAAGATCGTGCGAATCTGATTGCTGGCGGCCAAAACGCGACCACGACTATCCAGGATGGCCCCGCGTTGGGGCTCCAGGGGAAGAAACGAGCATTGCTGGCGCAGACTCAGTTGCTCATAGTGATCGGCCGCAGCGTATTGCAGGTAGTAGCATCGCCCACCCAGGGCCGCGAAAGCCGCGATGATCACGGAGACGAATACGACGATCGTGATTCGCTCGCGCCGCGAACAATCATCAGGGGATCGGCCGCGGGTCGATTCGCTCCCCATGACGTCCCTTGTCTCCATACACGGCATCCTTCGCTTGCTGCTATCTGTCCTGACATTCGTTCATCGAGCACGAGCGCACGTGGGCGGTTGCCACACCAGCGTCCGTCTTATTGATCCAACCGCTGCAGCACGGCGGCCGGACTGGTCAACACCTCGACCCTCAACTGCTTCTGCCACAACTCCTGCTGAAGCTGATGCTGCTCAATCGTTTGTCGCCGCAACGTGTAAAAAACACGGTGGTTGGCGCTGCGCAGATAGACCGCCAGAATCAGGATGGCTGCAAAGAAGAAGATGACAAACGCGAAGCACAATCGAGAAGCCATGTCGTTGTCGCCGTTGAGAAGTCCTTGTCTCCACACGCCGGGCTCGCCGGCTTGATTCTATTTCGCCGGAAGGCGCAGGCGCATCCCAATGGTCAGAGCGTCCTTGCTCTTGAGGATATCGCTGTTGAGCTTGGCGATCTCCTCGCTGCGCGACCCGCTGTTCAGTTGCGTCACGGCGATTTTCCACAAGTTGTCACCATCCTGAACGACGTAGTACCACCCCTTAGGCTTGCCCTGTTTCACATCAGCCAGGGCCTTTCTGGAGGCGGTGCCGACCTTCTCGAAGTGCGGCCCAGCCAGCACGGCCGCCGGATCGGCGGCTCCGACCTTACCCTTGGGCAACGGCGGAATGACCAGCTTCTGCCCCACCACAATCTCGTCGGGGCTATTCAAGATCATGCTATTAGCCTGGTAAATGCGCTTGATATTGGCCAGCTTGTTGCCCTCTTCAGGACCATAGGCCTTCTTGGCCACCGTGGCCAGAACGTCGCCATCCTGAACCACGTAGACCCGCGATGCAGACTTCTTTCCGGGCTTGCGGGCGGGCTTTTCCGCCGGCGTCGGCCTTTGGGACCGCGCCGTCTGGACCGGTTGGGCGATCGGCTGCCGCCCGGGCATCTCGATCGCCGGGGCCGGTTCGCTCGTTTCGGCCTGCAGCGTGACCGACTGCGAGGCCTCACCAATTCCCTTAATCACGTCTTCGATGGTCCGGGAGACCCCTCCCATCAGCGAGTCAAGCGTATGAACGGAGCGAACGGCCCCGTTCTCGGTGTCCGTCGCAACCGTCGTCGCCGGTAGCGCCACGCTCGGTTCGACTTCCGCTTCGACCGGCTGAAACTCGGTTTGCTCTTCGCTCCCTTGCGCCAGCAGACCCTCCCAGTCGAGCTGCTCCTGGGCACTCTGGGCGCTGTCGGCCACACCCAGGTTCTCGTCCGGAAAATTCGTCATCGGCGCCGCCTCGGCTTGCGACCGGTTGCCAAAGTTGGGTAGCCCGTTGATGATAAAGGCAATGACAAAGATGAACACCAATCCCAAGAGCAAGCCGATTTTCGCATCTGACGTCATAGTCGCACTCCGTTCCTTGCCGTTAACCCGTTCCTTCGTAAAAGCATCCTGCCATGCCTATTCTTGTTCATTGATCTCAGTTTTGCGGGCCATTCTCAGTTTCGCACTCCGAGCCCGCCGGTTGGCCGCAACCTCGTCCCGATCGGCCACCATCGGTTTCTTCGTCAGGATCTGATAGAGGCCCGCCTGCTGGTGTGCCTTGAAATCGCGCTTGACCAGACCGTCTTCCAGGCTATGAAAGCTGATGATCGCCAGGCTGCCGCCCTGTTTGAGCAACGCCGGAGCCGAGGAGAGTAACATTTTCAGGTTCTCCAACTCTCGGTTCACCGCTATTCGCAGCGCCTGAAACGTCCGGGTGGCCGGGTGTTTTCTGGCTCGCCGCTTCGAGCCGCCCTTATACAAGGCGCTGCACACGACCTGCACGAGTTGGCCGGTCGTGATGATTGGTTCTTGTTGCCGTCGTCGAACGATGTAACGCGCGATACGTCGAGAGGCGCGATCCTGGCCGTATTCGTAGATCAGATCCGCCAGGGCCTTCTCGTCGTACCCATTCACTATATCGGCCGCTGTCGTCTCCAAGCTTTCGTCAATTCTCATGTCCAACGGCATATCTTCATCGCGAAAACTAAGTCCCAGATCCGCATCCGCCAATTGCGCCGAGCACAGCCCCAAATCCGCCAGGATGAAATCGACCGCAGGAACGCCCAATTCGTCAAGACGTTCAGCAACCGCGGAAAAATTGGATTTAATCAGAACCACCTTGCAGCCAAGGCCCGCCAACCGTTGCTCGGCCCGCTCCAGAGACAAACTGTCGATATCCAGCCCGATCAGCGTGCCTTGCGGACCCAGCTTCTGACCGAACAGAAAACTGTGACCTCCGTGTCCCACGGTCACATCGACCATCACCCCATCCTGGGGTAAGTTTATCTGTTCGGCCAAAGGTTCCGAAAGTACCGGAACGTGTTCAACTTCTGAGCGATTCACTCCTGAACTTTGCACGCCCTTTCAGCCTATCGATACCGGCTCAGAGCGTTGTCGCAATCGCTGGACATGCGGTGAGAACTCGATGCCGGCGAAGAGCCCACCGTGCTCTTTGAGACGCTCCAAACGCTCGCCCAGAATCGCCACCGAGGCGTGCGTATGCTCGTCCATCGGCCGTTCCCCTGCCAGAGTCCCGGCGACAACCTGACAATAGCAACTATCCATCCCTGTCCATTGCCTCCAACGCAGCGTTTATAATTCCTTCTGTTGCTTCTGCAAAACAAGCTGCCGGGCCTGCGTCATCTGTTTCTGGTACTGACCCATATGATCCGACAGATAGCGTTCCCAATCTTCATTGTTCCACAACTCAATGTGGTCCCTGACACCGACCAGGGTGATGTCGTCCGCCAGCCCGGCCCGCTTACGCAGCTTCTCGCCGATCAACAGGCGGCCCTGACCGTCCAATTCGATCTTGCTGGCCAAGGCGAAGCTGATGCGTTCGAACGCCACCGCTTCATCCGGAGCCGTCGCCCCAGGGGCCACGGCCAGAACGATCTGCTCAAAGTACTTCTCGGGGTACAGGCACAACACACCGTTGGCCCCGAGAACGAGGTAGAAGTTACGACCATGCTCATCGACGTCGATCTGGCTTCGAAGCTTGTTGGAGACGAGCACTCTTCCTTTGCCGTCTACAACGTGCTGGTATTCACCGGTTAGTAAAAGCATGGCAATTGCCCCACTCAACACAAAGCGTTTGGGAATTATCCCCACTCACACCCACTTCGTCAACCTCCAAAAATGCATTTTGTCGTTTTTTTGGGGCGATTGTTTATAGGACCGTCACGGAGTAGCAACTTAACTGCAACCGTTAAAGGCATTTACGAAACCGCTACCCCTGCTTTGCCCTATAACACGGAATCGTGAACCCCCTTGGAAAGTCTCGCCCCGGCGGCGGGGATCGAGAGACCGCTGGTCCCGAGTCCGTCACCGGGTCCCACTTCCACCCACTCGTCACCACCTCCTGCCGGCTCTGTCACCAGCCAAGACAGTGTCACTCCCAGACCCATCCGGAGCCATATCTGCAATTCCACGCGTGCCAAGGGCGGAGAAGTCAAATCTGGCTGTAGATTCCACGTCCAAACTCGCCCCCTTTTGGGAACGAGTGGGCTCAAATACCAGGCGCAGATCAGACGGACGGCAGGTGCATGGCCTTGCGCCGCGTGGTTGCTCATACCTCTGGAGATGACTAAGGATAGGCTCTGGATGGGCCGAACAGAGGAAAAACCGAAAACCCGCCCGGCAAATGGGTCGATAGGGAGCCTATTGCAAACAGCGCGGGGAAAAAAGCGGGTGGCGGGAATCGAACCCGCGTAATCAGCTTGGAAGCTCGGTACTCCAGGTTATAAACGGTCTTAACGTGCTCTCAAGGCCGTATTCTAGCAGCTTTCACCCCTGAGACCAAGAGTTTTTTGCCACACTCTTGACACGGCGGCGTGACATTCTTCGACAGAGCGGCCCGACCAGGTAGTCGGCGGGCTCTCAAAACCACCTCTCCCCCCGGGCCCTCTGTTCTTCTCGATAATTACTTTCGACTGGCCCCATGACGTTGCGACACAACGGCGGATCGTCGCGACCGAGGGCCCCTGGTCATAGCGGGAGCTTGCCGCTGCAACTGTCCCGCCGGGCGGGTGAAAGGCCCGCCCGAACCCGTTCACTTCCCCCTGTCCTTTTGTTGTGGTTGGGCCCCGGTTCCATGGGTCGTTGCCGGGGCCCGCCTCTTTTGCCTGCCCAAGCGCCAACGGAGGCCCCTGGCCGTGGGGGGCATACAAATATCACGGCTTGATCGCGGGGTGGCGCAGTTGGTTAGCGCGGTCGGTTCATTCCCGAAAGGTCGCCGGTTCGAGTCCGGCCCCCGCTATTGATTCATCCACTCTACCCAGGAAAGGAAGGCTATGGCCAAGACGCGTAAACTCAAATTCACCTGCCCGGCTTCGGTCGAGGACCGCACCGTCAAGAGCGGCGTCGTCAAACTCTCGATCGATCCGAGCGAGTCGGCGTTCCTGCTCAAGAGCAAGGCCCGCGAGAGACCCGTCGCCCTGCTACTGGTGCCCGACAAGGAACACTCCGAGATCAAGCCGATCTCCATGTTCGGCGTGGTCAAGGATTGCACGTTGACATTCCAAGACGTCGTGGTGCCCGACGATCGCCTGGCCGAGCTGGAGTTCTTGGTTCGCGAGAAGCACGCCATCGTCGAGCTGCGCGTCGAGACCGAGCACGCCGACCTGTTCGAGGAGCTGCCCGATGGCGGTGCGGATCATTGAGGCGTATGACGAAGAGGGGCCATTTCCGGGGTTGTTCTTTGATCAGGCGGCTCGCGTCGACGGCCAGGGCTGGCGCAATCGCGGCGTCTGGCGTTTTGAGCTGGTCGCGGTCACCCAGCACGCCGAGCTGCGGCCCTATTTCTGGCCGATCCGCACGAAGATCGGGGCGGCCTATGAAGCGGCGATCGCGGGCCTGCGGCGCCGGGCGGCGTCGCGTTACTTTAGCCAGGTCACGCTCTACGAATGCTGGGTGCCGCCGACGCCAGAGACGATCGCCCGCATCGAACGCTTCAACCGGCAACTGAAGGCGGCCAGGCAAGAGCAGAAGGAAGGGTACCATGCACATCACCACCCAAAAGGAGCCGTTGAGCGGCGAGCGAGTCTGGGGGTCGTCTGAAATGGCCCACCCCGAAACGCCGCCCTGCCCCCTGAAGACCGAGAGCGGCCAGTGCCCCGAGGGATGTCACCTCTGTCGGCACTGGCCCGAACCGTTTGAACCCACATTTTAGCGAAAGGAAGCACATGCGAATCAAGACACTCTGCATCATCGCCGCGTTGACCTGGCTGATCCCGATCGGCGGCTGCAATATGGACAGCCCCGAGCGGATCGCGGCGACCGAGCAGGCCGTCGCCGTGGCCCAGCAGAAAAGCGAGCAGGTCGAAATGGTCGTCGACCAGCTCGAAGCGTTCCTGACCAAGAGCCAGGCGGCCCTGGCCGACCCGAATCTGCCCGCCGAGGAAATCGAGAAGATTGCGGCCGCCGTCGTGGTGGCCCAGGAAAAGCTGACCGTGGCCCGGGGAGTCAAGGGAAAGGTCGATGACGTGCTGACCGACTGGGAGCGGGTGCTGGCCAACGCCGGCCCGGTCGAGGGGATCGGCGACGAGATCGAGCTGCTCGGCAAGGGGATCACCACGGTCGGATCGCACGTCCCGGCGCCCTACGGCGTCTATGTCGGCCTGGCCGGCAGCCTGATCACCGCCGCCGGCGGCGCCTACCTGGCCTGGAAAAAGTCGCAGGCCGCCACAGCGCTGGGCAAGGACCTGGTCAACGTGATCCATTCGGTCGACTCGCTGCTCGACTCGCCCCAGATCACCGACGAGGCCGCCGCGATCGCGGTGCTGAAGGACCGCCAGGGCACAACCACCGCCAACAACGTCAAGACCCTCAAGAACGGCTGAGCCATGCAGAGTGACGTCTACGAGATTGTCGAATCGAGCGGCGGCCGCGCCGGCGAGGTGATCGGTTACATGAAGTTCTGGGGCGCTGAGCCGGTTTACCTGGCCGTCGAGCAGAAGGCCCTGGCCGACGTCGACCATGATGCACTCGCCGAGGACTGTGACGTCTGGATGGACCTGGACACCTGGCGGGCCTGGACCTGCCGAACGCTAACGACGCTGCACCTGCGGAGGTACGAACCATGATCCTGCCGGCACTGTCTGTCAAACAACCGTGGGCCTCCTGGATCGCCGACGGTAACAAGACGATCGAGACGCGGACCAAGGCGACCGACTGGCGCGGGCCGATCCTGATCGTCTCATCGCAGAAGCCCGACCCGCGCTTCGAGAGGGCCGAGACCACGCCGCTGCCGTTGGGTAAGGCCCTGGCGGTGACGCTGCTGGCCCGATGCCGTCTGATGACCCGGGCCGACGAGCAAGCGGCCCGCTGCGAGATCTACGACGACGCCGTTGCCTGGTGCTTCAAGGGCCTTTGGCCGGTGACTCCGTTCCACGTCACCGGCCGGCTCGGGCTCTACGACCAATACCTCCAGCCCGAGCACCTCGGCGGCCGGGATATCTACGACGAGGTCCAGGGCTATTTCGATCGGGCCTGGGCGGCCGGCTACCGCTGGCGAAAGGGGCAACCATGAATCTGTTCTTGGGCATTGTCTCACTGGGCTTGTACGGATTCGCCGTTATCTCCCCTTCGTGGATCGAGTCGTTCTGCTGGTGCTTCGGGGCGGCGGGCATTATGGGCTATCTGGCGCGCAAGGCGGACAAGTTCGACGAGCAACGAAAGGAGCGGACATGAAGCGAAGAACCGGTTTATTGCTGCTGGCCCTCTGCTCGATCGGCCAGGCCACGACGCTGGTAGTTGTGGCCGACGAGCCGAACGCGCCGCCTTGCGAGCAGATCCACTACGAGAGGCCGCCCTGGGCCGATCCGAATCTGATCGAGGGGCTCGTCCTGCCGGCGGTGATCGACACGCTCAGCGGTGCTGTCGCCTACACCGTGCCGACGGGCAAGCTGTTTCGCCAGGGCCCGGCCTGCGATCCCGACGGCCACCGGTACACCGTGGCCAGCCGCACGCCGGGCTGGTCGGTGACATCCGACCCGAACACCGGGACCTGGACGCTGGCCGGTGAGGTCCTGCCGGGTCCGCAGTACATCTACGTCAGTATCACCGATGACCCACCGTACGCCGAGGCCAAGACGGGCTATTACACCGTCTGCATCGACGGCAAACCGCCGGCGAACCATCACCCGATCCTCGGCTGGCTCTGGCCGCTGGGCCTGCTGACGGCCGGATTCAGCGTCACAAGAGTGCGAAGGGTGTAAACGTGTAGGGGCGGTGCCCCCGTGCCCGCCCTCATTGGAATTGGAAGGGAGCGAGTCAATGCAAGTGATCTACGAACCGAAGGGCCGGGCGGGGGAATACAGCCACCTGGCCGCCAACCTGTTTAAGGGCTGCCGGCATGGCTGTGACTACTGCTACGGGCCGGCGACGTTGCACAAGAGTCGCGAAGTCTTCATCGCCAAATGCGGACCGCGGGACGGCGTGATCGCGGGGCTGAAGCGACAAGCCCCGGCCTTGGCCGAGACGAACAAGCGCGTGCTGTTGTGCTTTACCTGCGATCCGTATCAGGGCCCCGCCTTCGAGCAGCGCGTCACGAAGAAGGCCATCACGATCCTGCGCGACAACGATGTGCCGTTTACGATCCTGACCAAGGGCGGGCTCCGCGCGACGCGTGACTTCCACCTCTACGGCCCGCGTGACGCCTTCGGGGCCTCGCTGACGTTCTCCGATGACGACCTGTGCCGAGAACACGAACCGCACGCCGCGTCACCTCACAGTCGCATTAAGGCCCTGGCGCATGCCAAGGCGGCCGGGATCTTCACCTGGGCATCGATGGAGCCGGTCATTGACCCGACCCAATCGCTGGAGCTGATCATACGGGCGGCCGACCACGTCGACCATTTCATGCTCGGTAAGCTCAATCACGACAAAGAGCGCGAAGCGGCCATCGACTGGCAGGCCTACGCGGTCAAGGCCGTCGTGCTCTGCGAGAAGTTCGGCAAGACCTACACCGTCAAGGTCGACCTGGCCCAATACCTGGCCGACGGGCCTATTCCCTACACGAACACCGACATCCGTGAGGTGAGCCGATGAGGAAGGGAATCATCTGCGAGGATCTCGACGGGCCGGGCCTTAGTCAGGCTGGGGCCCGCCTGCGCGTGTTGAAAGTGCTCGACAAATTGGACCCGAAAGGAGGGACCGATGCGACTGAGTGACTTATTGACGCGCGGGCGGGCCTTGCGCAAGACCGACGGCCGCGCGACCGCGACGAAGCCGAAACGCAAACGGCGGCGACGGCGTCGGGGCGAACCGGTGCGGGTCTGGGTGCCGAACAAGGTGCGCAAGCGCATGGGGGCGGGACGATGAGTGACCCGGCGCTCTGCGAGTACTGCCAGCGGCCGTGCGATCTTTGGGAGCCGGGCGAGCCGGGCCAGTGCCTGGCGGTCGAGCCGGAACAGTGCCCGAACAATTCAGCAGAAGACCTCGTCTGGCTCGACGAATGGCGACGCCGCCAGGTGCAACCGTGCAAACAGGAAGGATAATCATGGCGAAGAAGGACAAGCGAGAGACCGAGTTTTACACCGGCGACACCAACCGGGTGGCGAAGGGGCGGTTTGTCACGCTGACGCCTAGCGGCACGATCAGTGTCAGTGTCGAACTGGCCGAGGGGATCAATCTAAAAGAGACCGACGGCTGTCGGGTCGGATTCTGTAAGGAGGCCAACGCGATAATCCTACGGCCGACGTCGCGCCAGGAGGTCGGGGCGCTGGCCTGGGCCTCGAAGACGCGGCCGGGCCAGGCGTTCCGAATCAGCGGCGCCGGGGCGCTGCGCCATTTCAGCCTACTGCCGTCGATGGTGACGCGCTACAAGGCCGAATGGGAAGACGGCGAGATCGTGGTCGATCGCAACGCCGTGATCGACCGAACGGCCGCGCGCAAGGTCAAGCCGAAGCCGGCGGCCGAGGCGGGCAAGGACACGACCACCTGGCTGGGCAAGGTGATCTGCAACGAGTGCGGGCGCGAGGTCGCCTATCGCAAGCTCAACGGCCGCAACGTGCTGCGCAAACACAAGGACCCCGACGGCGTCGATTGCCACGGTGGCGGGGATTAGTAGGGGCTGGCCTCCGTGCCTGCCCTTTTCACGAATTGTAAGTCACGGACGATGAAACTTGAAAGGACAGTTATGAAGCTGGAACAATTGCCGCCGAAGCGGCTGGTACCGAACCCGGACAACCCGAGAACGATCAACGAGAAAGATCCCGCGTTCATCGCACTTATCGAGTCGGTTCGCAAGCTCGGCGTCCAACAGCCGCTGCAGGTGCGGACCCACCCGAGCCGCAAGGACAAGTTCGAGATCCTGGCCGGCCATCGGCGACATCGCGCCGCCCTGGCGGCCAAGTGCCCCGAGGTCCCGGTGATCGATTACGGGGCGATGGATGACGAGGCGGCGTTCCGTATCGCCTTCATCGAAAACGCCAACCGCGAGGACTTGACGCCGCTGGAACAGGGCCAGGCGGCGGCCACGGCTCTGGCCAAGTGCCAAGGGAATGCCAAGGCGGCCGGCGTACTGATGGGACAGACCCCGCGCTGGGTGGCGCTGCGGGCGGCCGTTCACGAACAGCTGGCCGACTGCTGGCGCGGCGAGATGGCGCCCGGCGGATTGACCGGCTGGGGGGCCGGCCACCTGGCGGCGATCGCGCGGTTCCCGGCCAATGTGCAAGAGGCCTGGCACGGCAAGCTCAAGAAGGGGAACTGGCCCTGGAGTCACTGCGCCGACTGGACCGTCGAGGAGCTGGAAAAACAGACCGCCGACGAGCAGAAGCTGCTGGGCAAAGCGCCGTTCGATACGAGTAGCGAGAGCAAGTGCGTCACGTGCACCAAGCGGACCAGCTGCCAGCCGCTGCTGTGGGACGCACCGCAAACAATGAAATCGGCCGATGGAGGCGTAACGGTGACGACCACGATCAAGCCGGGCGATCGGTGTCTGGACCCGAAGTGTTGGGCCAAGCGCGAGGCCTCGGCGGCGAAACGCCAGGTCGCGGCGATGCGGCAGAAATACGACGGCCTGGTCCTTCTCAGCAACGCGAGTTTCGTCAATGAGAACGCCACGAAGCTGAAACGCTGTTATGGCAAGGTTCTGAGCAAGGGCGACGTGACGATCTGCAAGAAGAAGGACAAAGGGGCGACGCCCGCGCTGATCGTCGCCGGGCGGGACAAGGGCAAGGTCCGCTACGTCAAGGTCAAGAAGACGCCGACACTGGCCAGCCAGAAGGCACGCAAGCCCTCGGCCGCCGAGCAGAAGGCCTCCGCCGAGCGGGCGCGGTGGGACTTCGTGGCCAATCGGTTCGCGCAGCACCTGATGGATCTGGCGTATGCGGATCTGCCGGATAACAAGCTGACGATCGTCCCGCTGGTGGCGACGTTCTACGCGACCGATGCCCAGTTCGGATACGACGGGATGGCGGACTATCGCCAAGCGATCGAGAAGGCCCGCAAGCAAGGCCCGTCGAACGTCCTCGACGTCGTGCTGAAGCGGCTCTGGGGCCAGGCGACCGAGGGGCTCGACTGCGCCCCGCCCAGTGGCAGCGAAGAGGACCGGGCGGTAATACAGCTGATCGCCGAGATGCTCAAGCTGGATCTGCAGGCCTGGTGCGACGAGGCCGTCGTCTCCGAGACCGAGAGGGCCGCCGCCGGCGAAGGCAAGGCCGCTTAGGCCGGGCGCATCAGAGAGAACCGCTAGCCACGGAGGGCTTGAATGCCGAGTGGGAAACGCCCGAAGGTATGGCACATATACGAGTTTGAGGACCGCTTCGAGCTGAGCGAAGATGCGCGGGCCTGTCGCAAGGGCCCGCTGCTGTTCTGTCGCGAGGCGGTCAGCAACAACGACGACAGCGCCAAGGACTACTGCCTGCAGCTGCGGGCGCTGAAGCGCTACGACAACCACCTGGCCTTGCATGGGGCGTTCATCGCCCTGCGCAATGAGGCGGCCGATCGGAGCCGCGCCTACCGGGGCTACCTGCTCAACGGCAAGCGGGCGCCGGCGGGGATCGCCGATATCTGCGACGTGCTGAACGTCAAGACGCCCGAGGCCCGCAAGGTCCTCAAACGGCTGGAAGCGGTCGGTCTGATCGAACGCGTCGAAATGCCCGACTTTGACCTCTCGGTCAACGAGAAGCCGGGCACGGCGGGGTCTGCGGAAAAATCCGGAGAAATCCGGAGCCCTTTGAAAAGGGAAGGGAACGGCAACGGCAAGGGCAATGGAAAGAAAAAGAAAGAAGTAAACGGCAAACAGAATCCCAAGCCCAATCCGAAACCCAAGGCAAGCCGAACCGAAACGCCGAAGGGACCAGCCGAAAGCCCAGGGCAAGACCAAGTGACCGGCAAGGACCAAGGGCAACCCCCAAGCCAAGCAGGAACCACCACATCCCCGACCACCACCCCGCCGTTATCGCCGACGCCGACGCCGACTGTGCCGACCGAAGCCGACGCTCAAGGGGACAGAGCAGCCGCACACCCACCACCAGGGGCGACCGAAGTCGACGCTCGGGGGGCCGACAGGCCGACGCAGGCCAAAGGCCCCCCGGGGTCGCTAATCGCCGGCGAACTGGCACGCATCGGCCAGGTGCTCGATGGGACCGGGCCGCCAGCAGAACCCGAGGGCTTCGAGCAGCGATACAGCGACGCCGCCAAGGAGTTCGCCGCTGCGATCTACGAGGACCTGGGCCTGGCCTACCTGCGCACCCAGAAGGCCCGAGAGCTGGGCACGTTCGCCGCCTGCTGGACGAAGGCCGAGCGGGCCGCCCTGCCACCGCCGATCGCCGCGACGCTGTGGGGCGAGGCCCGCCGCCAGGCTCGCAAGCACCACACGAGCAAGAAGCCCCGGCTCAAGAGGCCGGGGGCGATGTTCTGCCGGATCTGGGACAGCCTGCTGGCCAAGGCCGGGAGCGGGAATCTGTGAGCGATGTTAAACCGCATCGAACCGATCGAGAGAGAAACAGAGTGACACTGTCGCCTTTAATGCCACCAAGATCACTGCCCAACAGGCCGCGTGTAAACGATTGCGCAGACAGGGTTTATATCTGGTGGGTCCTCCTCCGGAATAGACGCCGAGCGGTCGCGGGATCGCGAGGTTCGGCTACTTTGGGATTTATTTTTTTGGTTTTACATACATAACGCACTGCAAATAAAGGGGTTACAGATGGACCAAACAGGCACTTTTACGGCTGAGCCGGCCTCGGTGTCGAGCGAGGAAGCCGCCCGAACAATGTCCCAAATGCCACGCCGGCGCCTTCGAGCGTCTCAAGGTCCCGGCCTGAGGAGAGTCAACACCGTGAAGTCATCAAAAACCATCGCCGTTCCGAAGGTAGCGACGTTTCAATTGGCCGAGCTGCAGAGCGCCGAGTACAACCCCCGCGTGATTTCCGAGTCGGCCCTGGCCGGCCTGGCCGCGTCCATCGAGCGGTTCGGCTGTGTCGAGCCGATCGTGGTGAACGTCCGGGGCGGCAAGCGTCGCGTCGTCGGAGGCCATCAGCGCCTGGCCGTGCTCGGCGCGCGCGGCGTCGATCGGGTATTGTGTGTCACCGTCTCCTGTTCGGCCGCCGAGGAAAAGCTGCTGAACCTGACGCTGAACAACCCTCACATCCAGGGCCGGTTCACCGCCGAACTGGACGGCTATATCGAGCAGCTCCGTGACGAACTGGGCGACCGGACCGCCCTGGCCGACCTCGGTGTCGACGCCCTCTACAGCGAGATCCAAAAACCTTCGGAAAAGCAGGGCCAGGCCCCCGACGACGAGATGCCCGCGCCGCCGGAGACGGCCATCACGCAAGATGGGGACCTCTGGTTACTCGGCGAGCACCGCCTGCTCTGCGGTGACAGCACCAAACCCGAGGACGTGACACGACTGATGGCCGGCGAGACGGCCAGGCTCTTTGCCACCGATCCACCCTACTGCATCGACTACACCGGCACCAACCGGCCCGGCAAAGGCGGCAAGGATTGGTCGGATCAGTTCCGTGAGCGTGAGATCACCGACGCCCTTACCTTCATGCGGGATTTCACCAGGTGCGGCCTCGAGGTCATCCAGGAAGGGACAGCCCTGTACCTTTGGCACGCCGATCGTCGCCGCACCGACATCGAGCAGGTCTGTAGTGAACTCGGTCTGCACATCCATCAGAACATCATCTGGGTCAAACCGATTTGCGTGTTGAGCTTCTGTTACTACGCCCTGCGTCACGAGCCGTGCCTGCTGATCTGGGTGAAGAAACAAAAGCCCGCCATCGACGGCCGGCAGCGATCGGACACCAACAAGCTGACGGCCGTCTGGTCGGTGGGTTATCAGAAAGCGGGCGATCCGACGACGCCGGAGTATTACAGCGACGTCTGGGAGCTGGGCTGGGACGGCAAGAAACGCGCGCCGGCCCTGGGCCATCCGACGATCAAGCCGGTGGAGTGCTTTGCGATCCCGATGCGAATCCACACCCGGCCCGGTGACATCTGCTACGAGCCGTTCAGCGGTTCAGGCACGCAGATCGTCGCGGCCGAGAAGCTCGGGCGCCGCTGCTACGCGATCGAGCAGCAGCCGCTGTTCGTCGACGTGGCGGTCAAGCGCTGGGAGACGTGGACCGGGCGCAAAGCGGTGCGAGAAAAGAGACGGCGACGCGGGCGGTGACTGGTGGTCGAACCGCCCCGCCGGCAGCTGCCACTGCCGACGACTTGCGCGCGTCGCCATGAAAGAGCGAAGCATTGTAACGACTGGTGGGGAAAGTAGGAAGGATTGAGTCACGAGGTATCGGCGATTGAGATCGCGCAGAAGCAGCGTCACGCGTATCTGCTGGGCAAGGTCCGGCAGAATCAGCCGCTGTCTCGCGCCGAGGTTGAGGAACTGAAGCGGTACGAAATGGCCAGAAAAAAGACGAAAAAGAAGCCCCGCACCCCGCCGGCGGACGGGAAACGCCGCCGGACGGTCTCGCTGGCCGAGGTGCGGCACCTGGGCCTGGAGTGCGAGAACCTGACCGAGGCGGCGGTGCTGTTCAGCGGGCCCGGTGATCTGGTTGCCCTGATCGCCAAACGCGACAACGTCCGGGCCGCCTGGGAGCGGGGTCGGCTGCTGCGCAAGGTCTCGCAACTGGCCGCGACGACCGTCACCGTCTCGGCGGCGGCCAAGGAGATGGGCGTCACCGGTCCGGAGCTGCGGCAACTGCTCGATACCGACACCGAGGTCGCCGACCTGTGGAATGAAAACCGCCGTCAACTGCGCATGAAGCTCAACGCCGTGATGGTCGAGCAGGCCGGCGCCGGCAAGCCCAACGCCATGCGCTACGTCGAGAACTTCCTCCGCAGCGAGAAGAGCCCGACCGGCTTCGATTACGAGCATGTCCCGATCAAGGTGATGGAGGCCATCACCGGCAAGGTCCGCCAGACCCTGGCCGCCTGGACCCGGGACGCCGGCCTGCCCCGCAATCCCGACTGCACCTATAACCTCAGCGAGTTCGTCCGCTGGTTCGAGGCCGCGACCAAGGCCCAGGCCAAGAGCGGCAAGCGCGAGGACCGCCTCCGCGTCGCCAACGCAGCGATGAAGGAACTCGACTACCGGAAGGCCCAGGCCCACGTTCTCGATCGCCAGGCGGTCGAGAACGGCCTGGTCGCCCGCGTGCAGAATCTGCTGGCCTACGTCGAGAACCATCTGCCGGCGACGGCCGCCGACTGCGAAGGCAAGGCCGCCGCCGCGATCGAGCAGCGGTTGCGTCGGTTTGTCGAAGGCCTGCGAGAGCAGATGACTGAGGTCCCGACCGAACTGCGTCTCGATGAGGCGACGGCCGCCGAGTTCAAGGCCTTCCTGGGCCGGCTCGAAACGCCGCCTGCAGCGGCCCTGGGCGAACGGGAGGAGCGCGATGGTTGAACTGCTCGGCCCATCGCTGGAGGTCCTGCCGCGCGAGCAGGAATTGTGGGTGCCGCCGCCGAGGGCGCCGATCTGCGACTGGGCGGAGGCGAATCTGTTCCTGCCGGCCAAGGAGACGACGGCGCCCGGCCTGTTCTCGTTTTACTTCTCGCCCTTCCTGCGTGAGATCGCCGAGGCCTGCGTCGACCCGGCCGTCTCCGAGGTGACCATCTACGCCTGCACCCAGGCGGGCAAGACGCTGATCAGTTACCTGGTCCTGGCCTATACGATCGCCGTCGATCCCGTCCATACGATGATCGTCATGCCGGACGAATCGACGGTCAAGCGTCGTATCGCCGCCCGCGTGCGGCCGATCTTCGAGGCCAACCCGTTCCTCCTGAAAGCGATTGGCGGGCGGCTGGAGAACCTGCACATCGGCGAGGCAACGGTGATGGACCAGATGAACCTCTATCTCGCCTGGGCGCGGAGCGCAGCGCAACTGGCCGACGTCCCGGTCGCGCGGATCCTGGCCGATGAGATCGGTAAATTCCCGCCGGCCGTCGGCAAGGAGGCGGACCCTTTGAATCTGCTGCGCGATCGGTTGCGCACCTTCGGCCATCGCGCGACCTTGATTAAGACCACCAGCCCGGTCGATGAGGGCGACCTGGCCGACCGCGAATACGAGGCCGGCGACAAGCGGCAGTTTCACCCCCAGTGCCCCCACTGCAGCGAACACCATACGTTTGACGACAGGCATATGGTCCTCGATAAGAGCCTCACCGGCCGCTTCCTCGATCCGGAGGTCTACGAGAAAGGCGACCGCGCACGGTACGTCTGCCCCGAGTGCGGGGCGGTCTGGAGCGAGCGGGACCGTCACGAGGCGATCACCGCCGGGCGGTGGGCCCCGCATGGCTGCACGGTCAACAGCGGTGGTGACATCCTGGGCGAGTTGCCCGAGACCGCGCGGCGCAGTTACCGGATCTCGGCGTTCATGGTCAACCCGCGTTTCCAGTCGATCGGCCAGCTGGCGGCCAAGTACGTCCGGGCCCAAACGTCGCTGAAGGAAGGGAACTTTCGGCCGCTGCAACACTGGAGCCGTTCGGAGATGGCCCGGGCCTGGCGGTTCCGCGAGAAGGAACCGGAGGAATCCAAGCTCGATCCGCACATCGGCAGCTACGAGCGCGGTCTGATCCCGCCGGGCGTCCAGGCGATCACGATCGGGATCGACGTGCAGCTCGATCACATCTGGTACGCGGTCGTCGGCTGGGGCTATCTGTTCGAGGCGTGGCTGCTCGATGAGGGGCGCATCGAGACCGGCGCGACCAAGGAATTAGAGAACTTCGGCCGGGTCCGTCAATTGATCGCGCGGCCCTGGCCGTTTTCGCACGATCGCAATCTGCTGCTGCCGACCGCGATGACGGGCGTCGATTGCGGTTACGAGTACGACGTCGTGATCAACTTCTGTCGCCAGAACGCCCACTTGCGTGCGATCCCCGTGCGCGGCGACGATCGGGTCAAGGCTCGGATCTATCGGAAGAGCCCGATCGATAAGATCGTCGCTCGGTACGATCTGAACGTCGATGAGATCAAGAACCGCCTGTTCCGCCTGCTGTTCGAAGCCGAGGTTCCCGGCCCCGGCTACATGCACCTGCACGGCGAGACGAGCCAGGAAGTCAAGAACCATCTCTGCAGCGAAGAACAGGAGGCGGTCATCAAGGGCGAACGGAAAGAGATCCGATGGGTCAAGCGCGCCGGCGGCGGCGACAACCACCTCTGGGACTGCCTGGTCTACGCGACGGCGGCGGCCGAACTGGTCGGCGTCGGCCTCCTGGAGGCACTCGTCGCGCCGCCGATGCCGGCAGCGCCCGCGAAACGAAGCGACCGTAGCGACCAACAGAACAAGGGCTTTCTGCAGGGGCTGCCGAGGTTATCGCAATGACGGGCTTCCTGGACGACTTACCGGAACTTGGAACACCAGGTGAGCGGCCTCGGCAACCACGCCGCCGAGCTAACCCAGACTTCGTGCCCTTCATGCGCGTCCGCTGTCCCGCGTGTGGTTCGACGCATTGCCCGGTCTACGACAGCAACCATGTGCCCGTCCGTTACCATCGCTGCCAAGACTGCGGCAGGACGTTCAAGAGCGTCGAGGTCAACTACAAGCCAAACCAGGAGTCCGAGGATGTCTAGCCTGGCAGCCGCCGGTTCACCCCCACGTGCGTGGGGACAATGACCAGAGTTCTTCATCAAGTTTCCCGTCTCCCGGTTCACCCCCACGTGCGTGGGGACTATACTGGCCAGGTCGGCTGTTATGATGACTCTGTCGGTTCACCCCCACGTGCGTGGGGACAATGGTTGGTCCTTTCAGTTAGTCCCCCGGCCCACCGGTTCACCCCCACGTGCGTGGGGACAATGATCATGGGCGCTAAAATCTGAATTTAGCAATCGGTTCACCCCCACGTGCGTGGGGACAATGATCACGATCTTCTCGCCCTTCTGGTCGGCCGGCGGTTCACCCCCACGTGCGTGGGGACAATGTCAAGGCTGCGAATATCCTGAATTTCGCTGTGCGGTTCACCCCCACGTGCGTGGGGACAATGCGAGGCTTAGTGCTTGTACCACGATGCAGCACGGTTCACCCCCACGTGCGTGGGGACAATGAGCGGCACGGTGATCTTTCGCGGCACCTACTACGGTTCACCCCCACGTGCGTGGGGACAATCCACGTGAAGCCATTCCACGTTTGTATCTTGTCGGTTCACCCCCACGTGCGTGGGGACAATCGCATGAGCGTAGAAGCGGCGATATATACGATTGGTTCACCCCCACGTGCGTGGGGACAATTCACGAACCATCACGCCCCGCTCCCCTGCTCTCGGTTCACCCCCACGTGCGTGGGGACAATCCGTACCTCTTCGCGGGTCAAGTCTGCGATGGCGGTTCACCCCCACGTGCGTGGGGACAATATGTTTGCTTTTCTGTCCAATTCGTCGGATGCGGGTTCACCCCCACGTGCGTGGGGACAATAACAATGAATAAAGGAGAAAAGCGCCCATGGTACGGTTCACCCCCACGTGCGTGGGGACAATCATCCAGAACGACCTGGACTTGCTTGGGCGTTACGGTTCACCCCCACGTGCGTGGGGACAATGACACGGGGGTTATGCCGAATTCAATCGCCATCGGTTCACCCCCACGTGCGTGGGGACAATCGTCACGCCCGTCATACCAGCGGGGAAGATGTCCGGTTCACCCCCACGTGCGTGGGGACAATGACCCACGCAATGTAGTCATTCCGCACACTGTTCGGTTCACCCCCACGTGCGTGGGGACAATGATGACGCCCGCGATTACGGTGGAAGGGAATGCGGTTCACCCCCACGTGCGTGGGGACAATAAAATCAGGATTGTGTGTATTGGCCCCTGGATCGGTTCACCCCCACGTGCGTGGGGACAATGGTAATCGCCCCAGTGATGGCGTAGTGCGTCGTCGGTTCACCCCCACGTGCGTGGGGACAATGCAACCATAGATATACAAGGGCTTTACGTGGCCGGTTCACCCCCACGTGCGTGGGGACAATGGCTCGGGCGACGGAGGCGGGCAGGCGGTCGGCGGTTCACCCCCACGTGCGTGGGGACAATTACCGTCTGGGGGACGATCGACGCCTCGGCTCCGGTTCACCCCCACGTGCGTGGGGACAATCCTCGGTGGCCCTTTCTGTCGTGAGCCTCTAGCGGTTCACCCCCACGTGCGTGGGGACAATTGTTACGGACAAGCTTGCACAGATCAACCTTACGGTTCACCCCCACGTGCGTGGGGACAATCGTCGCGTCAATGCCATCTCTTCGTTCCCTATCGGTTCACCCCCACGTGCGTGGGGACAATGGATACGATAGGGTGGGTTTTCTGTTTTATCGCGGTTCACCCCCACGTGCGTGGGGACAATACTTGAAGGGTATCGTCCGGCCGACCTCACGCCCGGTTCACCCCCACGTGCGTGGGGACAATGAGATTGCAGACAACGCGATGAAACGTTTTGCCGGTTCACCCCCACGTGCGTGGGGACAATACCACGGCATTGTATGCCACCAATTGCCTAACCGCAATATGTTGGGACTCACTCGAACTAGCCCTTGCCCACGCGGGCCACAAGGGCAATGCCCTCGAAGTCAACCATTTGGCGAAAAGACTCGCCCTCGGAACGGAAACTGTACCCCTGTGGGCTGGAATCAGACCATATTTGCAGGATGTATCCCCGTTTACGTTTCTTGACGGCCTTCTGCCACAGCTTATCCCGTATTCTGGCCGTCGGACTTCCAAGGAAAACCCCAGCCTTGGGCTCGATCAGCCAGCGAGATAGCTCGCCCTTCAGACTCGTCGGCACCTTTTCCAAGATCATCACGAGCATCGAGCACCTCCGCAATATCGGGCAAGATACGCCGTATCAATTTCGTTTGCTTGAAAGCATCCCGACAGGCCAGTCTCGCCCTTCTTTCCACATGCTCGCTGGAGTCAGCGGCTACCTGGAAGGCCAGCGGGACGGAGATCTCCGTTTTGTAGAGATCCGCCACGTCGTACACGAAGCTCAGTACTTTGCCTGTATGAATGAAGCCGATGGCAGGACTGTAACCGGCAGAGAGAATGGCGGCGTGACACAAGCTGTAAAGGCAGGCATTGGCCGAAGACATTGCTCTGTTCAAGGGGTCGGCAGTGTACCAACTGTTTTGATCGTAGTTGCGGCCTTCCCACTTCACTCCCCAGTCTTGAGCCATCTGCTCGTACGTTTTGCGCACTCGGGCTCCTTCCATGCCCCGGAGCTGCTGTATGGTCACATCTGCCGGGATTGGTGGAGGAAACCGTTTCAGATACATCCGCCGGGCGACGCGCTCTCGCTGTTCAGGAGAGGCATACAGTTCTGCTTGTCGCAGCAGTCGGCGGGCGCTGTGTGTCCCTCCCGTTCCAAAGGCATACATCTTCACACCCTGTTCGCCGACGAAGCACATCAGGCAGTTGTTCGCGGCCAGCGCCTTGGCGGCCTGCTGAGTGACAGAGGTTCCGGGTCCCAACATGACCAGTGAAAGTTGGTCGATCGGAATCAGGGTGCGACCTTCCCCTTGCCGGAAGACCAGGCCCTCTTTGTCCTTGTCCAGACCGCCATGCTCCAAGTACAGATGAGTCCAGCGATCCTCAAACTTCGGCAGTTCATGCAAGTCAGCCATTGAATCTCCTAAGCCGGTGCAATGCTTAGCAGACCCATGCCCAGTCCTTTAGCCGGGCCAATGCCAGAGCAGAGCGTCCGAAAGAACTTCTGCGTATCCGTCACTTCCAGAATCCCTTCGTACTGGACACCAAAGAGCGTTATTCGATGAGTGCAATCTCTCCTTTGCCGTAGCCGCACAACTTGGTCATCGATTCACCGGCGCGATGGATAACAGTCCGAAGCCGAAGGCCTTGGCGCTCCCGATGCCTGAGAGCAACGCCTTGCGAAACCGCTCCACATCGACAACTTCGAGAAGACCATCGTAACGCACACTCCGTAACCGCTGCCCCTTACCGGTGTCGCGGCCCTTGGCGACATAAACGTATCCGGGCTGAGTGCGAAGAGTCTCCTCAAGCGGTTCGAAAAGCCGAAAGCCATGTATCTCACCGCGCGCCACCAGCCACTTTCCGAAGTCTTCCGACGGTACTGGAACACGTCGCCCGTGGCGACCCGGTTGATCCGGCCGTTCCCGGCACCTTCTTGGAATGGTCGCAACTTTCCGGACGGGATTGGCTGTCAGACGGAAGTGAAACTGACTGCCCGTTGCGATGGCCAGTTCCATGGAACGCGGCTTGGAGGGGGGCGCTGCCAAGAGATAAGCGGCATTATGAAAAGCATAGTCCCAATCCGGTTTGACGGCCGACAGAACCAGAATCGATACTGATGAGTCTGGCAAGGGGTCTATTCGAAACAGGAAACCGCTGCTGGAATCGCGCGGTGTGTGTACATGACGCAGTGCTTCGGAACCAACCTGTGCTGCCTTCTGGTCTGCGATGTGCCGGGCTTCAGGGAAGTCGTCGGGTGAATATGGCATCAGAAACTCCGGGTCGGCTTCCTTCTTTGGGCGTTCCTTCGATGGAAACGCCATGCAAAGTCGCTGGTGAACGCGGTAAGCATTTCGCAACCATCGCCGTCCAGGCCGGGGTCGATCAGGATTGTTTCCAACATCGATCATAAGGTGGGACAGGTACATCATTCGACCTCCTCGGCGCTGAGTTTACGCCGACGCGTTTCAAGCGAGCGAAACTTGATGATCTCCTCTCGTTTCTGGATGATCCGATCCCGCCATCGCTGCTCTTCTGGGTTGATCCGATCCAGGCCCATGCCCAAGCCGTATTCGATCATCGTCACGGCATCATGGCAAAGGCGGCAAAGGGACCGCAACTCTTCAATACGTTCCTCTCCACCAGCATGGCGATACGTGACATGCTGAACCGTGGTTGCAGGCGACTTACAAAAAACACATAACTGATGATCGCGGTCAAGCCGCTCTTGTCGGATCTTCCTGTATTTGGTGTTGCCATAGTCAGCGCGCGGGCGAAGCGGTCCTGGAGTGGGGCTTTGCGTGCCTTGTTTTGCGATGGAGACCTCACCTCCCGGACCCACGCGCAGTTTGTGCCGAATAACAAAGCGTGGGTGATGCGCTGGTGGCTCAAACGTCAACGGCACATCGTACCAGATAAGCGCATCGTCGGGCGCTTCGGGCTGTTCGTCCGACGGTTGCCAGTCGAGGAGGCAATCCGCAGTACGCCGTGGCTCGTCAGCCTTGAGCCGTCGCCGCCAAGGAATCGATATCAACGCAGAAAGCAAATCGGGGAAAAGGCCCGGCGGATGCTCCATCAACAGACGGGACGGCGGACAGGACTTGCGCCCTAGATAGAGGGTCCATTTCGGGTTCTTCATCGCTTGCGCCAGTTCGACAACCAGCGACGGTTCACCCTGAAGTGCAGCGAGAAATGAAGCATCGCACAGGTACTCACGCCGGGTGAGAATCGGGCCATCTTTGTGCTTACCTTCGGCTGTACGCATCTGCATCTTGGCACCGACGGTGTGATAGTCCCACCAGCGGAGACCCGGCGCGTCGATGCGTACCCCCATGCGCAGGCCACCGAGTCTTGGAAGCCACTCGCCGGCGGCATCGGGACGGGAAACACCCAATGCCGCGCAGAGCATCCCGATCAGTCCAGATTTGGTCGGAGCCTCGGCCGTCCGTCGGATGACGAACTTCGACTCCTGATTGCCCCACGCTTGTAACGGCCCTTCAAGGCGCAGGAAGAGAGTATTCGTACTCATGAGGCTACCTCTGGATTCACGACAACCGTCTGGACGGCATCCCAATCATGACCAAGGCTCCTAATCACGGCGGCGATCAGTTCGTTGAGAGACTTGAATGAGTACTCATCATTCGTCAACGAGACCTCACTCCGTTTCTTCTTGCCGTTCTCCTCTTCTGTAACTTGCGTGGTCAAGCGATAGCGGAGATTGGGCGAAAACCAGAAGCGTTTCTTCGGAGGGCCATATCCCATGTCCAGGTCGCGAACATATTGACCGAGCTGGGCGATGCTCTGGGCGATCATGTCACGCTCGCCTTGGACTGCTGGCTTGGCGAACGCGTTGGCGTAGCTGATGGGAGTGTTCCCGATTTCTATCAACATCCCATCGGGAGCGTTATGAGCAGCGAAACTGTTCTGCTTGCCCGTCGGGTTGGTCCTCGCCGCTCCACGGATGAATGCGCCAACCGTATGGGCTGCTAGATACTCCGTATTGCCGTCGAAGCCATCGAGATTGTCGACGAGTGTCTCCCAGTGAATCGAAGAGTACTTATAGAAACAGGCAGAGGCAAACATGGCTTCATCCACGTAACCCGCGCCGGCATCGGCCCCGGGAATGTCATCCGTCGCAACATAGTAATCCACTTCAGGCCGGGCCTCATGCGTCGAGATGGCGTGGGCCACCTGCAACGCTGCGTCGACCGTGGTATCTTTCAGAACACCGGTTTCGAGCATTCTGCCGCTAAGCGCCATGTCCGGCACGGCTACCTGTTCACTGATGAGCGTTCCAAACACTGCTGCCAATTCGTCATCGGTCTTCTTGTCACCGTCCTGCAAGCATACGGCCATCCTCTGAATCGCCTCCCCCGTTGTGTAAACAAGCATATCGCTCTTTTCGTCATCCTTGGCATTGATGCCACATTTCTTGAGAATCTTGGCTGCTCGCTTCTGCGCACTGGCTCCGCCTTTGATGTTCTCAGCAATGAGCCGTGCCAATTGTCGCGTACGAATCCCGCCACACAGAGACTTAAATGCTTCACTAGTTCGGATGCTTCGTTTGATGCACTGACTAGAGATACGCGATCGCAGAACGCCGCCGAAATAGCATGTCTTGGGTGCTCCCAAGTCATCTCGATTGAGATTGGCGGGGCTGTGGTTCTGAATAGCATGTATCTGGATCAACATGAGGGGTCCCTTTCCGTGTCCGGAATGAATTGTCTCGCCCACGACAGGCGTTTGCCTTCGCGGTGCCAGTTTGAAAGATCGTCCGTGAGCTGCACCCAATCAAGCCCCTCCCTGTTTGAGGCGACTTGGTTGAGAGCCCATTGAAGAGCCGGTTCGAGTTGCTCAAGCGACAGGGTGACCATACGGTCGAATTTCTGCTGGAATCGTTCCCTTTCGGGGCTCTTGGCTGGCTGGCAGTGACACAATTGGCGAGCAATCGTGCTGCCGGGTGAATGTGGAATCGGACAAAAGGCGTAAAGCTTGGCAACCAGCCAAGCCACTTCACGGCGAGGTGGAGGCCCGCCCTTCTGTCGTCGCAACGGCCACCACAATCCAGCAAAGAGGTCGAATCCATCAACTGATTCATCGAGCCCCTGTCCCGCATGGGTGCGCAGCAATCCAAGTTGCCCCACCTTGAGCTTTGTCAAAGTATCAATGTACTGCTCTGCTGCGCTCACTTGGCTCCTCCCTTCTTCCGGCCCGCCTTCTTGATTGTTTTTGTTTTGGGCCGCATATCCGGAGCCACCCTGGTAATGTGTAGTCGCCGTTGAACCGCTGCCGTCGTGAAACCGGGAGATAGCGACGTGGCGATCAACTTCATAAGCGGGTGGTATTCCGCCGCCGCCTGTTGCCACACCTCATCCCCCCCGGCAATTAGATCACCGGCTTTTGTGGAAACTCTCTTTTCCACATGGGGGCGAATGACTGAAACGAAGGCTGAACCCTCGACCTTCGACCTGGCTATCCGCCTCTTTAGCCCATACCCCTGTTTTTGCCATTGTTCCATTCTCTCAATACTCTCCCGAACACGACTTGGTGAACACTGGAACGACACCTCGTACTCTGCAGCCTCCAGATACTTGTCGTTCTGAACTGTGGAGAAGCCGACTACCCAGACACGAACACTTTCACTGCCGATCGCGCTAGATTGGAGCATTCTGGTCATGGTTTTTGCCCATTGATCGGCTGCCGCATCGGCGGCACCAAGGGCATCACTTGCATGGTGCGATATCACTTCGCCTTTCGGAGAAGCAACATAGAGAACGTGTGGGTCACGCCAGATTCGCCTGGGACGACCTTCAGTTGTCTTAGTGCTCCCTATGCCAGCAAACACGCTGAGTCGAACCAGTCGCTCCTTGCGTCCACATGAGATACAGGCGGCTTCGGGCTCCTCGGCATTGCCCAGCCACACCCGTCGCGGCAACCACGTCAATCCCATGAGCAGAGGAACCTCACCTATTGTCGGGAGCTGCAAATCCGGCTCTTCCCACGCTGGTGTTCCCAATCTCGATGCTTGCTGCCACGAGAACCATAGAGTCTCCGCGAGTGAAACACCCACCGGTACGGCATAAACCGGCGGTTTCGAGTTAACCCCAGGCGGCTTGCCACGGCCTCCAGATGTTGAAAAGAGCGGCAGCCTCAACAGACCCATGGCACAACACCCCGGACACAAGCCATCGACCTTGTCGGTCGCATGGCGAAAGTGCCATTTGTTCGTACCTGTGGGGATCTCATGGATAAGATAGTCCGCCGCGAGTCTTGCAGGGGAGTTCACATTTCCCGAGGAAGCGCATTGGTAGAACCTCTTCCCTTCACCGAAGAGATTGAAGTTATCTCTGTTGTCATGCAGTTTCGAGAACCAGTCAGAGGGAAGAGAATCACTAAGGTCTGCGTTCGCATCATCTGGTGGACTCCCCTTACACCAATACAATAGCGCAAGCAGAAATCGTACGATCGCAACACGATCCATGGGGTTGCTCGCCGCGATTTGCCGAATGCAGCCCGCATCCTTGAACGCCTGACGAATCCCAACGCGATCCCATTTCCCGTTGCGATAAAGGACCGGAATCCACTTTTCGTCCAATAGGTTGTAATTCATTGTCACCTCGCCTTTTGTGTTCCTGAATGCCCGCTGCTTCTTGCCGGTGGGCGCACTCCGTCCCCGTGAGTAGTCCGTTACTCTCGGTAATTTCAGGGAAACACCCCTACCGGCTAGTCACCGTAACAGTCGCTCGCCAAGATCCAGACTACTTGCAATGGGCATTCGCACTACGCCTCTTCGACCCGCCTCCATCACGTTTATCGGCAGAAACACGCCGGAAATTGAACTGCAAATCGAGAAATCCCGAAATCCTAGGGGCTTTAGAAACTTTTCGAGTCGTTACTAATCTGTAGTAACGGCCCTCTGTGCACCTCCTGCCCGGCCACTGTATTCTGCGAATATGGCAGAATCGTATGCAATACAACTCGACCGGGTCCAGACGGCGATCGCCGCCATCGAGCGCGGGACCGTCTCGGCCTACACCGTGGGCAACCAGTCGTTCACCAAGCACGATCTGGGTGTGCTGTACCGCCGCGAGGAGCGGCTACTGCGCAAGATCGCCAAGGGTAACGACAAAGGCACAAGGGTGGCGCACGTATGACGCTTAGCGATCGAGTCAGCTCGAAGATCGACGGCCTGGCCAAGGCCGTCTCGCCCCGGTGGTTTGCCTCGCGCCGCCAGGACTTGGCCCGGGCCAAGCTGGCCGACGCCGCTGCCCGGTTCGGTTATAACGCCATCAAGAACACGCGCCTCCACACCCAGCGCAGCGGGCTGGGCGGCCCCGGGGATGCGCATCTGACCGAGTCGGCCCTGGGCATGATGCGCGAGATCTGCCGGGACCAGGCCCGCAATAATCCGATGGTCAAGGGCCTGTTGCTCTCGGAGGCCGACGAGGTCGTCGGCACCCAGACGCACATCGAGGCCCGCACCAAGAGCAAGGCCTGGAACAAACAGGCCGAAGCCCTCTGGCGAGAGGAAATGCTCGATCAACCGTGCGAGCTGACCGGCCGGTTCAATTTCCAGCAGCTGCTCTATAAGCTCTTTTTGAGTTATCGCCGGGACGGTGACATCTTTGTGATTCTGACCGACATCGGCCTGCAGGTCTGCGAAGGCCAGCGGTGCGGCACGCCCTACGGCAGCGACCTCGGCAAGACGTTCACCGTCACCAACGGCGTGGCGACCGAGAGGGCGACCGGCCGCGTGCTCGGTTATTACATCGGCAAACCCAACACCTGGGGCTACATCGAGACCGAGGACTGGCAGCATTACCAAGCCGAGCACGTGATTCACGTCTTCAACCCCGACCGATTCAGCACCACGCGAGGGGAACCGGCGCTGACGCCAGCGGTCGAAAATATCGATATGCTCAAGCGCTACCAGGAGGCCGAACTGGTCGCCGCACACGTCAACGCGTGTATGTCGATCTTCATCACCCGCGAGGACGGCCTCGGGATTCCGAGCGCCTACACCCAGGGCACCAGCAGCACGGGCGAGACCGAAGACGGCACGAAGATGCAGAAGATCGAGCCGGGCATGATCGAGCATCTGGGCCCCGGCGAGAGTATCAACGCGGTGACCCCGTCCCGCCCGCCGGCGGCGTATGCCCCGTTCGTGCGAGACCAGCGGATCGAGATCGGCCGGGCGATCTGCTTCCCGCTGATGCTGGTGACGCTCGACTTCTCGGGCGCCACCTACATGAACGCCCGCATCGCCTACAAGGCCGCCCAGAAACATTTTGCCCGCGAGCAGGTGCACGTGGTGATCCCGACCGTCAGCCGGATGTATCGCTGGTGGCTGGCCAGGAAGATCGCCGCCAATCAGCTCCTCGATCGCAAAGACGCGTTCGCGCACGAGGTCGTCTGCCAGAAGTGGCCGTACGTGGACCCCTACCGCGAGGCCCAGGCCGACAAGATCGAGCTAGAGAACAAGACAACATCACGCACGCAGATCACCGCCCGCAAGGGCCTGGACTATCGCGACCTTATCGAAGAGCGACAGCGGGAACGCGAGGCCGAAACCGAGGCCGGCGAGACCGACGACAAACAGGAGACCGACGATGCCGCGACGCAAAGCAAGTAACGAGAACGCCGCCCCCCGCCAGGCCTGTACGTTCGCCCGCGAGGGCGCCGTCACCTTCGCCGACGACGGTGACAAAGACAAGGGCAACCGGTTCAGTATCGTCGGCTATTCCGGCGAGATCATCCCCGATCATTGGTGGTGGGGCAACCTGGCGTTCGACCTGGGCGGCATGAAGTTCGCCGGCAAGAAAACGCCGGTCCTTGATTCGCACTTCACCGATCGGCGCCTGGGCTTCGCGACGAAACAGGCGATCGCCGAGAAGGTCACCTTCGAGGGCCAGTTCCTCAGCAACGACCGCGCCCAGGAGTTCCGCAACGACGTGGGCGAGGGCTTCCCGATGCAGGCGTCCCTGTACTGCCCGCCGCGCAGCGTCGAATACGTCAAGGAGGGTGAGACGACCGAGGTCAACGGCAAGACGCTCAAAGGTCCCGGGGCGGTGTTCCGCAAATCGACCATCAAGGAAGTCAGTATGTGCGTCTTCGGCGCCGATGGCCGCACCTCGGCCACCGCGTTCGACGACGGTGACAACGACAAAACCGTTCAGTTTTCCGTAAAGGAGCACATTATGCCCAACGAGACCACCCACCCGATGCCGGAGACGCTGACCGTCGATCGGCTCAAGAGCGAGTTCGCCGAGGTCCATGCCGACGTCTTCAAGGCCGGCCAGGCCGACGGCGCCGAAGCCGAGCGGGCGCGTTTCAAGACGCTGCAGACCGCCTGCGGCGACGACACCGAGCTGCTGGTCAGTTGCTTCGCCGACGGCAAGACCGAGACCCAGGCGCTCCAGCTGCGCAACGAGCGTCTGGCCAGCCAACTGGCCGCCGCCTCGAAGCAGTCCGCCGCCCCGGCGACCGCGACCCCGGCCGTCGATCCGGCGGTCACCGAGTTCGCCGAGCAGACCCCGGGCCAGGCCCCGAACGCCCAGGCCACCGAAGGGCCGGCGACGTTTGACGCCGCCGTCAAGGCCTACATGGCCGAGCACAACGCCACCGAGGGCCAGGCGATCGACAAGTGCGTCGAGCTGTATCCCAAGCTCTACGAGGCCGAGCGTGACGCCCACTAAAACCGCAACCGACTGAGGCGACCCGAGCAGCACCCGCCCAGACGAACCAAGGAGAGCTGTAATGCGAGTACGTTGCACCTGTGGTCAATTCGGCGTTCTGGCCCGACCCGGCAAGCGCAAGAACTGCCGAAAGTGCGGGCGGGATCTGCGCGACGCCAAGCCGGCGAAGCCCCGCGAGGTCTCGATCAAGGCGAAGGCCAAGAAGGCCAAGGCCCCCGATCCGCTTGTGGACCCCGACCCCAAAGGCGACGAGGACCCGACCGGCGACGGTGACGCCGAAGAGTAGCCGCGCGACGTTGGCGGCTTGCACTCGACATAAGTGACACGAGAACTATCTGCGAAAGGATAGACCAATGATCGAAGGCTCAAAGAAGACCTTTCTAACGGGGACCGGCGGCGTGTCCGCCCATACCCGCGTCAAGCTCAGCGGCTCGACGGTGGTGACCGCCGGCGCTACGGATGTCGGCATCGGCGTCGCCGAGTTCACCGCCAGCGCCGGCGAAGATGTCACCGTCCGACTTTTCAATGCCGGCGGGACGTTCGAGATCGTCGCGGCCGGCGCCATCAGTGCGGCAGCCGCTGTGTATGCCGCCGCCGACGGCGAAATCGCCGCCAGTGGAACGCTCTGCCTCGGCGAGACCGTCGAGGCCGCCACGGCCGACGCCGACGTCATCGAGATCCTGCCCGAGGCGGATCTGAGCCAGACGCCGGTGGCGCAACTGCCCCACGTGGCCGACCCCGCCGCCTGCGCGTCGATGACGACGGACCTGACCGGTGTGGACACCGGGACGGACATGACCGCCGCCCAGGCCGCCCAGATCGTCGCGGATCTCGCGGCGTTGAAGGCCGGCATCGACGCCAACAACGTAGCGATCGATTCGATTCTCGACCAACTCGCCACCGTCGGACTGCAAGCGGCCTCGTAGGACCGCAACGACAAGTGAATACAGGGTTCGCCTAGCAGGGGCACCTGCGAAGCGACGCCAAGGCAAAAGAAACGGTCGCACTGGGGCCAGAAGCCCCCGGTGCGGCCGTTTTCTTTTGCGCCCGAAACCCAGAGAGACCCAGATAGGAGAGATACTATGCCCCGTCCTTCAAGTCCAGCCCAACGGCCCCGCCTGGCGACCGTCGTCCAGGAGGCCGTCGATCGGCGCAACGCCTTTATCGGCCTGCAGGTCCTGCCGATCTTCCGCGCCGCCGAACAGACCGGCCAGTTCCCCGTGATCCCGGCCGAAGTGATGTTCTCGATTCCCGAGACCCGACGCGCTGCGCGTGGTGAGTACGCCCGTAGCGATTGGGAATGGGATTGGGACACCTATGCCACCGTCGAGAACGGCTTCGAGGAGCCCGTCGACGACAAGGAAGTCAAGCTCTACAAGAGCTACTTCAACGCCGAGACGATGGCCGGCATTCGCGCCCGCCGCATCGTCCTGCGCAATCAAGAGAAGCGCATCGCCGATATGGTCTTCAACGCGTCCAACTTCACCGCCCACTCTGTCACCAACGAATGGGATGACGGCGAGAACGCCACCCCGATCGACGACGTCAAGGCCGGCCGCCTGGCCATCCACGACGCCGTGGGCATCGAGCCGAACACGCTGGTGATCGCCTACAGCACCTTCCTGAATCTCGGCCTCTGCGATGAGATCGTCGACCGCATCAAGTACACGAACCCGAGCGTGCGACGCGGTGACATCAAGACCGACCTGCTGGCCCTGGCCTTCGGTGTCGATCAGGTGGTCGTCGGTGACGGGCTCTACAACTCGGCCAAGAAGGGCCAGGACGCCTCGCTGACGGGGATCTGGAACAACGAGCATGCCATGCTCTGCGTGACCGACGGTTCGCCCATGCTGGGCGAAGCGCCGTGCCTGGGTCGCACGTTCCTCTGGACCGAGGACAGCCCGTCCAATTGCGTGATGGAGAGCTATCGCGACGACCGCGTGCGCGGGAACGTCATTCGCGCCCGACACGAGACCGACGAGGAGTTCATCAGCGCCGACTGCGGTTACCTGCTGAGCAACATCACCACATAGACCCGAAAAACGCCGTGACAGGTGCGCCGGGTCGGGACCCTTCCTCCCGGCTCGGCCAACACCTGAAGGACGCCTGACGATGAAAGGACCCCTGCGATGGGAAGCTTTGCAGACTATTGGGAAAACGAGATCCTCGACCACCTCTTCGGCAAAGGCGCTTACAGCCCGCCGACGATCTACGTGGGTCTTTCTACAGCTGACCCCGGTGACGATGAGGCTGGCCTGGCGGAGCCGTCGGGTGGCTCCTACGCGCGGAAAGCGACGACAGGCACCGACTGGAACGCCGCCAGCGGCGGGTCCCTCGACAACGCCACCGCCATCGAGTTCGCCGCCGCCACCGGCGATTGGGGCACAGTGACACACTTCGCCCTGTTCGATGCCTTGACCGGCGGCAACATGCTGGCCCACGGATCGCTGACGCTCTCGAAAACGATCACCAGCGGCGATACCGTCCGCTTCGTGATCGGCGACCTCGACATCTCTCTCGACTAGGAAAGGCGGTGCGCTGTGGCGACAGCGAAACAATGTTATGACGCCCTTGTCCCCAAGGGCACGACGTTCGAGTTGGTCGCGCTCCATTTGGTCGCGGCGGCCCGGGCGATTGCGTACGAAGGGACAGGGGTGGACAACCACGAAAAACGCTTCGCGTTGGCCAAGGCCATCTTTGTCGATCGGCAACAGGTGACGCGGGACTATTTCGCCTTGGTGATGAGTCATCCCGACATGGTGGACACCTTACCCGAAGGCCCGACGTCGGAACAGGTCAAAGCGGTCGTGGACGGCTGTCTTGATGTGATGGCGAACATGGTGGCGATCTAGGAAGGAAACAGCGATGGCGGTTGGTAATACCGAAAAGCAAGTTCAATGGAGTTCGTCCGATTCCGTATCGGTGTCGGCGGCCGGCAACCAGACGTCCGACCTCGCCGGGCTTTCGGCTACGGCCATAGCCCGAGCGGTAACACTGAAGGCCGACAACGCCGGGACGCCGACCAGCGGTGACACGGTGGACATCTACCTTTTGGCGACGTGCGGCGATCCGGACGGCAGCGGATCGGACGAGTATCCCAACGACGACAGCGACGGGGATTTCCTGGCGAACCTGGACACCTACGCGGCGCCAGCAGGCACGGCCATTGCAACGGTCGTCCTTCCCGCCGGCATCAAGGACGCCAAGCTGTACGCCAAAAACAACGCCGGTTCCAACAGTATCACAGTCTCGGCGTGCATCAATGAGAAAACGGTCAGCTGATGATTGAAGCCGCCCTGCCAACCTGGAGACAAGTAGGACATCCTCACTCCAGAGGTCTTTCTGGCTTGTGGGTCCCGTCTATTCAAGGACCGGGCGGGACAACGCTCATCGATTACAGCGGACGCCGATCTCATTCGCAAGCTTTCAACGCTTCGCATGTGTCATGGCAAACATCTTCAATAGGCACCGTTCTTGACTTCGATGGTTCCTCAGTCGGCGTTAGCGGTGTCCCCAAGAATCTCACAGGATATCCGTTCTCAGTTTCATTGT